>Ga0137412_10000448_pt1 | contig 28783 bp, 27 predicted proteins | sample CZODoug2_1_16fun_FD_122160 | JGI IMG/M metagenome (GOLD analysis project Ga0137412, IMG submission 122160) | Vadose zone soil fungal communities from Angelo Coast Range Reserve, California, USA - CZODoug2_1_16fungal (Hybrid Assembly) | ecosystem: Environmental > Terrestrial > Soil > Vadose zone...
TAGGCGTATTCGCCCATGTTGAGCGCGCCGACCAGCACCGCGCCGGCCGCCTCCATCCGCTCGATCAAGGTCGCGTCGCGCTTGGCGGGCGGAAGGTCGCAGTTGATCTTCGATCCGGCGCGGGTCGAAAGACCTTGCACGTCGAACAGGTTCTTCACTGCAAAGGGAACGCCGGCGAGCGCGCCGACGCTTTGGCCGGCCGAGATCGCGGCATCGATGGCTTTCGCGCGCGTGCGGGCGCGCTCGGCGGTGACGTCGGTGAACGCGTTGAGGACGGTGTCGCGTTGCTTGATGCGCGCCAGCGCCGCTTCGGTCACCTCAAGCGCGGACATCTTGCGGCCGGTCACGGCCTTGGCGATGTCGGCTGCGGACGGGGTGCCGGATGAATCGTTCATATTGGCATCAAGCTGTGAAGACACTGGCGGGCTCGGTCTCGTCGGGCAACGCGAATTCGTCGACCATGCGCCCCATCCTCAGCGATACGTCGAGGTTCGCGCGGATGGCCGGCCGCCAGCCGTCCTCGATCGGCAGCGCAAGCGCGCTGGCGACGGCGTCGATGTAATCGTCAAGCGGATCAGCAGTCATTGCGTTTCCATTCTGCGGGCACCGCGAAAGCGTCCGCGGCGCGTGGTGCGACTGTCCGGCGACGCATGATGCCGGCTTTTAAGCAGCGTTCGCAATGTTCGTGCCACCGGCTGCGCAGCCCCGATTTTCGAGCAATGTGATGATTTTGTTTGGGAAACCTCGCTGGCCGGATAGTGGGCCGGAGGGTGTTGCATACAAAGGAGCATCTCTGCCCAATCTGAGTGCAGCCCTCTCGATGCGACATTACTGGCAGAATACTTCACTATTGACGCGCAGGCAGCGCGGGGCCGCCACCAGCTTCTGCCGGCCGCAGCCCTGCCCCGCATCGATCTTCTTCAAGGCGCGCAGCGCGGCCATGGTCGGGCGGTACCAGAGATAATGCTCGTCGGTCAGCAACGAGGCGCGGCGAAGCGCCTGGATGGTCGCAGTCTCAAACACACCGTTGCGCTCGCCCGACAGGCAGTCGAGCCGCGACAACTGCTCCTGGATCAACTGCACCAGTTCGCGCCCGCCGTAGGTCGGCCCGGCACTGTCGAGCACGGTCGCCTCGCGCAGGCGCGCCGCGGCGGCGCGGGCCTCCTCCGCTTCCGGCGTGTCCGGAAACAGCGACGCCACCAGGTCATAGGCCTGCGGGGTCTGCGCTTGCCTGGCGCGCGCCAGGACGAGCGACGCGGCCGAGGACGCCGCGGAAGAAGGATGCTCCGCCTCGGACTGGCGAAGCCGTGCAGCCGTGGTCCTTGCCGTGGCGGCCTCAGTGCTGTCCGGAAAACGCTCGATCAAGAGATCGAACAGCGCGAGATTGCCGGTCTCGTTGGCGGCGGTGAGCAGTTGGGCGGCGGGACTTGGTGGCGGGACCGGCGGAACGAAATAGAAATCGAGTTCGAGCGAGGTCGATTCCCAGGGAATCTGCTGCTCACCCGTGCTCAGGCGCACCTGCCGCCGCACGCTCTTGAACACGTCTTCCAGTTTTTCTCCGGGCATGGTCATGGCGTCGGCGAGCGCCCGTGTATAGGGGCTATTTCCATCCTCGCCATCGAACGCGGTCTTGCCCGATGCGGTCGAGGACGCGATGAACACGCCAAACACCGCGCCCATCGGCACCAGACCGACGATGCCCTGCGGCGCGACGCTTTCCGGAAACGGATTGTTGCGGCAGGCATCGAGGATCAGGACATTGAGCTGGTTGCCGGCGGCCGATAGCCGATCGGCGACGCGCTTGACGCTCAGCGATTTCGTCGCGATGTCGGCGCGCCGCCTGATGTCGGCATCGACAGGCACGAGATAATTGATGGAATCGTTCTCCAGCCCGTGCCCGGCGTAATACAATACCGAAACGGTCTGCGGCCCACGCTCCCTGATCCGGCGCGCGAATTCTTCGACATCGTCAGACATGCCCTTGAGGTCGCGATCGTTCCTTTCGGTGACCTCGAAGCCGAGTTGCCGCAGCCGATCGGCGATCAGCCGCGCATCCTTCGCGGGATTGTCCAGCGCGCCGAGCTTAAGGTAGCCGGCATTGCCGATCACGAGCGCCAGACGCGGCGCCGATGGCGGCACCACCCGCCGCTGGTCGGATGCCGCCGAATACGCCGAGCCGTGAGCGAAGATCACGGCGGCGAAGACGGCCGCAAGCAGCGCCAGCGAAATCGCGCGCCACCTTGGTACCACTCGTTCTGGCACCACTCGTTCTGGCACCCGTCGCGCTCTCCTGCACACTCGCCGCATGCGCCTTTCGGGAGTTGTCATCCAATTGACCGACAACCGGATGTATGATTGGTTTTCGCGATTGGTACAACGTTTCAATTTTGCGAAGCTCTCAATTTTGCAAAGCCCTCGGCAACCCCAACTCTGAGAGCCGACATGACCGCGCATCGGCGTCTGCTGTTGTCTGCGATGGCGGCCGGTTGGCTGTGCCAGGCCACTCCCGCGGCATCGGAGGTACTGAGCGGCCGCGAATTCCAAAACCTGCTCGCGGGTGGGCCCGAAGGCACCACCATCGTGTTTGCCGGCGGCACCGACAAGGTGTTCTATTCGCCAAGCCTGAAGAACCGGCTGCGGCTCGAGCTTGGCACCGAATTCATCAAGCAGAAGATATTGCCGAATACCTTGGCTGAAGGCGTTTTCATCGGCGCCGGCATCGAGGGCGGCAAATGGCGCACGATCAGCGGCATCGCCGGGATCGCCGCAGACAGCGACTCCGGACACGGCGTCCTGACATTGCTGCAGACCTTTCCCGACGACACTAGCATCAAGGCCTTTCAGAAGCGCGACCGGCTCTACGCGGTGGTGATCGTCGAAGACTCCCCGAACGGCGTTGTGTGCCGCAAATCACGTTGGGAGAAATTGTTTGCCTTTAAGGATGAGCCGAAAATGACGACGGTGCCCTGCGAGTTCGTGGTCGGCAACACCGTCACGCCAGCCGAATCAAAATGAGTATGACGGGAGGCAACGAGCTGCGTGGCGCACGCCGCCGGCTGCGGGAGGGGAAAACATGATATCTATTGCCGGACCATGTGATTGGCATGGCCAACGCGCGATCGCGCGAGGCGCGAAAGCGGCGCTGCTCGTGATCTTGGTCCTCTTCGGATCGTTGTTGCCGGACCGGCCGGCGGACGCGTCCACGGTGCTGAACGCGGCCTCGGCCAATGCTAGCGTGGGCCTCTCCGCGTGCAGCAACAGCAGTGGCAAGGCGCTGTATAATTGTGTCGCCGACGTGCTCGACCGAATGAGCGCCGATATCGCCCACATCAGGGCGCCGGACACCCAGAACGCCCTGCAGACCGCGGCCTCCAAATTGCGCGCCGCGAACAGCAAGGCCGAGGCGGTTTCCGCCATCACCCAATGTCAGGCGGCCATTGCCGGTGCCCTGCGTCAGGTCAGAGCCGCCGGCGGCGCGTTTGTCGGCAGTTGGGGCGATAGCGGCCTGGCCTCAGTCGTCAGTGTGTTGTCGCGTGCAGTGAAGTTGATTCAAACCAAGGGATGAACTCGATCGGGACGATAAGGGAGCACGACATGTCCGCCATCTTGCAATCACTGACACGGCCGTCCTTTCGTAAGCCACAGGCGGCAATCTGCGTTCGCGTCCTACTGCTAGCGGTCTTCGCACTAGCGGGCTCGTGTCTCGCCAGCCGCGACGCCTCGGCGAATATGGCCATGGTCGCGGCGGCGCAGAGCGCCGATGCCGGCCTTTCGGCCTGCGCCAACAACAGCGGCAAGGCGCTCTATGAATGCGTGGCCAATGTGCTCGACAAATTGAGCACCGACGTCGCCAACAGAGCCAATGTGCCGGCGACCAGCAGTGCACTGCGGACGGCGGCTGCAAAACTCCACGCCGCGGTCAACAAGGCGCAAGCCTTGTCGGCGATCGCCCAATGCCGGGCGCTGATATCCGGCGCGCTGGCCAAGGTGCGGGCCCTCGGCGGCGGAGTTGTCGATGGCTGGGGCGGCGGCAAAGGCGGCGGAAGCGGTCTCGAGGCCATTGTCGGCGTGCTCGGCCGCGCCGCGCAATTGATCCAGCAGAAGGGCTGATATCCCGGCTCAGACCGGCCAGAGCAGGTCCTGCAGCTCAAACAGGTCACGGGCTTTTTCCTGCCAGCCCTCGATGCAGATATGCCGGACGGGATCGCTGGCACGATGCAGCAGGAGCAGCGCCATCAGGCGGCGCTTCAGCGTGGAATCGATGTCGCCTTGCGAATATCCGAAGCCGCGAAACAGGCTTGCAACGCGGCGCGGCAGGCCGGCGGTCATGAACGCGCTCGGGCCGAGCAGGTCGTACTCCTTCCATCCCGTCATTACGTCGCCGAAATCGAACAGACCCGCCAACTGCCAATGTCCCCCGTCGCGGCTCAGCAGTAAATTCTCCGGAATATATTCGCCGGTCAGGATGACGGGTGGTGCGTCCAGCGGAATGATCTCCCGCGCATCGCGAAGAATGTGGTCGAGCCCGTCGAGATATTTTTGCGGCAGCCCGAGGCGCGCATGCCGGGCGCGGCATCCCTCGATCTGCCGCGAGATGAAATCAGCCCAGGGCAGCCCGACATCGGACAATTCTCCAGGCGGCACGCGCTGCACCTCCGCGATCGTCTCGCCGAGTTGACGAAGAACCCGCTCCTTTTCATCCTCCGGCAGTGCTGGCCACACCTCCGAGCCGACAATGCCGCGCAGCCGCGTGATCACGAGATAAGACCACTGGTCGCGCTCGCCCTCGATCACGATCTCAGGAATAGGCAGCCGCAGCCGTCCGCGGAGCTGCGACAGCGAGAGCCGCTCCGAGACGAATTGATCGCGCAGCAATGGCGGAAAGATTTTCAGGATCAGCCGATCGTCAAGCGCGACGACGAGGTTGGTGCCGGTCGAAAACAGCTGCGGATCGCCATGCGGCAATCCGTGGCTGCGCGCGATGTCGAGCGCGGCCGGCAGGCACTGCGAGGCGTCCGCGCGCCAGGCGCGGAATGCCTCGATATTTGCCAGGCGCGGCAAGGAATGCGTCATGGGTCGGCGCTCAGCAAAGCGGATTGGCGGTCTGGTGGTGGAGGTTGCGCGAACTTACCTGTCGGGGCTTGCGCGCTCGAACTGACGCAACAGCCTGTTGCCACGTTCGACGGCGGAATCAAGCGCCGATTGCGCGGACTTCCTGCCGCTGAAGGCCTGCTCCAATTCGTCGTCGATCACGTCGCGGATCAGCACGAACGAGCCGAGCCGCAGCCCCCGCGAATTCTCGGTCGGCGGCTTCAAGGTGATCTGCTCGATCGAGATCGCGGTGCCCGGATTGCGTTCGTAGAAGCCCTGCGCGCGGGTCAGGTCGAACGCGGCGCGGGTGATCGGCAGATAGCCGGTGTTCTGATGCCAGGCGGCCTGGACGTCAGGCTTCGACAGATAGGCAAAGAATTTCGCAACGCCTTTATATTCGGCGGCTGGACGATCCCGCAGCACCCACAGCGTCGCACCGCCGATAGTGGTGTTTTGCGGCGCGCTCGCGACATCCGGCCAGTAGGGCATCATGCCGTAGCCGACCTCGAATTTCGAATTGGCCTTGATATCGGCGCGGGTCCCCGACGAGCCGATGAAGATGGCGCATTCGCCGCTCTGAAAGCGCGGCTCGGCCGATTGCGACCGGCCGCTATAGTCAAACACCTTGCTGGCCTGCCATTCGGCAAGCTGCGCGATGTGGCGCACCACGACCGGATTGTTGAAGTTCAGAACCGCATCCAACCCGCCAAAGCCGTTGGCGCGCGTGGCGATCGGCAGATCGTGAAACGCGGAAAAATTCTCGACATTGACCCAGGACGGCCACGAAGTGGTGAAGCCGCAAGCCGCGCCGCGCTCGCGCAGTTTTTTCGCCACTTGTCCGACCTCCGGCCAGGTCTTCGGCGGCACCTCCGGATCGAGACCGGCGTCCTTGAACAGATTCTTGTTGTAATAGAGGATCGGCGTCGAGGCATTGAACGGAAACGACAGCAGATTGCCGTCGACATCGGCATAATAGCCGGTCACCGCCGGAAGATAGGCGGACGGTGAAAAGGTTTCCTGCTCGTCCCGCATCAACTGGTAGACCGGATAGATCGCGCCCTTGGCCGCCATCATGGTGGCGGTGGCGATCTCGTTGACCTGAACGATTGCCGGCTGGCTGCGCGAACGAAACGCGAAGATCGCGGCCGTGACGGTTTCGGTGTAATTGCCCTTGTAGCTCGGAACGATCCGGTAGTCGGATTGCGAGGCGTTGAAATCGGCGGCGAGCTTGTCCACCTGCCGGCCGAGTTCGCCCGACATCGCGTGCCACCAAACGACATCGGTGACCGCGAACGCCGGAGAACTGACGCCGATTGCGGCCGATACAGCCCCTAGTTGCAATAACCCGAGCGCGAACCTGCGCCAACGCATGAATGCCAATTTCACGATAAAGCCATTGTCAATCTCGCGGTCAAATCTCGCGGCATCTTGGCGGCGAAGATGGTCGTTGCCGACGTTTCTCGCCTTATGCACGTCTCATGGATCAGCCGGATCGGGATCTAATTCCCGGGAAAGCCGGGTTGCATCGTCCCATTGACGATCATTCCGGCGTGAGCACAATAGCTAGTTTGTTTCCCCCCGCAAAAAAAGCATTGAACCTTTTGCGCCCAGCATCGACACCATCAAAAGGGAAGACGTTGCCTGTGTACCGCGCCTGCCTTCCGCGGACATTGATAGTCGTTGCGGCGCTGCTTTCGGCGGTGGCCGCGACGGGTGCGTTTGCGCGCGAATTCCGCGCCGCCGATGTTCAGGCCGAAAATTACCCGACCGTCCAGGCGTTGCGCTTCATGGGCCGCGTGATCGCGGAACAGAGCGGCGGCCAGCATCAAATCCGAATCTTTCATTCAGGCCAACTCGGGGACGAGAAGGAGACGATCGCGCAAACCCGCGCCGGTGCGATCGACCTCAATCGAACCAATGTGGCGCTGCTCGGAACCTTCGTGCCGGCGATCAATGTGCTGGCGATGCCGTTCCTGTTTCGCTCGGCAGCCCACCTGCACAAAGTGCTCGACGGCCCGATCGGCAACGAAATCCTCAACAGCTTCGAGGCCCATGGCTTCGTCGGACTGACCTTCTACGATTCCGGCGCGCGGTCGATCTATAACAGCGTCCGCCCGATCCGCTCGCTCGCCGAGCTCAAGGGCTTGCGCATTCGCGTGCAGCAATCGCAGCTGATGTCGGACATGATGCGAGCGCTCGGCGCAGAACCGATCGAACTGCCCTACGGGCAGGTCCTGACCGGCCTCGCGACCAGGCTGATCGATGGCGCCGAGAACAACTGGCCGTCCTTTGTCACCACGGATCACTATAAATATGCCGGCTTCTACACCTTGACCGAACACAGCATGAGCCCGGAAGTGCTGGTGATGTCGCAGAAGGCCTGGCAGGGCCTGTCGGCGGACGACCAGAAGATGTTTCGCGAAGCGGCCCTACGATCCAACCAGTTCATGCGCGAAAAGTGGCGCGATCTCGAGGAGCGTTCACGTCAGCAGGCAGAAGCCGGGGGCGTTGTCGTTGTAAAAGAGCTCGACCGCAAGCCGTTCGAGGAGGCGATGGCAGGCCTTTACCAGAAGGCCCAGCACGATCCGGCCGTGGCCGAACTGATCGCGCGTATTCGTGAAGTGGAGTGATCCGGTTTTGGTAGCCCGTGCGCAAGGCAGGATTGCGGATCGGCCGGCGAGCCTCGCCGCCCAAGGCCGCGCGCGCATCGTCGGGCTGTTGCGCGCGGTGCCGATCCGCTGGCGCATTTTGTCGATCGCCGCGCTGAACTCCGCCGTCGTCGTCGTGCTGGCCGCCCTGATCTGGAACGGCGCCAAGGTGCTCGGCTCGGCCTGGGATGACGTGCGGCAGGTGCGCGAATCCGACAAGATCCTGGCGCTGCTGGAGAGCGAAACCGGTCGGCTGCAGAACCTGATCCACCGCTACATCAACCAGCCGAGCCCCGAATTGTTCGCCGAGATCCTGCTGCTGCGCGAAGCGGTGCTCGGCACGCTGACCACGCGCGCCTCGACCGACCCGATGCTGTCGGGATCGGTCGCCGAGCTCGAGCATGTCACCGAGCGCTTCCTGAACGGCTTCGGCGAATTGCGCGCGGTGCAGGCGACGATTGCCAAGACCTATGAGGAGCAGGTGCTGGGGCCGGCCAAGGACATGGCCGGGCTCTACTCGATCATCGAAGGCGCGACCGGCCACCGCGACGCGCTGATCTGGCCCTCGCTCGGCAAATCCCGCGAGGCGTTCACCGCCATGCTGGTCGCCGCCAATTCCTATTACCTGTCGCTCGCCAGCGCCTCCGCCGAGGAGGCGCGCCGCAATACCGAGACGATCGAGAAGACCATTCCCGTGATGACCGATCTCGCCGACAACGACCTGCAGCGGCTGGCGCTGCAGCGGCTGGGCACGCGGACGCAGGCGCTGCGCGAGGGACTGGCGAAACTATCCGAACAGCTCTCGAACCGCACTGAATTGTTGCGCAACACCATCGACGCCACCCAGGCCGAGGCAATGGGGGCGATCGACGATCTCTCGGTGAAAATGCGCCAGCGCGAACAACGGGCGCAGGAGACGTTCGATCGCACGCTGTCCGACATTTCGCGCCGGGTGCTGTCGATCGCCGTGATCTTTCTCGGCATGATCCTCACCGTCGGCGTCCTGATCGCGCTCTCGATCCGCCTGCCGCTGCAGCAGATCATGACGGCGATGCGCGCCATCACCCTGGGCGATTACGACCGCGAGGTGCAGGGCACCAATGCCAGGGACGAGGTCGGCGCGATGGCGCGCGCGGTCGAAGTGTTCCGCGAGAACGCGGTCGCCAAGCGCAAGACCGAGGACGAGTTGCGCACGGCGAAAGAAAAGGCCGAAAGCGCGCTGCTCGAACTCAACGCCGCGCAGCAGAACCTGATCGACGCCGAACGATTGGCGGCGCTCGGCGGGCTGGTCGCCGGCGTCGCCCATGAGGTCAACAACCCGATCGGCATCAGCCTGACGGTCGCCTCCAGCTTCGCCCGCCGCACCGAGATGTTCGAGGCGGAGCTCCGGTCGGACGGCGGGCTGCGCCGCTCGCAGCTCGAGGAGTTCGTCCGCACCTCGCGCGATGCCGCCCAGCAACTGGTCGCCAATCTGCAGCGCGCCGGAGAGCTGATTCAGTCCTTCAAGCAGGTCGCCGTCGACCGCTCGCATGCCGAGCGCCGGCAATTCAACCTCAGCGAGGCCACCGACCAGATCATCGCGAGCCTGCGGCCGGTGATGAAGCGGGCGCCGATCGCGCTCACCATCGACGTGCCGGAGGGCCTGGTGATCGACGGCTATCCCGGCTCGTATGGGCAGATTCTGACCAACCTGTTCCTCAATGCCGTCAATCACGCCTTCAATGACGGCCGTTCCGGAACCATTTCGGTCTCGGCGCGGCCCCGCGGCCATGACGATGTGGAGATCATTTTCGCCGACGATGGGGCCGGAATGACCCCGGACGTGCAGCGGCAGGCCTTCGACCCCTTCTTTACGACGCGCCGCAACGAAGGCGGCACCGGTCTTGGCTTGCATATTGTTTATAATCTCGTAACCCAGCAACTGGGCGGGCGCATGATGCTGGAGTCAAGACTGGGACAAGGCACCACTTTTCGCATTATCATGCCGAAAACCGCCAAGGGCGGCCCCGCCACATCTGACACCCTATCGGACGGAACAACGCCGCAATGGCCGAACAGGACGATGTCCTCCACCTGATCGACGACACCGGGTTAATTCCGGAGGATTCGTCCGCCCGCAAATGGAAGATCGCCGTCATCGACGACGATCAGGCCGTGCATGAGGGCACGCGCTTCGCGCTCAGCGACTATGTCCTGAACGGCCAGGGGCTCGAGATCCTGTCGGCCTATTCGGCGGCAGAGGGCCGTGCCCTGATGCGCGACAATCCCGACATCGCGGCGGTGCTGCTGGACGTCATCATGGAGACCGATATCGCCGGCCTCGAACTCGTCGAATATATCCGCAGCGAGATCAAGAACGAGACCGTCCGCATCATCCTGCGCACCGGCCAGCCCGGACAGGCGCCCGAACGGCGCGTCATCGTCCAATACGACATCAACGACTACAAGGCGAAGACGGAACTCACCGCCGACAAGCTGTTCACATCGCTGACCGCGGCGCTGCGCAGCTATCAGCAGCTCGAACGCATGGTGCAGACCCGGCGCGGGCTCGAGATCATCATCGACGCCGCCTCGACGCTCTATGATTTCAAATCGATGCAGCGGCTGGCCGAGGGCGTGCTGACGCAGCTCGCCTCGCTGCTCAATGTCGATTGCGCCGGCATATTGGTGCTGCGCGACGACGGCAACGCCGCCAATGAGGATTTTTCGGTGCTGGCCGGCTCGGGCTGCTACAGCCGCTTCATCGGCTCCGCCGGCTCGCGCTCGCTCGATCCAGATCTGCGCTCGATGGTCGAAGCCGCCTTCAAGCGCCGCAAGCACGAATTCGCCGATGCGCGCACCGTGCTCTACATCCGCACGGGCAGCGGCCGCGAGGTCGTGGTGCTGCTGCAGGCCGAGCGGCAATTGTCGGAAACCGATCGTTCGCTGGTCGAGATTTTCGGCAGCCGGCTGTCGATCGCGTTCGACAATGTCATTCTTTATCGGCAGCTGCACGAGGCCAACACCCAGCTCGAGGACCGCGTCGCCCAGCGCACCCGCGCGCTGATGCAGGCCAACCGAAGGCTGTCGGCGCAGTGGCTGCGGCTGCAGCGCGCCAATGGCTTCAAGAATGAGATTCTCGGCACGGTGGCGCACGATCTGAAGAATCCGCTCGGCGTCATCCTCGGCCGCACCGAGATGCTGACCGAACTGATCTCGACCGGCGCGTCGAAGGACGGCATCACCTCCCAGATCGACCATATCCGCGACGCCACCAAGCGGCTGACCTCGATGGTCGACCATCTGATTTCGGACGCGATGGCGGACGCCTTCGACATCACCATCCGCCGCGAGCCGGTCGATATCGCTGCCCTCGTCAACGAAGTCACCGACGCCAATCAGCCGCTCGCGGTCAACAAGCAGCAGACCATCAACGTGTCCGCGCCCTCGAACATCGTGACGATGTGCGACACCGACCGGATCCGCGAGGCGATCGACAATCTGCTCTCCAACGCCATCAAGTACAGCCCGATTGGCGGCAGGATCTCGGTGATCGTGACCCATGAGGATGACAATACCGTCATCCGGGTCGCCGATGAGGGCGCCGGCCTCTCGCCGGAGGATCTCGGGCGGCTGTTCGGCCGCTTCCAGCGCCTGTCCGCCAAACCGACCGCCGGCGAAAGCTCGACGGGGCTGGGCTTATCCATCGTCAAGCGTATTATCGACATGCATGGCGGGGAGGTTACCGCCAACAGCGACGGTCCCGGCCAGGGATCGACCTTCACCATCGTCCTACCCGCGACCGAGACATCATGAGCCAGAGTCAGCACATCATCATCGTCGATGACGAGGCGCCGGCGCGCGAGATGGTCGGCGACTATCTCAAAATGCACGGCTTCACCGTGACCCTGTGCGACGGCGGCAAAAGCCTGCGCGGCGCCATCGAGTCCGGCGTGCCCGATCTCGTGGTGCTGGACCTCAACATGCCCGAGGAAGACGGGCTGTCGATCATCCGCGACCTCAAGAGCCGCAGCAACATTCCCGTGATCATGCTCACGGCGACTGCGAGCCCGATCGACCGCGTCGTCGGCCTCGAACTCGGCGCCGACGATTATGTCGCGAAACCCTGCGAGCTGCGCGAATTGATGGCGCGGATCCGTTCGGTGCTGCGGCGAAGCGCGCCGGTCAAGGCGGCGCCGGCTGCGACCGAGACCGCGAGCGCAAAGTCTGCGAAGGACCAGTTGGTGCGGTTCGGCACCAAATGGCTCGACCTGGAAGCGCAGGCGCTGCGCGACGACGAGGGCAACGAACATCCGCTCACCGCCTCGGAATTCGGCCTCTTAAAGGTGTTTGCCGCCAATCCGAAACGGGTGCTGTCGCGCGAGCGGCTGCTGGAACTCGCCAACGCGCGCGATGCCGAGGCCTTCGACCGTGCCGTCGATCTCAGGATCATGCGCATCCGCCGCAAGATCGAGCCGGACCCGACCAAACCCGCGGTGATCCGCACCATCCGCGGCGGCGGCTATCTGTTCTCGCCGGTCGGGGACAAGGCGTAGCGGCTCTTGAATGGTCAGGGTGAGCACGCGCCGCCTCGACCTGTGCGCCCTCTCATCGCTTTTGCCTCCCTTAGGTTGTGCCGCCCGCCGAATTTCCGTGCCTTGAGAATATTCACATTTTCGCCGCGAATGTTTCGTCGGAACCGCCGCGACGAAACAATTCTTTCCGGTCACGAAACCATTTTCCCCTTTTTGTGCAGACGTCCCGAAACGTTGGCTCGTTAACTGTTTGAGGCAACGAAGCGCCGCACAAGCGGCGAACCGGGAGCCTCTCATGCAGAACGTCGTCGCCATCAACTCCGCAGCCCGTCAGAGCATCATCGCTGCTCAGGCGACCTCGGACGAAATGCTGCTTGAGAGTATTGCCGATGGCAACCGGACCGCGATGCACATCCTTTATTCGCGCCACAATGTGCGGGTTTACCGCTTCATTCTCCGCATCGTGCGCGACACCACGATGGCCGAAGACCTGGTCAGCCAGGTTTTCCTGGATGTCTGGCGCACCGCGCGGCAGTTCGAGGGCCGCTCACAGGTCTCGACCTGGCTGCTGTCGATCGCCCGCTTCAAGGCGCTGACCTCGCTGCGTCAGCGGCGTTTCGAGGACATCGATCAGGACGACGTGCGCGAGATCGCCGACGAATCCGACACACCCGAGACCTCGCTGGAACGCGCCACCACGAGCGAGATCCTGCGCGCCTGCGTCGCGAAACTCTCGCCCGCGCATCGCGAGATCATCAATCTGGTCTATTATCACGAGAAGTCGGTGGAAGAGGTCGGCCAGATCATCGGCATCCCACAGAGCACCGTGAAGACGCGGATGTTCTATGCCCGCAAGCAGCTCGCCGAGTTGCTGAAATGCGCCGGCATCGACAGCCTCGCCGCCTGAGCCTTACGGCCTGAAAAGCCGAGCAAATTCAACATGCTGGCCGGAGAATGAAGGTTTCCCGGCCTTTGCCGTTCAAGGCCGACAAAGAAACAATTGAAACAATTTGCGAAATCAAACGGAAAAGCGCGCCTGCTATAAGTTGTCCATCAATTCCGAACAACCTCCCAAGTACCTCGACGACCCGGACGGGATGCCCCCTTCCGGGTCGTTCCATGCCGGGGATAGGAGCACTTCGCCCAGCCGGCGTCGCGACCGCAAACACCTCAGACGGCATGGGTGGCGTGAAGTCACGGCGATACCATATCACCTCTAACGTGCTAGGCTCGGTGCGCGTTTGGAATGACGGGTGGTGGCGATGTTCGGAGGCCTTGATGCCGTGGTGCTGGCCAGGGCGCAGTTTGCCTTCACGATGTCGTTTCACATCATCTTTCCGGTGTTCACGATCGGGCTGGCCAGCTACCTCGCGGTGCTGGAAGCGCTGTGGCTCTGGACCGGCCGTGACGTCTTCATCAACCTGTTCAATTACTGGCTGAAGATCTTCTCGGTCGTGTTCGGGATGGGCGTGGTGTCGGGCATCGTGATGTCCTACCAGTTCGGCACCAACTGGTCGGCCTTCGCCGACAAGGCCGGTCCCGTGATCGGCCCGCTGATGGCTTATGAGGTCCTCACCGCGTTTTTTCTCGAGGCCGGCTTTCTCGGCGTCATGCTGTTCGGGCTCGAACGGGTCGGGCACAAATTGCATTTCCTCGCCACCCTGATGGTCGCGACCGGCACGCTGATTTCAGCCTTCTGGATTCTCTCCGCCAATTCCTGGATGCAGACGCCCGCGGGCTATGCCGTCAACGCCGACGGCCAGTTCGTCGCCGTGGACTGGTTCAAGGTGATTTTCAATCCGTCCTTTCCCTACCGCCTGGTCCACATGGTGCTGGCGGCTTATCTCACCACGGCCCTGGTGGTTGGCGCCGTCGGCGCCTTCCATCTGCTGCGCGACCGGCATCTCGCGGGCCCGCGCGTGATGTTTTCGATGGCGATGTGGATGGCGGCCCTGGTGGCGCCGATCCAGATTCTTGCCGGCGATCAGCACGGCCTCAACACGCTCGAGCATCAGCCCACCAAGATCATGGCGATGGAGGGCCATTTCGAGAGCCATCCGGACGGCGCGCCGCTGATCCTGTTTGGCCTGCCCGACATGAACGCGGGCAAGGTGAAATATGCGCTCGAAATCCCACATTTGGGCTCGCTGATTCTGGAACATTCGCTGGACGCGCCGATGAAGGGCCTCGACACGGTGCCGCGCGAAAACTGGCCGCCGGTGCCGGTGACGTTCTGGGCGTTCCGGATCATGGTCGGCCTGGGCTTCCTGATCTTCGCGCTCGGGCTGTTCAGCCTGTTGGCCCGTTCGCTCGGCACCCTCTACCAATCCCGTCTGTTGCATCTGTTCGCGATCGCGATGGGGCCGGCCGGCTTCATCGCGGTGCTCGCGGGCTGGTTCACCACCGAAACCGGCCGCCAGCCCTTCACGGTGTATGGGCTGTTGCGTACGGTCGAATCGGCTTCGCCCCTTGCGGCCCCCGCGGTCGGCTCCTCGCTTGCGGCCTTCGCCATCGTCTATTTCGCGGTCTTTACCACCGGCGTAATTTATATTTTGCGGCTGATGGCGCATCCGCCGCATCCCGGCGAACAGGGACCGAGCAGCGACGTGCCCTCGCGCGCCGCCGGCATCACGCCGGCCGTGGAAGGGATGCTGCCATGAATGCCGCCGCCGACATCGCCACGCTCTGGGCGTTCATCATCGCCTTCGCGGTGTTCGTCTATGTCGTGATGGACGGCTTCGATCTCGGGCTTGGCCTGTTGTTTCCGCTATTCCCGCAAAAGACCGACCGCGACGTGATCATGAACAGCGTGGCGCCGGTCTGGGACGGCAACGAGACCTGGCTGGTGCTGGGCGGCGGCGGGCTGATGGCGGCGTTTCCGCTGGCCTATGCGGTGCTGATGCCGGCGATCTATACGCCTTTGATCGCGATGCTGATCGGGCTCATTTTTCGCGGCGTCGCCTTTGAATTCCGCTGGCGCACCCAGAGCGAAAGAAATCGCTGGGATGTCGCGTTTGCCGCCGGATCGTGGCTCGCGACATTGGCGCAGGGCATTGCGCTCGGCGCGATTCTGCAGGGCGTGCAGGTCGAAGGCCGGCACTATGCCGGCGGCTGGTGGGACTGGCTGACGCCGTTCAGCATTCTGACCGGCCTTGCTTTGGCCGCCGGCTATGCGCTGTTGGGCGCGACCTGGCTGGTGCTGAAAACCGAAGGCGAGCTTCGCGACAAGGCCTATCATCTGAGCTGGTATCTGCTGTTTGCGATGCTGGGCGCGATCGGTGTCGTCAGCCTCGCGACGCCGCTCCTGCATATTCACTATGCCGAACGCTGGTTCGCCTGGCCGAACATCATCGTGACCGCGCCGGTGCCGCTTGCGGTGGCCGGCGTCGCCGCGCTGCTGTTGCGCAGCCTGATCCGCAAGCAGGACAACCAGCCGTTCTTCCTGTCACTCGCCTTGTTCGCGCTGTCCTATGCCGGGCTCGGCATCAGCATGTACCCCTATATCGTGCCGCAGAGCATCACGATCTGGCAGGCCGCCTCACCCGAGAACAGCCAGCTCTTCATGCTGGTCGGCGTCGCCGTACTGATTCCGCTGATCCTCGGCTATACCGCCTGGGCCTACTGGGTGTTTCGCGGCAAGGTGCAAGCTGGCGCGGGCTATCATTGACGCCGCCCCAGGAAACTTCCCAAGAGACTCCCCGTCCGCTCGCGCAACGCCTGCTGTGGTTCGCGGCGCTCTGGCTTGGCGGGGTCGGGACCCTCGCCGTCATCGCCTTCGGCCTGAGGCTGTGGCTCGCGCCGAAATGAGCCTTTCCCGCCGGCCTCATCCGATGGGAGGAGGCACGAAATTTCATGATATTCCAGTGATGTATTTGTCGCGTTCGTCCTATACTTGCGGTCGGGCCCGCGTTCGGATTTTTGGTGGTTCCCGTCATTTGGCGAAAGATGGTAGAAGCGGCGGGCGTCGGCCGAGGAGAATTTTGCAATGTCGAAATTGCGTCACCTGACCTGGATGATGATGGCCGCGATCGGCCTGCTGCTTTCCGCTTCGCCCGGCCACGCGCAGCAGCAGGATCCCGGCGACCAGCCCGGCCTGGTCGCCGATGATTCGGTCGAACTCGACCCGGAATTCCGCAAGCAGGTGGTTTACTACCGCACCACCGAGGCGCCCGGCACCATCATCATCTCCACCACCGAGCGGCATCTTTATCTGGTGCAGCCCGGCGGCCGCGCGGTGCGCTACGGCATCGGCGTCGGCCGTGACGGCTTTCAGTGGCAGGGACTTCTCAACATCACCAAGAAGGCGGAATGGCCGGACTGGACCCCTCCGCCCGAAATGATCGCCCGCCAGCCCTATCTGCCGCGCTTCATGGCCGGCGGCCCCGGCAATCCGCTCGGCGCGCGCGCAATGTATCTCGGCACCACGGTCTACCGCATTCACGGCACCAACCAGCCCTGGACCATCGGCACCGCGATTTCGTCCGGCTGCTTCCGCTTGGTCAATGCCGACGTGTCCGACCTCTATGGACGCGTGCCGGTCGGCACCAAGGTGGTCGTGCGGCAGAAGCCGGAACTGTAATCGCGCCCGCCTGAATCACGCCTGCCCTCACCCCTTCCCGTTGCTTCGGTTACTGCGAGAGATCAATCATGCGTACATTTCGAAGCGGCCTGTTGATCGGGCTCGCGGTCGCGGTTCTGGTCGCTGCCTTCGCCATCGTCTATGAATTCTACGACACCCGCACCTTGAAGCGCACGGTGCGGCGCGGCGAGTTGCTCTGCGGCGTCAACGCCGGACTGCCCGGTTTCTCGATCCCGGACGACAAGGGCAACTGGACCGGCTTCGACGTGGATTTCTGCCGCGCGGTCGCCTCGGCGATCTTCGACGATCCGAACAAGGCGAAGTTCGTTCCGCTCGACGCCAATGAGCGCTTTAGGGAATTGCAGAGCCGCAAGGTCGATATTCTCTCCCGCAACTCGACCTGGAGCATGTCGCGCGAGGAGAATTACGATCTCTATTTCCCGGCGGTGGCTTACTATGACGGCCAGGGCTTCATGGTCCCGCGATCGCGCAATATCGATTCCGCGCTCGATCTCAACAACAGCAAGGTCTGCGTGCAGGCGTCGACGACGACGGAATTGAACCTCGCGGATTATTTCCGCACCAACAACATCAAATATGAAGAGGTCAAGTTTCCCAAGCTGGACGAAGTCGTCAAGGCTTATGAAACCGGCAAATGCGACACCTTCACCGCCGACGTCTCCCAGCTCTACGCGCTGCGGCTGAATTTGGCGAAGCCGGACGATCACGTCATCCTGCCCGACGTGATTTCCAAGGAGCCGCTCGCGCCCGTGGTACGCCAGCGCGACGACGACTGGATGATGATCGTCAAATGGACGCTGTATGCGATGATCAATGCCGAAGAGCTAGGCGTCAACTCGCAAAACATCGACGAAGCGCTGAAGTCGAAGAAGCCCGACGTGATGCGGCTGGTCGGCACTGAGGGCACCTATGGCGAGGATCTCGGCCTGACCAAGGACTGGGCCGTGCGCATCATCCGCCGCGTCGGCAATTACGGCGAGGTCTACGAGCGCAATGTCGGCAGCGGATCGAATCTGCACATTCCACGCGGACTGAACCAGCTCTGGAGCGCCGGCGGCATCCAGTACGCGCCGCCGATCAGGTAGAATTTTTGCGAGAGGCTGCGGCGTCTCATCAAGACAATTCGTCATTGCCCGCGAAAGCGAAAGCGGGCGATCCAGTACGCCGCGGCCTCTCGGTCAGTCACAGGACTGTTCTGGAATACCGGGCCACCCGCCACCGCGGGTGACGGCGACAGCTTGTGCCCTTGCGGCTTCCCGATTCAGCATCAACACCAGACACCACGCCAACGCAGGGTGCTGACCTTCTCCGATCCGAACGTCTGTGGAAATTGAGGCTCTCCCCTGATAACATTCCGGCTACCAGCAGCTTAATCCAGAGCGAATCGGCGTTCCGCAAATGTGTTCCGCACTCACCGTCCAGACGCCGCAGGCCGTGGCGACCGAAGCATTCACGGATGCTGAGGCGGCGGTCGGCCGCCTCGACGAGCTCTACGAGCAGAACACCCAGTTTCTCCGGGATCGTTTTGAGGCGTATGCCAATGGTGAGCTGCTGGGAACGCGCGTGCGCGCCAACTATCCGTTTGTACGGATGACGACCTCGACCCATGCGCGCGTCGATTCGCGGCTCGCCTACGGTTTCGTCGCCCGGCCGGGCGTGCACGAGACCAGCGTGACGAGACCGGACCTTTTTCGAATCTACCTCACCGACCAAATCCGGCTGTTGATCGAAAACCACGGCCTGCCGGTCGAGGTCGGCGTGTCGGACGAACCGATCCCGATTCATTTCGCTTATCGGCGGGACATCAACATCGAAAGGGCGCCTGCCCCTGAGGATAACGCACGCGTCATACGATCGCTGCGCGACGTGTTCGATACGCCTGACCTTGCCGCCATGGACGATGCGATCGCCGACGGCACGCTCGAAATGCGGCCCGGCGCGCCCGAGCCGCTGTCTCTGTTCCGCGCCGCGCGGGTCGATTACTCATTGCGCCGACTCTATCACTATACGGGCACCGACCCGGAGTACTTCCAGAATTTCGTGATCTTCACGAACTATCAGTTCTACGTCGATGCCTTCGTGCAGTTGTGCCGGCAACGCCTGGCTTCAGGCCAGATCGGCCCCGATGCCTTTGTCGGACCGGGTAATGTGATCACGCGCAACCAGCGTCTGGGGGGCGGCACGACCGGAATTGCGCCGGAGCGCATGCCGCAAATGCCCGCCTATCACCTCGTCGAGCCGGGCTATCAAGGCATCACCCTGATCAACATCGGAACTGGCCCGTCGAACGCACGAAACGTGACGGACCACGTCGCGGTCCTGCGGCCGCATGCCTGGCTGATGCTTGGGCATTGTGCCGGGCTCCGGAACACGCAGAGGCTCGGCGATTACGTCCTCGCCCATGGCTATGTCCGCGAGGATCACGTCCTCGATCACGAGTTGCCGCTATGGGTCCCGATACCCGCACTTGCCGAGATGCAGATCGCGCTCGAGCAGGCGGTCGGCGACGTCACTGGACTTTCGGGTTTCGAGCTCAAGCGGCTGATGCGCACCGGAACGGTCGCCAGCGTCGACAATCGAAATTGGGAAATCAGCGGCCCTTCGGTCATTCGGCGCCTGTCGCAATCGCGTGCCATCGCGCTCGACATGGAGTCCGCGGCAATCGCAGCCAACGGCTATCGCTTCCGCGTGCCCTATGGCACCTTGCTGTGCGTTTCGGACAAGCCTCTTCACGGCGAAATCAAGCTCGCGGGCATGGCCGGCGAATTCTACCGGCAGCGCGTCGGCCAGCATCTCGAGATCGGCCTGAAGGCGCTCGAGAGACTCAAGCACGAGGAATCCGAGCGGCTGCATTCGCGCAAGCTGCGAAGCTTCGCCGAAGTCGCGTTTCAGTAGCCTGTCTCTCAGTAGTTCCGCATCCGCGCCAACTGGTCGGCGTGGTAGTTCGCATCGCCGAACAGTTCCTCGCAGACCCGCGCGCGCTTCATGAAGAAGCCGATATCGAACTGGTCGGTCATGCCCATGCCACCATGCATCTGCACGCCTTCCTGCACCGCACGCGTCGCGGTCGCGCCGGCCCGCGCCTTGGCGACCGCGACCGCTGCGGCGGCCTTCGCGGCATCGCCGTCGAGCGCTTGCTGCGCCTTCAACACCGCGGCGCGGGTGATCTCGATTTCGATATAGAGCTGGGCGGCGCGGTGCTGCAGCGCCTGGAATTCGCCGATCGCCTTGCCGAACTGCTTGCGCTCTTTCAGATAGGCGACGGTCCGTCCGAACACCTCCTCGCTGAGGCCGAGCATTTCGGAGGCGACCGCGCCGCGACCGATATTGAGCACGGCTTCGAGCAGGGCAAACCCCTGGTCGACTTCACCGAGCACGCTATCGGCATCGACCTCGACATTGTCGAAGGTGATGCGCGCCGCATTGTGCGCATCGACCATGGCGGTCCGCTCGATGTCGATGCCCTTGCTCTTATCCTTTTCTTTGGGCGCGACCAGGAACAGCGTCAGCCCGGCGCTCTCGCCGGCACCGCCCGCCGTGCGCGCCGCGACGATCAGGAGATCGGCCGTGTGGCCGTCGACCACGAAAGACTTGGCGCCGTTGAGCCTGAAGCCGTTGCCGGACCGCACGGCTTGCAGGCTGGTCTGCAACGGACGATGTTTGGCGCCTTCATCGACGGCGAGCGCGGCCAGCAGCGAGCCCGCCGACAGTTGCGGCAGATACTCGGCTTTCTGCGCCGCGCTGCCGCCGCGCGACAGAGCTGAGGCCGCCAGCACCGCGGTCGAGAGGAACGGCGACGGCATCAGGGTGCGGCCGATCTCCTCCATCACGATGCCGGCTTCGACCGCGCCGAGCGCGCTGCCACCGAACTCTTCCGGCACCAGCAAGCCGGCAAATCCCATCTCGGCGAAGGTTTTCCAGAGCTCGCGGGAGAAGCCCGTCGTGTCCTTGCTGTCGCGCAACTGCCGCAGATGCGACACCGGCGCCTTGTCGCTGATGAGACCGCGCGCACTGTCGCGCAGCATGGATTGTTCTTCGGTAAGGACGAGGGCCATGGGTGGTTCCATAAGGCTGCTGCAGATGAACGCGAAGTCACGTAGAGGTCGTCATGGCCGGGCTTGTCCCGGCCATCCACGTCTTCGCCGGCGGAAGACGTGGATGCCCGGCACAAGGCCGGGCATGACGGCGAGGAAGCATCACGCCCCCGGCAAATCCAGAATGCGCTTGGCGACGATGCCGAGCATCACCTCGCTGGTACCGCCTTCTATCGAATTGGCCTTGGTGCGCAGCCAGGCGCGCGGACGGGCGCCGCCTTTGGAACGTTCGCTCTCCCATTCCAGCGCGTCGATGCCGCCGGCCGACATCAGGATTTCGTAGCGGCGCTTGTTGAGCTCGGTGCCGTAATATTTCATCGCCGAGGAGAACGCCGGATGCGCTTGTCCCGCCTTGGCGAGATCGACCGCGCGCTCGGCCGCGGCGGCAAGCGCCGCCTCGTCCACCTCGAAGCTCGCGATCTGCCCGCGCAGGATCGGGTCTTCCAGCCGACCCTGAGAGTCGCTGCCGATCGAATCGGCGGCGACCTGGCCGAGCGGGCGGCCGACGCCGCGCTCGCCCATGCCCGAGATCATCGCGCGCTCGTGCTGCAGGAGATATTTGGCGACATCCCAGCCGCGATTGACGGTGCCGAGCACATTGGCCTTCGGCACCCGCACGCCATCGAAGAAGGTCTCGCAGAACGGCGAGCGCCCGGAGATCAGGAGGATCGGCTTGGTCGAGACGCCGGGCGAGGTCATGTCGAACAGGATGAAGCTGATGCCGTCATGCTTCTTGGCCGCCGGATCGGTCCGCACCAGGCAGAAAATCCAGTCCGCATAATTCGCATACGACGTCCAGATCTTCTGGCCGGTGATGACGAAATCATCGCCGTCGCTTTCCGCCCGGGTCTGCAACGAGGCCAAGTCCGAGCCGGCGTTGGGTTCGGAATAGCCCTGGCACCAGCGAATGAGTCCGGCCGTGATCTTCGGCAGATGCTCCCTCTTCTGCGCCTCGGTGCCGTATTTCAGCAGCGCCGGCCCGAGCATGGAAATACCGAACGAGGTCAGCGGCTGCCGCGCGCCGACCGCGCTCATTTCCTGGCGCACGATCTTGGCCTCCTCGCCATCGAGGCCACCCCCGCCATATTCCTTCGGCCAATGCGGCACGGTCCAGCCGCGATCGCGCATGCGCTCGAACCAGATGCGCTGGGGCTCTGACGAAAATTTGGTATTGCGGCCGCCCCAAAACGTGTCCTCCTCGGAAGTCATGGGCTTGCGCATCTCCGGCGGGCAATTGGCTTCCAGCCAGGCGCGGGTCTCGCGGCGGAATGTCTCCAGATCGGGCATGGCGCGTTTCCGTTGATCGATATGTTGCATCGACCTTAGCCCCCGCCTTGTGGATTTCAAGTCTTGTGGATTTCAATATCTCTTTCGGCCACCCATGCGGTGACGTAGGTGGTCACGAACGCCCGATCGGGTGTATCGCTGTACTTCGTAACACTTGAAAAGACAGAGGAAACGAACATGCGGCTGAAGCTGCTTTCGCCTGGCGAAATGAACCCCGAGCAGAAGGAAACCTATGACGAGGCGATCGCCGGCAAGCGCGGCTCGGCGCCGGCGCCAATGATGGCCTGGCTTGCGAGCCCCGAGATGGCGCGGCATGCGACGCGGCTCGGCGAGCAGCTTCGCTTCAACACGATCTTTCCCGCGAAACTGTCCGAGATCGCGATCCTCGTCACCGCGCGGCACTGGACCGCGCATTACGAATGGTGGGCGCACAAGCGGCTGGCGCTGAAGGGCGGCATGGAGCCGCACATCATCGACGACATCCGCGATCGCCGCACGCCGCGCTTCGACGACCCCAAGGGCCAGATGATCTACGACGTCGCCAAGTCATTGCATGAAGGCCACGGGCTTTCGAAGACGCTCTATGCGGAGGCCATCAAGGTGCTGAGCGAGCGCGGGCTGACCGAGGTGATCGGGCTGTGCGGCTATTACACGCTGGTGTCGATGACACTCAATACGTTCGAATTTGAACTGCCGGCCGGAGAAGTCTCCGAGCTTGCGTAGCGGCATTTGTTGCTTACGTGTCCCGGACGCGGTGCAGCGCGCAAGCGTTGCTTCGCAGAGCCGGGACCCATCGCGCGGCGACAAAGGGGTGGACCCCCGATCAGCAGCGCATCGCTGCGCAGCATCCGGGGCACGAAACCTGAGGAGACTAACATGCCTAACAATCCGCCCGTCATCGCAGGCACAAGGATCGGGCACGTCCATCTGAAGGTCGCCGATCTCGATCGCGCGCTCGGCTTCTATTGCGACGTACTTGGCTTCGAATTGATGCAGCGGATGGGCTCCGGCGCAGCATTCATTTCGGCCGGCGGCTATCATCACCATATCGGGCTGAACACCTGGGAAAGCAAAGGCGGCCATCCGCCGCCATCAGGTACCACCGGACTGTTCCACACCGCGATCCTCTATCCGACCCGGCCCGCCTTGGCCGACGCGCTGCACCGCGTGCTCGGCGCGGGCATTCAACTGGACGGCGCCAGCGATCACGGCGTCAGCGAGGCGCTGTACCTGCGCGATCCCGACGAGAACGGCGTCGAGCTCTATTGGGACCGACCCAAGGAAGCATGGCCGCGCACCGCCGATGGGGCGCTCGCGATGTTCACCAAACGGCTCGACCTCGAGGAGCTGTTGCGGCAGCGGGAGGCTTAGCTCCTTGTCTCTTCGCCGTGACGAGAACCACTGCGCATCATGATCAGCGCGGCCGCCGTCAATTCCACCGCGATGCAGCCGTAGAATGGCAGCGTGTAGCTGCCGGAAAGATCGCGCAGCAGGCCGACAACACCCGGGCCGAACGCATAAGTGATCTGGTTGATCGCGGTGAGGAGGCTGACCAGCACGCCGAACGCCTCCGGCGCGAACTCGCGCTGCACGATCAGCGACGGCAGCGTGATCAGGTTGCCGACCGAAAATCCGAACAGCGCGCAAGCCGCGATCAGCACGATTTCGTTTTGCGAATTGATCACGATCATCAGCGCCACCGCCTGGCTCGCAAAAGACAGCGCCGACGCCAGCCGCTGGTTGAGCCGGTCGATCACGGTCGAGAACAGGACGCGCCCGATCATGGCCATCGCGGTCAATAATGCGACCGCGATCGCCGCGTGCTCCCGCCCGATCACCGGATCGAGAAACGAGATCAGGTGAACGATGAAGCCGACCTGCGCGAAAAGAACCAGCGCGAACGCAATCGAGACCGAAAGAAAGCCGAAGTCGCGCAAGGCGCGCGCGCGAATCTGCGTGGGCGACGGTGCATTGGCCGCGGTAGCCGCTACCGACGCACTCGAATGGCGCGGCGGCCGGCCGACAAAGATCAGGATGACGGGGATCGTCACCAGAATCATCGCCAGCGCAGACACGATCATGGCGCCCGAAAATCCGAAGCGGTTGATCGCCACGACCAATAGCGGCACGCCGGCGATGCCGCCAAAGCTTGCGCCGTTCAGCGCCAGGCTGATCGCCATCCCGCGCTTCTTGTCGAACCACAGCCCCAGCGTATTGGTGATGATACCGAGCGTGGTGCCGGCCCAGCCAAAGGCGAGTAGGGCGTCAACAGCGTAAAGCTGCCAGGGTTCGTTGACCTGGCCGATCAGAACCACGGCCGCCGCCATTACGCAGACGCCGGCCAACAGGCAATTACGGGGACCGAACGCCCTCACCGCTTCGGCCACGAAAACGACGATGGCGGCGCCGAACAGATAGAAGAAGGTCGTACCGCCGGAGATGACCGACGCCGGCCAGCCATGCAGCCGGTGCAGTTCGGCCAGGTAGACGCTCTGTCCGTAGAAGCCGAAAGCCCAGCCGAAGGTCGCGACCACAAAGCAGACCGCGACGATCCGCCAGCCGTCATAGCGGGCGGAATTTTCGTCGATCGCGATATGGCTTGAAGCGTCCAAGGATGGCTTCCCTCTTCGTGGACATCATCATGTGGGGCGGCGCTCGGGCCGCGCCAGATCAAATTGCTTCGATGTCCGTCGAAGTGTCAGCAGTTGGCATCAAGAACTGATTTTGGTCGGGTCATAGAAGAACCGCTCGCGAAAAATCCTGTCGCCGCGCCATTCCTGCCAGGCGATTTCGTCGAAGCGGCGCACCTTGCCGGATTTTTCCGTGAGCTCGAAATTCCAGTGGATGGCGACGCGGTCGCCTTCGACCACCGACGACATGGCCTTGGAATAGACCTTCGACATCCGATCGAGCGCGGCCGCTCGTGGGCGACGAGGACATCGCGCCCGACGCGCGGTGGCGCCGCATTCTCCTGCATGCTGGCATCCTCGGTATAGTAGCGCTCGATGGCGCCGGCATGATCGCCGGATTCAACGACGGCAATGAACTCATCGAGACAGGCGCGAGACGGCATGCGACCTCCAAGCAAAATTAGATGTGACTAGATAGCCGGATCGGGAAATTCCACCAGCGCCTGCAGGCGGCTGCGCCGCTGCCTGGCAAAAGAGGCCAGCGCCAGCACCGCCAGGCCGAGCAGCACCGGCGGATAGACCACGAGGTTCACCGCCGACCAGCCGTAATTGGCGAGCAACTGGCCGGACGAGAACGATCCGATCGCCATCATCCCGAACACCAGGAAATCGTTGAAGGCCTGCACCTTGTTGCGTTCCTGGGGAAGATGCGTCTCCAGCACCAGCGCAGAGGCGCCGACGAAGCCGAAATTCCAGCCCACCCCGAGCATCATCAGCGTCACCCAGAAATGCATCGCGGTGACGCCGGAAAGGCCGATGGTTGCGGCGACCGCCTCCAGCGCCAGTCCGAGCGCCACGATCGCAGGCGCGCCGAAGCGCGCGATCAGCGAGCCCGTGAAGAAGCTCGGGCCGTACATCGCCACGATATGCCATTGAATGGCAAAATTGGAATCGCTGAGCGCAAGCCCGCACATCTTCATCGCCAGCGGTGCCGAGGTCATCACCAGGTTCATCACGGGATAGGCGATGACGCCGCACAAAGCGGCCGCGATGAAGCGCGGCTGCCGCGCGATCTCGAACAGCGGACGGCCGCCATGCAGATCGGCCGGCGCCGGTTTTGGCGCATCGACGCCCGCGAGAATGGCCATCGCCACCAGTGCGACCACGGCCTGCATCACGAAGCTGAAGGCGAACAGATAAGGCGGCCAGACATCCATGGTCCATTGCACGAGTTGGGGACCGAGTACGCCCGCGAACACGCCGCCCGCCATCACCCAGGAAAGCGCCTTCGGCCGATAGGCGGCGCTGGCGCCGTCCGCGGCGGCGAAGCGATAGGATTGCGCCACCGCGCCATAAAGCCCACCCAGGAAAGTCGCGCAGCAGAACAGCCAGAACATGCCGTGCAGGATCGCAAGCGCGCCGACGACGCCGGTCAGGACGCCGCAACCGGGGCCGATGATGAAGGCCGCTCGGCGGCCACAGGCGCGCGAAATTGCGCCGGTCGGCAGCGTGCCGGCCGCAAGCCCCACCACATACATCGAGATCGGTACTGTCGCGAGCGAGACGTCCGGTGCCAGGGTCGCACCGACGATCGAGCCGGTCGCGAAAATCACCGCGGAATTCGCGCCCGTCAGCGCCTGCGCCGCCGCCAGCCGCAGCACGTTGGACCGCGCGCGGGCGTCATCGGCGATTTTCCCGCCGGCTGTCACGTCGATCATCGGCACGTCCGCTGCGGCCCCTCAGGGGCTCGTTGATTCCGCGCCACTATGGAGAGCCGCAGGCTGCCGATCAACCGACGTCAGCGGGCGCAGGCTATGCGTTCGCGCCAGCCGCCACGCGTCGAAACACCAGGATCATGTTGTTGGCGGGCATCTCGACGGCGTCCTGCAGGACGAGACCGGAATGCGATCCAAGCTTTTCGAGATCGACGGTATCGCGCACGCCCCATTCGGGGTTACCCTCGCGCAAGCTGGTGTCGAACACGGCGTTGCTGAGCGCGGTATGCTGGCCGTCGCGCTTGAACGGCCCGTAAAGAAACAGTTGCCCGTCCGCGCGCAAGGCCTGCCCGGCGCCGGCAACCAGGCCCTCGGCGACGCGCCATGGCGCGATGTGGATCACATTGGCGCAAAATACCGCCAGCAGATTTTTCGGACCGCCTCCCGCCTGCATCTCCGGCCACCAGGCCGGATCGGACAGATCGATCCGCAGCGGCGGACGCACATTCGCGAGTCCCTTATGGGCGCGCCACGCCGCGATGCTTTTCAGATGCTGCTCGTTGAAATCGCTCGGCCACCAGGTGATGTCAGGGGTTTCCCGGGCGAAGGTGACGACATGCTGGCCGGTGCCGCTGCCGGCCTCCAGGACGTCACCGGACCGGCCGGCGAGGGATTTTTGCAGGACCGCCCAGATCGGCTGGTGGTTGCGGTGGAACGCCGCCGCATCGAGCCGGCCGTCCGGCTCGACCGGGCGGCCGTCCTTGCCGAATTCGACGACATATTCCGCCATGAAACGCTCCAATCTTCGACCCGTATCTTGCCGGCCCGCACCAACGGGCCCGTTCGGGTGTGCCGCGAGGGATTTTAACCGCGTTCGCCAACGCTCATAGACGGGATTGCCAGCCGATGGCCTTTCTGCTCTTCACAAACTATATTGTCCCATATTGTCGGAAATCACGATATCGCGTTCCCGGAAGCACCCCTTGGTCGTATATGTGTGAAATCACGATATCGCGTTCCTGGAAACACCGCTTGGTCCTCCATCATCCGCTGAAACCCGCCGTCACGCTCGCGCTGGCATTGCTTGCCGGCATGGCCACAACCTCCGCGCAGGCGCAATCGCCGGCCGGCGAGGGGCAAAAACTCGCCTTCGATCGCGGCAAGGGCAATTGCCTGACCTGTCACGACATCAAGGGCGGCGATCTTCCCGGCACGATCGGGCCGCCGTTGAAGGACATCAAGAGCAAATACCCCGACCGTAACGACCTTGTCGCCATCCTCACCGATGAAACCAGGCGCAACCCGCTGACGGTGATGCCGCCGTTCGGACGAAACCGCATTCTGACAGAGCAGGAGATCAACGCGATCGTCGATTTCCTGCAGACCCTGTGAAAGCTTTTCCGGAGACCCGCATGACCTTCGCTCCCCCGTTTTCGGTCACGCGCCGCCTGATCCTGCAAGGGATCCTGCAGGGTGCAGGCGCGGTCGCGCTGCTCGGCGTCAGCGGCCTCTCGTTTGGCGCCTCTCCGGCGCGGGCCGCAGCCAACGACAAATATCCGGAAGACGCGTTCAAGCAGAAGAGCGATGCGGATGCAATCAAGGCGCTCTATGGCAAGCCGCACGAGGCTTCCGACAAGGTCAAGCTCGACGCGCCGGAAATCGCCGAGAATGGCGCGGTGGTGCCGATCTCAGTGACGACGACGCTGGCCGACGTCACCTCGATCTCGTTCTTTGTCAGCGAAAATCCCAATGCGCTGGCCTCATCCTACCAGATTCCGGCCGGCACGGTGCCGAGCGTCGCCAACCGGTTGAAGATGGCCAAGACCTGCAACGTGACCGCGATCGTGGAATCCGGCGGCAAGCTTTATAGCGCCGTCAAGGAAGTCAAGGTCACGGTCGGCGGCTGCGGCGGCTGAGTTCCAGGAGACATCTGATGGCATCGACCATACGCGTGCGCGCCATTTCGAACGGCGACACCACCGAAGTCCAGGCGCTGATCCAGCATCCGATGGATACCGGATTCATCAAGGACGCGCAGGGACAGGTGATCCCCGCGCATTTCATCCAGCAACTGACCTTCGAGCATGACGGCAAGACGGTGTTCGTCGCCGATTGGGGTCCTGCGGTCTCCAAGGATCCCTATGTCAAATTCGCCTTCAAGGGCGCCAACAAGGGCGACGAGATCAAGATCGGCTGGGTCGACA
>Ga0137412_10000450_pt1 | contig 28731 bp, 26 predicted proteins | sample CZODoug2_1_16fun_FD_122160 | JGI IMG/M metagenome (GOLD analysis project Ga0137412, IMG submission 122160) | Vadose zone soil fungal communities from Angelo Coast Range Reserve, California, USA - CZODoug2_1_16fungal (Hybrid Assembly) | ecosystem: Environmental > Terrestrial > Soil > Vadose zone...
CGAGGTGTACCCGGTACTCGCCGGTCTCGCCGGCGTGCGGTCGGTCCAGGCGCCGCTGACCGGCGAGGCGCACGACCTGACGGCCATGGCGGACCGAATCACGGACGCCACCCGACTGGTGATCGTGTGCAATCCAAACAACCCGACGGGGACCGTCGTCTCCCACGACGACCTGACGACGTTCCTGGCGCGCGTTCCCCCCACCTGCCTGGTCGCCCTCGACGAGGCCTACGCCGAGTACGTCCGCGACCCACGGTCCGCCGACGGCCTGGCGGTGGCCGGACACCACCCGAACGTCGTCGTCCTGCGCACCTTCTCCAAGGCCTACGGACTGGCCGGGCTGCGGGTCGGCTACGTGGTCGCGCCCCCCGCGGTCGCCGCGGCCGCGCGGGCCTGCGCGGTGCCGTTCGGGGTGTCCACCGTCGCCCAGGCCGCGGCGATCGCCTCGTTGGCGGCCGACGTCGAACTGCGCGACCGGGTGGCCGCGTTGGTGCTGGAGCGCAGCCGGGTCATCGACGCGCTGCGGGCCGCCGGCTGGGACCCGCCGGACGCCCAGGGCAACTTCGTCTGGTTGCCGTTGGGAGCCAAGACCACCGAGTTCGCCTGGGCCTGCGAGGCGGCCGGGGTGATGGTCCGTCCATTCCCCCCGGACGGCGTGCGGATCAGCATCGGCGCGCCCAGCGTGGACGCCCGCATGCTCGAGGTCGCCCGGCAGTTTCGCGCCGATGGCTAAGGTCGGAAGACGGACAAGTAAGGACGAACCGGGCTTCCTACGTTCGGTTCAAGTTGACCCACCCGTCCGGACGATGCGGCCGCACGATTCCTACGCGATCGCTACCGTTGATCATCATGACGATCACGCCCGATGTCCGCCCCGCGGTGCCCGCCAACAGGCGCGGTGACGCGGACGAAGCAACCCCGACGGCGACCCCGTCGAACGCGGCACAGACAGGAGCCGACGTGCCCACCCCCACCGAGGACTTCGTCCAGCTGCTCACTCCCGAGGGTGAGCTCGTGGACCACCCGGAGTACTCCGTCGATTTCACCGACGACGAGTTGCGCGGCCTGTTCCGGGATCTGACCCTGGTGCGCCGCATCGACGCCGAGGCCACCGCTCTGCAGCGGCAGGGTGAGCTGGGCATCTGGGCGTCGCTGCTCGGTCAGGAGGCCGCCCAGATCGGCTCCGGGCGTGCGTTGGGCGCGCAGGACCATGTCTTCCCGACCTACCGCGAGCACGGCGTTGCCTGGTGCCGTGACGTCGACCCGCTGCGCCTGCTCGGCCTGTTCCGCGGGGTGAACACCGGCGGTTGGGATCCCGAGGCGCACAAGTTCCACCTGTACACCATCGTCATCGGCGCGCAGACCCTGCACGCGGTCGGCTACGCGATGGGCATCCAACGCGACGGCCTGGTCGGTGGGGACGACGCGCAGGCCGTGATCGCCTACTTCGGCGACGGTGCCACCAGCCAGGGCGACGTGAACGAGGCCTTCATCTGGGCCAGCAGCTTCCAGACGCCGGTCGTCTTCTTCTGCCAGAACAACCAGTGGGCCATCTCCATCCCGACCGACAAGCAGTCCCGGGTCCCGCTCTACCAGCGCGCCCGCGGCTTCGGCTTCCCCGGCATCCGGGTCGACGGCAACGACGTGCTGGCCACCTACGCGGTCACCAAGGCAGCCCTGGACCGCGCCCGCGAGGGCAGCGGCCCGACGTTCATCGAGGCCTTTACCTACCGCATGGGTGCGCACACCACCTCCGACGACCCGACCCGCTACCGCATCGAGGCCGAGGTCGAGTCCTGGAAGCTGAAGGACCCGATCGAGCGGCTGCGTTCGTTCCTGGTCCGCCAGGGCAAGGCCGACCAGGCCTTCTTCGACTCACTCGCCGCGGAGTCCGACCAGCTGGCCAAGCATGTGCGCACCGGCTGCCTGGAGATGCCCGACCCGGAGCCGTTGAGCATGTTCGACAACGTCTACGCCGAGCCGCACCCGCCGCTGGCCGCCCAGCGCGACGAGTTCGCCGCCTATCTCGCCTCGTTCGAGGGGGGAAACGAATGAGCACGCAGACCACGACGCTGGCCAAGGGCATCAACATGGGGCTGCGGGCCGCCATGGACCGCGACCCGCGGGTCGTGCTGCTGGGTGAGGACATCGGCAAGCTCGGTGGTGTCTTCCGGGTCACCGACGGCCTGCAGAAGGACTTCGGCGAGGCGCGGGTCGTGGACACCCCGCTGGCCGAGTCCGGCATCCTCGGCACCGCGATCGGTATGGCGCTGCGTGGCTACCGACCGGTCTGCGAGATCCAGTTCGATGGCTTCGTGTTCCCGGCCTTCGACCAGATCGTCTGCCAACTGGCCAAGATGCGCGCCCGCGCCGGTGGTTTGGTGAAGATGCCGGTCGTGGTGCGCATCCCGTTCGGCGGTGGCATCGGCGCGGTCGAGCACCACTCGGAATCCCCGGAGGCGTACTTCGCGCACACCGCCGGGCTGCGGGTGGTCGCCTGCTCCAACCCGGTCGACGCCTACTGGATGATCCAACAGGCCATCGCCTCCGATGACCCGATCATCTTCTTCGAGCCCAAGCGGCGCTACTGGGAGAAGGCCGAACTCGACGTCGAGGCCGGCCCGCCCGCCGAATCCCTGCACACCGCGCGGGTGGTCCGCGAGGGCACCGACCTGACGCTGGCCGCCTACGGTCCGATGGTGAAGGTCTGCCTGGACTCCGCGGTCGCCGCGGAGGAGGACGGGCGTTCCCTGGAGGTCCTCGACCTGCGCTCGCTGTCCCCGCTGGACACCCCGACGCTGTTCCACTCGGTGCGGCGCACCGGCCGGTTGGTCGTGGTGCACGAGGCGCCGGTGAACCTCGGCATGGGCGCGGAGATCGCCGCCAAGGTGCAGGAGGCGTGCTTCCATTCACTGGAGGCGCCGATCCTGCGCGTGGGTGGGTTCGACACCCCCTACCCGCCGTCGCGGATCGAGGAGGACTACCTCCCCGACCTGGACCGGGTGCTGGACGCCGTCGACCGTTCGCTTTCCTACTAGGGGGCCGGCGTGGCACGCAAGCAGTTCAAGCTGCCCGACGTCGGTGAGGGTCTGACCGACGGCGAGATCCTGCGCTGGTACGTCCAGCCCGGTGATCGAGTGACGGTCAATCAGACGATCGTCGAGATCGAGACCGCGAAGGCGGCCGTCGAGTTGCCCTGCCCGTTCGAGGGCGAGGTCGTCGAGCTGCTCGCCGAGGTCGGCCAGACCATCGACGTGGGCGCCCCGATCATCACCATCGAGACCGAGCCGGACGCCGCCGCGCCCGGTGCTGCCGCCCCGGCCATCCCGGCACCGACGGCCACCACCGAGACCGTGGAAGCCGGGCTGATCGGCGGCGAGGCGCCCGGTGGGCGCACCGCGGTGCTGGTCGGCTACGGACCGCGGACCACCACGGCCAAGCGGCGCCCGCGGCGAGCTGAGCACGCCGGCGCGCACACGCACACGCCGTCGGCTATCGCCGAGGAGGTGCCGGGCGGGCCGATGGGCACCGAGCAGTACCAACCGGTGCGCCACGGCGGCCTGGAGGTCGGCCGGCTGACCGAGGCCCGCGAGGCCCCCTACGCCGGTGAGTCGGTGCCCGCGCGCACCATCTTGCTGGAGGAGCAGAGCTCCCGGGTGGTCGTGCTGGCCAAGCCGCCGGTCCGCAAGATGGCCCGCGACCTGGGCGTGGACCTGCGCGGAGTGACCCCGAGCGGGCCGGGCGGGACGATCACCCGCGAGGACGTGGCCGCCGCGGCGAACACCGCCGACGCGCCGGCCGCTGCCGTCGCCGCCCGGGCCTCCGACGCCCGCGAGGAGCGCATCGCGGTCAAGGGTGTGCGTCGGATGACCGCGCAGGCCATGGTGACCAGCGCGTTCACCGCCCCGCACGTCACCGAGTTCCTCACCGTGGACGCCACCCGCACCGTCGAGTTCGTGGAGCGGCTGCGCGAGCACCGGTCCATGGCCGGGCTGAAGGTCTCCCCGCTGCTGGTGCTGGCCAAGGCCATGTGCCTGGCGGTGCGGCGCACCCCGGAGATCAACGCCACCTTCGACGACGCCGCGCACGAGATCGTGCTCAAGCGTTACGTCAACCTCGGCATCGCCGCGGCCACCCCGCGGGGCCTGCTGGTGCCGAACATCAAGGACGCTGACGCGATGTCACTTCCCGAGTTGGCCGCCGCTCTGGGCGAGCTGACGGCCACCGCGCGGGAGGGCAAGACGCAGCCCGCGGACATGGCCGGCGGCACCATCACCATCACCAACGTCGGTGTGTTCGGCGTGGACGCGGGCACCCCGATCCTCAACCCGGGCGAGTCCGCGATCCTGGCCTTTGGCGCGATCCGGCCGCAGCCGTGGGTGGTGGACGGCGCGGTGGTGCCGCGTCAGGTGACCACGCTGTCGTTGTCCTTCGATCACCGGGTGGTCGACGGCGAGGCGGGGTCGCGGTTCTTGGTGGATGTGGGCTCGGTGCTCGAGGACCCGGCTTCCGCCCTGCTGTTCTGACGGCAGTTGCGTCGGGGCCACGTGCCCGGGAGTTCACCGCGCCGATGGCGGTAATGGGCATGCGTCACGCCCGACACGCGGCACACTGTGGGTGGGGGTGACTGACCTATGGACGTCAGGTGGCGAAGCGTCAGTCTGTTGGCCGGCCTGCCGATGCTGGTCGGCGTGGCCGCGTGCGGCGGTGGTGGCAGCAAGGATGCGACCGTACCGGCGCCGCTGCCCACGGTGACCGCGACGATCGAGCCGTCGAGCGCGCCGACGCCCTCGGGCGCGGCCACCGCGAGCGCCCGGCCGTCCGCCTCGGCGTCACCGACGACGATCCCCGCGGGCATGGTGCGCATCACCTTCCTGGCCGCCAACTGCGACGGCTGTCGGTTCACCGCGGTCGACACCACCTCCGGGCGCAAGCCGACGACCTGGGCGAGCACCTACGTGAACAACGGCAAGGCGACCGTGCTGGTGCCGATCAAGGTCACCCACGACATGGCCTTTCGCGCCGACTACTCCGAGCCGATGGGCATCGGTGGCGCCCGACCTGACCTCGTCCTCGGCTACCAGGGCGTGGCCGACGGCATCGAGGTGGAGTGGGCGACCGCCCAGACCAAGGAGCAGGCCAACTACTGCTGGGCGGGCACCACCGCCGACCAGATCTCGATCCACGTGCTGCACAAGGTCTTCAACGACCCCAAGGACAAACAGACCCCGACCGGGATCGCGTTCTGGGCCTCACCGACGCTGCCCGTGGACACCGACCGCTACCGCACCGCGGACCACGGCGGGCTGGGCGACCAGGACTTCCCGTACTGCACACACGACTGAGGCGAGAGGAGCGAGAGCGCGAGGAACGAGCGTTCTCGCTTCCGAGCCGAAGGAAGTGTGTTGACGAGCGCAGCGAGGAACACACACGACTGAGCCCGATGTTGCGCGGCAGACTGGACCTATGCGGGTCTGCCTGATCCAACTGGACGTCTCCCTGAAGGCGCCGATGTCCGAACGCCTGGCGCACGCCACCGAACTCGTCGAACGCTGCGCGGGCGCGGACCTGGTGATGCTGCCGGAGTTGTGGGCGCACGGCGCGTGGGACTTCGACGACTGGGCGCAGACCGCCGAATCCCTGGACGGCCCCACAGTTGCTGCCCTGGGTGCGGCGGCCAAGAGCGCCGGGGTTCGGTTGCACGGCGGCACCGTGTTGGAGCGCGACGGCGAGCAGCTGTTCAACACCGCGGTCCTGCTCGGGCCGGACGGGTCGCTGAAGGGCTGGTACCGCAAGATCCACCGCTTCGGGTTCGACAGCGGCGAGGCGGCCCTGGTCTCCGCGGGCGAGCAGAGCGTCATCTGGCCGATCGGCGAGGTCCCCGCGGCTGTCGCGACCTGTTACGACCTGCGCTTCCCGGAGCTGTTCCGCAGGCAGGTACCGGAGGCGGAGCTGGTGCTGCTGGCCGCGTCCTGGCCGGCCCGCCGCGCCGAGCACTGGCGGCTGCTGGCCCGCGCCCGCGCCGTGGAGAACCAGGTCTATGTGCTGGCCTGCGGCGCTTCCGGCACCCAGGCCGGGGTGGAGCAGGCCGGGTACTCGGCGGTCATCGACCCGTGGGGTGAGGTGCTCGCCGAGGCGGGCACCGACGAGCAGATCCTCGACGTCGAGTTCGACCCGGCGCGGGTGGCCGAGGTGCGCGCCCAGTTCCCGGTGCTGCGCGACCGGCGCCTCTAGGCAGACGGAGTGGGTTCGGGCTCGCCGAGCAGCCGGCTGAGGTGCGCGCGCACCACCCGCTTGGTCTCCTCGAGCACCTCGACGTCGCCGTTCGGGTCCCGCTCGAACGCGTAGCGGGTCAGCGAGTCGGCGATCCGCACCGCGATCACCAGGTCCAGGCGCAGCTCGTCGCTGGTGCGCACCTCGGAGTACGGCGCGATCAGCTCCACGAACCGGTCGGCCACCACGGTGTCGTTGTCCCGCTCCGGGTCCAGCAGGTGCAGGTCGGCGACGTCGCCGAAGCGGATCGCCCGGAAGCCGGGGATGCGTCGGTGCATGTCCGCGTACTGGTCGATGACGTCGGACACCACCTGCCACCAGGTCTGCAGCTGGCGGGAGCGGACCAGAGCGGTCAGCCGGTCCGCGAAGATGTCCAGGTTCCGGCGTGCGACCGCGCGCACCACGGCCTGTTTGTCCGGGAAGAACTGGTACAGCGAGCCGATGGAGACATCGGCGCGTTCGGCAATCAGGGTGGTGGTCAGCGCGTCGTAGCCGATCTCCGAGACCAGCTCCTGGGCGGCATCGAGCATCCGCTGGACGCGAGCCACACTGCGACGCTGCATCGGTTCACGACGCAGCACCGGCCCGGATGGGGGTGCTTCGACCCCAGGCGTGCTCATGTGATCCATTCTCGCCATTCCGTGAGCATCGATGCACATTCGGTGAGCCGGACGGTCAGCCTAGTGCGGCGAACGGTTGGTCGGGAAAGCGAAGATACTCCGGATTGTGAACAACTGATCATGGGGGACCGGGCTCGTGCGGTTGACGGTGGCGCTCACGCTGCTGCTGCTGACGCTCGTCGTGGCCATTCGCCGACCGCGCGGACTGCCCGAGGCCGTGGTCGCCGTGCCCGCCGCACTGCTGTGTGTGCTGGCCGGGGCCAGTTCGTGGGCGCAGGCCCGCCACCAGGTGCACGCACTCGCCCCAACGTTGGCCTTTCTGGCCGCGGTGCTGGTGCTGGCCCGACTGTGCGCGCAGGAGGGACTGTTCGACTGGGCGGGCCGGGTGCTGGCCACCTCGGCCCGCGGCAGCGGGGTGCGGCTGTTGGTCTGGGTGCTCGGGGTGGGCGCGGCGATCACGACGGTGCTCAGCCTGGACGCCACCGTCGTGTTGTTCACCCCGGTGGTGGCCGCGGCCGCGGCGAGCGCGCACCTGTCTGCCCGGCCGCACCTGCACGCCACCGCTCACGTGGCCAACTCCGCCTCGCTGCTCCTGCCGGTGTCCAACCTGACCAACCTGCTGGTGTTCCATGCCGCCGGCCTGTCCGTCGCCCGCTTCGCCGCCCTCATGCTGCTGCCGACCCTCGTCGTGCTCGCCGTGGAGTACCTCGGCGCGCGCGCCTGCTTCGCCGACGAACTGGCACAAACCGATCGGGTGTCAGACGTCGTTACCGAAAATCCGCCCCCAGAGAGGCCTAACGACGTCGTAAGGGATGACGTGCCCAAACGCGCCCTGCTTGTGTTGGCCGCGACGCTGGCCGGTTTCCTGGTGTGCTCGCCGGCCGGGATCGCGCCGGCCTGGGCGGCGGCGGCGGGGGCGGCGGCGTTGGGGGTGCCGCGGTTGTGGTCGGGGCGCACGGCGCCCAAGGAGATCGTGTGCGCCGCGGATCCAGCGTTCCTGGCGTTCGTGGCGGCCCTGGCGGTGATCGTGGACGCCGTCTCCCGGCACGGCCTGGACCGTGTCGTGCGACCCCTGGTGAGCCACCACAGCGGCCTGCTGGGCCTGCTCGCGGTGGCCGCGGTCGGTGCCCTGCTGGCCAACCTGGTGAACAACCTGCCCGCCACCCTGCTGCTGCTGCCGGCCACCCTGCCCGGCGGCCCGGTGGCAGTGCTGGCGCTGCTCATCGGGGTCAACGTCGGACCCAACCTGACCTACGTCGGGTCGCTGGCCACCATGCTCTGGCTGCGGGTCTGTCGCGGCGTCGGCGTCACGCCGAGCCTGCACACGTTCACCCGGCACGCGCTGCTCACCGTGGTGCCCGCCCTGGCCGGCGCGACGACGGCGCTCTGGCTGGGGGCGAAGGTGATCGGACCCTAACCGACCCCAGACATGACAACGGGTGGAGCGCGCGGCTGCCGATCCGTGCGCTCCACCCGTGTCGCGGGGCTTGGCTGCCGTTTGTGCCGGTAGCGACAGCCGTACCCGTGGCCGAGACCCCCACCAGGTCAGCAGCCACCGTGATGACGTTTCGCGAGCACGACTGGCAGCCGTGCTCGACCAATCAGATACCCGGTGGCTGGACCGCTACACCTGCGGCGAACGATTAATTTCCCCGCGAATCAGAACTCGTCCTCGCCGACGCTCATCAGCGAGTTATCCACACCCTCCGCGATCACCCGTTGGGCGTGCAGCGTGGGCAGCACCTGGGTCGCGTAGAAGCGGGCGGCGGCCACCTTGCCGCGGTAGAACGCCGCGTCGCGGGCCGGCGGGTTGCCCTCCAGGGCGAACAGGGCCACCTCGGCCTGGCGCAGCAGCAGCCAGCCGATGACCAGGTCACCGGTGGCCATCAGCAGCCGGGTGGTGTTCTGCCCGACCCGGTACATCTGCTCCGGCTCGCCCATCGCGTCGGTGATCGCCGAGACCATGGTGCCGACGATCGCCTGCACGTCGGCCAGCGCGTGGCCCAGCAGTGCCCGCTCCGCGCCCAGCGGCCCGGTCGGGTCGGTGCCCGCGAACTTCTCGATCTGCGAGTTGAGTTCGGTCAGCGCCTGGCCCTGGTCCCGCACGATCTTGCGGAAGAAGAAGTCCATGCCCTGGATCGCCGTGGTGCCCTCGTAGAGGGTGTCGATCTTGGCGTCCCGGATGTACTGCTCCAGCGGGTACTCCTGCAGGTAGCCCGACCCACCGAAGATCTGCAGCGCGTCGGCGAGCAGGGCGTAGGAGCGCTCCGAGCCGACGCCCTTGACCAGCGGCAGCAGCAGGTCGTTGAGCCGCTCGGCTATCGAGTCGGGCTCGCGGCCGTCCAACGCGGCGGCGTGCAGGCCGTCCTGGATGCTCGCGGTGTAGAGCACCAGCGCGCGCATGCCCTCGACGTAGGCCTTTTGCATCATCAGCGAGCGGCGCACCTCGGGGTGCTTGAGGATGGTCACCCGCGGCGCGGTCTTGTCGGTGGCCCGGGTCAGGTCGGGGCCCTGGATGCGCTCCTTGGCGTACTCCAGCGCGTTCAGGTAGCCGGTGGACAGCGTCGCGATGGCCTTGGTGCCGACCATCATCCGGGCGTTCTCGATGATCAGGAACATCTGCGCGATGCCGTCGTGCACGTCGCCGAGCAGGGTGCCCACGGCCGGGATGGAGTCCCCGAAGGTCAGCTCGCAGGTGGTGGAGGCCTTCAGGCCCATCTTGTGTTCGACGTTGGTGACGAAGGCGCCGTTGCGCTCCCCGAGTTCGCCGGTGTCCAGGTCAACGTCGAACTTGTTGACGATGAACAGCGACAGGCCCTTGGTGCCCGCGCCCGCACCGGCCGGGCGGGCCAGCACGAAGTGCACGATGTTGTCGGTCATGTCGTGCTCGGCGGAGGTGATGAACCGCTTCACGCCGGTGAGGTGCCAGGTGCCGTCCTCCTGCTGCACCGCCCGGGTGCGCCCGGCCCCGACGTCGGAGCCCGCGTCCGGCTCGGTGAGGCACATGGTGGCGCCCCAGCGCTTGTCCACCATCAACTGGGCGAGGCGCTTCTGGTCCTCGGTGCCGTTGTGGAAGAGCATGTTCGCGAAGCCGGGCCCGGCGGCGAAGATATGCACGGCGGGGTTGGCGCCGAGCAGCATCTCGTTGAGTGCCCAGCGCAATGACGCCGGCGCGGGCGTGCCACCGAGTTCGGCGGGCACGTCGACGCGCCACATCTCGGAGTCCATGTAGGCGTGCTGCGCCTTCTTGAACGACTCCGGCATGGTGACGCTGTGGGTGGCCGGGTCGAACACCGGCGGGTTGCGGTCGGAGTCGATCATGGCGTCGGCCAGATCGTGCTCGGACAACCGCTCCATCTCATCGAGCAGCGCGCGGGCGGATTCGACGTCCATCTCCTCGTACGCGCCATGGCCCAGGACCTCGTCCCGGCGCAGGAATTCGAAGAGGTTGAACTCGATGTCGCGGCGGTTGCTCTTGTAGTGGCTCATCTGACGAACCCCTTCGCAGACCATCTCGACCGGACTGCGCCGGCCCCCGTTGGGGAGTAGGCGAGTACTCTCTCCTACCCGTGAGTAACGTAACATACTCACGAGTAACAACGGAACCGTCCGGCCAGAAGTTCCCCCGAATTCTTGCTGCCGAGAGGTCAACGATGACCGAACTTGCCCACACCCGTGTCGGCACCGGCGAGCCGCTGGTGCTGCTGCACGGCATCGGCAGTCGCAAGGAGGTGTGGGCACCGGTGATCGAGCACCTCGCCGCGCACCGCGAGGTGATCGCCGTCGACCTACCGGGCTTCGGGGTGACGCCGTTGCCACCCGGGCAGGACCTCACCGCCGTCGGCCTGGCCGAGACCGTGACCGAGTTCTGTGCCTCGATCGGGGTGGTGCGCCCGCACGTGGCGGGCAACTCGCTGGGCGGTTGGGTGTCCTTGGAGATGGCCCGGGCGGGCAGCGTCGCGTCGATGACCGGCATCTCCCCGGCGGGACTCTGGCGTGGCCGGGTGCCGCGCTACACGAAGTGGCAGGTGCGCGGCATCCACGACATGCCCGCCAAGCTCGGCCCGGTGATGGGCCCGTTGACCCTCAACCCGCCACTGCGCATGGCGCTGACCGCGAACGTGTTCGGTCGGCCCTGGCGCACGCCGCGCCGCGCGTTGCTGGACGACGCCGCCGCCATGGTCGCGGCGGTCGCCTTCGAGCCGACCCTGGCCGCGGCTTCGGGCAAGCGGTTCACCGGCGGCATGGTCATCGATGTGCCGGTGACGATCGCCTTCGGCACCCGCGACGTCATCCTCGGCCCGGGCTGTCGGGTGCGTGATGAACTGCCCGCGCACACCCGCTGGCTGAACCCTCGCGGCTGGGGACACATGCCGGTATGGGACGACCCGCGGGGCGTCGCCCGGGTGATTCTGGACGGTTCCGCACCCGCTGTAATCGCAGCCTGACGCATCGTCAGGATCTTCACGTCGGGCAAACTCACAGCCGACGTTCGGCTAACTGCGACATTCCCGGAGCGCCCCGGCGAATTTCCCGGGAGATGGATGCAAAACCGGTCACGATCGGGTGACGGACCCTCATTTGCCTCGTGACAGATCGAACTCTGGAGGAGCCCTTTCATCCATACGAAATGGAGCCCGCTCCCGATGATCCAGTCCAAGACCCGCACCGCCGCCCGCCTCGGCGTGGTCGCCGCCATGATCGCCGGCACCGCGATGACCGGCGCGGTCGCCGCCTCCGCCAGCAGCCACCACGGCGAGATCAAGGGCGAGGTGAGCAACAACCGGGGCCACGACATCGGCACCAAGACGGTCGTGCGCCTGTTCGAGAAGAACTCGAACGGCACGTTCACCCAGGTCGACCAGGTCAGCACCAACAAGCACGGCGACTTCAAGTTCAAGCACCTGCCGCACGGCTCGTACTACCTGGAGGCGCTGGGCGACGCCGGCGCGAGCCCGCAGAGCGACGCCGGGACATACCGCTCGGAGTTCTTTGGCAACTCGGCCAGCATCGGGCACGCCAAGAAGATCAAGGTCGGCCACGACGACACCGTCGAGCTGGCCGAGATCGAGCTGACCCACAACTAAGGGACCGCCTCGCCGCCGTGCCCCCGCCAGGGCGCGGCGGCGCTGCGTTTCCCGCCGACCGGCCTGTACCGCGCAGGACCGCGGTGGTGTGATGGTCACTGACTCCCACTTAAGTTCTGGCCGGCGATGAGGCGTGGTGCGGAGGGCGGCATGACCGAGGTCCTGGACCTGGCTGATGACATCGCGGCGGAGTGCGAGCAGTACCGGGTCGGGTTGACCGGTTACTGCTACCGCATGCTCGGCTCCGGTGCGGAGGCCGAGGACGCGGTGCAGGAGGCCATGCTGCGGGCCTGGCGGGGGCGCGAGTCGCTGGCCGAGCGCGCCGCGTTGCGCGGGTGGCTGTACAAGATCGCCACCAACGTCTGCTTCGACATGCTGACCTCGCGGCAGCGTCGGGCCCGGCCCATGGACCTCGGGCCTTCCTCGTATGCCGCCGCACCGTTGCGCGAGCCGACTGCTGCGTCGATGTGGGTGACCCCCGCACCGGACGTTCGGGTGTTGGCCGACCACGGCGATCCGGCGGAGATCGCCGAGGCTCGCGAGTCGGTGCGGCTGGCCTTCGTGGCCACCCTGCAGATGCTGCCGCCCCGGCAACGCGCGGTCCTCATCCTGCGCGAGGTGCTGCGCTGGTCGGCCGCGGAGGTGGCCGCGCTGCTGGACACCTCGGTGGCCTCGGTGAACAGCCTGCTGCAGCGGGCCCGGGCCACGGTGGACAGCTGGCCGACGGACACCGCGGCGCTGGCACCGGCCGACGCCGAACAGCGCGAGCTGCTCGAGCGCTACGTCGCGGCGTTCACCAGTTATGACATGGACGCACTGGTCGCGTTGCTGCACCAGGAGGCCACCATGTCCATGCCGCCGTTCCCGCTGTGGCTGCGCGGTGGCGAACAGATCCGGGCGTGGCTCACCACCCGCGGCAAGTCCTGTGCCGATTCCCGGATGGAGGTGATCTCGGCGAACGGGTCGCCGGCCTGGGCGCAGTGGCGTCGGGACCCCGACGGGGTCTACCGGCCGTGGGCGATCCAGGTGGTGGAGATCCGTGACGGGGTCATCGTCGGGCTGAACTTCTTCCTGGACACCGTGGAGCTCTGGCCGTTGTTCGGGTTGCGCGAGACGCCCGACTGATCGAACATGTGTTCGTGACGAGGTCACGAACCGTAAGTTCAGCGTCGATTCTGCATGCCGACCTGGATGCGTTCTACGCCTCGGTGGAGCAACGCGACGATCCGCGACTGCGTGGTCGTCCGGTGATCGTGGGCGGTGGCGTGGTGCTCGCCGCCAGCTACGAGGCCAAGGCCTACGGGGTGCGCACGGCGATGGGCGGGTTGGCCGCGCGCCGATTGTGCCCGACCGCGGTGGTGGTGCCGCCGCGGTTCGAGGCGTATCTGGCCGCCAGCAAGGCCGTGTTCGCGATCTTCGACGACGTCACCCCGTGGGTCGAGGGCATCTCCATCGACGAGGCGTTCCTGGACGTGGCCGGCGCCTATCGGTTGTCCGGGTCGCCCGCGCACATCGCGACGGGCCTGCGGGCCCGGGTGGCCGCTGAGGTCGGATTGGTCATCACGGTCGGGGTGGCCCGAACCAAGTTCCTGGCCAAGGTGGCCAGCCGGGTGGCCAAGCCCGACGGCCTGCTACTGATCACGCCGGAGAAGGAACTGGAGTTCCTGCACCCGTTGCCGGTCGTCGCGCTGTGGGGCGTCGGTGAGATCACCGCCGACGCGTTGGCCAAACGCGGCGTGCACACCGTGGGCGACGTGGCCACGCTGCCGGTGGACGTGCTCTCCGCCATGGTCGGCAAGGCGGCCGGGCGGCAGTTGTTCGCGCTGAGTCGCAATCACGACCCGCGTCCGGTGCAGGTCGGGGTTCGTCGCCGCTCTATCGGCTCGCAGACCGCACTGGGCCGCCGCCGGCGCAGCGCCGCGGAGATCGACGCGTTGCTGATCGGCATCGTGGACCGGGTGACCCGGCGGATGCGCGCCGCGGACCGGGTGGGGCGCACCGTGGTGCTGCGGCTGCGCTTCGACGACTTCGGCCGGGCCACCCGCTCGCACACCCTCGAGATGCCGACCGCGGGCAATGCCGAGGTGCTGGCCACCGCGCGGGCGCTGCTGGCTGCGGCGGGCCCACTGATCCAGGCCCGCGGGCTGACCCTGATCGGGTTGTCCGTGGCCGATGTGTCGAGCCCCGATGCGGTGCAATTGGTGTTGCCGTTGGACCGGGCCGAGCGGGGTGGAACGGTGGACGCCGCGATCGACGAGGTGCGCCGCCGGTTCGGCTCGAAGGCCCTCACCCCGGCCGTGCTGATGGGGAGTCAGCTCGGCTTCGAGGCGCCGATGCTGCCGGACTGACGGTGATCACTGCCGCGCTCGGTGCCGCCGAGTTGGACCACCACCACGCCGAGAATGATCAGCACGATGCCCGCGACCGTGGTCGGACTGAGCCGGTCGTCGAACAACCAGCGCCCGAGCATGGCCACCATCGCCACCCCGATGCCCGACCACACCCCGTAGGCCACCCCGAGCGACATGCCGGCCTGCAGCGACCGGGACAGGAACGTGAACGAGACGACGTAGCCGATCACCACGACCACGTCGAAGCCGAGCTTGGCGAAACCGTCAGAGGCCCGCAGGCACAGCGTCGCGGTGATCTCGGACAGGATCGCGCCCGCGAGCCAGACCCAGGACATGTCCGCGAGCGTACGGGCTGCCGCCTCACTCGCCGTGGTTCTGCCTCACTCGGCGAGGACGCGCGTCTGGGGCGAGTGGAGCGGTACGGCGGCGAGTGAAGGAACCTTCGACGGCGCGGACGTCTATCCACAGGCGCCCGATTTCGGCTCCCACACGCGGCACACACGAGCACAGTGCCTTGCCATGGATGCGGAACTCGTGCACCCCCGCGCTGCCTTGATCACGGCCGCCGACGCCGTCTCAGCCGGCTATTCGCGGCAGGAGACGGCCAGATTACGTCGATCCGGCAATTGGACCGGCCTGCGCCGGGGGATCTATCTGGACGGCCCCCTGCCCGCCGACGCGCGCGAGCGTCACCTCGACCAGGCGGCGGCCGCTTTGCTCGCAGTCCAGTGCCCGGAAGCAGCAGTGGCGCACATCAGCGCGGGCGTGGCATGGAACTTGGAGTGGCTCGATCCACCGAACCTCGATGACATCTGGCTGGCTGCCCCTCGCTCGCACAAGGTGCGTTACTACCCCGCGCTACGGGTACTGCCGGCCGACCTACCCGCGCACCACCTCGCCCGATCACCAGACGACCTGTGGTGCACCAGTCCGGCACGCACGGTGGTCGACCTGGCTCGGCATCTGACATTCCGTCAGGGCGTGGTCGTAGGGGATTCGGCGTTGCGTCTCAAGCTGACCACTGAAGTTCAACTCCGCGGTGTTCTCGCCGACTGTTTCGGCTGGCCTTACACCCGAAAGGCAGATCGGGTGCTGGCAATCATCGACGGGAAGACCGAGTCGGTTGCCGAGTCCTTGGCGCGCGCGGTGTTTGCCGAAGTCGGCCTGCCGGTCCCGGTGCCCCAGGTGCGCATCTTCGACGATGCCGGCCGGGAGATTGCCCGGGTCGATTTCTTGTTCGAGGGACGTGTGGTCGTCGAGGTGGACGGACGGAAGAAGTACACCGATCCCGACGTGCTGTGGCGGGAAAAGGTCCGTGAGGACCGCCTGCGCGAGGCGGGCTACGAAGTTGTTCGACTGACGTGGGCGGACCTGGTCGGGCCGGCCGCGCGGATCCGTTCGCGAGTGCTGGCCGCGCTGGCTCGCAGCACAACCCGTTCCGCCTGACGGGATCCCCGCCCCGCCAGGTCATCGCAACCGGCCCGCCTCCTCGGCTTCACTCGCTGGGGTGACGCCCGACTCGCCAGCGGCGTTGATCTGTGGCGAGTAAGGCCGCACTCCGGCGAGTGAAGTGGGTCGGGGCGGGCGCAGCCACGACCGGACGCACCGGAGCCACGACGGGATGCGGCGGCCATAACGGGGAGGGGAGCGGAGGACGGCAGGGATGAGCAGGTGGGCGCGGCTTCACTCGTCTGGGTTCCGCCTCACTCGGCAGGGATGGGCGTTTGGGGCGAGTGAAGCGGCACCCCGACGAGTGAAGCGGTGGGGAGGGGGTCAGGCAGGGGGGACGGCGTTGTGGCCCAACTCGATCGCCAGGCGGGCGTCCTCGCCCCGGCGCAGGATCTCCAACAGCATCTCGTCCTCGTGGGTGAGGGCGAAGATCCGGATCTGGCGTAGCCGCTTGCGGCGGTGCTTGGCCCGCCAGCCGTGGGGCAGAGGGTCCGGCCACTGCGGATAGTCGGGGTGGAAGTAGACCACCAGAGAGACCCCGCCGCGGGCGTCGGTCACCGGGCGTCGAATGCCGGCCAGGGGCAGCGCGTAGACGTTGATCATGTTCTGCACGATCAGGTGATTCGGCGCCAGCGTGACCGTGGCGTCGCGCAGCAGCAACAGCACGGCGACGCCGAGGAAGGCCACCAGCGCGTAGAGCGGCGTCCAGATCGGTGAGTGGATGGCGCCGAGGAGGGCGCCGACCAACAGCGCCAGGGCGACGACGATGATCGCGACGCGGGTGCTCAGCCGCAGACGTCGCGTTCGGGTGGGTGTCGCCTCCTCCTCCACAGGATTGAGTATCGCCGGCGGACCCCCCGCAGGTGTCTTGTCGGGGTTGGGTCCACCCATTAGGGTTCGTCTACTTCACAGTGCACTAGTTGGTCCGGGACGGAGCCGCGGTGGACGTGCACCTGACGCTGTGGAAGCAGGTTCTGGTGCTCGGGGTGGCCGAGGCCGGACTCTACGCGCTGTTGCCGATCGCGCTGGTGCTGTCCTATCGGGTCAGCCGAACGATCGCGTTCGTGCACGGCGGCATCGCTGCCTCCTCGGCCTTGCTCTACTGGTGGTTCGTCTTCGACAACCCCATCGTCCCCGGCTACCGCCCGCAGCTCCCCCCGTTCCTCGGGCTGTGTGTGGTCGTCGCGATCAGCGCTGCGATGGGTGCGGCCTACGGCATCGGGGTGACCATCCCGAAGATCGCCGCGCTGCCCCGGATGACGCTCACCGTGGTGTCGCTGGGCGCGATGATGATCGCGATCGGGATCTTCACCAGCACGTTGAAGGTGGTCCCGGAGTCCATCCCGCCCAGCCCGTTCGGCAACGGTCGGGTCACCGTATTCGACGTGGTGCTGACCTCGTTGCGGTTGGCCACGCTGACCATGTCGGTGGTCTTGGTGATCGCCCTGGCCGCGTTCCTGTCGATGTCGCGCACTGGCCGTCACCTCAAGGCCATCTCCGACGACCTCGAGGCCAGCGCCTGGTGTGGGGTCAAGGTGGCCAAGGTCGGCGCCGGCGTGCACACCGCGGCCGGCGCGGTGGCGGGCCTGGCCGGCGCACTGATCGCCGCGCAGTCCGGACCGGATCCGATCAACCTGATCCTGTTCCTGCTACGTGGGTTGACCATCGCCATCGTGGGTGGCCTGATGAGCCTGCCGCTCGCGCTGGCCGCGTCGTTGGTGGTCGGCATCGTGGAGACCGCCCTGACCGTCGGGATCGTCGGCCCCTACTCGTTGGGCCGCAACGAGTTCATCCTCAACGCGATCCTGCTGGTGCTGATCATGTCGGTGGCCCGGCTGCGACCACGCGAGTTCTACCTGCTGGAGAGGCAATCGCTGTGAGCGACGTGGTGGTGGCCACCGAGGCGCTCTCGGTGGGATACGGGTCCTACATCGTGCTCAGCGACGTCAACGCGCACGTCGCGGCCGGCGAGATCGTCACGCTGGTCGGGCTGAACGGGGCCGGCAAATCGACGTTGCTCAAGACGCTGATCGGCACCAACCCGGTGTTGGCCGGACGGATCATCCTCGGCGGCAAGGACGCCACCAAATGGCCGGCGCACCGGCGGGTGGCGGCCGGCGTCGGGTTCAGCCCGGAGGGTCGACGGGTGTTCGTCAACATGAGCGTCGAGGCCAACCTGTTGGTCGGCGCGGCATCCCTGCCGCAGTCCCGGGAACGCCGTGGGTTGGACCGGGTGCTCGCCCTGTTCCCCGAGCTGCGCGGGCGACTCGAGCAGCGCGCCGGCACTCTGTCCGGCGGTGAGCAGCAGATGCTCGCCATCGGTCGGGCGCTGATGCCGGGCCCGCGGTTGCTGCTGGTCGAGGAACCCTCCCAGGGCCTGGCCCCGGTGGTCATCGACCGCGTGTACGACGCCCTGGCGGCCATCGCCGCGGACGGCGTGGCAGTGCTGATCGCCGAACAGTTCCAACAGGTCCGCGAGGACGTCAGCGATCGCGTCCTGGTCATCGACGCCGGTCGGGTGACGGAGTATCAGCCGGCGGGAGACCTGCTATGACCGTTGCGGTGAGCCCGCGCACCCGGCCCATCCAGTGCACCGCGCTGACCACCGGGTCGGTGCTGTTCTGGGTGGCCGCCATCGTCTGGGTCTTCTTCCGCGCGGACTACTGGACCTACGTGGTCAGTGCCGCGATCCCGTTGGCCGTCGGTTCGCTGGGCCTGTTGGTGTTGCAGGGCTGGGCCCGGGAAATCTCGCTGGCCAGCGCCGCGCTGTTCGGCAGCGCGCTGTACTACTACGGCTGGCTCAGCCGCCCGGACAACCTCGGCCACGGCTACCCGTGGGTGGTAGCCGCGCTGCTGGCCATCGGCGGGGTCACCGTGTTGATGATGGTGGTTGCCGCGGCCAGCGTGCGGCTGCCCGGCATCTACCTGGTGGTGATCACCCTCGGCCTGCAGGTGACGTTGGAGAAGTCGGTGTTCCCGCAGGGCAAGCTGTCCGGCGGCATTTCCGGTGGCACCGAGTTGGGTCAGTCGATCACCAACCCGCGGCCGTACTTCTTCGGCCTGGACATCAGCGGCGACCGGACCATGTACTACTTCCTGCTCGGCTGGCTCGCGCTGATCGTGCTGGTGTTGGTCCGGCTGCGCCATAGCCCCGCCGGACGGGCATTCCTGTTGGTCGGTGCCGACCGACAGGCCGCTGCCGCCGTGGGCATCTCCCCGCTGCGCTACCGGACGGCGGCCTTCGCCACGTCCGGTGCGCTGGCCGGCATGGCCGGGGTGTTGGCCTGCTGGCTGTACATCAACCCGCCGGTCTTCATCAACTACCTCTCCCCGACCTCCCTGTTGCTGCTGGCCATCCCGGTGTTGGCCGGCCGGGACGCGATCGGCTGGGTGCTGGTCATCGCCTGCTTCGACCAGGTGCTGCCGATGGCCCTGGAAGCGCAGCACATCAACGTGTTCCTGCTGGCCGGTGTCGGCCTCATCGGCGGTGCGTTCACCGGCCCCCGGGGCATCGGCGGGCGGATGGCCGACCTGCGCCGCCGGTTCTTCGGGGACAGCGATCGGGCACACCGCCGCCGCGCGGCGGCGCTGCTGGCGAGTGAGCAGACCGACGTGCTGACCACGGTGGCCGATTGGCTGGGTCACCGGGAAACCCCGGCGGGCAGCGCGTTGTCCGTGTCCGACGTACGGGTGCACATCGATGGGCTGACCATCCTGGACGGGGCCACGTTGGACGTCCCGGCGGGCTCGTTCGTCGGGCTGATCGGGCCCAACGGCGCGGGTAAGAGCACCCTGCTCGACGTGATCAGCGGGGTGCGACCGGCGAACGCGGGCACCGTGGCGCTGTTCGGTCAGGACGTCACGCACACCGCGGCCTGGCGACGGCCGCGGATGGGCATGTCCCGGGTGTTCCAGTCCACCCGGATCATCGAGGACCTCACCGTCGCGGACAACTTGCTGCTCGGCGCGCACCACCGGCTGAACATGCCGACCGCGGCCTACCTGGCCGGGCTGCGCCCAGCCTGGGACGCATCGGGCCGCGCCGAAGCGGTGGCCCGCGCGGTGGCCACGCTCTTGAAGATCGATGACCGGTGGGAGGACCGGGCCGGGGAGTTGTCCTTCTCCGGCCGCCGGCGCATCGAGATCGGTCGGGCGTTGTTGGCCGGCCCGCGCCTGTTGCTGCTCGATGAGCCCGCTGCCGGTCTGGACCCGAACTCCGCCAAGGCGATGTTCGACCTGCTGCGTCAACTGCACGCCGAACTGGGCCTGACCATCGTGCTGGTCGAGCACAACGTCACCTCGGTGCTGGAGACCTGCGACCTGGTGCATGTGCTGGCCGAGGGCAAGGTGTTGGCCAGCGGCACGCCGGCGGAGATCACCGCGAACACCGAGGTGCGCGACCGGTACCTGGGCAACCGGTTGCGGTACACCGCCGTGGGGTCCGCGGGCTGATTTCGATGGCACGACTCACCGGGACGTCCTACGTGGTGCTGGCGCTGCTGGCCCGCCGCCCGACGTCCGCCTACGACCTGACCCAGGACATCAAGACCTCGATGTCGCAGTGCATGCCGCGGTCCTCGACGCTGTTGTACAAGGAACCGAAGAATCTGGTCGCGCACGGCCTGGCCGAGGTCGAGATCCAGATGAAGGGCCGTCAGAAACGCGCGGTGTATTCGATCACCGAAGCGGGCCGGGAGGCGCTGGCGGCCTGGTTCACCCAGACTCCCGCCCCGCCGATCTTCGAGTCCGAGGCGGTGGTCCGGGTGGTGCTGGCCAGCACCGGTCGGCGCGAGGATCTGATCGCCGCGCTGGCCGCGCTCGAGGAGCAGGTGGCGACCCTGACCCGCAGCAACCTGGCCGGGTTCGCCGGCTGGTTCGGCCGCAACCCACCCACGGCCGAGCACCTGGCCGACCTCACGCTGTTGTCCCGGCTGCACGTGGACATGTACGCACTGCTCACCGAGTGGTCCCGGCGGGCCCGCGAGGAGGTGGCCGCGCGTCCCGCGGAATGGGCGGAGGACGCGGTGGAGAAGAACCTGGTGGCGCTGCAGCAAGTGCTGGAGGAGGCGGGCTGACGCTGCGTCAGAGGGTGATGCTGCGCTCGCCGAACACTGCCTTGCGCTTCTCGCCGAACGCGGCCACGCCCTCGATGAAGTCCGCCGCCGCCAGCAGGTGGTGTTGGCCCTCGCGCTCGGTGACCAGTGCGTCGTCCAGGCCACCCAGGGTGGCGGCGTTGATCGCCCGCTTGGCCCGGGCCAGCGCGTTCGGCGGCAACGCGGCGAGTCGGGCGGCCAGCGTGTTGGTCGCCTCGTCGAGGTCCTCGTGCACCCCGGCGATCATCCCGGCGGCCAGGGCGTCGGCGGCAGGCAGTCGTTCGGCGAGCATGGCCATCCGCAACGCCCGGGCGCGACCGATGGAGGCGGCCACGATGGCGGTGGCGCCACCGTCGGGCATCAGCCCGATGTTGACGAACGGCAGCAGGAAGTACGCATCCGTCCGGGCCAGCACGAAGTCACAGGCCAGCGCGAAGGACACGCTGATGCCGGCCACCGCGCCCTGCACCGCGCAGATCGCCGGGATCGGCAGGTCGCACAGCGTGCGGGTGAGGCGGTTGCCCGCCTCGACGATGTCCATCGGCGGGTCCCAGCCCGGTTCCGGCTTCATGCCCAGGTCCGCGCCGGAGCAGAACGCACGTCCGGCGCCGGAGAGCACCAGCACCCGGACCTCGGTGCCCTCCCCGGCCTGCGTCACCACGTCGGCGACGTCCTCGATCACGTCGGTGGTCAGCGCGTTGAGCCGGTCGGGCCGGTTGAGCACGATGCGCAGCACGCCGCCCTCGAAGTCCACCAGCACGGCCTCGCCACTGCGCTTGCCGTGCGCCGCGAACTGCGTCATCGGGTTACCTCCTCCAGTGCCGAACAGGTACCGAAGACCGTAGCGACCAGCAAGTCGCCGAGCATCCGGGCCACCCCCTCGGCGTCGGCGAGGTGCCCTTCGGCGGCCAACGCGCCCGCGAAGGTGTTCTCCACGGTCCACCACAGGGCGGCGGCAAGCTCGGCCGGATCGACGTTCACTTCGCTGCCCCGGCTGGCCGAGATCGCGGCGGCCAAGGCGTCCTCGATGCGGTCCGCGGCGGCCAGATACACCTTGGCCAACTCCGGGTGCCGCGGCCACTCGTGCACCGCGTTGCGCACCACGGCCAGCGCCACCTCGTCGCCGTGCATCCAGTCCACCACGAGGTTGCCCAACTCGGTGGGGTCCTCGGCGTTGACCCGCTGCTCGATCAGGTGCACGAACGGCTCGGCGATCTGCCCGAACAGCGCGGCGAAGGCGTCTTCCTTGGAGGCGAAGTAGAAGTAGAACGTGGCCCGGGAGGTCTCCGCGGCCTCCGCGATGGTGGCCACCGAGAGTTCCTCGAGGGAGTTCGTACACAGCAGTCGCCCGACCGCGTGCAGGATGCCGCCCGCGGTATCGGTGGGCTCGGGCAGTCCGGTCTGCTCGTGCGGTCGGGGTGCCGCGGCGTCCGGGTCCGGGGTGATCGGGCCGGCCAGCGCGTGCGCGGCGAGTTCGTTGAGTGCGGCGGCGGCGTGCACCGCGGTGGGGATACGGGCGTCGAGCTTGCGGGTGCCGACGTAGAACGTGCGCTCCAACGCGCACAGCAGCATGGTGGCGACCATGTCGGGGGGCGGCCCGGCGGGGGCGCGGCCGTGGCTGCGCTCGTACTCGATCTGCTCGCCGACCGCCTGGATCAGCTTCTCCCGGACCGCGAACCAGGCCTCGGCGATCTGCGGCACCGTGTACAGGTGCTCGATGGCCGCGCAGATCACCGCGCCGTGCGCGGACCACAACTCGACGGTGCCCGCCATGCTCGTTTCCAGCGAGCGGGCCCGTTGTTTGCCCGGCGGGGCCGACCAGGGCTGGTCGGGCAGGTAGGCCTCGTCCAGCAGGCGGGCCACCAACGCGGCCAATACGTCGAACTTGGACGCGAAGTAGTGGTAGAAGTTCGCCCGCGAGATGCCGGCCCGGCCAATGATCTGAGCAACCGTCAGATCCTGCAGTGTGGTCTCGGTGAGCAGGGCCTCGGTGGCCGCGAAAATGGCAGTCTCGGAACCGCTGCGGCCGTCGTGCGCGCGGGGGCGCGCGCGGGAAATCCGAGGCGGCGTCACACCATCGAGGTTAGCTCTGTCTGGACAGCGTGACTAGTCAACCCGTCGAGACATTAACAATCTGTTCACAAGCCGAGGTCGCGCCCGACGATCTCGCGCATGATCTGGTTGGTACCGCCGTAGATCTGCTGCACCCGGGCGTCGCGCCAGCGCCGCGCGATCTCGTACTCCTCCATGTAGCCGTAGCCGCCGTGGATCTGCAGGCACTTGTCCAGCGCCTCGAACTCCAACTCGGTGGTGAGGAACTTGGAGCCGGCCGCGTCCGCAGCGGACAGTTCGCCGGCGCAGTGCAGCTCGAGGGCGCGGTCCACGTAGCAGCGCATCGACTTGATCTTGGTGTGCAGCTCGGCGAGGGTGAACCGGTTGGCCTGGAAGGTACCGATGGGCTGGCCGAAGGCCTTGCGGGTCTTCGCGTAATCCAACGCGAGCTCCAGCGCGCGTTCCGCGTGCGCCATGGCGCCGACCGTGATGGACAGCCGCTCCTGGGCCAGGTTGGCCATCAGGTAGTGCAGGCCCTTGCCGGGCACGCCGAGCACGTCGGCGTCCGGCACGAACACGTCGTCGAGGAACAGCTCGGCGGTGTCGGTGGCCCGGCGGCCGATCTTGTCCAGCTTGCGGCCCTTGGTGAAGCCGACCGCGTCGCCCTCCACCACGAACAGCCCGAGCTTGTTGTCCGCGTCCGGCACCTTGGCCGCGATGATCAGCAGCTCGGCCAGGATGCCGTTGGTGATGAACGTCTTCGAGCCGGACAGTGACCAGCCGTCAGAAACCTTGCGTGCCGTGGTGGCGATGCCGCGCAGGTCCGAGCCCATGCCGGGTTCGGACATGGCGATCGCGGTGGGCGCCTCACCGGAGGTGATCCGGGGCAGCCAGCGCGCGTGCTGCTCGGGGGTGCCGATGTCCAGCAGGTAGGGCAGGACGATGTCGTTGGTGATGCCGAACGCGTCGCCCACGGCGCCGGTGCGCACCACCTCTTCGATGATGACCGCGTTGAACCGGAAGTCGCGGATGCCCGCGCCGCCGTACTCCTCGGGGGCGGAGAAGCCGACCATGCCCTGCCCGGCGGCCTTCTTCCAGAACTCGTGGCTGATGATCCCGTCGCGCTCCCACTGCGCGGTGTGCGGGACCGCCTCGGCGAGCAGGAAGTCGCGGACCATCGCGCGGAAGTCGTCGTGCTCGGAGGAGAACAGCGTGCGCCGGAAGCTACCCATGAGTACAGCGTACGTTTCGTCCGGACAGCCCGTCCAGCGGGGCTCAGCCGCGCCGCCAACTCGCCAGCACCTCGGCGACCGGGGTGGGCGCCTCGGCCGGCTGTGCCGGCGTGCCGGGGTCGCTGCGGGAGAACCGCGGGGCGGCCGCGGCCTGCACGGTGCCATGGATGTTGGCCACCGTGCCGCGGGCCGCGATGTGCGGGTGCGCGGCCACCTCGTCGAAGGCGAGCACCGGGGTGACGCAGGCGTCGGTGTCGGCGAAGTGCGCGGCCCACTCGTCGCGGGTGCGGGAGGCGAACAGTTCGGTGAACCGTTTGCGCAGCACCGGCCAGCCCTCCGGGTCGTGCTGGAAGGGCAGCTCCTCATCGGTCAGCCCGAGCCCGGCCAGCAGGGCGGCGAAGAACTGCGGCTCGATCGAGCCGACCGCGACGTAGCGGCCGTCCGCGCACTCGTAGGTGTCGTAGAACGGGGCGCCGGTGTCCAGCATGTTCACCGCGGGGGTGTCGCTCCAGATGCCGGCGGCGCGCAGGTTCCAGACCATCTGCAGCAGTGAGGAGGTGCCGTCCACGATCGCGCCGTCCACCACCTGACCGCGCCCGGAGGTGCCGCGCTCGAACAGCGCGGCCAGGATGCCCATCACCAGGTACAGCGACCCGCCGCCGAAGTCACCGAACATGTTGAGCGGCGGGACGGGGCGGGAGCCCTCCACCCGGAAGGCGTTCAGCCCGCCGGTCAGCCCGATGTAGTTGATGTCGTGCCCGGCCCGTTGGGCCAGCGGCCCGTCCTGGCCCCAGCCGGTCATCCGGGCGTAGATCACGCCGGGGTTGCGCGCGGCGACGTCATCGGGGCCGATGCCCAGCCGCTCGGCGACGCCGGGCCGGTAGCCCTCGACCACCACGTCGGTGGCGTCCAGCAGGCTGTCCAGGGTGGCCTTGCCCTCGGGCGTTTTCAGGTCCGCGTTGACGATGCGCACGCCGCGCAGAAACCAGTCCGGTTGGCCCTTGGGCAGCATCTTCAGCCCGCCCGACGGGCGCTCCACCCGCACCACGTCGGCGCCGAGGTCGGCGAGCAGCATGGCTGCGTGCGGGCCGGGCCCGATGCCACCGAGTTCCAGCACGCGCAGGTTTGCCAGTGGACCGGCCATGGGATCGTGCCTCCATCGTCAGGGTGGGCCAAGTATTGCGGGAGGGTTCGGATGACCATCGATCCACTGGCCCGGTTCCGGCTGGACGGCCGGGTGGCCATCGTGACCGGGGCCAGTTCCGGGCTCGGCGTCGGGTTCGCCGGCGTGCTGGGCGCGGTGGGGGCGCGGCTGGTGCTGGCGGCGCGGCGGGCGGACCGACTGCACGAGGTCGCGGAGTCGTTGCGCAAGGACGGCGTCGAGGTGCTCGAGGTGGTTGCCGACGTCGCGGTGCCCGAGGACTGCCGGCGCATCGTGGAGGCGGCCGTGGCCACGTTCGGTGCGGTGGACGTGCTGGTGAACAACGCCGGCGTCGGCCCGGCGGTGCCCGCCAGCCGGGACACCGTCGCCGATTTCCGGGCGGTGATCGACATCAACCTCAACGGCGCGTTCTGGATGGCGCAGGCGGCGGGTGCGGTGATGCCGCCGGGGTCCGCGATCGTCAACGTGGCCAGCGTGCTGGGCCTGGTTTCGGGGCAGTACCCGCAGGCCTCCTACGCGGCGAGCAAGGCCGGGATGATCGGCCTGACCCGGGATCTGGCCCAGGAGTGGACGGGACGCAAGGGCATCCGGGTCAACGCGTTGTGTCCCGGCTACTTCATCACCGAACTCAACGAACACGTCCGCGACCTCCAGGCGGAGATGGTCGCCACCCACACGATCATGGGCCGCTTCGGGGAGCAGGAGGAGTTGGACAGCGCGTTGCTGTTCCTCGCCTCGCCCGCGTCGTCCTTCGTCACCGGGACCACCCTGGTGGTGGACGGGGGCTACACAGCCATCTGAGGGCAGGCCTTAGGTTTTGCTGCCATGACGATCTCGACTGCGTTCACCGACCTGTTCGGCGTGACCCACCCCATCGTGTGCGGGGGCATGACCCGGGTCGGCACGCCCGGCTTGATCGCCGCGGTCGCCGAGACGGGCGCGCTGGGGTTCATGCCCGCGCACAACTCGCCGTCCCCGGAGGCGCTGGTCAAGGACATCGGCCGGGTGCGGGATCTGACGGACCAACCGTTCGGCGTCAACTTCACCATCCTGCCCTCGCGCAACCCACCGCCCTGGGAGGAGTACATGCGCGCCACGGTGGACAGCGGCATCACCGCGGTGGAGACCGCAGGGCAGAACCCCGAGCCGTACCTGCCGCTGTTCCAGGGCGGCGGTGTGAAGGTGCTGCACAAGTGCACCTCGGTGCGCCACGCGCTGAAGGCCGAACGCATCGGGGTCGACGCGGTGAGCATCGACGGGTTCGAGGCGGCCGGGCACCCCGGTGAGGACGACGTGCCCGGCCTGGTGCTCATCCCGGCGCTGGCGGACAAGATCGCCATCCCGTTCATCGCCTCCGGCGGGTTCGCCGACGGCCGCGGCCTGGCCGCCGCGTTGGCGTTGGGCGCGACCGGGATCAGCATGGGCACCCGGTTCATGTGCACCGTCGAGGCGCCGATCCACGAGAACGTGAAGGCCGGGATCGTCGCGAACGACGAACGCAGCACGAATCTGATTTTCCGTCAGCTGCGTAACACCGGCCGGTACGTCAAGAACGGCGTCACCGACGAGATCGTGCGGGTCCTGGGTGAGGGCGGGACGTTCGAGGACGTGGCGCACCTGGCGGCCGGGGAACGCGGCGCGATCGTGCTGGAGACCGGTGACCTGGAGGCCGGCGTCTGGTGCGCGGGGCAGACCCAGGGCCTGATCTGGGACGTGCCCACCGTCGCCGAGCTGGTTACCCGGATCGTCGCCGACGCCGAGGCCGCCATCGATCGCCTGGTGGGGCTGCGCGGGTAACGCCGGGTCAGCGGACCGGTCGGTCTTGCCTGTGAGCAGTCCTTGTGCTTACCTTAAGTCATTAGGTTTGCTTGCTCCGGGGAGTGACATGGACGAGGTCGGTCTCGATCGCGAGTTGCGCATCCGGCGCGCGCTGGAGCATCTGCGGAACAACACCACCGACCAGCTCGAGCACCAGTCCGTGTTCACCGCCGCCGAGCACACCGACCCGGAACGCGCCCGCCAGGAACGCGAGCTGATCTTCGCTCGGGTGCCCACCATCGTCTGCCACTCCAGCGAGATCCCGCAGCCGTACGACTGGCGCACGATGCAACTGCCGCGCAACAAGGTCATCGTGGCCCGCCAACCCGACGGCAGCGTGAAGACCTTCGTCAACCTGTGCCGGCACCGCGGCGGACTGTTGGAGGAGGACAACCACCTCGGCTGCGGCCGCGCCCGGCTGTTCTCCTGCCCGTACCACCGCTGGTCCTACAACGTCGACGGCTCGCTGCGTACCGTCACCCGGGAAACCACCTTTGGCGAGATCGACAAGTCCCAGCACGGATTGATCGAGCTGCCCACCGAGGAGCGCCACGGTTTCGTCTGGGTGGTGGACTCCGCCCGGGGCAGCATCGACGTCTCCGCCTGGCTCGGCCCGGACATGGACTCGATTCTGGCCGGTTACCGCTTGGACGAGTTGGTCTGCGCCCGCAGCGAGGGCTTTGACGAACCGGTGAACTGGAAGGTCATGCAGGACGCCTTCCTGGACGGGTACCACATCGCCTACGCCCACCCGAACACCGCGGCCAAGCACATCCACACCAACCTGATGGCCTTCGAGGACTTCGGTCGGCACTGCCGCTTCGTCACCCCCCGCAAGACCATCGACCAGTGGATCGACTCCGACCCGCCCGCGGACCTCAGCCTGGTCTCGCATGTGACGGAGACTCAGTTCCTCGGGCCGTGTCACACGCTGCTCAAGCAGCCCGACCACTACCAGCTGCTCACCTTCCGTCCCGACCCGGTACAGCCGGGCCGGTCCTGGATGGAGATGCGCCTGATCGTCACCCCGCAGGAACGGTCCGGGATGACCGAAGCGCGCTGGACGCAGTTGTGGGACAAGAACTGGGAGATCCTGCTGGCCGTCCTGCACCAAGAGGACTTCCCGCTGCTCCGGCTCTCCCAGGCGGCCATGGGCAGCGCGGACGGCGGGGACATGATCCTCGGCCGCAACGAGGTGGCCAACCTGGTGTTCCACCGGGAAACCCGCCGACTGCTCGCCGCGGCCGACCACGAGGTCAGCCCGCCGCTGCCCGCCCTTTCGGCCGGCGTGGCCGCGCCCGCGCGGACCACCGGCACCCCCGTCCGTTCCTGACGCTGCGTCACAGATGAGAATTAACCAGCGATGATCACCGTCGAGTTCCGTGACGAGCTCGAACCGTCCGAAGCCGAGGAACTTGCCGCGATGATCGCCGAGGCCGCGGCCTACGACGAGGAGGCGGGCTTCTCCACCGCGTCGCCCAACGACGGTGATACCGACGACGAGGTCCGGGTCTTCCAGGTCCTCGCGCGGCTCACGCCGGGCATGCACGGCTCGATGGACACCCCGTTGGTGGCCTTTCTGCGGCTGGACGTG
>Ga0137412_10000451_pt1 | contig 28730 bp, 20 predicted proteins | sample CZODoug2_1_16fun_FD_122160 | JGI IMG/M metagenome (GOLD analysis project Ga0137412, IMG submission 122160) | Vadose zone soil fungal communities from Angelo Coast Range Reserve, California, USA - CZODoug2_1_16fungal (Hybrid Assembly) | ecosystem: Environmental > Terrestrial > Soil > Vadose zone...
GCGGGCCAGCAGCCCGATGCCGCCGCCGAGGGTGAGCCCGGCGATGCCGACCGACGGGCAGGAGCCGCCCGGGATACCGACCCCGCGGGCGGCCAGCGTCGCGTACACGTCGATCAGCCGGGCCCCGGCCCCGATCGTGGCGGCGCCGCCGCTGACGCTGATCCCGTGCATCGGGCCGGTGTCGATCACGATGCCGGGGCCGGTGGACCAGCCGGCGTAGCAGTGTCCGCCGGACCGCATCGCGATCGGCAGCCCGAATCGGGTGCCGAATTTCACCGCCTCGACCACGTCCGCGGCCGCGGCGCACTGAATAACCGCCTGGGGTCGAACGCCGTCGAAGCGCGGGTTGAAAAGCTGTTTGGCGGTGGCGTAGGAGGCGTCATCGGGTCGGACCAGGTCACCGCTGAGCGAGCGCCCGAGCGCGGTGTAGTCAGCCGGCTGTACGTGCTGGGTTGGCGTGCTGGTCGGCGTCGGCGTCGCGGTGGGCGCCGGGGTGGTGGTGCTCGCGGCCGGCCCGGTCGTTGTCGCCGAGGAGGTGCTGGGGCTCGGCTCGGCCTTATTGCTGCCGGACGAGCAGGCCGCGGCCGCCCCGAGCAGCCCGGTCGTGCCGGCGATACGCAGGAACCGCCGCCGGGTTGCCTGATCTGTCACGGTCTGACCGTAGCGACCGGATCCAACCGCCGCTCCCCGACCCGCTGGCTGGAGAAAACGCTGCGCCACCGATCTGAGGCGCGGCGGTGAGCCCATGATCGACATCGAGCTGTGGCTGCTATAGCAACCACCAGACGATGTCGATCATGATGGGGGCGAGTGACGAAAGCCATGTCGATCATGATGGGGGGAGAGTGGCGAAATCCATCCCGATCATCGCGACTTGATTGCCGCGGTGGCCGCCTCGACGTAGTCCGAAACCGGGCCTGTACGAAGTAGGTCGGCGACGCCGTCGAGTCCAGCCCGGGCGACGAGGCGCTTCTCGTTCGTGACCCAGATCCCCCGTGCGGCGACCCGGGAATGCGCCTCCTCGAGCAGCGCCCGCGAGACATTTCCGATGGCCACCACCGGATCATTTGCCGGCTGATACGACAGGCTGAGCTGCGCGTCGTGATGCCAACGCCGCGCGGCCGATTCCCGCAGCGCGGCAGGGTATTCCGGCCTCGGCAACGTACCGGCGAGCACCCGATTGATTGCCAGTTCGGCGGCGACCACGTACGTAGGAATTCCGGCGAGATAGAACATCAGGAATTGTTTCTCGAATCGGCCGGCCTGCGCCTCGGTCAACCAGTGCGTCACCTCGTCGAGGTCGCGGTAGTGCAGGTCGACGTGCCGGCCGTCGATCTCCAGCCAGCCGCCGCCGTTCATCACCCCACCACCCCAGCCGCCGACCTCGCTGATCTCGCCGGGCCAACCTCGGGCACGCACCACGTCGGGATCGAAATGCCCGCGGTAGTACAGGGCGAAATCCCAGTCGCTGTCCGGCCGGTGCTCGCCGCGCGCCCGGGACCCGCCCAGCGCCACCGCGATCACGCTAGGAAGGGCCGCGACCTCGGCGGCGAACCACGATTCGAATTCGGCGTCCAGCACGCCGACATTCTGCCCGAACGGTCATACCGGAGTCTTCTCGTTATTCTCGTACGGGTGCGTGTACGAGCCGTGACAGCGAAGCTGGTCGCAGCGCCGGTCCGGCGCTGGGCCGGCATCGTGCTCGTCGCGCTCGCCGGCGCCGCGATCGGCCTATTGATCGGCGGCAACGTCACCCACGACGTCGGCCCGTTCCAGGCCCGGCTGTCACTGATCGGCAGCGTGCACGGCGGGATCGCGGTGCACGTACCGCCGCTGGGTGACCTGACCACCAAGGCGTACGCCGGCCCGCTTCGCCTCAAGGTCGAGCTCAACCAGCTCCGCCAACCGCAGGCCCAGGAGCTGCTCAAGGACCCGGCCAAGCTGGCCAGCCTCGAGGACGACGCGGCCGACGACATGCAGGCGGCCGTGATCCGGTTGATCGTGCAGTCGGTGCTAACCGCGGTGGCCGGTGCGGCGCTGCTCACCGCGCTGGTCTACCGCCGGCGGCGCCAGTCGTTGATCGCCGCCGGGGTCGCGACCGGGCTGATGGTCGTGATCGCCGGTGTCGGCGCGCTGACGTGGAGCACCCGGGCATTGACCGAGCCTCGATACACCGGTCTGCTCACCAATGCGCCCGCGCTGGTCGGAAATGCGCGCGACGTGGTGAATCGCTTTGATGTCTATCGCAAAGAGCTGGCCGGGCTGATTACCAACACCAGCAGGCTCTATGCGGCCGTATCGACCGTTCCCACCTACGAGCCGGACAAGTCGACGATCCGGGTGATGCACGTTTCCGACCTGCACCTGAACCCGTCCGCCTTCAACGTCATGGCCTCGGTGGAAAAGGAATTCAAGGTCAACTTCATTGTCGACACCGGCGATATCACGGACTTCGGCACCACGCCGGAAACCTCGTTCGTCAACCGGATCCACAGTCTGCGCGTGCCATATGTCTATATCCGCGGCAATCACGACTCGGCCCGAACGGCGGCCGCGGTGGGGCGGCAGCCGAATGCGATCATTCTCGATGGCACCAGGCCGGTCACGGTCAAAGGGCTGACGATCATCGGCACCCGGGACCCGCGCTTCACGCCCGACAAGGAAACCCGCGACGACAACGCCTCGGACTCCAAGATCCAGTCGGCCGGCCGCGACCTGGCGGCCTTGGTGAGCACGATGCGGACCGTGCCGGATATCGCGATGGTGCACGACCCCGCGTCGGCGATCCCACTGAAGGACAAGGTGCCGCTGGTGCTGGCCGGGCACCTGCACCACCGCGAGGATCGGATGCTGGACAAGACGAAGGTGCTGGTCGAGGGCTCCACCGGTGGGGCGGGCTTGCGCGGCCTGGAGCACGAAAAGGCGACTCCGCTGGAATGTTCGGTGCTCTACTTCGACGCCGGCACGCACAAACTCGAGGCGTACGACAACATCACGCTGGGTGGGATCGGGGAGACCGAGGCCACCATCCAACGGCACGTCGTGCCGCCCACCGACTAGTGCAGCGGATGGGCTTCGAGCGCGGCCACCAGCTCGGGTAGGTGGGACGGGCCGACCAGGGTTATCCCGCCGCCGACGACGCTGCGTTCCACTACCTCGAGGACAATGACGTCATTGTCCACAAAGGCCTTTGCGAGCTTGTCGGGATATCCGACCGATGAGGTGTTATGCAGCAGCGTTACGTTCTTGAACAGCGGCAGCAGGTAATTGCGCGACGCGTCGGTGAACGAGTCGCCGAGCAGCAGGGTTTTCCTGCCGAAGAGCGCGACGCTTCCGGGTGTTGTCCGGTTGATGATCGTGACCGGTTTGGCTACTGGGCGGGGCGCGATTTTATAGTCGAGCTCTATGCCGGGGCGTTGCATCTTCCAGTTGGGGATGATGTCGTTCGTCGGGCGGCCGTCGAGTACGGACAGATCGCCGTGTTCGCGCACGATGCCGTTCTGGGTGACCTTGGTCCCGTCCCAAAGGCCCGGCTGCAGACGATCGGCGAGCTGTTGGGCATACACGACGCCGCCGCGTCGGCCCCAGTGCGTATCCTTCTTTCGATATATTGGCACACCGTCGGCGTCCTGCTGTGCTTGTATTGCCGGCCGCAAATTGAGGAAGCCGGTCGGCGGCTTGTTGCCGAGCTGTTGCCATAATTTCGCAGTGGCCCTGGTCATGCAGTCCTTGCTGTAGAACGAGCTCGGTAGCTCGTCGGGATACATCGTGGTCTTGTTCGGCGCGATGGTAAAGATGAACCTGCGCCCGGAGGCCTCGATCGCCTGCCCCAACTGATTGATCAGGGCGAATTCCTGGGAGAGCGTTCGGTTGGGTTTGCATGCACCGGGCGCGTCGCCGCCGAAAAAGAGCCAACCGTCTTTGCCCTGTATGACGCTGGCATATTGCGAGTTTCCCGATGCCGACCGAGGGTGTTTCTCATTCGGGGTGCCGATACCGGCCAACGGGTTGTCGGTATTGCCGCCGTATTGTGGGATCTCGTCGAAGATCGAATGTGACAGCTCCGCGTTACCGCGCACTGCGTACTGGCGCAGCGGCAGGTGATCGACCGACCAGGCGTTGAACTTGCCGAAGAAGCTCCAGCTCGAGATCGACGGAAACCGTGCCAGCGCGTGGTTCTCGAACTTCACCGCGTGTTGGCCGGTGAGCTGCGCGGCCAAGGGAGCGAAGAAGAATGCGACCGCGAACAGCAACAGGACCGGACGCCGAATACGGCGGGGCCAGGCCCGCCGCGCACGTCGGCCCTGCTCGGTCGCCATCTCCGCCTCGCTCAGAACTGGTAGTAGATAAACGGGCTGAAGGTTCCGGCTGCGACCAGGATAGCCGCATATGGGCCGGCCACGGCGACTGTTGCAAAACGTCCCGTCGTCGCCAGCCGCCCACTGCCGTATTCAAGAATGCGCCCGACAGTGACCGACCGCGGTAGCAGCAGCGCCGCCAGTGCCAGGCAGAGGACCAGCGTTCGCTGGTGATTCAGCGTGGCGTGCACCGCGGCCGGCAATGCCGTGCCCTGCGCGCTGAACATCGCTCCGAGCATCGCGAACGCCCTGGGCAGCGACGTCGCGTTGAAGAAGACCCAGCCGATCACAACCAGCGTCATCGTAATGACCCGGCGCACCAGCAGCAGCGGCAGCCGATGCGGGTCACCGCTCAGTCCGGTCACCCGCTCGGCGACCAGCAGTCCGCCGTGGAAGAGGCCCCAAACCAGGAACGTCCATGCGGCGCCGTGCCAAAAGCCGCACAGGACAAAGATAGTCACGAGATTGCGGTACGTGCGAGCCTCGCCCCGCCGATTGCCGCCCAGCGGAATGTAAACGTAGTCGCGGAACCAGCGTGATAATGACATGTGCCAGCGCCGCCAGAATTCGGTGATCGTCACCGACGAATACGGTCGGTTGAAATTCTCCGGTAGCCGAAACCCAAACATCCGCCCGAGCCCGAGCGCCATGTCCGAGTACCCGGAGAAGTCGAAAAATATCTGCAATGTGTACGCAATCGCGCCCAGCCATGCCGTCGTCGTGGTCAGCTGGCTGCCGTGCGCGGCGAAACACGCACTGGCAATCGGGGCGACCGTATCGGCGACGACCACCTTTTTCGCCAGCCCGAGCGCGAAACGCGGAAAGCCGGCGGTGAAATCGTCAAGCCGACTGGGGCGTACCTCGTCCAACTGGTCTGCGATTTCGTGATAGCGCACGATCGGCCCGGCCACCAACTGCGGGAACATCGCAATATAGGTGACGAACGTCAGAAGACGCCGCTGCGCCCGGCGGTCGCCTCGATACACGTCGATCACATAGGACATGTGATGGAAGGTGAAGAATGAGATGCCGATCGGGAGGGCGATATCGATGATGTGCGTGCCGCCGAGCCCGAGCGCCCGGGAAAGCGAGTCGACCTGGCTCGAGGCGAATCCGGCGTACTTCCAGACCAGCAGGGCGCCCAGATCCCAGGCAATGGCGGCGAACAACACTGCCCGCCGGGCTCGCGGCCGCCAACGGAACCGGTGGGAATCCAGCGCAAGCCCGGCCGTGAAGTTCACCGCGATGCAGGCTGCCAGTAAGAATACGTACTTGCCGGCGCCCCAAACATAGAAAATCAGGCTGGCCGCGGCGAGCACGCCGTTGCGCCACGTCCTAGGCAGAATCCAATAGGTCAGAAGCACCGCTGGCATGAAGTACCACAAGAACACCGGTGCGGCGAATGACATTCACAATCCCAGAACCGGAGGCAGCGACTCGTCGTCGACACCGTAACTGACAGCACCCGGAGACTGTCGGGCATCGGCCGGTCACCGACCTCAACGCGCGCCGAGCCGCACGCAATGTAGCCAACGACTACGCGGAGTCACAAATCGCCCTGACCGCTTGCCAGTGTGCCGGCGGGATGTGCGACCATGTGGCTCCGGCCCCCATCGTCTAGTGGCCCAGGACGCTGGCCTTTCACGCCGGTAACACGGGTTCGAATCCCGTTGGGGGTACAGGCACTGACCAGGGCGTATAGCCAGCCGGCTATACGCCCTGTCGATTTCATGGAGTCAAACGTGGTGCGAGTTCCGCATTCGGCAGGCTGAGGCCGACCTGGCTGGCGGGTCGTACAACCGCTTCCTGCCCGTCTTCGTCGAGCGATCCAAGCGGATTCCGATCGGGGAGGGTATTGCTGAGCATGCGCTGGGTCAGATCGCTGGGGACATGTGCACCGCGATCGACGCGGCCCGTCGGATCGGACGCATCACCCTCGACGCCGACGCGGCCGTGCTCTGGTCGAGCAGCCTCTACGACGAATTCACGGAAGCCGACGACGAAGACACCCCAGCGGCCGAATTCACCCGGCGAGCCGCCCCGTACTGCCTGCGTATTGCTGGTCTCTACGCGGCACTCGGTGACCGGGCCACTGTGTCAGCGGAGGATCTCGCGGCTGCCGCGGCCCTGATCCGATATTCCGTTGCCTCGGCGCATTACGTCCTCGACCGCGCCACCGGCGACCCACGCCTTGACCCGAGAGCATCGCCGGCTGGTATTTCATCGCCGTCAAGGTGGGCCGCGATACCCAGGCCGCGCCCGGTGGACCGGTCGGCATCGAACTCGACGTGTCGGTCACCGGCAACGCGCAGCCCGGCCCCCACTACGAGGCACTGACGGCCAGCAGCACGCCGCCGACGGCGGCCGCGACGGCGACGACCGCGGCGCCCACCAGCTCCGGCGGCTCGTCCTGGTGGATCATCGTGGTCGTGGTGGCGGCGGTCGTGATCGCCGGCGGCGGTGGACTGCTCGTACTGCGCCGCCGCCGGGCGTAGAAACGGCCCGCTCGCGCCCAGCAGCGCCAAATAGGGCCAGCCAGGCCGCGTTCACGATGCGCACCGGGCGGCAGCGTGTGGACCCCATGCCGGGCCGTTCGTGTCATACGGCGTTGCGTCGATGATCACGGTGACGTTGCGGCCGTTGGGATCCATGACACAGATCTTGTCGACGTGGCTGTGGAGATCGTTGCAGCCGACGAGCATCTTGCGCCCATCCGGAGACCAGATCGGCTTGTAGAACTGCATGTCGGCGGTGGCCGCGCGAACCGTCCGCAGGTGCCTCCCGTCAGGATGCACCGCAAGGACGCTCTCCGGTCCGCCCGGCTCGGTGGTAAAGGCGATCCACCGACCATCTGGCGACCAGTCGGGGTGCGCGACGCCAAGTGAGGCAGGTGCGATCTCGCGCGGCTGGCTGCCGTCAGCGTTCATGACGTACAGCGCCTCCTGCTGGACGCCGTCCGCGTTGACGCCGGTAATCCGTCCAAATGCGACGCGCGTCCCATCGGGCGAGAAGACCGGCTCAACGTCGAACGCGCCGCGGGTCAGCTGCCGGGCACCCGATCCATTCGCCCGCATCACCCAGATAGAAGTCCGAAACGCCGGATCAGTATCTACGAGTGGTGAGTCATCGTAGGTGATCCAGCGACCATCTGGCGACCATTTCGGATCCCCCTGGATGCCATTCCTGAAGGTGAGCTGACGCATGTGCCCGCCGTCCGGCGCCATCGTGGCCACGTGCTCACCAACGTCGTCAAAGAAGTCGAACGCGATGCGCTTTCCGTTCGGTGACCAGTCCGAGGAAAAGCTAGACACGCGGGTCAGGCGTTGTTGATGAGTGCCGTCGGGGTTGGCAGCCCAGATACTCCAATCACCCAGCGCGGGGTCCACTCTGGCGAAGGTGATTCGACCGTTCTTCTGTGCGACCGCCGCTCCGGCCGCGGCCGGGGTCGATGCTGCCGCTCCGGTCAGGACCATGACCAGCACGACAAGGATCAGTTTCCCGTGCATCGCGTGACCTCCCATCTCTGTGCGGGCACCTGAACTGGCCCGTCATAGAGAGGAGGAACAGCGTGCCGACGTGGTTACAGCCGGCCGCAAATAACTGCTACTGGAAGACGGGGCCGGCCCATTCGTACCCCGTCGACTCGAGGATCAGCCGGACATATACCTCGTCGGAGACATCCCGCGTCGGCGGCGTCGTGTTGCGAAGTTGGCGGAACACCGCCCGGTCTCCATCAACGCCGACCCGCAGGACGACCACCCCTTCAACACCCGTCGGGCGCAGGGTCAGGACGTCACCGCTCATTGCGACCCGTCCCCCATCCATCCATTCGCCATCCTCAGAGCTGAGCAGATACCTGCCTGACGACAGCGCGAACACCCACCGACCCCGAGCCGGCACGGCGGACATAACCGCCTCCGCATGCTGCCCGTCGCCGTTGCACCGCAACATTGCAACAACCCCATCGGTTCGCCACCGCGTCTCGGATGTCCACCGTCCATGAACACCGCTCAGCGTCGCCGCGGCCCGCTCCCGACCCCGATGCAGCCACACCTTCGCTACCGACAGGCTGCACTCGAGCAGGTCGGCCACATCTGCGACGGGGAGATCCACCATATGGTGCAGGACGAGCGCATCCCGTTGCCGCTCCGGAAGCCGCGCCAGCGCCGCATCCAGGTCGAAAGACGACGGGTCGGCCGCTGCCGGATCCGGCCGCTGCCACTGCCGCTGCAGCCGGATCGCGGCACGCTGCTTGACATCGCGGGCCTCCTCGCGCCGTCTCCACCCCACCGCCAGCCGCCGCGCCACCACCCGGACCCAGGCATCAGGCGCCGCCATTACGGCAAGCTCCTCCCAACGCCGAAACGCAATCAGATACGCATCCTGGGCGACATCCTGCGCAACCGATCCGGCCACCACGCGAACACACCGCTCGGTATCGGCAAACGTGGCCCGATAGAACGCCGCAAACTCGACGAAACCGCCAGCAGCCTCCGCCTGCATCGTCACCTCGCCTCAGCCACACCGGATCCTGCGAACTAACTACACCAGATCTTCATCGAACTAGCCTCGGTCCTTCACACGGTGAGGTTGTGTAGACCACGGTGCGGGGACGAGCGTCGACAGCGTAGACCTTGGCGTCGGATTACTCGCGGCGCCGCCAGCTCAGGACGAGTAGTTCAGCGAGGTCAGTGGGCGTAGCGGCGGGCGGAGAGTCAGCTATCGCATTATGCGCCGTCAAGGCCGCCCGGCGGTATGCGAGGCAGCTCCTTCAATGAGCCGGCAGCCGGTCAACGCCCACGCGCAAAGCCCGGCGCTCTGGTGCTCACCGTGGCGGGCGGGCGACGATCGATGAACGGGAACCGAGAATCGGCCCTTCGGAATGTCGCCGGCGTGGAGTCAAATCTGGTGCGAACTGCAGTTGACGCATGCCCGGCAAGCCGCTCAGGCGCGCTCAATTGTGTCTGCACTTCGCGTCAGCCGCCCGAGTTATCCCGGTATACCTCCCTTTCAAGGCGGTAACACGGGTTCGAATCCCGTTGGGGGTACAAAAGAGCCGGGGACGGTACGACTGGCTGTTGCTACGGGCGCGGGCCGGGTGTCAGCTGGCCGGGCTGTCGACGCTCTGTTCTGCTCGTCGCCGGCGCAGGAGGGTCACCGCGGCGATCACGATCCCGACGGCGACCGCAGCGGCGATGGCATAGGTGGGTCCGTGGAAGCCATTCGCGACCGATTCCCAGTTCGCTCCGATCGCGTATCCGGCACCGGCCAGGGCGGCGGTCCACGGGAGGCACCCGGCAACGGTGTAGACGCCGAACCGTAGCGGCGGCATGGCGGCGAACCCGGCCGGCAACGAGATGAAGGTACGGATCACCGGCAGCAGCCGACCGACAAAGACCGACATCGCCCCGTGCTCGACGAACCAGCGCTGCGCCCGATCCAGGTCCGCCTCCCGCAGCCGGAGGTAGCGGCCCCACCGGAACAGGGCCGCCTGACCGGCATAGCGACCAACCGCCCACGCCAGGTAACTGCCGGCCACGTTGCCCAGAGTGCCGAGGACAATCACCAGGACCAGGTTCAGGTGCGTTCCGGCGACAGCACCGCTGGCCAGGGCGCCGCCGAACAGCATCGTGAGCTCAGACGGCACCGGAATGCACGCCGACTCGGCAAGCATCAACAGCACGATGGCCGCGTAACCGTAGGTGGCGATCAGGTGCTGCACGCCGTCTCTCCGTCCACCGAGCGAGCGATCTACTACAAGTAGTGTAGTAGATCGCTGACCCGGCCGTGCGTCGACTCGGTCACTTTGCTATGGGAGCGGCGCGCGGCGATGTCATCGCCTACTCGTTGCGCCTGGGATATCTCCCGTCGGTGACTGGCACCCGCGAGCGGCCGTTGAGCACGACACCGATATACCAGCCGGCGGTGATAGCGACGATATAGGCGGCCAGCTCGGGATATTGCCCGAACGGATGCACGTACGGATTCATTTGCAGCGCCACAATCGTAAAGACCGCCATTATTGCAACCGACGGCCAGCAGGTCCCGGCCGAGGACTCCAGCATCCGTATTATCAGCCACGGCATCGGCCAGGTTAGATAGTGTGACAGCACCACCTTGCTGGTCAAGATAAACGTCAACAGCACGACGACCGTGTACGACTGCAGATCAGCCAGTCGGTTGCGCAACGCCACCAGGACAACAATAAAAGCCACAAGCAGCCCGTATCCCACGACGTCGGCATCCCGCCGACTCACCATATCCAGCAGGACGCGCTGCCAGGAGAGCGCCTGCGGGTGTTTCACCGTGTTATAGAACACGATGTCGTGCAGGTAGGCCGGCAGCGAGCCCAGGTATGGCAACGACAGCAGTCCCAGGGTCGCGCCAAGTGCCCACCCGATCTGGCGGCGGCCGATCCGTACCATGCCCAGCACGATGAAACCGGGAAATGTCTTGGTGGCCACGGCCAGCGCAAAGCAGAAGGCCGCCTTCCACGCCATGTGCGCCGCGCGGCGGCCGTAACGCAGCGCAAGTAACAAGAATGCCAGCCCCAAGCTGTCAAACCGTCCGTAGAGCGCGCTGTTGTCGAGAACCACCGGATTGAGGAAGAATGCGGCCGCGCCAGCGGCCGCCACCCGCGGCGATCGACCACGGTCGGCCAGCTCCGCCGCAATCAACCAGGTCACCAGGACATCGCCAAGCAAGATCGGAATCTTGCCGAGTACGGTAAACGACAGCACGCCATGTTCGGCTAGCCACTGAGCCGGCAATTCCAAATACACAAACAGCGGAAAATACGCATACGGACCCGCCGGATAGTGCGGATGATGCGCGTAGATGTTGATGCCGTGCAGCGTTGCGGCGCTCGCTTTGTTCCAGACGACGAAGTCCTGACCATAACCCAGCGGCAGCAGGACCGCCCGGATCGCCAGGCCAATCACCATAACCAGCGCCAGCCATACCTGTGGGGTGAGCCGTGGCCCTATGGCGGCGACGAGCCTGACGGCGGAATCGCTCCACGTTCGGCGAGTACGGTCGATCAACAATGCGGTCCCGACCATCGACGCTAGGAAGTACTACAGTCGTGTAGTAGTTGATGCTATCAGGCGTCGGACCGACCGATTGCATAAGTTCGCCCAACCTTGACCCATATCCAGGCTTTGCTTAATGGTTGGCTGGCGAGTGGTTCCTGCGCCGATCTTGAAGATAATGCCCCACATTTCGGACATTGGTGGGCCATATCTTCAAGATCGGCGAGGGTAAGCGTTTTCCGCGGCTTTTTGACTTATGCAACGAACTTCAGACCCGAGACGCTAGGCGGGCGGTAGCCGTACTTGGAACGTTGAGCCGGCTATGAAGGACACGTCGCCGGCCGCGGCGCGGGCGAGGCGGCGGGCGAGCGGTAGTCCGAGGCCGGCGCCGCGGCTGGGATGGTTGGCATTTAGTTGGACGCCTGGTTCGAATATTGCATTGTCGTTGCCCGGCGGTACGCCTGGGCCGTCGTCGCTGACGTCGACGAGTACCGAGTCGGAGGACCGTCGCCCGATGATCGCTACATTTGCGGTGGCGAACCGGTCGGCATTGTCGATGATGGGTGCGAGCACTCGCTCGACGACCGCGGCCTCGACTCCGGCCGTTAGGCCCTCCGGTATGTCCACTGTGTAGGAACGGTGTGGAATGCCGGCGCGGCGGGTGATTCGCTGCTGCACCAGCGCCGCTACGACGTCATCGACCCGGCAACTCCCGGCGGCATTCACGATCTCGGCGCGTCCGGCCGAGAGCAATGTCTCGAGAATGCCGTTCATCCTCATGGCGGTCTCCTGCACCTGCGCGTGGGCGGCGCTGACCTGCGCCGGGTCGTGCTCGCGGGTAAGCAGCAGGTCGATTTCGGCGAGAATCAACGACAACGGTGTCCGCAGCTCGTGCGATAGCTCGGCGGAGAGTCGCCTTTCGTGGCGTACCGAGGCGGTCAACCGGTCGAGTACGCCGTTGAGTGTTTCGGCCAGGATGTGCAGCTCATGGAATCGCTGCTCGGGACCGAACCGTTTGGTGAGGGCGGATGCGCTCCACTCCGACGCTTGCAGTGTCATCGCATCGACCGTGCGCAAGACACGTGTCGCGGCGAGCCGTAGCGCGAGATACGCGCCGACGAGGGTGAACGCGGCAACGACGATGGAGCCAATCAGGGCCTGCTCGCGCGTACGTACATAAGGCGCGATCGATACCGACGTCACGACCGTGCCGACCTGATGGCCGCCGCTGCGGATGGGGATTGCATAGAGGCGAATTCCGCCTCCGCCGGCGTATTCCGGACCGCGACCGGCCAGGGCATCGGCGCTGGCCTGTGCGCGGCCACCACCGGGAGGGCGTTCAATCGCGCGATTGCCGGAGTAGAACCAGATCCCGGTGTCCAGGGCTTCGTCGTCGCTGCCTTCCTTGATGCTCATATGGCCGTGCTGGTCGACGACTGCGGTTGCTGCGGCAGCGGCGGCCCGCGTGCGCAACAGCGTGTCGACATCAGCGGCCAGCCGGTGAGCGAGCACGAAATTGAATGCAGTAGTGAGTACCGCAAGCCAGGCGGTAATAATCACCAGCCCCAGAGCGGAAACGCGACCTCGCAGCGAGGGTCGTCGCGTCATGTCAGACGATGCGATAACCGACGCCTCGAGCAGCCTCGATCGCATGACTGGAATTGCTGTGGGTAAGTTTACGTCGCAACCGGCTGACATATTGGTCGAGCGTATTGTCCGAGACGATTGCGCCGGCGGGCCAGGCCGCGCTGATCAGATCTCGCCGCCGCGTCACGGCCGCGGGCGAGGCGAGCAATTTGGCGAGAAGACGAAACTCCGTCGGAGATAGCGATGCTTCCTGCTCCCCACAGACAACCGAATGCCTTGTCGGGTCCAGTCGCAGGTCACCCCACGTTCGGATGGGATCGACCGCGCGTCGAAGTAGGGCCCGCAGACGTGCGACCAGCTCGGCGAATGCGAACGGCTTGGTCAGATAGTCGTCGCCTCCGGCAGCGAAACCGGACAGCCGGTCGGTGACGTTGTCACGGGCGGTGAGGAACACGACGGGTGCGTCAACGCCCCGCGCGCGCAGGGCCGTGCACACGTCTCGTCCGTCGCCATCGGGTAGGCCGACGTCGAGCACAATCGCATCCACAGCGCTTCCGACGACGGCATTGATGGCCGACGCCCCATCGCCGGCCGTGTCGATGCTGAACCCTTCCTCGCGCAGCCCGCGCGCGAGGACGTCGCGCAGGCCGTGGTCGTCTTCGACGACGAGCACCCGGTGTGTCATCGCATCAGTATCGGTCCACAGGGGACCGTCAGGCCGCGCCGGGGTGCGATGATCAGGATAAAGTCAGGCAGCGGCCGGCACGCTTGCCATCATGTCGACTTCTATGTTGCAGGCTCGGCCCACACTGCGGATGTTGAACAAGGTGCCCGAGGTCACCGTCTACTTCTGGCTGATCAAGGTGTTGTGCACCACAGTTGGGGAGAGCTTCGCGGACTACATCAACGAGACGCTCGGCTTCGGGCTCACCAACACCACGTTGGTGTTCTCCGCGGCCCTGGTCGTTGCGCTGACTGTGCAGTTCCGACTCCACCGATACGTTCCGGCGGCGTATTGGACCGTGGTCGTCCTGGTCAGCGTCGTCGGCACACTGCTCACCGACAATCTTACGGACGGGCATAATGTGCCGCTGTCGTTGAGCACACCGGTTTTCGCCGCTCTGCTTGCCGCGGTATTCGGCGTCTGGTACGCCCGCGAGCGCACGTTGTCGATTCATTCGATCGTGACCAGACGCCGTGAGTCGTTCTATTGGTTAACGGTGCTCGTCACCTTCGCGCTCGGCACGGCCGCCGGCGACTGGACGCTCGAACTCACCGGCTGGACGCCCGGCCCGTCCGTGCTTCTGCCGGCTTCGTTGATCGTCGCTGTCTTCGTCGCGTGGCGGCTGCACGCCGGGCCGGTGCTGTGCTTCTGGATGGCCTACATCCTGACCCGGCCCCTCGGCGCGAACATCGGCGACTTCCTCGCTTCGGACCGCTCCGAGGGTGGCTTCGCACTGGGCACACTCGACACCAGTTTGCTGTTCCTGGGCCTGATTCTGGCCGCTGTCCTGTACCTCACTGTCACCCGAACCGACCGCACCGAAAGGGTCCAGGCCGGCTCTTAGGGGTCGAGGCGGGATTCTGCTACGACAGCGCTGTAGTAGCATCGGGTCTTAAACAGCGGTTGAGCACTAGAGGACTCGATGACACCACCCAGCGCGAGCCGTCTGTCGTGGCCGCCCCGGTAGCGCGCGCGCCGGCTTCGGGTCCAGCGGTTCGATGGCGGCACAGCGCACCGGATGACGTTGCTGTACGAGGCACCGCTGCCGGCCATCGACGCACGGTCGCACCGATATGGTTTGCCTGCACCGGGGTAGTGGCGCTTATCGCCTCGTTGGCGGAGTACTGGTTATCCGTACTGCGCAACCCCCGCTATTTTTCGATGATCGACAGCCGCGTCTACCGTGCTGGTGCGCAGGTCCTGCTGCACGGCGGCCGACTGTATGCGATGCGCGCAACCGGAGCCCGGCTGCAGTTCACCTATCCGCCCGCGGCCGCCGTGCTATTTTCCTGGATGCCGGCGGTGGGGGTGTGGTGGACGAAAATGGCGTCAACCGTATTCTCGCAAGCCTCGCTGATCGCCTGCGTCTGGCTGATGCTGGCCTGGCTGCGCGTACCGCGGCACCTCAACATCGGAATCGCTGGGCTCGTCGGTGCCGGCGCGCTGTGGTTCGAACCGGTGCAGGCGACGTTGCATTTTGGGCAGATAAACCTGCTAATCATGCTGCTGGTGGTCGCCGACTTGTCCCGCCGCCCGCGCTGGCTCCCGCCGGGGCTACTCATCGGCGCCGCAACCGGGCTGAAGCTTGTTCCAGCGATCTTTGTGCTGTACCTCGTCCTGACCGGCCGCCGCCGCGCCGCGCTGACCGCGATCGGCACGGTTCTCGGCTCGATCGCGCTCGGTTTCGCCGTCACACCAGGACAATCAGCGGCCTATTGGGGTCGCCTTGCGTTCGATACCGGCAGGGTTGGATCAGTCGCGCACGTCAGCAACCAGTCACTGCTCGGCCTGCTCTCCCGACTGGCCGGCTCTCCAGCCAACGCACACTCGGCCTGGCTGGCGGCCGCGATCACCCTTACCGCGGTGGGTTCCGCCCTGGCGGCCGCCCTGCATCACATCGGTGACGATATTGCCGGCGCGTTGGCGTGCGCGTGTACGGGGCTGGCTGTTTCACCGATCTCCTGGAATCACCACTGGGTCTGGGCGGTGCCCGTTGCGATCGTGCTCGGCCACCGAGCCTGGCAGACCCGCAGCGCCGCACTTGGCGTGGCGCTGCTTGCTTGGGTAATGGTTTTCAGCAGCGGCGTGATATGGCACGTCCCGCGCAGCTACGGACGCGAGTTTCGCTGGCGGGGCTGGCAATTGCTCGCCGGCAACGCCTACATCCTCGCCGGACTGACACTACTGTTCATGTTCGCCGCGCGGATGGTGCTGCGTGTTGCGTGTGCCCGCGGCGGCCCATTCTGGAGTTTGCGGCGGATCGACGGCTCGTGATGCCCGACGAAACGCCGGATCTGCTTGCCGCACCTCCGGCAGATCCCACACCTGAGGTGGGCGTTGCCGCCGAATTGCCGCGGGACGGCCGGTCGTGGCGCCCACCGCTGCTGGTATGGGCCATCACCGGATTGTTCATCTCCCTAATGACGATGTGCACTTTTCTTTATCCGGGCTTTTCCGGGTATGACGAGGTGTGGCACGTCGACATGACTTATAGCTACTACAACGGTCATGGTTTTTATCCGCCGGCGGGGAGGATCCTGTCGATCGGGGTACAGCGCGCCAACACTGAGCTCGGCGGGGTGCCGCCGCGCATACCGTATTCAGAGCATGCGTATCCGGCGCGCGGCCAGCGTTCGTCGTTCGATGCGCTCGGCGGCGACCGGGCCGGCACGTTCCCGATCCCGAATCAGATGGTGCAGCACCCGCCGCTGTATTACGCGATCGGTGCCGGGCTTATGCACCTGGTCCCCGGATCGCATCACCTGTCGTTTGACCGCTGGGTGGCGATCCTGCGCTATATGTCGATTTTGATGGTCGCCCCAGTCCCTATCTTGGCTTGGGCCACGGTCCGGGCGTTGGTCGGTGACGGACCCGCCGCGGTGGTTGCCGCGGCATTGCCGTTGGCGTTGCCCAATCTGGCGCGGATCGGCGGCTCGGTCAACAACGACAACCTGCTGACCGTGCTCACCGCCGCCGTGGTCCTCTATTGCGCCAAGATCATTGCCGGCGATCTACGAAAACGGACCGGCGTGATCGTCGGCCTGTTGCTGGGGCTGGATTGCCTGACCAAGGGATACGCACTCGTACTCCCGGTGGTCGTGCTGGCGGCCTACGCCGTGGCGTCGGCGCGGCATAAGCGGCGTCCGTGGGCGCCGGTCGGCTGCGCGGCAGTGGTGACGGCCGCGGTCGGCGGCTGGTGGTGGATACGCAATATCGTGCTGTTTCATACCGTTCAGCCCGACGGCATCGGCGCGGCCGGGAAGAGGGCATTCTTCGGTAAGCCGCGGCCGGGATTTACCACGGAGCAGTTCATCCCAAAATTCTTCTGGCGAATGATGATCCGTACGTGGGGTGGGATCGGATTGCCCGAGCATCCGCTGCTCTCGGTGACGCTGTGCTGGGTCTGGACGGGCTTTGTGATAGCGGCCGCGCTGCTGGCCGTGGGATTCGGTGTGCGTGGTCGGGGCGGCCGATGGGCGGCTTTGACGTTTGTGCTGCCGACCGTGCTGATCCTCGCGCTGCCTACCGAGAACTCGCACCATCAATATCTGATCAGCGGTGATCTACCGGCAGATCAGGGCCGGTATCTATACCCGAGTGTGACCGCGGTCGGATTGCTCGTCGGCGTCGGATACGGGCGACTGGTCGGACGCAGGGTGGCCGGGTGGGTGCCGCTGGTGGTGATCGGCGGCGCCCTGATTACCCAGCTGATCGCCTGGCGAGATCTGGTGCATGTGTGGTGGGTGCCGCGCGCCGCCGGCTCGGGCCGGACGACCGAGATTCGGCAAGCGTTTCGGGGGATTCTGCGCTGGTCGCCGTGGCCCAATCCGGCTACCACGGCGCCTTTCGTCGTGGTCGGAATTGCGGTGCTCGCGGTGCTGGCCGCGGCGATCGCGTATGGCTGGATCCATCGGTACGGAACGGATGAGCCGGCCGCTACCAATGTGGGCGTGGCCTAACGGGGACGGGTTGCTACTGCCACGAGTGCGATGCCGCGCTGCGGCTGAATCCGCTGTACGTACCGAAACGGCATCGTTCCGGCTCGGATCGTCCATGCCGTGAGTCGAGTTGTCGGCTGCAGCTGGCGTCCGCTGGAGGCGGTGCGTTCGGCGACGGTTTGCTGCGACGTGCGCTTGGCCTGGCGACCGGCAATTTTGTCGCGGGCGAACTCCAACGCATAACCAAGAGGCCAGCCGTACAGGGTGATGTGCGGCTGTTCGAAACCGACATTAACCAGCAACTTGCGCATGTCCTCGGCCGAATAGCGACGGAAATGGCCGACCTTTACGTCCCATTCGCCAAAACGCTCGGGCCCAGCCGGAACGGACAACACGAGGTGGCCGCCGGGCCGTACCAATGTGATCCAGTCACGTAGCGCCGCCTCGTCGCGTTCGAGGTGCTCAAGCACCTCAAAAGCGCACACCATGTCGTAGAGTGCGCCAGCCGGCACCGCCCGATGATCGCCGTTGATTACCGAGCCGTTGAGTGGCTCAATGCGTTCGCGCGCCACTGCGCACGACGCTACGTCGGGTTCCACGCCTTCGTAACGGGCAACCGTGGCAAGCCGGGCACCGAATCCGCCCAGGCCGCACCCGATCTCCAGGACCGTGCGCGGTGCCAGTGCCGTGATCGTTCGGTGCACCACGTCGAAGCGGAGCGTTGCTAATGGCGCGAGTGGCGGGATTGTCGCGGGCACTATCGCTCACTCATGGTGTGGCGTCTCGCTGTGGTCATGTCGAGCAACCTGTCTCGAAGATCCTGGACGACTATCTCTGGGCGGAATTTCGTGTTCGCGAGTTCGCGGGCGGCCACCTGCAGGGCGCGGACCCGAGGGCGTTCGCGGGTGAGAATACGTAAACCCTCCGCAAGGTCGGTAGCGTCCCCCGGCCGTAGGAAATAGGCGGCATCGCCCAGCGTACGGCGTTGTGGCTCGGTGTCGCTGGTCATGATGGCGCAACCGGCGGCGCCGCCTTGATAGACCTTGTTGGGCACGACATTCAACGCCTTGTCGCTGTTTCCGAAAATGCCGAGACAGACGTCGTAACCGGCGACTACGGCGGGCAGCTCTTCGGCGGGCACCCAGTCGCGCCATTCGACAAACGGCAACGGTGCGGTGAATGCACGGGTTGCGGCCGAATCCTGTCCGTGCCCCACGATGAGCACCTGCAAATCGGTGGAATCCGCCAGCAGCTGCAGCGCCTGTCCTACGACGGGCGCGCCCTGCAACGGCGTGAACAGCCCGAAGAAGATCACCCGCAGCGGTTGGTCGGGATCGGATCGCGGCCTGGAGTCGCCGGCGGTGAACCATGCCGTCGGCGCACCCACCGGCGTGACGACGACGCATTCCGCGCCGCAGGCGATTGCCATTGCCTGATGTTCTGGGGTGTCGACGGCAATGATGTCGGCACGGGCGATCGCGGAACGATCAAGTCGGCCAAGGAGCCGGGCTTTCCAGCCACTGCCGATGCCACGGTCGCGTGCGGTATCGGCGGCGAAGATCAACTGATCGAGGGCGATCGGCGTTTTGGGAAAGAGCAACCGGGCGAGGTGGACATCGAAGTGACCGAGATAGCCGACGATGATGGCGTCCGGGCGGGCGTGTCGGGCGACGCGGCGTCCCCGAATGCTCAGCCGCAACCAACACAGCAACAGCCGGATCGCCAACATCGGCAGCCGCCAAGGGTGCTGCAGCATTGCCACCCGAGCCGCGGTATCCATACCCAGCGGAACATTGACTTCGATGACATCGTCCCCGCGTGTCCGCAGCCCTTCCAGCAGGACTTTCACGCGCGGGTGCAGCCGGGCGTCATAGGTGCCGAACGCCAGCAGCCGCATCAAACCACCCTCCAATTGCCGGAACTCCCCGCACTCTACTACTACAAGAGTGTAGTAGTTGTCGCCATGGTGTCATTTCACCGGAATGCATGTCCGGCCGATGGGGTCCGAAATGACGGTGATGGTTTCGCTATTAAGACGGTTCCGGCGTCCGTTGCGTCTACTACTTATGGGAATTGCTTTAGTCTTGTGTGGCAGTGATTGGGGCAAAGCGCCACGAGATCGATTCTGCGCTGCACCGGCTGGATCCGGGAATAGTAGTAGTGGCGTTTATCCCGGTCGGTACTGCCACCGTCATGGTGATGTTGTCGTGGCGAGTGCTTTTGCCTGACCTCGGATCACCGCTGCCTATTCATTCTCGGCGCGGGTTTTCTTTTTGGCGCAATTGGGGAAATACATTGCCGGGTCTGTATGGCCTTTGCTCGCGCAGGTCGAACTCGGTCGCGAACTGATGTGGTGGACGAGATGTCGCGGTGCTTTACGTCATGCTCACGAGGCAGGTACCTGGGTGTTGATCGATTGCTCGGCCAGTGCCGCGATGTCTCCGGCCCGCAATCTGGGCAGGATCGGCTCGATGTCGGCATGCTCGGTGACGAGACGTTGCAGATGCGCAACCTCGCGCTTGTACCCGAGCAGGATGCCGCCGGATATCCTGCCGTCGCGGATTACCAGACGGGCATAGGTGTGGCGTGCGTCGTCTTCGTAGGTGAGCACCTCGGCATCGGCGGTCGCCTCGAGCGAACCGGCGCTGGCCAGTTCTATCCCGACACCTTTCAGGATCATCGGCGGGTCGACGGCGTCGAACGCGTCCTCGAAGCCCAATACCGTCGCCGCGGCCACCTCGGCCTGTCGTACGGCGGTGGGCCACAACCCCCAGGTCCGGCCGGCCCGCTCGGCCACGTCGCCGCACGCAAGGACATCTGGCGCGGAAGTCCGCATCTGCGCGTCCACGACGACACCGCGGTGGACCGTCAACCCGGCATTCCGCGCGATCTCGGCATTCGGGGTCACGCCGACCGCGGCCAGGAATAGCTGCGCGGGCAGGGACGTGCCGTCGGCCAACTCGACCTCCTCGACCCGCCCGACACCGCGTAGGGCGGCGACCGTGCTGCGGGTGCGGACGGCGATGCCGCTGGCGGTCAGATATTCCAGCAGCAGCTCCGATGCCCGTTCGTCGATCTGCCGTGCCAGCAGGCGTTCCGCGCGCTCGAGTACGGTGACCCGCTGTCCGAGCCGGTGTAACGCATAGGCCGCTTCCAGGCCAAGTAGCCCGCCGCCGGCGACCACGGCGGTGCTGGCATCGACGCTCTGGGCGTAGGCCCGGATTCCGGCCGCATCGCCGGCCTCGCGTAACGCGAACGATCCCGGAAGGTCGAAGCCAGGCACTTCGGGACGCACCGGCCGACTGCCGGTCGCCAGGATCAGCTTGTCCCATTCCAGCGTGTCCCCGGTCGCCAGGCGCACGGTATGGCCGGCGAGGTCGATCGAGCGTGCGACGGTGTTGAGCCAGCTGTCGATGTGCTGCGTCGTGAACCAGTCGTCCTGGACCAGGTAGAGCCCGCTCATGGCCGACCGGCCGTAGATGACTCGCGAAATGCCCATCCGGTTGTAGAGGTGATGCGCCTCCTGCCCCACGACCGAGATGTCGCACTGCGGGTGCACGCCGCGCAGCTTCTCGGCCGCCGTGACCCCGGCGATCCCGCCGCCGATGATCACCACCCGCCGAAGATCGGGATCGACCGCGGCCAACGGCGTGCTGACCGTCGGTCGGCTGGCACCGGCCTTGTCGGGGACCAGCCCGATCGTGCAGTCACCAATGACAGTCGCCTGGCAGGCCAGACGCGTGCCGTCGGCCAGGCATAGGCGGCGCAGTGTCGCCGTCTCGTCGGCGGTCACCGGCCCGAGGTTCTGGTGGCCCGCGCGGATGGCCACCGGATCGGCACCACAGACGCCCATGCGGCAGCCCGCCTCGATGGGCAGGTCGGCCGATTCCAGTACGTCGAGCAGGCTCATGCCCGGCTGGGTGAGGATCTCCCGCCCCTCCGGTTGCACACTGACGCGTGGCGTTGTCGATGGCGTCGCCTCTTCTTGCAATTGACGCAACCGGGCCTCGTCCAGACGTAGCGCCGGCGCGGCCGAGACGAGCGCACGGAAGCGGCGTTCGACATCGAACGTCCGGCCGAGCCAGCTGACCGCCAGACCCATCGCGACGATGCGCAACGGCCAGCGCAACCAATCGAACGGGCCGCCGCCGGTGAGTCGGGTCAGGTCGTGAGCCAGGACCGGAGAGGCGAACCAGTAGAACGTCGCGAACGCCGTTGCGCCCCACAGCGCCGAGACCTTGCTCCACGACAACCGGGTGACGGCCTGGGCGGCGAAGTACAAGCCGCACGAGGCCGCGACGGTCGCGGCCAACCGGAGATAGAAGGTGCCGTACCCGCTCGTGGCGGGGCCCGGAACCAGGAAGTAGCCGAACACCACGCCGGGGAACAACCCCGCGAACAGCCGACGGCTGGCACCCCAGTCGGGCTCGGCATCGGTGAGATCGGCCTGGTAGGCGACGGCCGGATTGAAGTCGTAGCAGTTCTTGGTGCAGCCGATACACGGTTCGCAGTGGCTGTTGGGTGAGGTCACGAACGGCGTCTGGCCGTAGAGACGCTGCACCGGCAACAGCGGACACATGCTCGAACACCAGCCGCTCTTGCCCTTGTATGCCAGGCCGCCGGCGAAGGCCGCCGTCACGGTCACCGCCAGCACCGCGGCCAGCACCGGGCCGTTCGTGTTGAGCACGGCCCTGCGCGCACCGACAGCGACGAGGAACGCGGTGATCGCGACGAGATGCCCGCGCTCCCGCAGCCATTTCGGCGCCGTCAACCCGCGGGTGAACGCGAACCGTCGCGGTACCTGATTGGCGGCGGCCAGCGGGCAGAGGTTGCGCCACACCCCGGGCGCGACGAAGAACAGGGCCGGCAGCAGCGGGACGACGACGTTCCAGAACACGTCCAGACCCCGTACCCGGTCGACAACCAGCGTCACGATCAACGCCACGTAGCCGGCGAAGACCGTGGTCCGGATGTACCGCCAGGCGTGCCGCGGGACGTGTCGCGGCAGTTCGGTGTAGGGCGGGAACGGCCGTGCCGAGGTCGACTCCGTTGCGTCGGCGGCATCGACCGGCCGGCTGATCAACTGCAGCGAAACCCGGGCCACGTCAGCCCCGCCCGCGCGCGGCTTCCGCGGCCCGCAGTCGGCCAGCCAGCGCCCGTCCCAGCTCCAGCAGCAGCACCCGGGCCAATACCGGCTCGGTGGCGGCGAGGACCGTGAACGACTCGTAGCTGAGTCTCAGCACCTCGGCATCGTGAATGGCCACGACATCCGAGGACCGGGGCCTGCCGTCAAAGAAGGCCACTTCGCCGAAAACGCCGCCCGGCACCATGGGCGCTCCGACGTATCGTTTGGAAATCCGCGCCCGCAACTCGCCGGATAGTACGAAGAACAGGCTCCGGTCGACCTCGCCCGCGCGTACCAGCACCTCGGATGTGGGCACCCGCTCGACCGTGCACCGGCTCCGCAATGCCGACCATTCGCGCTCGGTGATGCCCGCGAGGACGGTCTCGTCGCCGAGCTCGGGTGCTGGCCGGGACCGATCTGGCGTGGCGTCGGGCCCGCCATCTGGACTGTCGGCCGGGTAGTCGAAGAAGGCTGTCATGCCGGATCAGCCTGATCATGACGGCCGGCCGTCGTGGCGTTCGGGCGTGCTCTGCTCACCGGATTCCTTCGGGCTCATCGCGTGAGCCGAACGGTCCCCAGAGCCGCAACGGCGAGGTCAGCTTGCTCCTGTGTTGATCCGTCCGCAAGGACGACGCGCATCCCAACGCGCCGCGGCCGAGGCGCGTGCGCTGGCGTCGGTCAATGCGGGGTGGGCGGGAAACGCAGCGTTCGTACGCCGTGGATGAGAACGAGGACGGGTGCGGCAGTGGCCGTGGCCGCCGCGTAGTCCGGGTCGACCGTGGTGCCGGCCGCCCCGGTCCCGAAGGCCGCCGTGATCGAGTAGATCCCGAGCGGAAGCCGCAGCGCACCGATCCGGGCATTGCCCTGTGGATCGGTCGTGGCCGCTACCCGCACGACGTGATGGGACAACAAGCGGCGCAGCGTGAACACCACCGGGCGTTGCGGCAACGGGTCGCTCCCGGTGGACAGCTGCGCTACGACGCCCGAGTCGCGGCCGCTCGCCTTCAGGACCAGCGTGGTGGGGGCCTTGTCCACGGTGATGGTTGCGTTGGGTGCCGCCGAGGACAGGTGGTCGGCATCGCCGCTGTAACCCGCGGTCAGGGTGAACGTGCCGGGATCGCTGAGCATGCGGATCGTGGCCGTGGCGTGACCGGCCGAGTCGGTCGGCGCCGACACCGAGCCCTGGCCGACGTCGAAGGCAACCAGGGAACCCGCCGGCGCGCCGGTGAGCGTGGCGCCCACGGTCAGATCGTCGCCATATGTGACCGGGCTCGGCGCCGGGTCCAGGGCGAGGTGGGTTGGCGTTGCATTCGGCGACGTCGTTCCCACGCTCACTCCCGGCGTGTAGTCGGCGCCGAGATTGTTGTCGGCCCCGACCAGGCCGACGCCGTTGACAGCCTGCACCAGGAAGCGAACGTCGGCGGGGTCCTGCCCGGTCGGTAGCGGCAACGTCGCCGACCACAGGGTGGAGTCGCGCGCGTCCTGGCGCAGGTCCAGCGATGCCCAGGCCCCGTGCAGCGGACCCTGCTCGCCGGTGTAGGTGATCCAGCCGGATTGAATGCCAGCGGCCGGATCGCCGGTGATGTGCGCCGACACGGTGATCGACGAGGACGACGTGTCGACCGTGCTGCTGACGGCCGAGATCGACGGCGGCGCCGTGAGCGCCGGCGTGTTCTGCCCGTAGGTGGCGGTATTGGCGCTGTAGTAGAGCTGCAGGCCGACGCCCGAGTAGCGCCGCAGCGTGTCGGTGTGTGCGGTCGGGGAGTCCGCCCGGTACTGGGCGGGCGTCAGGACGATCCGGGTCTGGTTGCCCGCGCCGCCACCACCGAGGGCGTCGAAGTAATTGACGTTGGCCACGTTCTGCGGGAAGAACTCGGGTGAGGAAAACGTCGTGTGCACGCCGTTCTGTTCGGTGGCTGGTGCCCCGGTCAACGGGATCTGACCGGGGGTGTCGGTGTAGGTGCCGCTGCGGAATCCCACTCCGCGCAGCGATTCACCGCCTGCCGCGGTGGCGGGCACGAGCTGTTCGGGCAGCGCCGGCAGGGCCGGCTGGGTGCTGGTTCCGTCCGGACCACTAAGCCACGAGTACTGGCTGCCGGTCGGAGTGCCGTCCAGGCCCAGCACCGGGCTCGTGTGCTGACTGGTCGTGGTCGACAGATCCAGAGTCGTGCTGCGCAGGCCCAGGGTCGCGCCGGGGGTGCCGGTGGGCGTGGGGGTGGTCGCGACGGTGGGTGGGGTCGTTGGGGCGCCGGTGCGACCGGCGGGCAGGTCGATGCCGGTCATCGGCAGGCCGTACATCGCCGACTCGATGATGGTCTTCTGGTCGATCCCGGTGACGGTCGACAGGCCGGCGAGGTAATCGCGCTTGGCCGCGACCAGCGCGCGGCCGATCGCCACCGGGGTGCCGGCCGCGCCGGTGCGGAACTGCGCGGCGAGCATCGTGTACAGCTTGGCGCTATAGGCGAGGGAATTCGTATCGGCGTATTGGTAGCCAGTGCCTGCAATAAGGATCGCCCGCTGCTTGGCCATTTCCTGGGCCCAGTCCAGGTCAAGCGTCAGGCCCGGCACGCCGTCGGCGTCGACCAGGTTGTAGCCGGAATGGCAGCCAGCGCTGAATACCACGCTGTTGGTAAAGGCATCCGGGTGCGCATCCACATCCGTTGTGGTTAGCGACGTCGCATAGTCCGCCGCCAACGTGCTATTGGCGCTGAAATGCCCTGCCAGGAACACGAGATCGTGATGGCGGGCGAATAACGCGTTGGACAGGTCGGTCGCCGTCCACGACGTACTCCTGCTCGGCCCGGACGCGCCGGTTGTGCGCGTCGTGGGCACGCCCTGGTCGGTGATCAACTGGTCGTTGTGTGCGTCGGAACCGAGTCCGGCCGCGATGTCCGCCTCGGTGGTGTCGGCGGCGCTGGTGAGGAAGTCATAACCGGTTACCAACGAGGAGTGCGGCGTCGGCAGAGTCTGATCGTGCAGACCGAGGAACTGCTGCAGCTGGCCGTCGATCTGTGCGGCGGTCTCCACCAGCCGGCCGACCGCGAGGTCGGGCACTGGCAACACACTGCCCTTGATAGTCAGGTCGCTGGCCGCCCCATAGGCGTCCTGGCCGAGCACGTCGTTGGTCTGCAGGCTCGCCTGGGAGGCGCTTGTGTCCAGGACAGGCGGTACGTAGCCCGACTCCGGGCCCAGGCCGGCCGTATCGGGATAGCGGAAGAACGGGATGATCGAGTCCCCGCCGACGATCGTGACGTACTGCAACGTATCCCGGGCATCGCGGTAACTGTTGACGATCTCGCGGATGGCCTGCGCCACAAGGTTCTTTGCGTACGCGCAGCCCGGGTTGGCATCGGCCTGCCGATTCAGGGCCTGCACCCGCGGGCTGGCGTTCACGTCGACCAGTGCACCGCCGGTCGCGGTAACGACCTGGGCGAGATGACCTTGCAAGGCCGCTGTTTCGGGAAGTCGAGCGCTGTCGGTCAGGAAAACTGCCCGCGCATTTCCCGGCGTTCCATGCAGGGTCGGCTGGGTCGCGAAGCTGTCGAGGGTGACGTCGGTGCAGGGACCGCCGCTGACTGCCAGGTCGAGGTGAAACGGCGTCGCGGAGAATGTGCCGTTACGACCGGCAACGCGGACGTAGAAATAGCCGGTGTTGTTCCACGTCGCAGCCTTGATCTGGTCGTCGGCGGTCCCGTCCTGGGCCGAGATGCCGATGAGGCTGCGTTGCTGCGCACCCGAGAAGGCTTGCAGGAACGCGTCGGAAGGTGAATAGATCGATGGTGAATAAATTGACGGGCTGTAGATCGATGGTGAATAGATTGACGGCGAATAGATTGACGGGCTGTAGATTGACGGCGAATAAATCGAGGGGCTATAAATCGACGGCGAATAAATCGACGGACTGTAAATCGATGGACTGTAGATCGACGGGCTGTAAATCGACGGCGAATAAATCGACGGGCTATAGATCGACGGACTGTATGCATTACCCGATTGCTCGGCGCCGAGCGTATTGAGATCGGTGGTCGAGGTGAGTGTGGTGAAGGCGGCGCCGATATCGCTGTACAGCGTGAGGTCGTAGTTTTGGGCAAGGCGCGACAGCGTCACCTGGATCTGACTGCTGGGCACGATCGGGAACTTGTACCAGCGAGCCTCGCCCGACTGAGTCAGCACGCCCGTGGCACCGGCCGTAGTGAGCAGCGCCGCGGTGGTCCACGAGGTGTTCTCGGCAACCGGGCCGGCGTCGGTGTAGCCGGTGATCGGCACGGTGAATGTGCCGTGTAGCTGGTTGTTGCTGTCGAAGTTGCTGCCGCCAAAGCGGAATCCGTAAGTGTCGCCGGCGGCGACGGCAAAGTCCTTGGTGCCGCTGAATGCGAAGCCCGCCGACGGTGAGGTGCAACAGTCGACCGGCCCGTAGCGAAGCACTGAAGTTGTGGTGGTTACGCCATTGTGGATGACGATGGCATCGACCTGCACCGTCACGTGGAAATACTCGTGGGTGCCGCGGTAGTCGTAGGGCAGCGTCACCGTCCCGGTCGAGGCGGCGGTGGTGGTGAATGTCCAGGTGTGCAGCACGCTGAGGCCGGCCGTCGGGACGTCGTAACGGAACTGCGGCGCGCTCACAGATCCGTCGGCGACGACGCTGCCCTCCGCGCCCGAGCCAGTCCATGACGGGACTGGGCTGGCGACACCACGACCCACACCAACAAGGCAGGTCATCGTGGCGAGCGCCATGACGAGTAACAGCCGAATTATCCGAGACATCTACGACCCCTTGGCCATACGGGCAGCGGGCTCAGCCGGGCCAGCCGTTTTCCGGCCACCCGCCATGTCGCCGGGAATGATGTAGGCATGGTCGCGCAAAACCACCGTTCGGGGAAATGCGGGCGCAATGTCGTGCGGTGCCGAGCCAGTCCGCAAACCCGCACAGCAGCTCGGCGCCCCTGCGCTATCCGTCGAATTGCCGTCCTGCATTCGCACTCCCTGTCGCCTTGTGGCCACAGCATGGCAGCGCCGGGGCACCAGGGCTGTCGCCACGATTGCCAGTCAGCTGTCGCCTTGGCGACAGGTGACCCGGATGAGCTCGCTCCGCCCGGTGGCATCCATCGCGGCGCCGGCATCGTGCAGCGGCGCCGCTCGATCGCCGAGCGTGCCGCGCGCCGGTGCGAGCGCGGCGTCGATCGCACTCTGGGTGGCTGGCGTCCGCGGGGCGCCGATCTCGAGGCGCAGCCCATCCGCCGCGCCGACCAGCTGCACGGCGGCGGATGCCGCGTCCAGCTCGGCCGCAAGCAGGGCCACGTCCTCGATCAGCAGCGCGATCGACCATGGGTCTTCACGGTCGAGGTAGAACTGCAGGGCCTCGGTGTACTGCACTCCCGCCGTCGCGTGCTCACCGAGGCCGCGTAACGCATTCGCGAGGTTGTGCCGGCCGACGGCTACCACCCACGGATCGCCCACCTCCATGGCCAACCGCATCGACTCGTCGATGTGGTGGCGGGCGTCTGCGTACCGCTGCTGCAGCAGGGCAATCATCCCGAGGTTGTTCTGGGAAACCGCGATAGCCCAACGATCGCCCGTCGCGCGCCGCACTGTGAGGGCCTGCTCGTTGAGTCCACGTGCCTCATCCAGATCACCGAGGCTTTCTGCTACGAGTGCCAGGTTGCTTAGCAGCGCGCCGATCTTGGGCTCGTCGCCGAGCCTGGTTCGGATGTCGAGGCTGGCGCGGTAGTGGGTCCGCGCCCGGTTGTAATCACCCTGCTGGGACGCGAGCGTTCCCTCCAAATGCAGCACGGTCGCGGTGCCGGCCGGATCGTCGAGGGCAGTGAAGGCCGCGGCGGCCCGGACGAGATGCTCGTGTGCCTCATCGAAGTGACCGCCCTTGCGGGCTACCTCAGCCAGCTCGGTGCGCACCTCGGCGCTCGCCGCCGGATCCGCGGCCCGCTCGTGCTGGGCGAGGGCGGCTTCGTA
>Ga0137412_10000452_pt1 | contig 28727 bp, 13 predicted proteins | sample CZODoug2_1_16fun_FD_122160 | JGI IMG/M metagenome (GOLD analysis project Ga0137412, IMG submission 122160) | Vadose zone soil fungal communities from Angelo Coast Range Reserve, California, USA - CZODoug2_1_16fungal (Hybrid Assembly) | ecosystem: Environmental > Terrestrial > Soil > Vadose zone...
AGGGCCAGTCCCCAAGCCTTGTTGATGCGCGCGCCGAAAGGAGCGTGGATGATTAGTTGCATGCCGCCGCTCTCATCGAAAAAGCGTTCGGCGATGACTGTAGTTTGCGTGGGAATTGCGCCGAGGATTGCGCGTCCGGCGGCGACATATTCAGTTGCTTGTTCGGCGCCGGATTGATCCAGCCCGCATTCGGGCATAAGCCAGTTAACAGCTTCGGCGAAATCGGCGCGATCGTGCTTCTCGGAGTTTGAAACAGAACGCGGAACACGGGAACCGATTTGTTCGCGTAGATCGGCAACGTGGGCGGAAAGCTCGTCAGTACGAGCGGGAGCCTCGCCGCGCCAGAAAGGCACGCTGGGCGCGGCGCCTTGCGCGTCTTCGACCAGGACGCTGCCGGAAGTGACACGACGAATGCGCCAGGAGGTATTTCCGAGCAGCATGACGTCACCGGCCAAACTTTCGACCGCGAAATCTTCGTCCACGGTACCAATAGTTATGCCCTCGGGTTGCGCGATAACGGAATAGAGAGAATTTTCGGGAATTGCGCCGCCGCTGGTGATGGCAGCGAGGCGCGCTCCACGCCGCGCACGAAGCACATGATTCACACGATCGCGATGCAGATAGGCAGCGTAGCGGCCGCGCTGGCTGGCGATTCCCTCGGAAAGCATCTCAACTATTTCGTCAAACGCTTGTCGCTCCAGATTGCGGTAAGGATAGGCGCGGCGGACGGAGTGAAACAAAGCATCTTCAGTCCAGTCTTCCGCGGCGCACATGGCGACGATTTGCTGGGCGAGAATGTCCATCGGCGAATCCGGGATGGCGATACGGTCCAGATCGCCTTGGCGGATGGCGCGAATCAGCGCGGCATTCTCGATGAGATCATCGCGCGTAGTGGCGAACAGGCGGCCCTTGGGGATTGCTCCGCGCCAGTGGCCGGCGCGGCCGATGCGTTGCAGGCCGACAGAGATTGCGCGCGGCGAGCCGATCTGGCAGACCAGGTCGACACTGCCGATATCGATTCCCAGTTCCAGCGATGCCGTGGCGACCAGGGCGCGGATTTCTCCGGCCTTGAGTTTGCGCTCGGCGTTGAGGCGCAGCTTGCGCGAAAGGCTTCCGTGATGAGCAGCCACCGCGTCGTGTCCCAGGCGCTCGGCGAGATGGTGGGAGACACGCTCGGCCAGACGCCTCGTGTTAACGAAGATGAGCGTAGAAGAATGCTGATTGGCGAGTTGCGCGAGCCGATCGTAAATTTCGCCCCACATTTCGTTGGAGGCTACGGGCCCAAGTTCGCTCGGGGGCACTTCGACTGCGATATCCATCTCGCGGCGGTGGCCGATTTGCACGATGGCGGGATCGTCGCTCTCCGAACCAGTCAAGAAGTGCGCAATCGTCTCGATAGGCTTTTGTGTGGCAGAGAGCCCGATGCGGGTGAGCCGCTTGCCGGTGAGTTGGTTCAGGCGCTCGAGCGACAGGGCCAAATGCGCGCCACGCTTGTCGTCTGCGACTGCGTGAATTTCATCGACAATCACAGTTTCGACCGATTTGAGTATTTCGCGGCTCTTCGCGGCGGTCAGCAGGATGTACAGAGATTCCGGCGTGGTGACCAGGATGTGTGGAGGACGGGCCAACATGGCGCGCCGCTCGTTGGCCAAGGTATCGCCGGTGCGCACCGCTGTGCGGATCGCGGGCATGAGCATGCCGCGCTCGGCAGCGAGCTGAAAGATTTCGCCGAGCGGAGTCTCCAGATTTTTCTGAATGTCGTTGCTCAGCGCTTTCAACGGCGACACGTAAAGAACTTCGGTCTGGTCGGTCAGGTCTCCCGAAAGAGCCTTGCGAACTAGAGAATCGATGCAGATAAGAAATGCGGCCAGGGTTTTTCCTGAGCCGGTCGGAGCGGAGATTAGCGTGGTCTTGCCGGCGAGGATGTGCGGCCAGCCTTGTGCCTGGGGTTCGGTTGGTGTGCCGAAGCGGCGGACAAACCAGTCCTGGACGAGCGGGTGAGCCCATTCAAGGCTGGTCAATACAGATTGTGGCGGTGCCGTGGTCATTGCGGATACTCAATTATAAGCGATTGCGGACTGTTTCGCTTTCCGCGAGCGGTCCGGTTGGTTTTGTGGCTCAAGAAGAATAGAATCGCGCCGCCAAGTTCATTGGACAAGGCCAAGCTCATTAGATGAGATAGAACGGCGAAAAATGGCGACTAAAGTCTTGGGAATCGACGTGGGGACCGGCGGGACGCGCGCCGTGTTGCTCGACCAAGCCGGGCGCGTGTTGGGCGCAGCTACGGCAGAGCACGCGGAAATGGCATCACCTCAATTGGGCTGGGCGGAGCAGGATCCACGAGATTGGTGGCGAGCCGCGCGCGTGGCCATCGAGGAATGTTTGACCGCCGCAGGCGCTACAGGAGCGGAAGTGTCCGCAGTCGGACTCAGCGGGCAGATGCACGGGTTGGTGCTGCTGGATGCAGCCGGCGAAGTCGTGCGCCCGGCGCTTCTATGGTGCGACCAACGGACCGAGGAGGAGTGCCGCGAAATTACGGAGCGTGTTGGCGCCAAGCGGCTAATTGAGTTGGTTGCGAATCCGGCGCTGACCGGATTTACGCTGCCGAAAATCTGGTGGGTGCGCAAGCACGAGGCCGAGCTTTGGTTGCGCGTGCGCTCGATCATGCTGCCGAAAGATTATGTGCGCTTCAAGTTGACCGGTGCGCGGGCTACGGACGTGGCCGATGCGTCGGGGACGCTCCTGTTTGATGTGGTGAAGCGGAGATGGTCCGCGGAGATGTTGGAGGCGTCGGATTTGAACGGCGACATTTTGCCCGAAGTCTTCGAGTCGCCGGAGATTACTGGGCGCGTGACAAAAGATGGCGCTGCTGCTAGCGGCCTGCGAGAAGGCACGCCAGTGGTCGCAGGTGGAGGTGACCAGGCTGCGGGGGCGGTTGGAATGGGAATTGTCGCGCCGGGAAACGTCAGCGCGACGATTGGGACTTCTGGCGTGGTATTTGCGGCGACGAGCGATCCGGTAGTCGAGCCGAAGGGAAGAATTCACACGTTTTGTCACGCGATTCCCGGGCGCTGGCACGTGATGGGTGTGACGCAAGGGGCGGGATTGTCTTTGCGCTGGTTTCGCGATCAATTTGCGGGCAGTGCCTCTTACGATTCGTTGATGATCGAAGCAGCAGCCGCGCCGGCGGGGTCGGACGGATTGCTTTGGGCGCCCTATTTGATGGGCGAGCGGACGCCGCATCTCGATCCAAACGCGCGCGGCGCGCTGGTTGGGCTTACGGCGCAGCACACGCGGGCGCATGTGATTCGAGCGATCCTGGAAGGTGTTGCTTTCAGCTTGCGCGATACGTTTACCATTTTTCGCGAGCTGGGCGTGCCGGTGAAATCGATACGCTTGGGCGGCGGAGGAGCACGCAGCTATTTGTGGCAGCAGATTCAGGCTGATATTTACGGAATGCCGGTGGACTTGGTCGCCGCAGAAGAGGGCGCAGCGTACGGAGCGGCGCTGCTCGCCGGCGTGGGAGCGGGCATGTGGGCATCGGTGGACGCGGCGTGCGAGACGGCAGTGCGGGTGGCGAAACGGGTCGAGCCTATCGCGAAAAATGTGGAGTTGATGAATCGCAGATATCAGGAGTATCGGAAGTTGTATCCAGCGCTGCGCGGGATTGGTTACAAGCATTGATCGTGGTTGATAGGGGGCCAATGGTGGGTGAGGTTCGTGGGCGCTGAGAACTGACGTACAATTGCTGAGTGTGGCGGCGAAGTTTGTTCAGCGGCTGAGTAAGGTAAGAGCATGGCACTAACACAGAACACTAAGCTTGGGAATGCGGCGAATATCAATGCGGGTGCGCCGGGCCTTCGTCCACCGGTAGAAAGGGAACCGCTGGCGTTACTCTCGGGCCGCGAGTTGACGGCAAATCGCGGTATCCCGCTGAATCTCGATTGGATCGAGAACGTTCGCGTCAATACCAGCGCGGTGGAGCGGCGCGCCCAGACTTTGGTTACGCGGCGCACGGTGAAGAAGGATTGGCAGATTGCCTGGCTGCTGCGCGCCATTACTTGCATGGATCTGACTACGTTGTCGGGCGACGATACGGACGAGCGTGTGCGGCGCCTGTGCGCGAAGGGGCGGCAGCCCATCCGGCAAGACTTGGTGAAGTTACTAGGCATCGAGTCGCTGAACATTCAGGTGGCGGCGATTTGCGTGTATCACACGTTTGTGGAGACGGCGGTGCGGGCGCTGGAAGGAAGCAGCATCAAAGTCGCTGCGGTGTCGACGGGATTTCCGGCAGGATTGTCTCCATTGGATGAGCGAGTGGCGGAGATTCGGCGCTCGGTGGAGGCAGGCGCGCACGAAATTGATGTGGTCATTACCCGGGCGCATGTGTTTGGAGGACGGTGGCAGGCGCTGTTCGATGAGATCGCCACGTTCAAGGCCGCTTGCGGGAACGCGCACATGAAGGTGATTCTCGGGACGGGCGATTTGCTGACGCTACGGAATGTGGCGCGTGCCAGCATGGTGGCTATGATGGCCGGCGCGGACTTCATCAAGACTTCGACCGGGAAAGAGACGGTCAATGCCACGCTTCCGGTTGGATTGGTGATGACGCGGGCGATTCGGGAATACGCGCAGCAGACCGGAATGGCGGTGGGATTCAAGCCGGCGGGCGGTATTCGCACCGCGAAGCAATCCGTTGAGTGGCTCTCCTTGATGAAAGAAGAATTGGGTGCGTCATGGCTCAATGCCAAGCTTTTCCGATTGGGCGCAAGCTCGATGCTGGCGGACATTGAGCGCCAATTGGAATTTCACGCCACCGGAAGATACTCGGCGGAATATCGGCATCCGCTAGCGTAAATGAATTGCAGAACAGGCTACGTTCTGAGGGCGAGCTGATCGCAAAGGCATGAGCGTCACAGAGAAATTTCTTTCGATGGAGTATGGTCCGGCGCCGGAGGACCCGCGCGAGGCGTTAGTGTGGCTGGACCGTCACGGACGCAAGCTCGGTCACTTCATCGGCGGATCGTTCCGGCCTCCGGTGGATGGCGTTTATTTCGACACGGTTGATCCATCGACTGGGGAGCCTTTGGCGGCGGTTGCGCAAGGTTCAGCGGCGGACATCGATGCGGCGGTGAAAGCCGCGCGCGGTGCTCTGCCGGAGTGGCAAGCTCTCACGCCGCACGCACGGGCTCGGTATCTTTATGCGCTGGCCCGGCAGGTACAAAAGCACTCGCGACGGCTCGCGGTTCTGGAGACGATGGACAATGGAAAGCCCATTCGCGAAAGCCGCGACTTGGATATTCCTCTCGTTGCGCGCCATTTTTATCACCACGCGGGTTGGGCGCAGCTCCTGCCGCAGGAATTTCCCGGCTATGTAGCTTGCGGCGTGGTGGGTCAAATCATTCCGTGGAATTTTCCTTTGCTCATGCTGGCGTGGAAGATCGCGCCGGCGCTGGCCACCGGCAACACGGTCGTGCTCAAGCCTGCGGAATTTACGCCGCTAACCGCGCTGGCGTTTGCGGAAATTTGCCAGGAAGTTGGCCTCCCGGATGGCGTAGTGAACATCGTTACCGGAGACGGCACTACCGGCGAAGCCCTCGTCAAGCATCCAGACGTAGACAAGATTGCATTCACTGGATCAACCGAGGTAGGCCGCGCAATTCGCAAAGCTACCGCGCAAAGTCACAAGAAGATTTCACTGGAGCTGGGCGGCAAGTCGCCTTTCATTATTTTTGAGGATGCCGACCTGGACAGCGCGGTGGAAGGGCTGGTGGATGGAATTTGGTTGAATCAGGGGCAAGTGTGCTGCGCGGGCTCGCGGCTCCTGATGCAAGAAAGCGTTGCGGAAACACTGATCGGGAAAGTGCGCGAGCGCATGAGTACCTTGCGAGTCGGAGCGCCGCTCGACAAAGCAATCGATATCGGAGCGATCGTAGCGCGCGTGCAGTTAGAACGAATTCAGCGCCTGGTAGATCAGGGCGTCGCGGAAGGCGCGACTTGCTGGCAGCCGGCGCTAGCCATGCCTACTCGCGGATTATTCTTCCCCCCGACGCTGCTAAGCAATGTGCATCCGACATCCACGGTGGCCCAGCAAGAGATTTTCGGTCCAGTGCTGGCCGCGATGACCTTCCGAACGCCGCGCGAAGCGGTCGAGCTGGCCAACAATACGGTGTACGGGCTGGCGGCCAGCGTTTGGAGCGAAAGCATCAACGTGGCGCTGCACGTCGCCGCCCAATTGAAGGCCGGCGTGGTGTGGGTAAACAGCACAAACCTGTTCGACGCGGCATCTGGATTCGGCGGCTACAAAGAAAGCGGGTATGGCCGCGAAGGTGGCCGCGAAGGTCTGGCCGAATACCTGGAGCCTGAATGGTTCAAGCGCGCGCCGCGTTTGGCGGTTAAGCCTGCGGCCATGGATCGCCTCCCGGTTGTAGAAAGTGGTTCCGCGACGCCGGCGATCGACCGCACCGTGAAGCTATACATCGGAGGCAAGCAGGCGCGCCCCGATTCTGGCTACAGCATGGAAGTTCATGGCGCGGATGGCCGGCTGCTGGGCGAAGCGCCGCTGGGCAATCGCAAGGATATCCGCAATGCCGTGGAGGCAGCGCGTAAAGCCGAAGGCTGGGCGCGGACCCCGGCGCACAACCGCGCGCAAGTGCTGTACTACATTGCAGAGAACCTGTCGCAGCGCGCACAGGAAATTACGGCGCGCTTGGCAGCCGTAGTGGGCAAGGAGCAGGCGGGCACGGAAGTTCAGGCCGGCATCGAACGCGTCTTTTCCTACGCGGCCTGGGCCGACAAATACGATGGCGCGGTCCACAACCCTCCGTTCCGCAGCATCGCGCTGGCGATGCACGAGCCGGTCGGGACGATAGGGATCGTCTGCCCCTCGGAAGTTCCGCTGCTCGGATTTTTGTCGCTGGTGATGCCCGCCATTGCCATGGGCAATAGCGTAGTTGCGATTCCCTCGGAAGCTTATCCGCTTATGATGGGTGATCTGTATCAAGTTTTTGAAACGAGTGACCTGCCAGGCGGCGTTGTGAACATAGTTTCGGGACACAGCAGCGAATTGCTGAAGGTTCTGGCCGAGCACAATGATGTGGACGCCATCTGGGCCTTTACGGGCGAGGCCAATGCTGTGATTGCGAAGGCTTCGTCGGCGGGAAACCTCAAGCAAGTCTTCAGCGATGAGGGCCGGGCTATCGATTGGTTCAGCGTTGAACAAGGCGAAGGCCGCTGGTTTCTGCAGCACGCCACGCAGGTGAAAAACATTTGGGTACCCTACGGGGAGTGAAAGACGCTGGGCCACGGTGTACGGCTCGACAGAACCACAAGGAACGGCGTGAAACCGGGATGCGGTCCTATGTATAATCGTTAAGGGGGCCTAAACCCCGACTCTCGCATCCCACCCGCGAGTCCGGCCATTTTCCCAGACATACCGCATTTAGAAGAGGGATTGTTGGACACTCCCGCCATCTTGATTAACCGCACAGTCGGAACGCAACGACGCGTCGTGATTGAAGGCGTAGATCCCGAAATTGACGCTGGAAGATTTCCCATCAAACGCTGTGTCGGCGATTCAGTTCAAGTGCGGGCAAATATTTTTGCAGACGGTCACGATCAACTAAGCGCGCGACTGCTGTATCGGCGCTCGGAAGACTCGGATTGGCGCGAGGCAGTGATGCGGCTGGTCGCGAACGATCGCTGGGAGGCGGAATTCGCCGTCGAGGAGCTGGGCCGGTATGTCTATACGATTGTCGCGTGGGTAGATGCTTACCGCACTTGGGCCCTTGATCTGGCGAAGCGCGTCAAGGCAAGTGTGGATATTTCGGTGGACGCGCTGCATGGCGTCAAGTTGCTGCAGGCGGCCGCGAGCAGAGCCAAAGGAGTGGACAAGCAGGAACTGACCTACGCCGCAGAGCGATTGCGCGAGCTGTCACGCGAAGATCCGAAAATGGCGGCCGAGTTCGCGCAGAACAGCGATTTGTTGGAGCTCACCACCCGCAATCGTGATTTCAGCCAGGAAGTGCGGTACGAAAGGGAACTGGGTGTTGTTGTTGACCCGGTGAGGGCGCGGTTTGGGGCGTGGTATGAGATGTTTCCGCGCTCTTGCACTACGGATCCGAAGCGGCCAGGAACTTTTCGGGATTGTGCCGCGCGCCTCGCTTATGTTGCCTCGATGGGCTTTGATGTTTTGTATCTGCCTCCCATTCATCCGATCGGGGTAACCGAGCGAAAGGGCAAGAACAATTCGCTGACTCCTGGTGCCGACGATCTGGGAAGCCCATGGGCAATTGGAAGCGTGGAGGGTGGACACAAATCGATTCACCCGCGACTGGGAACGTTAGAGGATCTCAAGGATTTGCAAAGCCAGGCACGCGAGTTGGGGCTAGAGATTGCACTCGACATCGCTTTTCAGTGTTCGCCGGATCATCCGTACGTAAAAGAGCATCGCGAATGGTTTCGCGAGCGCGCGGATGGGACGGTGCAGTATGCGGAGAATCCGCCGAAGAAATATCAGGACATTTATCCTTTCGATTTTGAAAGCAAGCATGCCGCGGAGCTGTGGGAGGAACTCAAGAGCATTGTGGTGTATTGGGCCAAGCAGGGATTCCGGATCTTTCGCGTCGATAACCCGCATACCAAGCCGTTTGCCTTCTGGGAATGGTTGATCAACGACGTAAAACGCGATTATCCTGACACGATTTTCTTGTCGGAAGCGTTCACCCGTCCCCGGATCATGTATCAGCTCGCGAAAGTAGGTTTCACGCAGTCCTATACTTATTTCGCTTGGAAAAATACCAGCGCGGAATTGACTGAATATTTCACCGAGTTGACCCAGCCGCCGGTTCGCGAATTCTTTCGCGCGAACGTGTGGCCCAACACACCTGACATTTTGAACGAGTATTTGCAGAAAGGCGGCCGGCCGGCGTTTGTGGCGCGATTTATTTTGGCTGCGACACTGGGAGCCAATTACGGCATTTACGGACCCGCCTTTGAGTTGTATGAAAATCGGCCCATTCGCGAGGGCAGCGAAGAGTATCTGAATTCAGAGAAGTATGAGGTTCGCGTTTGGAATACCAATAACCCAAATAGTTTGCGCGACCTGATAACCCGCATAAACGCCATTCGCAAGGGCAGCCCAGCGCTGCACGGCGATTGGAGCCTGCGCTTTCATCCGGTCGACAATGAGACACTAATTGCGTATAGCAAGGTTTCCGAAGATTCGGCGGACAAGATTTTGGTGGTGGTCAACCTTGACCCGCATAATGTGCAATCCGGGTGGCTTTCCGTGGCGTTAAAAGAGTTGAAGCTCGGCAACGACGAAGCCTATCAAGTGCATGATTTGCTGACCGAAGCGCGCTACGTCTGGCGCGGCTCCAGAAATTTTGTGCAGTTAGATCCCTCGATTCTCCCGGCGCATATTTTCCGGGTTCATCCGATAGGTTGACCTTTGCAGGACTCACCGACTCCACCGTCCATCATCTCTCAACCTCAGCAGGAGAGTCCCCGTTTGCTCCTGCAAGACGAGAATCTCTGGTACAAGGACGCCGTCATTTACCAGCTTCATGTACGGACGTATTGCGACAGCAACGGCGACGGCATTGGCGATTTTCGCGGCTTAACCAGCAAGCTGGATTATTTGCAAGAGCTGGGCATAAATGCCATCTGGCTATTGCCTTTCTATCCCTCGCCGCTGCGCGACGATGGATACGACATTGCTGACTACACCTCAGTTCATCCGTCGTACGGCACGCTTCAGGACTTCAAGGATTTTCTGGTCGCCGCGCACAATCGGCGCCTTCGCGTGATTACCGAGATGGTGGTCAATCACACGTCCGATCAACATCCCTGGTTTCAGGAATCCAGGAGTTCTCGCGAAAACGCGAAACGCGATTGGTATGTGTGGAGTGATACGGACACGCGTTACCAGGGCGTACGCATCATTTTTATCGACACGGAGATGTCGAATTGGGCCTGGGACCCAATTTCAAAATCATATTACTGGCACCGCTTCTTCGGTCACCAGCCGGATTTGAATTACGACAATCCCGCCGTTCGGGAAGCGATGTGGGAAGTGATGAAGTTTTGGCTCGACATCGGCGTCGACGGTTTTCGCCTTGACGCTGTTCCTTATCTGATCGAGCGAGACGGAACATCGTGCGAGAACTTGCCGGAGACGCACGAGGTCATTCGCGAATTTCGCAAGCGCATTGACCTGGCCTATCCGGGCAAGATGCTGCTGGCAGAGGCCAATCAATGGCCCGCGGATGTGCGCGCCTATTTTGGAAATGGCGACGAATTCCACATGGCTTTCCACTTTCCACTGATGCCGCGGATGTTCATGGCCGTCAAGCTGGAAGACCGCAAGCCCATCATCGAAATTCTGGAGCAGACCCCGCAAATCCCGGACACGTGCCAGTGGTGCATCTTCTTGCGCAACCACGATGAATTGACGCTGGAGATGGTCACCGATATCGAGCGCGACTATATGTACGACGAATACGCGGTCGATAAGAGCATGCGCATTAATCTGGGCATTCGTCGGCGGCTGGCGCCCATGATGGAGAACGACCGCCGGCGCGTCGAGCTGCTGACCGGCTTGCTGCTGTCCATGCCTGGGACTCCAATCATTTATTACGGCGACGAGATCGGTATGGGCGACAACGTTTATCTGGGCGATCGCAATGGAGTGCGCACGCCGATGCAGTGGAGTGGAGGATGGAATGCCGGCTTCTCGACCGCGGATCCTGAACGTTTGTACTCGCCGTTGATTTCCAATCCCGTTTACGGCTATCAGGCAATTAACGTCGATTCGCAGCGACGGTCGGCGCATTCTCTGCTGTCGTGGACGAAGTCGGTGATCCAGACGCGAAATGCTTTCAAGGTGTTCAGCCGCGGCTCGATCGAGTTCCTGAATCCCTCGAACCATCGCGTCCTGGCTTACGTGCGCCGCCTCGGTGAAGAAAAAGTGCTGATCGTGAATAATCTTTCCAGCTCGGCGCAAGCGGTCGAGCTGAATCTGCAGATGTATAAGAGACATATTCCAATCGAGATGTTCGGCAGAAACCTTTTCCCCCGCATTGGGGACCTGCCGTATTTGCTGACGTTGGGCCCCTACCAGTTTTATTGGTTCCGTCTTCGTCGAATTTGATTTGTGCGTTGATGCCGCTGAGATGTTTCCAGCTTATACGCAGATCGTGGCCTCATAAGGAGCACCAGGCAATTGGCTGAAGAGAGTTTTCTCGCCGACGATTTTCTTCGCCAGCTCATGAGCGTCGGCGAGGTCGACCTCTTGGTCGGCATTCCGTCTTACAACAATGCTTCGACCATCGGACAGACCCTGCAGACCGTCGAGGAAAGCCTGCGGCAAAACTTTGTTCGCGAGCGAGTGGTTATTCTGAACATGGACGGCGGGTCCGGAGACGAAACGCGGCAATTATTTGAGCGCAGAAGCGAGCGTAGGGAGCCCAGCCACAAGGGCTTGACGACGTTACGCACGATTCATCGCATTTCCTGTGAATACGACCGGTCGCCGTCGCAAGGCTTGGCGCTCCGCGATATCGTTGCGGCCGCCGACCTGCTGCGCGCGAGGGCGTGCGCGGTTATTTCCCCAGCAACCACGAACTTAACGCCTTCCTGGGTAGCGAACTTGTTGCGGCCGGTTTATCGCGAAAGTTTGGATTTTGTGGCTCCTCTTTATGAGCGCAGCCGATTTCAAGGCTTGCTGGCGCGTGATCTGCTTTATCCCATGAGCCGGGCTATTTTCGGCAATAGAATCCGCGAGCTTTATTCCGATGAATGGGGATTTTCCGGGCGGCTGGCGAGCCAATGCCTGGAGCAGGACGTGTGGCAGGAAGAGGCAATTCGCGCGCGTCCCGAAGCTTGGATGGCGATTAAGGCCATCGGCGCCGGGTTGAAGTGCGGTCAGTATTACTTGGGGCCAAAAACGGCGTCGGCTGCGGCTTCCGGGCCCGACATTGTCGAGGCCATTCGCCAGACCGTTGGCAATTTCTTTTGGTGCATGGAAACCAACCAGTCGACATGGAATGGCCGCTCAAATTCGCAACCGGTGGTTACCATTGGACCTGATCACGAACTATCGAGCGACGGGGTTCCGCCGAGCCAGGAAAAGACGTTTGACCTATTTCGCAGCGGCGTCAACGAATTGGAGCCGATTCTCGCCTCGATCCTCGCTAAAGACACGCACGCTCAGATCAAAGCAATTGCCCTGACCGATCGAGCGAAATTTCATTTTGCCGGGGAACTGTGGGTGAAGACTTTATACGAGTTTGCAGCGTCCTATCATCATGCAGTGCTCAATCGCGACCATCTGGTGCAAGCGCTGGTTCCCCTGTACCGCGGCAGGCTGTATTCGTTTTTGCAGGAACACGCTAATTCTTCACCGGATGAGATGGAAGGACAGTCCGAAATGCTGTGCCAGGAATTCGAGCGCCAGAAACCGTATTTACTCGAGAGATGGACCGCTAAACGTGAGTGAGGTGCAGCCATGAAAACAGTCGTTATCCAAGGGCTCAGCCAGGCATACAGCAACCTGGTGCACATGTTTGCCGAATTTTTGCCACGGCTACTGGTGATGCTGGTGATTGTCGCTGTTGGTTTGGTCGTGGCTTATGCGTTGAAGACAATTCTGCGCGCCGTTCTCCACGTCACGCGGCTCGATCGTTTGTCCGAAGAAGCGGGTGCTTCGCGATTCTTGCGCATGGCCGCGCTTCCTTCGATGACCGAACTGCTTAGCCGCTCGCTATTCTGGGTAACTTGGTCAGGATTTATTTTGATCGGGATAAGCGTGCTGGGAGTCGCCGGTCTTCAGGAACAAATCTCAAGATTATTTTTACTGTTGCCGGCGATATTCGTAGCGATATTGATTTTATTCCTGGGGTTGGTGACCGCGAATTTCTTATCGCGCGCGGCGCTGCTGGCGGCCGTCAATGCGGGCTATCCGTCGCCGAAGCTGCTGAGCTGGTCCATACGATTTGTAATTTGGGCTTTGGCTATTTCGATGGCCTTGGAACAGGTCGGCGTTGCGCGGCAGACGGTGATCGCGGCTTTCTCCATAGTCTTCGGGGCTTTCATGTTTGGATTAGCGATTGCATTCGGCTTAGGGGGAAAAGATCTCGCACGCGACTTTCTGGAGCGCAGTCTTGGCGAGAAAAAACGGGAAAAGTATGAGGAACCCCAGCCATTGTGAGCATTTTCTGCAGCATCGGCGCGTCGACGATTTCGCGCGGATTTAGCCTTTGACCACGCTATGCACCCCCAAATCACTTCTGAGCTGAGACAGACGCTTCTCTCGCAGTTGCCGTCCTTTTTGGCTGCGCAGCGGTGGTTTGGTGGGAAAGCCCGGCAAATTGCAGGAGTCGACCTGATTGATACGATTCCGATTAGTGGCACTGAGCCGAAGTCGATCGTCTTGAGCGTTGCCGTGAAATACGGCGAGGGAAAGGGAGAAACCTACTCGATACCAATAATCACTGTAGCGCACGGCGGTTTGCTGGAGGATGCTTTTTCACGCCCCGAGTTTCTCGCGGAACTACTTGACGTTATTAAGCAGGAACGCGAATTGGCAGGCGCCGCCGGGCAGTTACGCGGATACCGTGCCGCGTCTTTCGCGGAACTTCTTGGTTCCTCGGAAGCTCTGAAACCCAAGCTTGTGAGTGGCGAGCAAAGCAACAGCTCCGTTATTTACGGGGAGCGCTTCATACTGAAATTCTTCCGGCGGATCGAAGAAGGAGAAAATCCAGATCTCGAGATCGGGAGGTTTTTGTCAGAAAAACCGGGCTTTGCGCACATTGCGCGGATTGGCGGCTGGCTCGAATACCAGTTGGGAGAAGGCCAGGCTGCGACTCAGGCAATTCTTCAGGAGTTCGTGCCTAATCAGGGCGACGCCTGGCGCTATGCTTTACGAACTCTCACCGCGTTCTATGAGAAGGTTGGCGGTACGACGGAGCCCGAAGTCTCCACGTCGCAAGAGCCTGCGGAATTTGCGGACGAATCGATAGCCAAGCTTCTCGCGGAGATAGCCTTGCTCGGCAAGCGCACCGCGGAGCTGCATCTCGCGCTAACTTCTGACAGCCACAATCCGGCGTTTGCTCCGGAACCGTTCACGGACGAATTTCAGAAGAAGTTGGAGATGTCCTTCGCAGATCTCAGCAGCGGTACATTGCGCTTGCTGCGCGAGCGCATAACGACGGTCCCCGCCGATCACAGAGAGCTGGCCGCGGAGATCGCCTCACGCGAACAGGACATCGCGCGTATCTTTCGTGCGGCCCTAAGCGCGCCAATCGAAGCAGTACGAGCAAGAATTCATGGCGACTATCATTTAGGGCAGGTGCTCTACACGGAGTCTGATTTTGTGATTATCGACTTTGAGGGTGAACCTGCAAGGCCGTTGGCGGAGAGGCGCGTCAAACAGTCGCCGCTGCAAGATGTTGCCGGCATGCTGCGCTCATTTCACTATGCGGCGTTTGCTCCGCTGCTTGCGCGGCCAACGGGGAGTTCGATTTCGCGTGACCAATTTGTGAAGTTGAGGAACTGGGCCGAGGCTTGGAGTTTGAGCGCGGCGAACCGTTTCCTCGCGCAATATTATGAAACTTCCGCAGATGCACACTATCTTCCGGCCTGCTCCCAGCAGAGAACGAAGCTCTTGGACGCATATGTTCTGGCCAAAGCGATCTACGAGCTGGGCTACGAACTCAACAATCGCCCCACCTGGGTGGGCATCCCGCTGGAAGGAATCTCTCGTCTATTGCCGCGTTGAAAACCAGCTTTAGCGCTGAACATTATTGTGCCCATCAAATGTTGATGGCTTGCCTGTTATGACTTCCCGCCGCTAAGCAACGCGACGGGAAAAACTGCAAGCAGTTGGTCAACACGAATGGACTTCGGGCGTTGATCGGCAAACGTGATTTTCTCACCCGTAAAGATGCTTTCCCAAAGTGACGGAGCGGAATCGGGAAGCTGAATCGCAGCGTCTCGCCAGCGAAACTCTGCATCATCGGCTCGTCCCTCTTGAGCGCGTGACAGCCATCTAGGCACCACCAGGAGAACCCACTCCCGCTTGAGGCGCCGCAGTATCGCAAGGATGTGCTCGGCGTATGGCCCGTTAGTTTTCAATTCGACGAAGTCGCCCTTCGAAAAAAGCTCCGGCTGCGCGCGCCGAAAATTCAGCGCTTTCCAAATGGCATAAAGTTTGATGCGACCGTCCTCCCAATGACCCGCCAGGTCGCTAGCCAGGGATGCACTGGCTTCTGACTGCTTGAGAGCCGCCAGCATGGAAACGCGCTTGGCGAAATCGACGGGCTGCCGATTGTCCGGATCAACCAAGCGCAGGTCCCACAATTCGGAGCCCTGATAGAAATCAGGAATTCCAGGGGAGATGATTTTTATAAGTGTTTGGGCCAGGCCATTGACCATTCCGCGCTGTCCGATGCTGCGTTGGAATGCGGCGAAGTCGCGCAGAAATGCGTTTCCGCTGCCGGGCTTCAGGACCGATGCCACAAACTTTTTCAAAGCATTTTCGTGCGCGGTGTTGGGCAAAGTCCAACGCGTATAAACCATGGCCTCTCGCGTCGCTTTGACGGCGTATGCCTGCAGGCGCTCCACGAGCGACGCGTCTGTGTTCCCGTTGGATGGCCACACGCCTAAAAGCGTCTGATAGAGAAATACTTCTTCATTGCGGTCCGGCACCTGCTGTCCATCTACTTGGGTTTTGTGTTTCGAGTTGAGCTTTGACCATCGTTCCAGCCGGTCCTTCCACTGTCCGGGAATCTCGGACAGAACGCTGATACGAGCCCGTACATCCTCGGATCGTTTGGTGTCGTGTGTAGTTGTTGCGTTCATCGAATTGGGCCAGTGCTTGCGTCTCTCCGCCACGAAACGCGAAAAACTGTCGGTCGTAGCCGCGGTTGGACGCGGTTCGCCCCCTACTTCATTCAGTGATACCAACGGATTGTAGACGTACAGGAAGGTGTCTTCGAATGCTTTGGCCATAATCGGCCCGGTGAATTGTTGCCAGCGCATCACGAAATTCAGACGAGCTTCGCGCTGGTCAGGCAGAAGGTGGGGCCTGTTTTTCACCAGTAATACGTCGCCAATAAAATCAAAATGTGCGGGTTGCAGATAAAATTTGCGGGAAAGTGCGTTTTCAATCGCCAGTTCAATTATTTTGGCGTCTTCGCGAGAGACTTCCAGATTTCGCGTATAGGTACGATAGATGGGCATGTGCGCGGTGGTTTCGAAGAGCGCCTGCGTCAAATCGCTTCGGGACAGGTCGCGAGCATAACGGTCCTTGTCAGCGAGCAAGGCCAACTGATGACCCAAGGAACGCATCTCGACTCCCAACAGCGTAGACATGACCAGCTTTTTCTTTTGATAGAGGAGATCCTCGTAAACCAGCTTTTTGCCGACAAAACTATCGTAGACCTCCTCGATGCACTTGGCTCCTTTCGGATCGACAAAGACACTGTTCAGCGCGTTCAGAAAGTCGTAGCCGGTTGTTCCCGCCGATGGCCACTCTCGCGGAAGGCGCTCCCTGCGCGCCAGGATCTTCTCAACGTAAATCGGAACTTCGCGGGGCTCGCCCGACGCAGACTCCTTGCCAAGCTGTTCTCGCAAACGATTTAAGTAGGCGAGTGGATCGCGCAATCCATCAATGTGGTCGATGCGCAGGCCGTCAACGGGCGGCTGCGCCGCGAGGCGCGTGATTAGGCCGTGGGTGGCCTCGAAGACCAGCGGATCTTCGACTCGCACGCCCACTAAGTCCGTAATCGTGAAAAACCGGCGATAATTAATTTCCTCGTTCACGTTTTGCCAGTAAGACAGGACGTAGAACTGCTCGGCCAGCAACTTCTCTAGCGATGAAAAACTGGCAGGGTCACCTGGTTGGCCCATCAGCTCGCGCAACCTGTCGTTCAAGAAGGCTTCGACTTCCGCGCTGCTGCTGACCAGTTGCCGTAATCGTTCGCGGGCCTCGAATCGAAAACGCTTTTCCCCGGCCTCCCCCGGGGTCACGGCGGCAGGCGAGCGCAATCCCGCAAATGCGGCCACGATTCCGGAGTATTCCTGATAAACCGTCGATTCTTCGCCCAGCCTTTCCCGGAGTTTGTCGGTGTTCTTGCCGAGAATTGCCAGGTATGTTTTTGGCGCCAATGGGAACAACGATTCGAAATATTGAAGAAAGAGCCGCCCGTCCAAAAAAATCAGCCTGAACTCTCCGCCCTCGAGCACTTCGGCAAATGGGCGTCCCAGCACGGGGAGTAAAATCTTGCTTTCCAGGCTGCGCGAGGGCGGATGCCAATCGATATCAAAGTAGGAAGCGTATGCCGACTCTGGACCATGCTCCAGCACATCCATCCACCAGGAATTGTCGCTGCTTGCGGACATGTGGTTGGGCACGATGTCCAGAACCAACCCCATGCCCCGATTGCGCAGCTCCGTTTGCAAGGTGAAAAAGTCCGCTTCGGTACCTAACTCCGGATTGAGGCGAGTGGGATCGATTACGTCATATCCATGTGTGCTGCCCGGCCGGCTGCGCCATATCGGCGAGGCGTAGATGTGGGTGATGCCCAACTCGGAAAAATAATCGAGCAGGCCGGTCGCGTCTCGAAATGTGAAATCTTTATTGAACTGCAACCGGTAGGTTGCGGAGATAGGCGTGCTGCGTTCCATCAGAACGATTCCTCATTGGCCCTTCATTGGCGCCTATTGACCATTGATCCGCAAACTTTCGCGAAGTTGCGCAAGTGCGTCGAAGAGAGCTTTCGCCGGCTCATTGCCGGATTGCGCCTCCTCGCGCAATTCGTCCATTGTGGTGATGATTGGGCGATAGGAGATGTTTTGCACTTCCCAGAGCACCATGGGGAAGGGAAGTGTGCTCGCAAACTTAAGAAGCATGGTCAGCTTTTGCACCATCTCTAAATTGGTAGGCTTCGACGCGAAAAATTCAGCTTCTTTCTCCAAGCGCCGTCGGAAGGCGTACTCCAGGCCAGGCACATCCAGCGTGATGTTGGTGGCCGTTGCCTCCTTCAGGTAGCTCTGTATGGCGTCCAAATCGGGGTCGCGCTGTTCGAAGGCCTGTTTCAGTTGGCTATTGAGAGCAATTTCCGCGGCGGACTGAAACGCCGCCGGTATAGGGATGGTCAATCCATTTAGGCAGCGGATTAACGCTGCTTGATTTTCGTAAATACCTCGATAGGCGGCTGCGGCTGTGGCCAGCGATTCCTTCAGGATAAGGTCGACGATTTTTCTCTGTTCATCGCGGAAGAGTGTACGTAGAGAAAAAGTCTTGCCGCCGGAAAATCTCTCCGTGAGCGCCTGCAAAGCCTGCGTAGTATCCGCTTTGGAAAACGAATCTATTAACGATGCTTTTAGCTGATCGTAATCTTCGATCTTTTCGAAGTGACTGGCACCGCCCGCGATGTTGTGATCTCCCAAGTGCAAAACTGCAAAGCCGAGGCTGGCGGATTCCGTAGTGACTTCGGAATTGAAACGCGCGCGACCGACTGCCAGTTTTTGCTTGCCCTCAACCTCCAGCGTGTAATCCTCGCGCTCCACGTTGTAGCAGTAAATCTTGGTACGCTCGCCAAAAGGCTCGAAAAGAGAACTGATGGCATAGTGCCCGGCAACCTGATCGGTGGATACCGCCGCGGGCTTGACCCACTTTTCGTAAATGGTTTTGCCGTCGCGATTGTCGGGGAGATTGCTTTTGGCCGCGGCCAAGCGGTCCATGAATCCTGACTCGATGCCGTCCGCTCCGAGATCCTGGGCGAGCCGAATCGCGCGGCCCGCATATTGCATGACCTGCACAGTTTCCAAGCCCGACAGCTCGTCGAAAAACCATCCACAACTGGTGTACATCAACATCGCGTGGCGCTGCATTTCGAGGAGCTTCAGCGCCGCAACCTGCTCCTCGTTGCCAAGCGGGTGTGTCGCATGATTGTGCAGGAAGTTCCGCACGTTTTCTTCGGCCCGGTTGAGGATCACCTGGACATATTCATCGCGAGCGGCCCACACGTCTTTCAACAGCGGTCCAGCTTTTTGTTCGTAAAATGGCGCCAGTTCATCGCGCAACCAATCGAGCGCGGCGCGTAACGGCGCGCGCCATTCCTGATTCCAGCCAGCATGCCCGCCGGAATTGCAGCCGCAATTCGTGCGCCAGCGTTCCACGCCGTGGACGCAGCTCCATGAACTATTGTTCACAATTTCCGCGAGGTGATCGGCGGGATGTCGTTCGAGGAATTCACCGTAATTTGTAAGCTGCGCGAGCTTGTTGGTCTCAATGTGGTGCAGCGCGTAGGAAAGTGCCATCTCTCCGAAACGGTGGTGATGACCGTAACTTTCGCCGTCCGTCGCGATGTGGACCAGTTGCGGCCACTGCCGGGCGTCGGAAAATCCGCTGTTTAGCCGGTCGGCAAAGCGTTGACCATTGTCCAGCAATCGTTCGAAGGCCACGCCTTGCGAAATGGGTCCGTCGTAGAAGAAGACGCTGATCGCCCGTTTCGACGGCAACTGCACCAGATAAGCACGGCTGGGGTCAACGCGATCTCCGCTGACATCTTGCCACGAACGGCTGCCGCGTTTTCGAATGCGCTTGGCCTGGCGGGGCGCAAGGATTGTGAATTTGATTCCGTTCGCGGCCAGCACATCCAGCGTTTCCGTGTCGACCGCGGTTTCCGGCAGCCACATTCCTTCCGGCAGCCGGCCGAAGCGGTATTCAAAATCGCGTATTCCCCATTTGACCTGGGTAATCTTGTCGCGGCAGTTGGCCAGCGGCATGATCATGTGGTTGTAGGCTTGCGCGACCGCCGAGCCATGGCCGGAATATCGCTCCCGACTGCTGGTGTCGGCTTCGCGTAGTGCGTCATAAGTCTTCGGAGCCTTCTGTTCAATCCAGGAAAGTAGCGTCGGTCCGAAATTGAAACTGATCCGGGAGTAATTGTTCACTAGTTGGATGATGCGCTGCTCGCCGTCCAGGATTCGCGAAGTCGCATTAGGGGCATAGCACTCCGACGCGACTCTCTCGTTCCAGTCGTGATACGGATAAGCAGAATCCTGCAGCTCGATAGCTTCAAGAAAAGGATTCTCGCGCGGCGGTTGGTAGAAATGTCCATGAACACAGAGGTATCGCATCATCGCTCCGATGAGAGTGCGCGTTCGAATACAGCAAAAGATCGTGGATTCAGCGCCAGGGGTTCGGCGGAGCCTTCAATGGCGGATGGAACGTTGGAGCCTGGCCCGAGCCATTCTAGATCGGAGGAATCGAGTTTCTTCTCCCACTTCCCGGGGGGAACAGCGTCGCCCAGATCGGCTGCGGCGTCCCCGAAATTAAATAGCATCACGAGTTGGCTTCGGCCAGTGTCCTGCAGCGTCGCGAGCGCCTTCGACGATGCGAATTCTTTCACGGTCGGCGCGCCTGCGTGCCCCAAGCCCTGCTCCTTCCGAAAACGGAGCAGCATTTGATAGAAGCGCAGCAGCGTGCGATGCGGCTCTTCCTGCGCGAGAACGTGTTTCAGTCGGGAGTTCGCAAAGGTCGAGTCTGCCTGCGGATCCGCAATCTCGCCTTGCCAGCTAAATGACTCGAATTCCGCGGCCCGACCGCGACGCACCGCCTCCGCCAGATCCGGGTCACTATGGCTGGTGAAATACAGAAAAGGCGCCGTCTCGCCGTACTCCTCCCCCATGAACAGCAAAGGCACGAAAGGCGAGAGCAAATTCGCGCCGGCAGCGAGCTTCAAACTTTCAAAATTGACCAGGGAACTGAGGCGTTCTCCAAAAGCGCGATTGCCAACTTGGTCGTGGTTCTGCGTGCAAACGACATAATTGGTGCCCTTGAACGGGGGCGGCCGATTTCCGTGGCGTCTCCGCCGGTGCCGCGAATATTGACCAGCGTAATACCAGCCTTGCTTCAGCGTCCCGGCCAAGTGCTCGACTCCGCCGAAATCCTCGTAGTATCCCGAATTTTCGCCGTTGAGCAGCGTATGCACCGAGTGATGAAAATCATCGCTCCATTGCGACGGCATGCCCAATCCGCCTTCGCAACGCGAACGCAGCACCCGTGTATCGTTCAAATCGCTCTCCGCGACCAGAGAAATGATTCGTCCGGTTCGGTCGGCGAGAGCGTCAACTTCCTTCGACAGTTCGGCGAGAAACGGAAACGCGCTGGCATCAAAGATTCCGTGAATGGCGTCGAGCCGCAGCACATCGATATGAAAAGTTTCCAGCCAGTAGAGAGCGTTTTCGATGAAAAAGCGGCGTACGTCGTCGCTTTCGGGTCCGTCAAAGTTCAGCGCCGCTCCCCAAGGCGTCTTGTAATGCTCGGTAAAATACGGACCATATTCGCTCAGATAATTGCCTTCCGGTCCGAGGTGGTTGTAGACGACGTCCAGTGCCACGGCGAGGCCCCGCGAATGCGCGGCATCCACCAGCAACTGCAAATCGTGCGGAGTTCCGTAACTGTTTTGGACGGCAAATGGATACACGCCGTCATAGCCCCAATTCCTCGAGCCCGGAAATTGCGCGATCGGCATTATCTCGATAGTGGTTACGCCAAGAGCGGCAAGACGATCGAGTACGGCGCGCAAGGCATTGAAGGTTCCTTCATTTGTGAAGGTCCCCACGTGCAATTCGTAAAACACGCTGTCCGCCAGCTGTAAACCTTTCCAATCGCGATGCGTCCACTCGAAATTTTGCAAGTCGACAAGTTCCGAAGGTCCGTGTACTCCGTCCGGTTGCCGGCGTGACGCTGGGTCGGGTCGTTCCTGCGAATCCGCGAACCTGTATAGGTATTTTGTCCCAGGCCTGACGTCTTCTATGTCAATGAGATGATACCCGCGCTCATCCCGGCGCATCGGAACGAACGCCGGCCGATCGCCAAGCAAGTGAAGCTCGAGGCGCTCATGATGAGGCGCCCAAACCGTGAAATTCCACCGTCCATCCGACGTCGAAGTGGCGCCCAGTGCAGATGCGTATTGATTTTGAGTCACAGTCATCGCGCGGAAGCCATTGCGGCAACACCGAGCGTACCTTTATCGGATGCCAGATCAACTGCCGCAGTGAGTGGAAGCATGCGTCGGAGCGAGCGTGGATCGAAGAAACGGCGTCCTTATTCAGGAAAGGAGTCCACGTAACAATAAGCGAACAAAGGACCTATCAGCCATACATGGCTCCCTGTAGATAGGACACCTTCAGACCCTATCGATTCGGTTGGATGCTTAGCGTACGCCGCTAGGTCCATCAAGCGTCCAAGTGATCCACGGCTCTACTCACTTGACCTTCTTGATCATCAACAGCAGATTGTGATTCCTGAAGGATGCGGCGGCTGACGGCGGGTCAACTTCCACCGGCAAGTTAGCGGCAAGAAATATCTCTTCTTCGCCCTGCTTTGAGTTCTGTTCATTATTGATTTGCGTTGCGCGCACGAGCACGCGTTTTGCTTTGACAGCAATCTGCATTCCTTGACCGGAAACGTCTGGGACAGAAGCTTTCAGCGACAACCATGTTCCGGACTCGCGAACCTCCATGTTGGAGCGCAAGATCTCAGCCTCCGCTTGCAACCAGTTAGCTTCATCATTCCCTGGCGCCCCGCCGGACTGCTCGAACAGCAGTTGCGCCCGTTCGCGGACTCTGTTCGCGATTCGTTCCTCCAAGTCCTCGGCTTCCCGCCCCACCAGAAAACTTGGCGTGACCAACGCCGACGCGGGAAGGGAACTGAATGCTAATTTTGTAGCGGACATCGAACACCTCAACTATAAGCTGACCGCGCGTCAGAAGTCGTTGCGACCTACGCTGCGGTATTGAGTTTTGGAGTGGTAAGGCAGTTTTCTTGCGCACCCGCATTCTCTTGTCCAGACGGGGCCGCAACGGTGACCGGTTCGCTGGGCAACGTTTCAAGGATCGGCATGCGCGGCGCTTTCTCGTGCAACAGCCGCTCCGTGGCGGCCACCATTGGCTCCGCATGGAACCGCCGCTGCGAAGACGAGTTGCAAAGCACGTTGGCCACGGCCATAAGGCTCATTCCCTGATGGTGCGCCAACCAGCAGCGCACAATTTCAAAAGTGGCGCCGGGCTTTACCCGCGACGGAGTGAAATCGGCAGCCTCGAAGAAACCATAGCTCCCCAGCAAACCCATTTGGTCGAGGTTGCGGAGATTTTCCACCGCGCTCTCCGGGTCCGCGAGCAGCGCCAGGAAACTGGAATAAGGCGAGACCACCAGGTCTTCCGGTTTTTCTTGATTAATGGCTAAAGCCGGCACGCCAAAGGCTTGATAATGATAATGCCCGTCGACGCTCAACTTTGCGCAGGACGATTCGGACACTCCCCACGGAATCGACTTGCTCTTGGCAAAAAGCTTTTGCGCCCGTACCGCAGATTGCGTCGTTTCGTCCAAGATTGTGTTCGGGTACGTCTTCATCCACAACATTGGCATCAAGTACTCGAACATTGTGCCGGTCCATGACAGCAGCACTCGTTCTTTTTCATACTCGGTGAACTTGCGTTCCAACGTCAGCCAGCTATCTTGCGGAATGTCGCCCTTGGCAATGGCCACAAACGTTGCGGCGCGCGCTTCGGAAGGCAGCAAGTCGTAGAAATACGGCGCCAACCGGTTTTCTTCGACTTCGTATCCCACGCTTAACGCTTTCTTCTTGGCGTCGAACATGGAAACAAAATCCATGCTCTTTGCCAAACTATCGGCCTTCGCAGCCACCGACGTCAAACGACTCGCCATGCTGGCAGCCACGTCATTCGTTCGGGTTATCGCCGAACGCAGCAGCCGGAGCGCCGATTGCGTTTCGCCGCCGGGTCCGTCCTCGAGCATTGCGGAAACCTTCCGGTTCACCGCCGAACATAGGCGGGGCAAAGACGCCAGCGTCAGCCGTTCCGAGCGAATGATGTTCTGCATGTCCCTGGTATCGGTATATTTTGCGAATTGCGGCGCAAACCACGGCGCGAAGTCGTAGAACAAACTCTGCAGGTGCGTGATGCGCAGGCACAGCTCGTGTGCCCACCAGGCAATCTCGCTACCTGATTCGGAAAGCTTTTTGTCCAGCGCCACTATGTCGCGCTCGATGGCCGGCAGCGCCTCGGCCCACTTCGCTGCCGAGCTTCCCAGCGCATCGACGCGCACCTTCAATTGCTGGACCAATGACAAACGGTCATCCCAACGTTCCGGTCTTAGCAAATCCTCGAGAGTGTCCAGGTGATTGGCAACACCCTTCCAGAGCTGTGTTGAGAATATTGGCTCGTTCACCGCTCCCAGGCAGCCCTGTTTCAGCGTCCACAAGCAGCAAACCAGGTTTCCATTGTCCACCGAAGAGATGAAGCGCGGCGTGACCGCCTCCAACGTGCGCGTGTCGTACCAGTTGTACAGTTGACCGTTCAACTTCGGCATGTGGTCGACGGACTCGAACGTTTTTTCGGTATCCGCGACAAACTCCGGAAGTGTCAGGAACCCCATGTCCATTGCCGCCAGCCTCGAATTAAGCAGCAGACCCAGGTTGGTGGTGGAAACGCGGTGCACGATTAATGACGCGGGTTCTTGCACGATATCAGGTATCAGCCAATTTTCTTCGGGCGTGCTGAATTCCCGGAACAAACGCCATGTGCGCAACGCCGAGCGCCGCAGCAAAGCTTCGTCCTTTGCATCCATTCTCTTCACTCCAATATTTGTTGGCAGGCTGAGCCACTGCACGATTGGCTTGGAAACGCCCCACAACACCAGCAATGGCAGCGCCACCATGAAGGATTCCGGGCGGTCAACCGCCAGGAATAGTCCGACGAAAAACGAGAGCCATGGCGTGATCTCCAGATAAATTTCCACCGGGCTCTTCTTTTGATTTCGCTCTTCGGCCTCCGCGGAAGTCTCCCACTCCAACAGCCGCTCGTGCGTCACCGTCATGCGCACGATGGAACGCACCACTGCGTCGACGGTTATCAAGCTCTGATGGCACAAGCACGCCACACGCATGAACAGGTTTGCTTGCGACACTCCGAAGTCCGCGGAAAGATTCTTCCAAAACGCCGACGTAAGCAGCGCACCCCGCGCGCGAGCGATGGTCAGCGCAAAATGCGTATACGTTGGGAGCGCCAACAGGGCCAACGTGACCAATGTCCAATACAGCGCATGCTTCGGAAAGAACAGCCATCCGCTCAGCAGCATCACGAACATCGCCATCTCGGTCAGGCTGCGGCGCAAATTGTCCAAAATCTTCCAGCGCGAGATGATCGACAGCGGATTGCGCGCCATTTTTCCGAAAAAGTCCGGCACCCGCGGCAGCAGCCAGAATATGATCTGCCAATCTCCGCGAACCCAGCGATGCTTGCGGCGGCTGAACGCGCTCATGTGCGACGGATAGTCGTCCACCACTTCCACGTCGGAGACCAGCCCTGCTCGCGCATAGGCGCCTTCGATCATGTCGTGGCTAAGGATCGTGTTGCACGGGAACCGGTGCTCGAGCACCTGCTGAAATGTTTTGACCTCATAGATTCCCTTGCCGGTAAAGCTGCCCTCGCCAAACAGGTCCTGGTAAACGTCCGAAACCGCGCGCGTGTAAATGTCGAAGCCGGCATCGGAAGAAAGAATAGCGGCCAGGCGCGACCGGTTTGCGGACTGAATGCTGATGTCCACGCGCGGCTGCAAAATGCCGTAGCCTTCCACCACCGTGTTCGTTGCCGCATCCACAACAGCCTTGTTCAGAGGGTGCGCTATCGCCCCGACGAGCCTGCGTGCCGCGTCGCGCGGCAGTTGCGTATCCAGATCGAGGGTAATCACATACTTCACGTTTGGCAGAATGGACAGGTTTCCCGCTTTCACAGGAAAATTGTCGCTCGCTCCCAGCAACAAATTATTGAAGTCCAGAAGTTTCCCGCGTTTGCGCTCCCATCCCATCCAGATTCCTTCGGACTTGTTGTAGGACCGATGCCGGTGGAACAAAAAGAACGAGCCTTTGCCTTCCGGAACATACTTCGCGTTCAATGCGTCGATCAATTCCGCGCAGTCTTTTGCGAGCGGATCGCGCTCGTCGAACTGCTGCGCCGCGTCCGGAGGATCGGTCAGCAACGCAAAATGCAAGTTGCCGTCGCGGTTTGCAAGAAATCGAATTTCCAGGTCCCGCACAGCGCGTTTCATCTGTTCTATGCTGGTCAGCAGCGTGGGCACCGCCACGATCGTGGTGCACTCCTCGGGAATGCCCTTTGCGAAATCCAACTTAGGCAAACTCTTTGGGGAGACCAGCGTGGTCGCGATTTGGTTGATAAGCGCCACCGCGCATTCGGCCGCGGGCAGCAGCAACAACGCGACTACCGCAAAACCTGAGATCTGCCGCACTCCAATCCCCACGACGGCCGCTGCGATCAACAGGAATGTGACCACCTCGATTGCCAAAATGTAGGAAAAATCCGGCCAGCGCATGACAAAGCCATGCAGCCGTTCCGCAAATGTCGGCCAGTATCCGATTTCCCGTTGCAAAGTCTTGCGTCCGCCGCCCATCAGGTAGTAGCCGACGTGCGATTGCCTTTCCCCCATTCTTTCGTTGTTCATGGAGTGCAAGCGGTTCGCAAATCCCAGCGCCACTTGTGCGATCGACTGTTCGCTAGCCTTTGACCGCTCAGCCATCTCTGTAATTGCTTTGCGATAGCTCTCGCGGCTCTCATAATCCATTTGCTGGTACGCGCCGCACGGATCTTTGCGCAAAATTTGCTCGATCACGTTAATTCGTTCGAGCAGTTCCTTCCAATCGGTGTCAGACACCGCCCGCAAGCTCGCCACGAGCGTCTGCACATCAGTCGCGCCCCTCGTCGACTCGTCTTCACCCTGCCGCTGTTCCCGGTCACGGCCGGCGTACGGCGAGTTTTCAAGTTCGTCTGCGCGTTCTGCCAAAGCTTCCAACAGCACGAGTTCGGCAAGTGGCCGCAATTGCCAAAGCTCGGCCATCTCAAGAGCCTTGATTTCCTGGGCTGCGCTGAAGAATTGCTCGAATGTCTGCTCGTTGAACTCATAATTCATCGCCCGGAAGTAGCTGGATACGCTTGCATACGCGCGCGGCACGCACGTAAATCCCGCCGTCTCAACGTGTGGAAGATTTCTTGCATCACGGAACGCTGCCTTGACTTCCTGCATGGTCTCACGCAGCAGCGCGATATTGTCGGTCAAAGTCTTCGCTTCCTGGTTCAAGGAGTGCCCAGCCGTCGCAGCCTCTCGCAGGATTCGATTGCGGGTCTCGATGGAGTCCTTTGCTTCCTTCCACTTCGTTTCCAATAGCACCGCGCGCTCTTTGCTCACCATTACTTCCCACGAGCGAGCCTCCATGTGCGCGTACGAACGAAGCTGCTCGCGCTGCATGGTTGCTGACTGCACCGACAGCAATTGGTCTTTCTGCCGCTGCCGGCCGCCATTTCTCGCCCACAATTGAGCCAGCGGCGTATTGGGATCCAAAGGAAATTGCTGTTGAGTTGCCATTTCTGTGTCCTTGTTCGTTTTACCGGTAACTTGCTGCCTGCAGTTCAAACATCTCCGCGTAGCGGCCACCACGAAGTAGCAATTGTTCGTGGTCGCCTTCCTCGGCAATTTGTCCCGCTTCCAGGACAAGAATTCGATCCGCCATCTTCACCGTCGAGAATCGATGCGAAATCAGCAGCGCCATCTTGCCGTGCGTCAATTCGGCGAACCGTTGAAAGACTTCATGTTCCGACTTCGCGTCCAGCGCCGCCGTCGGCTCGTCCAAAATCAGTAGTTGCGCATCGCGCAAGTACGCCCGGGCTAGCGCCATCTTCTGCCATTCCCCGCCCGACAAGTCCACGCCACCCTCAAACCTGCGCCCCAAAATCTGTTCGTAGCTCTTGGGAAGTTTCCGGATTACTCCCTCGGCCAGGCTCTTCTGCGCCGCCGCTCGCACTCGGAAAGTGTTTTCGCGCTCTTCGATTTTTCCGATAGCGATGTTCTCCGCCGCCGTCATGTCGTAGCGCATGAAATCCTGGAAGATCACTCCGGTTTCCTTCCACAAATCTTCCACGTCGTATTCCCGCAGGTCCACGCCGTCCAACAGAATCTGTCCCGCAGTCGGGTCATATAGCCGCGTGAGCAGCTTCACAATGGTGGTCTTGCCTTGTCCGTTTTCTCCGACTAGCGCCAAGCGCTCTCCGCGTCTCAAATGAAAACTCACGTCGCTGAGCACCAATCGCGTATGACCCGCGTATGTGAAAGAAACGTTGCGGAACTCGAAGCCTTCGCGAATCGGTCGCGGTATCGGCAGGGCATTCGGCTTCGACGATACCGTCGGTTTCATCGCGAAGAAGTCCAGCAAATCGGTGACGAAGAGCGCCTGGTCCGCGATGGTCGAGAAGGTGGCAAATACCGCCTGTATGTTGGTGCTCGCTCCAGCGATCGCTCCCGTCAAAAAATAAAGGGCGCCAATCGTGAGCGTTCCGATCACAGTTTCATAAATCACGAATGCATAGCTGCCGTAATATCCAACGGTTCCAAGCAGGCTCAACAACCCGCCAACAAGTAGCTTCCGCCTGGCCAGCCCGACTGTTTGCTCATGCAAATCGTTCGAGAGCTTCCGATACCGTCCCACCAGGAATGGCGCCAGGCCGAACAGCTTCAGCTCTTTCGCGCTTTCCTTGCTTCCTCCGAGCACTCGCAAGTACTCCATCTCACGCTTGGCAGGTGTCTGCCGGAAATTGAGCGAGTAACCCATGAACGCGAAATGCGT
>Ga0137412_10000453_pt1 | contig 28698 bp, 28 predicted proteins | sample CZODoug2_1_16fun_FD_122160 | JGI IMG/M metagenome (GOLD analysis project Ga0137412, IMG submission 122160) | Vadose zone soil fungal communities from Angelo Coast Range Reserve, California, USA - CZODoug2_1_16fungal (Hybrid Assembly) | ecosystem: Environmental > Terrestrial > Soil > Vadose zone...
TACACGGCCTGAATCGAGGTGATGGAACCGGTCTTGGTCGAGGTGATGCGTTCCTGCAGCACGCCCATTTCCTCGGCCAGCGTCGGCTGGTAACCCACCGCGGAGGGCATGCGGCCAAGCAGCGCGGATACTTCCGTGCCGGCCAGCGTGTAGCGATAGATATTATCGACAAAGAACAAGACGTTTCGGCCCTTGCCGTCGGCTTGTATTTCGTCGCGGAAATATTCAGCCATCGTGAGGCCCGAGAGCGCAACGCGCAGACGGTTGCCCGGCGGTTCGTTCATCTGGCCGTACACCATGGCCACTTTGGACTTGGACAGGTCGTCCTTGTCGATGACGCCCGATTCGATCATTTCGTGATAAAAATCGTTGCCCTCGCGGGTGCGCTCACCGACGCCGGCGAACACGGAAAGTCCGCTGTACTGCTTGGCGATGTTGTTGATGAGCTCGAGCATGTTCACGGTCTTGCCCACGCCGGCGCCGCCGAACAAACCGACCTTGCCGCCCTTGGCGAAGGGCACCAGCAGATCGATCACCTTGATGCCCGTGACCAGAAGATCCTGGCCGCCCGCTTGCTCGTCATAGGATGGTGCCGGGCGGTGAATGGGCAAGTATTCCTTGGCATTGACCGGGCCTTTTTCGTCCTGCGGCTTGCCGAGCACGTCCATGATGCGCCCCAATGTGGCCGCGCCCACGGGAACGGAAATGCCCTTGCCGGTATTCTTGACGGTGAGGCCGCGGCGCAGTCCCTCGGACGCGCCCATGGCGATGCAGCGTACGATGCCGTCGCCCAATTGCTGTTGTACTTCCAGCGTCAAGTCCACGTCATCGAGAATGAGCGCATCGTAGACTTTGGGAATCTGATCGCGCGGAAATTCCACGTCGATGACCGCGCCGATGATTTGCACGATTCTGCCGCTACCGCTGGACATTTTTTATTGACCTCTTTTCATGGCCTTCGGCCACCTTTTCCCGGGGTTGCTTCGCAACCCCGTACATTTAGCGGCGCTGCGCGCCGACCAGAATTAACCTTTCCTCGCCTCACACTGCTGCCGCGCCGCCGACGATTTCGGAGAGTTCCTTCGTGATCGCGGCCTGGCGGGCCTTGTTGTAAATGAGCTGAAACTCTTCGATCAGATCGCCGGCGTTGTCCGAGGCGCTCTTCATGGCCACCATGCGCGCCGCCATTTCGCAGGCGACGTTTTCGACCGCGCCCTGGAACACCTGCGATTCGACGTAGCGCATCAAGATGCCGTCGAGGATTTCCACCGAATCCGGTTCGTAAATGTAGTCCCAGCGCTCCTGCAGCTCGTCCTTGTCGACGGTCTCCAGGGGCAAAAGCTGCGAGACGACGGCCTTCTGGGTCATCGTGTTCACGAACACATTGTGCACCAGAAGCAATTGATCGATTTTCGCATCACGATAGAAATCCAGCATCACCTTGGTGGTGCCGATCAGCTCAGCGACATGCGGCCGGTCCCCCAAGTGAGTGACCGATGCGGCGACTTCGATTCCGGCCAAACGCTTGAAGAACTGCAGCGCCTTGGAACCGATGACGCACAAGTACACCTTGTTGCCGCGGGACTGCGCTTCACGTATCGCGGTAAGCGCGGCTTTGAACAAATTCAAATTGAGCGAACCGGCCAGGCCGCGATCGGTGCTGATCACGACGATGCCCACGGCAGTCACCGGGCGCTCCAGCGTGAAGGGATGCTTGTAGTCCAGATTCACCTGGCGCAGGTGGCCGACCAGCTTGCGGATCTTCTCCGCATAAGGGCGCGCGGCGCGCATTCGCTCCTGCGCCTTGCGCATCTTGCTCGCGGCCACCATTTCCATGGCCTTGGTGATCTTCTGAGTATTTTTGATACTCGCGATCTTGCTGCGGATTTCCTTTGCGCCTGCCATTTCTTGCTCGTTGCCCCTTACAGCGTCGCGAAGAATTCGTCGCAGCACTTCTTGAGCGCTGCCTCGACGTCTTTCGACAAGTCCGGCTTGGAATTGATGCTCTTCAACAGATCGGCGTAACTCGAGCGGGCGAATGACTGCAGCGCCGCTTCCGTTTCCACCACCTTGAGGCGCTCGACCTTGTCGAAGTAACCGTTGTTTCCGGCGAACAGCGACAGCGCCATCTCGGCCACCGACATCGGCGAGTACTGCTTCTGCTTCATGAGCTCGGTGATGCGCTGGCCGCGCTCGAGCTGCTTGCGGGTGGCCTCGTCCAAGTCCGAGGCGAACTGCGAGAAGGCCGCGAGATCGCGGTATTGAGCCAGCGCCAAGCGAATGCCGCCGCCCAGTTTCTTGATGATGTTGGTCTGCGCGGCGCCGCCGACGCGCGACACGGAAATGCCGGCGTTGATGGCCGGGCGCATGCCGGCGTTGAACAAGTCGGTTTCCAGAAAAATCTGGCCGTCGGTGATGGAAATCACGTTGGTCGGCACGAACGCCGTGACGTCGCCCGCCTGGGTTTCAATGATCGGCAGTCCGGTGAGCGATCCGGTCTTTCCCTTGACGCGGCCTTGCGTGAATTTCTCCACATATTCTTCGTTGACTCGCGCGGAGCGCTCCAGCAGGCGCGAGTGCAAATAGAACACATCGCCGGGATAGGCTTCGCGGCCCGGCGGCCTGCGCAGCAGCAAGGAGATCTGGCGATACGCCACGGCCTGCTTGGACAAATCGTCATACACGATCAACGCGTCTTCGCCTCTGTCCATGAAGTACTCGCCCATGGCGCAGCCGCCGTAGGGAGCGAGATACTGCATGGCCGCAGGCACCGAGGCGGAGGCTGCGACCACGATGGTGTGCCCCAAGGCGCCGTGCTCTTCGAGCTTGCGCACGACGTTGGCAATCGAACTCTGCTTCTGGCCGATGGCGACGTAGACGCACTTAACGCCCGTGCCTTTCTGATTGATGATGGTGTCGATGGCCACCGCGGTCTTGCCGGTCTGACGATCGCCGATGATCAGTTCGCGCTGGCCGCGGCCGATGGGCACCATGGCGTCGATGGCTTTCAAGCCCGTTTGCACCGGCTGCGACACGCTCTTGCGGAAAATCACGCCCGGCGCGACGCGCTCCAATGGAGATTTCAACTTGGCGTTGACCGGTCCCTTGCCGTCGATGGGATTGCCCAGCGCGTCGACCACGCGGCCCAAGAGTTCCGGGCCCACCGGCACTTCGAGAATGCGGCCCGTGGTCTTGACCTCCGAGCCTTCGGAAATGTGCTTGTAGTCGCCGAGCACCACGGCGCCCACCGAGTCCTGCTCCAGGTTCAGCGCCAGCCCGAAGGTGTTGCCGACGAATTCCAACATTTCGCCGTAGCGCGCGTCCGCCAACCCATGCACGCGCACGATGCCGTCGGTGACGCTGACCACCGTGCCGACGTTGCGCGCCTCGGAGGCGGATTTGAATTTGTCGATGCGCGCCTTGATCAGCTCGCTGATTTCAGATGCCTTGATGGACATAAATAGTTCCTAGCTTCCCAATTCTGTGGCAAGTCGTTGCAAACGGCCTTTCAATGAGCCGTCGATGACCAAATCCCCGGCGCGCACCACGGCGCCGCCTAAAAGCGTCGCGTCGATGGAGTTTTGCATGCGCACCTTGCGCTTGAGCCGCTTGCTCAATGCGGCGGCGAGTTTGTCCTGTTGCGCGCTGCTGAGCGCGATGGCGGAGATGACGTCGACGTCGACGGTGTTCTCGACATCCGCGCGGAACTTCTCGTAGCGCGCGGAAATTTCCGGCAGCAGCAGCAGGCGGTGATTCTCCGCCAGCACCCGCACGAAATTTTGCATGGCGGGATCGAGCGCCGTGCCGGCGACATCGGTGATGATGCTGACCAAGTCGGCCTGGCTCCACTGGGGGTTCTTGGTGAGCGCGGCAAGGCGCGAATCGGCGACGATCTCGGCGGCGGTCTTCAATCCCTGCGACCAGCCCGCAAAGCCGCCCGCGTCGCGCGCGTACTCAAACGCGGCTTTCGCATAGGGCCGGGCGATGGTGGCCCGCTCAGCCACCGGCAACCTCAGCGGCCAATTTGTCCAAAAGGTCAGCGTGGGTTTTAGGATCGATTTCCCGGCCCAACAAGCGTGAGGCGCCTTCTACCGCGAGCTTCCCCACTTCTTTGCTGAGCAGCGCCCGCGCGGCCGTGGTTTCGCGAGCGACCTCATCGTGGGCCTGCGCCACCAGCCGCTGCGCTTCGCCGGCGGCCGTGCCCTTCGCTTCCTCGACCATTTCGTTGGAACGCTTGCCGGCCATGTCGACAATCTGCGCGGCGCGATCGCGCGCTTCGCGGATGATGTCCTTGGAGCGCGTCTCGGCTTGCGCGAGGTCCTGCTCGCTCTTGCTGGCAGCGGCCAACCCTTCGGCGATTTTCTTCTGCCGCGTCTCGATGGCATTCATGATGGTAGGCCAAAAGAATTTCATGACCGCCCACGCGACCAAGAAGAAGACAACTCCTTGGATGACCAGCGTAATTGCTAAGTTCATTGCGTACTCCTTACCTGTGGCCGCTCAACGCGCCGTCGGTCTGCCTACTTGAGACCAAGCGAGCCCAAGAAGGGATTGGCGTACAGCAACAAGAAGCCGACCGCCACGCCGATGATGGGCACGGCATCAAGCAAACCCGCGACGATGAACATCTTGGTTTGCAGCATGTTGGTGAGCTCCGGCTGGCGGGCGGAACTCTCGAGGAATTTGCCGCCCAGAAGGCCGAAGCCGATCGCGGCGCCGCCGCCGCCCAGGCCGATCACCAAGCCTGCTGCAATCACGGTGGAGCTCATGAGTTGAGCGATTTGGGTCACATTTTCCATTATTGTCTCCGGTCTTTAAATGTCTTGAAGGAATCGAATTAGTGCTTCTCGGCGGCAATGCCCACATACACGATGGTCAGCACCATGAAGATGAACGCTTGCAGCGTAATGATGAGGTAGTGGAATCCTGTCCACACGACGCCGGCGCCGAACTGTGCGATGCCGAGGAAGTAGGTCGACACGTGATTGAGCGCCGCGCCGAGGGTGAAGCAGGCGATCAGCAAAAATATGAGCTCGCCGGCATACATGTTGCCGAACAATCGCATCGACAGCGACAACGGCTTCACAACTTCTTCGATGATTCGAAAGACAAAATTGACCGGTGCCAACACGATTTTGAGCGCAGTGCCATCGGCATGGAACGGCGCGGTGAACCACTCGCCGGCAAAAGTGCCGATGCCCTTGTGCGTAATGCCCACCCATTGGATCAACAGGAACACGCCCAAAGCCATGCCCACCGTGGTGTTGAGATCGGCGGTCGCCACAGTGCGCAAATGCTCCACGCCGAACAATTTGGCGGCGGCCGGCAGCGCATCCACGGGCAGGATGTCCATGAAATTTTCCAGGAACACGATGCAGAAAATCGTGATGGCGAGCGGTGCGATGAATTTGTTCTTGCCGTGAAAGGTGTCTTTCACCATGTCATCGACGAACTCCACCAGAAGCTCGACTGCCGTCTGCAGCTTGCCGGGAACGCCGCTGGTGGCGCGGCGCGCGACCAGCGAAAGCACGAAAATAAAAAGGAATGAAATGAGAAGAGTGAAAAATATGCTGTCGACATGCAAAGCCCAAAATGGCCCGCGGCCCGTATCGACGGTCAGATGCGTCAGGTGGTGCTTGATGTAGCCCGTCACCCCGCCCGACACTTCTTCCTCAGCCATCATTCCAAATCGCATAAGTCCCCAATCGTCATTTGAGCCGGATCAGACCGACCCAATAACCGAATTGCGCGACCACTACTCCAATCAATAGTGGTGCCGCGTCGAGTTTCAACAGCGCGATCGCCAAATACAGTGCGATCGCGAACCATAACCACTTCAGCAGTACGCCGGCGTACATCGCGGTCGTGAGAGTGGCGCCGCCGGTAATCCCGGGCTTGAACATGCGCCAACCAAACACTGCGCTTCCCGCAGCCACGATCAATCCACCCACCAGCGCCGCGAGCCCCGCCGATGAGCCTTTGAATACAAGAAACACGGACGCGACTAATGCCGCGCAGCCTGCTTGCAGGAGCACGACTCGAACGACCATCCGCTTGCCGCGACTCTGAACTTCAGTCATCGCGAAGGGAACCGACCGGCGGCGCTACCTTCAATTTGCACATTCTGTGAGCCGCCGCCAGTCAAAATTGCCGGCGCATTATAGAGATCACGACCTTGGTTCTCAAGGCGTTTCAGAGCGTATTTCGTCGCATCACTGAATGTGGGCCAGAATGCCTTCGAGCTCGTCCAAACTGTTGTAGCTGACGATCAGCTTGCCCTTGCCCGAGGCTAAGTGTTGAAAGGCCACTTTGGCGCCGAGCTTCTCTGCAATATCGGTCTCCAAGCGCTGAATATCGGGGTCCACGGCCTTCTCTGCACTGCCGGTGGACTCGGTGGATTTGGGGCTGATGATGCGACGCACCAATGCCTCCGTGTCACGAACCGACAGCGACTTTTTGGCAACCAGCGCTGCCACCTCGATCTGCTGCCGGCGAGTAGCCAGCCCGAGCAGGGCGCGGGCATGGCCCATTTCGATCTGGCGGGTCTCCAGCATCTCCTTGACCTCGTCCGTCAATTCCATGAGGCGGACCAAATTGCTCACCGCGGCCCTGGAGCGCCCGACCGCCTCGGCCGCAGCCTGGTGCGTCAAGCCGAACTCTTCGATCAAGCGCAGCAAAGCACGGGCTTCTTCCAGCGGATTGAGATCCTCGCGCTGAATGTTCTCGATCAGCGCCATGGCGACGGCGTCTTCGTCGGGCACATCGCGAATCACGGCGGGAATTTCCGACAGTCCCGCCATTTGCGCGGCTCGCCAGCGCCGTTCGCCGGCGATGATTTCGTAGCGCTGCGATTCCGTGGGATTCGGCCTCGGCAAGGGCCTTACCAGGATGGGCTGCACCAAACCGCGTGATTTGATGGAGTCGGCGAGCTCGCCCAAGGTCTCAGGACGCATGTCGGCGCGCGGCTGATACTTGCCCCGCTGCAATAGGTCCACGGGCAGAGAGGCCAGACGGTCGCCGACCAGCACCGGCGGCGCCTTTTCGGCCTCAGGGCTCGCCGCGCGCCGCGCGAGCAGCGGGCTCAGTTCCGCCAGGCCTCGACCTAAAGAAAACTTTTTGCCGGACATAGCCATTTCCCGTAAACGCTTGGAGCTTTGTGGACGATTATACGGGTGCGTCCGGCGGAACGGGCGCGCCCGGCGGAACAGGCTCTTCCGGCGGAGCAGGCTCGTTCGGCGGGACAGGCGCGTTCGGCGGGACAGGCTCGCTCGGCGGAGCACGCTCGCTCGGCGGAGCAGGCTCGCTCGGCGGAACAGGCTCGTTCGGCGGGACAGGCGCGTCCGGCGAGGCAGGCGCGTCCGGCGAGGCAGGCTCGTCCGGCGGGACAGGCTCATCCGGCGGAACAGGCGCGTCCGGCGGGACAGGCTCGCCCGGCAGCTCGTCGCGGCGAATCAGTTCGCCGGCAAGGGCCAGATAGGCGAGCGCGCCCCGCGACTCCTTGTCGTGAAACAAGACTGGTCTGCCGAAACTGGGCGCTTCCGCCAGCCTGACATTGCGCGGAATCACCGTGCGAAACACCTTGTCGCCGAAGTGTTCGATGAGCTGTGCGGATACTTCATTGGCCAGATTGTTGCGCGGGTCGAACATGGTGCGCAGCAATCCTTCGATTTCCAGAACCGGATTGATGCTGTCCTTGATTTGCTCGACGGTCTGCATCAAAGAGGTCAAGCCTTCGAGCGCGTAGTACTCGCACTGCATGGGGACCATCACGGAGTCTGCCGCCACGAGTGCATTCAAGGTCAGCATATTCAGCGACGGCGGGCAGTCGACGAGAATCACGTCGAAATCCTCGCGCACCGGCGCGATGGCATTGCGCAATTTGAACTCGCGCCCAACGTTCATGGTGAGCAAGCGCACTTCGGCGGCGGTGAGATCCTGATTCGCCGGCATCAGCATGAAACCGCCATATTCGACCGGCACCATTGCCTCAACGGCGCCGCAATCACCCAATAGGACGTCGCAGCTGGTGCGCGATTGCGCATGCTTGTCGATCCCGCATCCCATGGTGGCATTGCCTTGAGGATCCAAGTCAATGAGCAGGACGCGGCGCTTGGTCGCAGTCAACGACGCAGCCAGATTCACGGCGGTCGTGGTTTTGCCCACGCCGCCTTTTTGATTGGCCAACGCGATGACCCGTTTCATGTCTTGGCCTTCATGTTTTGCTCGATTTGGGGCTCCGTACCAGCTCCACCAGATGCCGCTCGTCGGTCAGGCCCGGCACTCTCAAGCGATGCACCGCTAGTGCGCGGAAGGATCGCGGCAGTGCGGAAATCTCATCATCCGGCCGTTTCCCCTTCATCGCCAGCAATCGTCCGCCCGGCGCGCACAAATGGCCGGCATAGGCCACGAAATCCGCCAGCGACGACAGGGCTCGGGCTACCACTGTATCGAAAAGTTCGAACGGTCTATAGGTTTCCGCACGAGAATTGGCGACCAGTACATTGCTTAAGGATAAGCGCTCCGTGGTTTGCTCGACGAATCGCGCCTTTTTCCCGGTCGCCTCGATCAGCGTAAACCGGCGCTCCGGATTGACTATCGCCAGCACCAGGCCCGGAAAGCCCGCACCGGTGCCGACATCGGCCACGCGTGTACCAAGCAGGTAGGGCTGCAAACTCAAGCTGTCGAGCACATGTTTTCGAAGCATGCCGGGACGATCACGGATCGCGGTTAAATTAAACAGCGCGTTGCCCTGCTCCAGCTCATCCACCAGCCGCAGCAGCGATTCGGCGCGGGCGCCTAAATCGATTCCAAGTTCTCTCGCGCCCGAGTCGAGCAATTCGAGTTCCGCATCTCGCGTGCCCAAGAGCCTGTGACTACCGGTCAGACGCGTCGAGTTGCATGGTCAGCTGAGTATCCTCTTCATTCGGCGCGTCTTCGAGTCGGGCGGCGAAAGCAACGCCGCCATCCGCGCCTGCGCAGGCGTCGGCGCCGTCGGAAGCTGCGGCGCTGCCGGAACCTGCGGAGCTCGGCGCTTGCGCATTCTTCGTCCACAGTGCGCAGGCATCCGCGACAATCAGAGCGGACTCGTTCTGCGGCAGCCGCACCGTGGCTTCAATGCGCGACAACTTGCCGTGATTGAAGCACAGCAGGTACGAAGACGGCGTACGCGTCATGAAGCGCGGGGCCGCCCCGTTGGCGGCGTAACACTCCAGGTCATCGGCGGGCGAGGCGCTGCGCTCCTCGTCGCGAAACACCAACACCTCGTGCAGTGCCAACGGGATGTCTTTGAGGACGCTGCCGAAAGGCGCGACGAGAAGCACATGCCAATCATACGAGGCATCGAGAGGGGGTGGCGGGGCCGGCGGCGGCGCGATCTTAGGCTTGAAAGAGGCACAAGCGGCCAGCATCCAGACGGCGGCGGCCGCCACGGCCCAGCGAGCATGCCACAGGGCGCTACTCATTCAGGCACCCGCCAATCGATTGACGAGCGTTTCAAGTTCGGCCGCCGCGTCGGCATCATTGGGCCGTTCGTGCTCGAGCACCCGGCGAAGGGCCTGCAGACTCAAGTCCTTCATCTTCAAGCAGGCCTTCGCATAATGAACGCGCCAATCGGCAATCAGCTCGCGTTCAAGGAATTCGTAATCCCGGTCATTGACGATGGCGTCGAGCACCATCGCGCAAACGGCCAACTGCTGAACGCGAGCCCAGGACAGTACGGGCGTGGAGATGCCTTCCGCAAAGCAGCGGTGCAGGTACGCGGCCGGGTCGGCGCTCGCGATGTCGTCCAATAGATCGCGGACGTCGTAAGATTCAATCAAATGCTCGAAGCCCGCCATCGATCTCATTATCCCCGCCGTGTGAGAACATAGGAATCATGAACCGAATTTATTTGTTGTTGCTGCTGGCAGCCGCGCTCCTGGCCAATTCCGAGGTCCTCGCTGCCTCACGCGTCGAGCGCGGCAATTTGACCTTCGACAACATCCCGCAGGTCCCCGCGGATCTCGCCGAAAAATTGAATGGTTACCGCAATGCGCGCCAGGCGACGCCGCTTGGTTGGTCTCCCAAGGGCCAATTGCTGATCTCGACTCGCTTCGGCGATGTCGATCAGCTTCATCTGGTTGATCAGGCGGGCGGCGCCCGGCGTCAACTGACTTTCCTCAGCGACCCGGTAACTCAAGCGGCATTTTCGCCTCACCCGTCGCGCAATGCCTACGTTTATCTGAAGGACGTGGGCGGCAATGAGAATGCCCAGCTCTACTACCAGCGAGCGGGCGAACCGGCGGCAACATTGCTGACCGACGGCAAATCCCTGAACGGCGCGCCGCGGTGGTCAAACAGCGGGAACGAAGTGGCCTTCTTCAGCACCGCTCGGGATGGCCATACCTATGACATCGATATCGTGGACCCGGAATCAGGCACCTTGCCGCGCCTCGCATTGACCGGCGACTCGAGCGGCGCCAGCTGGTCGGTGCTCGATTGGTCGCCCGACGATACCAAGCTGCTGGTGTTCAAAGAGGTGTCGCCTGCCGAAGGCTATCTGTACATCGTCGATTTGAATTCCGGACAAAAACGCGAGGTCGACCCTTCCGCGGCGAAGGTTGGCATCGCCGGCGCCAAATTTACGCGCGACGGCCAGGGTGTGTATTTCATTTCGGACGCTGACGGGGAGTTCGCGCGGCTGCGCTACATCAATCTCTTCACCAATGAGAAAACCATTATTTCAGGGCACATTCCCTGGGACATCGAGGAGTTGGCGATTTCACGCGATGGGCATTACCTGGCCTACGTCAGCAATCAAGCCGGCGCCGGCAAACTCAACCTGCTGGATTTGCGCACGCACCAGGACCTCACGCCGCCCAAGATTCGCACGCCCGGCATCATCGGTTCCTTGAGCTTCGATCCGGATGGCAAGCGCCTCGCGTTCGGCTTCGCGGCGGCGAATCAGCCGCGGGACGCTTACGTTTTGAGTATCGAGGAGAATCGGCTGGAGCCCTGGACGTTCAGCGAAGCGGGTCCGGTCGACCTGGGCAAATTTGTCGTGCCGCGCCTTGTGCAATTTCCGACATTCGACCGTACCGACGGCAACGCTCGACAGATTCCGCTGTATGTCTACGAGCCCGCCACTTCAGGCCCGCATCCGGTGCTCATCTCATTGCACGGCGGACCTGAATCGCAGTTCCGTCCCGGCTTCGATCCCTGGATTCAATACGTGGTCAATGAGCTGGGCTTCGCGGTCATTGCGCCCAACGTGCGCGGCTCGTCCGGATACGGCAAGAGTTACCTGGCGCTCGATAACGGCATGCTGCGCGAGGACGCCGTGAAAGATGTCGGCGCGATGCTGGTCTGGATCAGACAGCAGAGTGCCTTCGATGCCAAGCACGTGGTGGTTGCGGGCGGCTCGTATGGCGGTTATTTGACATTGGCAACGCTGGTCAATTACAGCGACCGATTGCGCGGCGGCGTGGATGTTGCGGGCATTGGCGACTTCGTGAGTTTTCTGACCAATACGGCGCCGTACCGGCAAAACCAGCGCCGCGCCGAATACGGCGATGAACGCGATCTGGAGATGCGCAGCTTCTTGAGGCGCATCTCGCCGCTGACCAACGCGGATCGCATTACCGTCCCGCTGCTGGTGGTTCACGGCAAGAACGATCCGCGGGTGCCGCTCTCCGAAGCGGAACAGATCGTCAACAAGCTGCGCGCCAAAGGCCGCGAGGTGTGGTACTTGCTGGCCGCCGACGAGGGCCATGGGTATCGAAAGAAACAGAACCTCGACGCTTACTACGCGACGTTCGCGCAGTTCCTGACGATGCTGCGCCAGTAAAACTTGAGTCCGAAGGTTATTTGCTATCGCTGGTCGCGGTGGTAAGCGGCGAGGGATGCTCTGCAAAGTAGGCGGCGGCAATCCTGACATCCTCATCGCTGGTGAGCAGCTGCGCCATGCTGTCCATGACGACGTTCTTGCGCCGGCCGTTGCGGTACGCGGTGAGGGCTTGTTCGAGGTAATCCACGTGCTGTCCGGCCAGCACCGGCGGCTTAGGTGTAAGTGGCGCTTCGACGCCGAGACCGCCCTCGCCATGACAAGCGATGCAAGCCGCCACTTGCTTCGGCGCCTTAGGCGAAGCGCCGGGCGTGCCGGGTTTCACCGCTTCGGCGCCTTGCAAGTAGGCAGCGATGTCTTCGATATCCTGATCCGACAGCGAGGCCGCTTGCGCGTGCATGGTGGCATGGGGCCGTGTGCCGTCACGATACTCTTGCAGTGCCGCAATCAGGTAGGCGCCGTTCTGGTGGCGCAGTTTCGGCACGCTGTAATCCGGATAGGCGTTTTTGTAATTGGCGACCCCGTGGCATCCAAAACAGGTATAGAACTTTTTCTCGCCCTGGGCCGGATCGCCTGCGGCATGCGCGCCCAGTGACAAACTCAAAGAAAGCGCCGCGCCTGCGATCTGACCTGCGGGATTCAATCGAAAAAGCATCTAGTTCTCCGAGCCTTTCAGGGGTTCAAATCAAGTGCGCTGATGTTAAAGAGTGGGCGGGCAAATTGCCACTGATAGCGGCCTGACGGCGGAATTTGCCGGCGTGCACTATAAAACGTTCGCCAAATCTTGCAGCAGGGTGGGATCGGAAGGCTCGGTGCCCGCCGGATATCGGCAAATCACCCGGCCGTCGCGATCGATGAGAAATTTCTCAAAATTCCACTCGATGTCGCCGGGAAAGCCGTTTTCCGGCGCCGTCAGCCACGCGTACAGCGGATGGCGACGGGGACCGTTGACGTCGATTTTGGCCGACAGGGGAAACGTCACGCCGAAATTGACGGAGCAAAATGTTTGAATTTCCGACGCGGTGCCGGGTTCCTGGGCGCCGAATTGGTTGCACGGAAAACCAAGCACCGTGAAATTCTCTGGTCTCAGTTCCCGATGAAGATCCTCGAGGCCCGCGTATTGCGGCGTGTAGCCGCATTTGCTGGCCACATTCACGACCAATGCCGCGTTGCCCCGCAGGCCTGCCAAGATATTGGCGCTGCCGTCGAGTCCCGGCACGATAAAATCGTAAAGAAAGCTCTTCATGACAGCCTTGGCGTTGCGCGGTTTACGCAGCGCGATCGCGCTTCTTCAGATGCACCAGCAGCAGCGAAACCGCGGCCGGCGTGAGTCCCGGGATTCGCGCAGCCTGTCCCAAGGTTTCAGGACGCACATCGCCGAGCCGCTCACGCGCCTCGTTCGACAATCCACCGACTTGTGAATAGTCGATATCGGCGGGCAGGCGCATTTCTTCGTAGCGATGCTGGCGCTCGATCTCATCGCTCTGGCGCTGCAAATAGCCGGAATATTTCGCCTGCACTTCGACCTGCAGTTTCACCTGTTCGCTCAAGCGCTCATCGCCATGCCAATCGGCCGCTGCCATCGGCACGACGCACTGCAAATCGTCGTAAGAAATCTCCGGCCGACGCAACAGGTCAAAGGCATGGGCCTCTCGCGACAGCGGCGCGCCCAGTTTGCCGAGCAGTGCGGCATCGACTTGAAACGGCTGCACGACCGCGCGCTGCAGCCGATCGATCTCATGGTCGACGACGGCGCGCTTGCACTGAAAGAATTCCCAACGCGAATCGTCAACCAACCCGAGCTCCCTTCCCTGTGGCGTCAGGCGCAGATCCGCATTGTCTTCGCGCAAGGACAAGCGGTATTCGGCGCGGCTGGTGAACATCCGGTACGGCTCGGTGGCGCCCCGCGTGATCAGGTCATCGACCAGTACGCCCAGGTAAGCTTCGCTGCGTTTCGGACACCAGGGAACGCGCTCCTGAACCTGGCGTGCCGCGTTCAAGCCTGCGAGCAGCCCTTGCGCGGCCGCTTCCTCATAGCCGGTGGTGCCATTGATCTGGCCGGCGAAGTACAGGCCGGCCAGGTACTTGCTTTCGAGGCTGTACTTCAAATCGCGCGGATCGAAAAAATCGTACTCGATGGCGTAGCCCGGCCGCGTGATGTGTGCTTGCTCGAATCCGGCGATGGTGCGCACGAATTCGTACTGCACGTCGAAGGGCAGGCTGGTCGAGATGCCATTGGGGTAAATCTCGTGCGTATCCAAGCCTTCGGGTTCGACGAAGATCTGGTGCGAATGCTTGTCGGCGAATCGCACGACTTTGTCCTCGACCGACGGGCAGTAGCGCGGGCCGACACCCTCGATCACACCGGAGAACAGCGGCGAGCGGGCGGTGGCGGCGCGAATGATGTCGTGAGTGCGTTCGTTGGTCGCCGTGATGTGGCAGGGAAGCTGGCGTGGATGCGCCGCACGGGTGCCGAGGTAGGAAAAAACCGGCCGCGGATCATCGCTGTGCTGCTCGCGCAGCGCGGAGAAATCGATGCTGCGCCCGTCGATGCGCGGCGGCGTGCCGGTCTTCAATCGTCCGACGCGCAATTTCAATTCGCGCAGCCGCGATGCCAGCTTCAGGGAAGGAGGATCGCCGGCGCGGCCACCCGCATGGCTCTCGAGGCCTACGTGAATTTTGCCGCCCAAGAACGTACCGACGGTGAGCACCACGGCCGGCGCGCGGAATTCAACGCCGCTCGAGGTGACGACACCCACGACCCGTTCGCCTTGCAGCAGGATATCGGCCGCTTCCTGTTGAAACAGCGACAAATGGGGCTGGGACTCGAGAATTCGGCGAATCGCACGACGGTATAGCTGTCGATCCGCCTGTGCGCGGGTGGCCCTCACAGCCGGTCCCTTGCTCAAGTTCAAGGTACGGAACTGGATGCCGGCCTGATCCGTCGCGCGCGCCATCGCGCCGCCGAGCGCGTCAATTTCTTTGACCAAGTGGCCTTTGCCGATGCCGCCGATCGCGGGGTTGCAGCTCATTTGTCCCAAGGTCTCGATGCTGTGCGTGAGCAGCAGCGTGCTTTGCCCCATGCGGGCAGCCGCGAGCGCCGCTTCGGTGCCGGCATGGCCGCCGCCGATCACGATGACGTCGTATTCCTTCGCAAAACGCATGACGCTGAATCTACTCGATTTTTAAACCGGGCGCGTACTCTAATCCCATGACTCAAAAAGCACCAGGGAACCATTGGAACACCTTTGGTAACTAAGGGATCATGAGCCCGGATAGTTCGAACGGTCCCACCACCGATACCGCCACCGATGCCGCATTCCGGACGCGAAGCCGCCACGACGGCGGCGGAGCGGGCATCACAGCGGCTGCCGTCATCGTCGCGCTCCTGGTGGGGATTATCGGCATTTTCGACGTCGCAGCCGGCACCGCGCCGCAGATCGGCCAGCCCGCCCCTGACTTCACCGCCTTGGACAGCCAGGGCAACTCGGTTCAGCTGCATGCGTATCGGGGCAAGACCGTGGTTCTGGAATGGACCAACGCCGACTGTCCCTACACCCGCAAGCACTACACCAGCGGCAACATGCAAAGCATGCAGGGCCTGGCGCAACGAAACGGCGTCGTGTGGCTGACGGTGATCTCATCGGCCCCCGGCAAGCAAGGCTATGTGAATGGACCTGCCGCGAATGCCCTGACGCAGTCGCGCAAAGCGGTCCCCGCCGCCGTGCTGCTGGACCCACAAGGTGAGGTCGCGCGCATGTATGCGGCGAAGACGACGCCGCATCTATTCGTCATCGACAAGAATGGGACACTGCAGTACATGGGAGGCATGGACAGCCTCGCGACCGTGGATGAAGCGGATATTGCGCGCGCCGAACCTTATTTGAAGGAAGCGATGCTGGCAGTGGTGCAAGGCAATCCCGTGCCGCACCCCGTGACCACACCCTACGGTTGTTCGATCAAGTACTAGCGTTGAGCGGTTGACAGCATGGCGTGGAGGGATAGGAAGCCGGCCGGCAACGGCAGATAAAGGCGCAGTTGCCGGCCGGCTTCCCATCCCCCCAAGCGTAAGTATCGGGCCGCTCAACATCATCTGGCAGAAGCCATGCATTGCGGGATGCAACACCGATCGTACTTTACGCACTCTGATGTCTACCGATCCAGTGTTCAGTCCGCTGTATGAAGCGGTCAAAATCGCAGTGCTATAGTCCGCCGGATGATTCGTCCTGCCCTTCTCGCTGAACGCCGAGCCCTCGAGGCTCTGCAGCTGCGCGCATCGTTGGGCAATGAAGGCGACCGCGAGGCATTGCAGCGGCATCCGGATGCCATTGATCTGCCGGTTGAGCAGATCCTCGCCGGCGGCGTGTTCGTCCTCGAGCAGGACGGCGCCGTCGTCGGCTTTTCCGCGATCGTGTCGCGCGAAGACGGCGACATGGAACTCGACGCGCTGTTTGTCGAGCCGGGTATTCAACGCCGCGGCATCGGAAAAAAGTTGGTGGAACATTGCGCCGAGGTTGCGCGTTCGAAGGGGTCGACCACCTTGCATGTGATCGGCAATCGTCACGCGGAACAGTTTTATCTCGCCTGCGGATTCAGCGTCATCGGTAACTTCGACACGCGATTTGGACCCGGGCTGCTGATGCGCCTGCCGCTGTAGGCGGCGGGCGCGCTTTTGCGACGGGCTCCGTTGTCGCCGGCGTCGGCCCGCGCTCATTCCACCGCGACGGGAATGCCCGCAAATTTCCCGGCCCATTTCTTCGGTCCCGTTTCGTGCACCGACTCGCCATCCGCGCTCACAGCCACCGTGACCGGCATGTCCTTGACGTCGAACTCGTACACGGCTTCCATGCCGAGTTCCGCAAAGGCAACGATGCGGCTGGCGCGAATGGCATTCGACACGAGAAAGGCCGCTCCGCCGACCGCAATCAAGTAGGCGGAACGGTGCTTCGCGATGGAGGCGACCGTTTCAGGTCCGCGTTCGGCCTTCCCCACCATCGCCAGCAATCCTGACTTGCCGAGCATGGTGTCCGTAAATCGATCCATGCGATTGGCGGTGGTCGGACCCGCCGGCCCCACGACTTCGCTGCCCACGGGATCCACAGGACCGACGTAGTAGATGACGCGGCCGGTGAAATCCAAGCCCTCGGGCAGCGGCTTGCCGGCCTCGAGCAATGCGCAGATGCGCTTGTGTGCAGCGTCGCGGCCCGTCAGCAGCTTGCCGGAGAGCAGCAATCGTTCGCCCGGCTTCCACGTCGCGATTTCTTGTTGTGTCAGGCCATCGAGCGACACCCGGCGCGCGCCGGCATCCGCGGCCCACTGAACTTTGGGCCACAAATTGAGGTCCGGCGGCGTCAGGACCGCGGGCCCTGCGCCATCCAGCGTGAAGTGGATATGACGGGTGGCGGCGCAATTGGGAATCACGGCCACGGGCAGCGATGCCGCGTGCGTTGGATAGTCCAAAATCTTGACGTCGAGCACCGTGGTCAGGCCGCCCAGGCCTTGCGCACCGATGCCGAGAGCATTGACGCGCCGGTAGATTTCCAGGCGCAACTCTTCGAGCGGCGTCTTCGCTCCGCGCGCGATCAGATCGCCGATGTCGATGGGATCCATGAGCGATTTCTTGGCGAGCAGCATGGCTTTCTCGGCGCTGCCGCCGATGCCGACGCCCAGCATTCCCGGCGGACACCAGCCCGCGCCCATCTCGGGCACCATTTCCAGCACCCAGTCGGCGACGGAATCCGATGGATTCAACATCGCAAACAGGGATTTGTTTTCCGAGCCGCCGCCTTTCGCGGCAACCGTGATGTCGAGCCGGTCTCCCGGCACCAGTTCGGTGTGGATGACCGCCGGGGTGTTGTCGCGCGTATTGGCGCGCTTGAAAGCAGGATCGGAAACGATGGAGGCGCGCAGCTTGTTCTCGGGATTCAAATATGCCCGGCGCACGCCTTCGTTGATCATGGACTCAAGATCAAGCGTCGCGTCCCAGGTAACGCCCATGCCCACTTGCACGAACACCACCACGATGCCGGTGTCCTGACAGATCGGCCGGTGACCCTCGGCGCACATGCGCGAATTGGTGAGAATCTGCGCGATGGCATCGCGCGCCGATGGGCTCTGTTCGATGGCGTATGCGCGTCCCATGGCGCGGATGAAATCCGGCGTGTGGTAGTAAGAAATGTACTGCAGGGCGTCGGCAACGCTCGCAATCACATCGGCTTCGCGAATGACGGTCATGGCATATAACTTAAGCGAAAGTCCAACTGGGCCGCAAATCTACCAAGATGGAGCCAAGCGCGGGTGGCTAATCCCATACAATCGCCGTCACTGGGAGGTGGCATGCGGCAGGGGTTGGTAACGCTCATGTGGGTTGGCTTGTGCGCGGGGTGGGCGGCGGGCGAGGCCCATGCCGAGGATGTCCCGGTGCTTCTCACGGAATGCCGGCTCGAGCATCCGCTGCATTTGACCTCCATTGCCGCGCGCTGCGGCACACTTCGCGTGCCGGAGGATCGTGAGCACCCCAAGGATGGGTCGATAGCGCTGAGAGTGGCCGTGGTGCCGGCGCTCAATCGGCGCAGCACGGCGGCGCCGATGTTCCTGTTGGCGGGCGGCCCCGGGCAAAGCGCCATTCAGGTGTACGTGGCTTTGAGCAGCGCCTTTGCGCGCGTCAACCGCAATCACGCCATCGTGCTCGTGGATCAGCGCGGCACCGGAAACTCCAGCCCCCAGACCTGCGAATACCCGGAGGAGTGGCAGCAGCCCGTGGATCCGATGCCGGCGCTGCGCAAAGCGACCAAGGAATGTCTCGCCAAGCTGGGCCAGCGGGTGCGTTTCTACACCACCAGCATCGCGGTTCGAGATCTGGACGAGATGCGTGCCGCGCTGGGGTATGAGCAGATCGATCTCTACGGCGCGTCGTATGGCACGCGGGTCGCGGAGCTCTACATGCGCCGCTACCCGGCACGCGCGCACGCGGTCATTTTGGACGGAGTGACGTATCCGGAACAGATCATCGGCGCGGAAACGCCGCAAGATGGCGAGAATGCCTTGAATCTTATCTTGGCGCGCTGCCGGCAAGCGCCTGACTGCGCCGCGACGTATCCGGAGTTGCAACAGGATTGGGAGTCTTTACTGCGGCAATTCGGTCCGCAAAAAGTCACGGTGACCATCGACGATCCCAACAGCGGGCTGCCGCTCGAGATCGAGTTCAACCACAGAATCATGGCCTCGGCGCTGCGGTTTTTATCGTACAGCGCCATGCAGGCCTCCTTGCTGCCCGCCCTGATTCATGAAGCCGTGCATGGCAAGCTGCGGCCGCTGGCATCCCAATCCGTCATGAACGCGCGGCAGATCGGCGATCAGCTGGCGAACGGCATGCAATACAGTGTGATTTGCAGCGAGGATGAACCGTTTTTCGCGGCCGCCAATATCGACCGCGCCGCCGTGGCGAGGACCTACCAAGGCACGGAGTTGGTGGATGCCTTGCAGGAGATTTGCAAACTGTGGCCGCACGGCCCGGTGGACGCGGATCTGCATGCTCCCTTGCACAGCGATATTCCGACGCTATTGCTGTCCGGCGAGGCAGACCCCGTGACGCCGCCCGTCGATGCCGAACGAGCGACGGTTGGACTGACCCGGCATCGACACCTGATATTGAAAGGCGAAGGCCACGGTCAACTGAGCACCGGCTGCGTACCGCGGCTGATGGCGGATTTTCTCGACAGCGTCGCGCCCGACAAGCTCGATGCGACTTGCCTGGAGCAGCACACCCCGGAGCCGTTTTTCTTGAGCATGACGGGCCCGGCGCCATGATCGAGGCGATGGCTCTCTCCAAGCGCTTCGGCAGCATCGAGGCGGCGAAGGCCGTGTCCTTCGTCGCGCGCGACGGCGAGATCACCGGCTTGCTGGGCGCCAACGGCGCCGGCAAGTCCACCTGTCTGCGCATGCTGTATGGCGTTCTGACGCCGGACAGCGGCAAGGCCTGCATCGACGGCATCGACATCCGCGGCGAGACCTCCAAGGCGCGCGCTCACTTGGGGGTGCTGCCGCATGCCGCCGGGCTGTACAACAATCTCACCGCGCGCGAGAACATTCGGTATTTCGGCTCGCTGCATGGCATGACGGCGCAGCGCCTGCAATCGCGCACGGCGGAACTGTCCCGCGCCTTGGGAATGGATGGCTTCATCGAACGGCGCGCGAAAGGCTTTTCACAGGGCCAGCGCATCAAGGTGGCCCTGGCGCGGGCCTTGGTTCACGATCCCGGCAACGTCGTGCTCGACGAGCCCACCAATGGACTCGATGTGATGGCGATACGCAATTTGCGTGAAATGCTGTTGGCGTTGAAGGGCCAGGGCCGCTGCGTGCTGTTCTCCTCGCACGTCATGCAGGAAGTGGCGGCGCTGTGCGATCGAGTGGTCATCATCGGCCACGGCAAGGTGCTGGCGGACGCCACGGTGCAAGAAATTCGCGAACGCAGCGGCACCGCGACCCTGGAAGAAGCCTTTTTGCAGGTGCTCGGGAACACGGAAGGCGTGAGCTGAAAATGCGCACCCTGTTCATCGTTTTCGCCAAAGAGTTTCTGGAAAACCTGCGCGACCGGCGCACGCTGCTGTCGGCGTTGCTGTTTGGTCCTTTGTTCGGACCGATCCTTTTTGGCCTCATGGTATCGCGCATGCTGGAGCAGAGCGTGGTCGAGTCGGACGTGCCCTTGAAGCTCACGATCTCGGGAAGCCACTACGCGCCGGGGCTGACGCAGTTTTTGAAAGCACGCGGCGTCAAGCTCACTTTGAGCGAACTGTCGGAGAACGAGGCGCGCGCCGCCGTCCGCGGCGGCGGTTCCCAAGTCGTGCTTCTGGTGCCGGAAGAGTACCCACGGCTGTTTGCGGCGGCGATGCCGGCGCCCATTTTGCTGTTCGCCGACAGCGCCGATTCGCAAACGCGAAAAGTAGCGGACCGGGCCCGGGGGATCTTGGGCGCTTACGGCAGCAGCATCGCGCAATTGCGGCTGCAGCTGCGCGGCGTGAGCCCGCTGCTGTCGCTGCCCGTCGCGGTCAATGAGGTCGATGTTGCGACTCCCACCGGCCGCGCGGTGGTGGTGCTCGGTTTCATGACGTACTTCGTGCTGTTTGCGCTGCTGATGGGCGGCTTGTACCTGGCCATTGATTCCACGGCGGGCGAGCGCGAACGCGGCTCGCTGGAGGCGTTGTTGAGCTTGCCCGTGGCGCGCGCGGCGTTGGTGGGCGGCAAAATTCTGGCGACCTGCGCCTACATGTGCATTTCGCTGGCCTTGAGCCTGACCGCGTTCGTTTGCGTGTTTCGCTTCGTGCCGCTCGAACGCATCGGCATGAGCGCCAATCTAGGCCTGCAAACCGCGCTGATTTTCTTCGCGATCTGTTTGCCGTTCGTGCCGCTGGGCGCCACGCTCATGACCTTGGTTGCCTCGTTCACGCGCACCTACCGCGAGGCGCAGACTTACCTGACCAGCGTGCTGCTGGTCCCCACGCTGCCGATTGCATTTGCCAGCATTTACTCACTGAAAACAAAGAGCTCGCTGATGTTCATTCCCTCGTTGAGCCAACATTTGCTGATGACCAGCGTCCTCAAGGATGAACCGATTTTATTGGCCGATGTGCTGGTGTCCGCCGCAGCATCGCTCGGCCTTGCGCTGCTGCTGTTCGTTCTCACGGCGCGTCACTGGCGGCGCGAAACCATGCTGGGATAAAAAATAATTGTATGAGCGTTTAATAGTGCGGGTTGACACGAACTAAATTAGAGGGAATCCTGTATAGGAGTTCAAGTACGCCGTAGGTATACTATTTGATTCGCGTCGTTTGGCTCCGGGGGTATTTGGCATGGAAGACTCTGCATCCTCGCGCATTGGCATTGTTGCGTTTTTCGCAGTAGTGGCGATTTCTGCGGCCACAATGCTGTGGTTATTTTGGCGCTTTCCACTCATGACCGCCATCGTCACGCTGGGCGTATTGGCCGTTCTGGGTGTGCTCGCGCGTCTGTCTCGCTTGATCGATGTCGACATTCAGGATTTGGATCGCACCGAACAGGGAGTCTGATGTCGCCGAACGGCGACAGCGCGTAGTGCCCGCGTACTCGAGTTCGCTTCGGCGGCGGGTGCTACTTTCCGATGTGGTTGTTGCGACATCGTCCTAAAACTTATTCGGGGACGAGTCAATTTCGAACTCCATTTTAGGAAATCGGCAACCGGAGCAATTCTTCGAATCGTGCGCGCGACCATAAAAATAGAATTTGATCGCGAACCGCAGGAAAGATTAGCGGCTGTTCTTGTTTGCTGTCGGAGTTCCAGCCCAGAATGAGGGTGGTGGTCGACTTTAGGTCGAGATCGATCTGCGCCTTGTCTTTGGTCCATCTTGCGCTGAAGTTAAAAACGCGATTGCTTAAAACGAAAGTAGCCACTGCTAACTCTCCCAAGGACATATCTTCACCGTCGCGCAAAAATTCTCGCCGGGCAATTGCTTCGGCGAGGGGATGCGTTCCGGTCGAACTTACAGCAGTCATTTTCGCGCAGATTAATTCGCCGGGTGCTGTGACAACGCCGATGCACGGTATATCACTGATAGAGTCCGACCAGGCCAAGCTCACAGCAACAGCCGCGGGAAGCCGAACACGTTGCCTGCCGACGGCTTTGTAATATTTGAGCGGATCGAATTCCACGTGTACCCAGTAGCTAAGAGCTTGATCTATATGATTCTATCCGTTTCTATATGATTCTATACGATATTGAGCTGTACTTCTGAGCACTTACTGGGTTATATCGGAAGGATATGAGCAGCAGTTCCATGCGGCAATGCAGCAATTGAGGCGTAGCGACTAGTAGTCAAAACGTCGATAGAGCAATATCAATTTCAAGGGGGCGTCATGCTCGTAGCAGAATCAAATCAGCAGGGCGAGATGCGAGTCCTTTACGGGATCCTCGCACGCGCCGCGATGGAACGATTTGGCAAGGTCCCCAAAGAGGAGACTGAGAGTCGCGATATATATTTTCTAGGCATCCTGCGCTTGTTAGATATGTATCGCTTCGATTCAATTAAGAGCGGAGCGCCTGTCGGAATCTTGGAAACTCCCACGTTTCATCCAGACTACTTAGCGTCAGAGCAGGAAGACCAGGGCGCCATCGAAAATGCCCTCGCGTCAACTCATGCCTCAATGCGTCCTAATCAAACCGACAAGAACGCGTTCGTAGAGGAAGTAAAGGCAGCATTGGAAAACGTGCATAAGCGCGGAGCGGGCGCTTCAACTTCGGCGCGGGCGATTGCAAAGGAATTTCTTGAAGGCTTGATACAAGAATTAAAGCGTTCTAAATAGCCGTCGAAACTGGAGTAAGGATGCTCAAGCCCCGGATGTTCCTCAAAGAGGAATGTCTAAATATTAAGCGACTTCTAGATGATACGCTTCGTCACGCGTACGGGAGCGCTAAAAGCGAAGAATTCTACAAGGAATGTCGCGCGAGGCTTAATTCGCTTTCCGCACAGGTTCAGGTCGTCGACGAAGCAAATCTAGCGGAGATCCACACCCTCGCTAGCCAAATTAATCTTCTCTCCGACACCATTACAAAGATCGAACGTTCGCATATCGGCGAACTGTCATGGCCATTTGCGCTAGTGATCAAGGAAATGGCGCTTGAGGTCTGTCGCGAAAACGTAAAGGCAGCGCACGAACTAGATCCGCTTTTCTTTTTTTCTGCGAATGGTGGGATGTTTGTTTATGCGGTCTTTCCAGAAACCAAAGCACTAAGCAGACGGCGAATTTTCAACGTCGTTTTCCCACGCTCCTTTAAGTACCAAGTGCTCCTGCATACAATTCTTGGTCATGAAATCGGTCACGTAGCATATGCATATCACGAGCTCAAACACGAACTTGAAGCCAAGGTCACCACCGTACTTCTCCATGGGAGCCCGTTCACTTCTCCGTCGGACCTTCAAGCTTGGTTGGTTAATACATATACACAAACTCTAAGCGGCCCCGCATTAGCTGACGCCTTTGCTCGTTGGCGACAAGAGTATTTCTGCGACCTATTTGGGCTGCTAATCATGGGGCCCAGTTTTCTTCCGGCATATCGTTCGCTGTTTCACCTACTCGACCACAGAGGGTCACGTTGGTCGGCAACTCACCCACCTACCATGAGTAGATATTCAATGCTCCAGGATGCACTTACCTTTTTGGGTTGGGAGCGGTGGGAAGGCGTAAATCATCAAAACTTGCGGCAACCGCTGAATTCCATGTACGAACCGATGAGACGACACGTCTCTGCGATTCCGCCAGAGATGCGAATACTTGACCCTAACCAGGTCAAATTAGCTACAACTGCTTTGCAGGATATTCTGCGGAGAATGGGGAAGACGCTTTATGTCCACCCAAACGCAGATGAGTTAAACGGCATCGTAACAGCGCTACTCAATGGTACCCCTGCAATATGTACCAAAATCGAAGCACGAAAGGGTAAAAGCAAAAAGCGCCATTTGGTAAATGACCCGATCGACTTTCGCCACATTTTATTCGCGGGTTGGCTAGCCGTCTATCATGATGCGCGAGACAAGGACGATCTTTCATTGTTTAAAATTAATCGTCTATGTGACAGAAGTATCTTGCATCAAGACGCAATAAGCACTTGGTCTGAGCATTTCGAAAAGGAACCGGTCTCCAGCAATGTCAGTAATTAGCTCGACGCGAATCGTTGATTTAATCCAGCAGGGGAAGATGTATCTATCCCCTATCCTTTGTATGGAGCAAATTGGCGCAATTTCTGTCGATCTTAGGCTCGGAAACATGGCGTTATTAGTGCGCGGGAGCGGCACGTCTCACGTGGACCCACGGGCCTACGCAAAACATGATGCTCACGGCACTTCGCAGACGCAACGCCAAAAATTTGATCAACACGAGTTCATGTTTCGGGAGCAGTTTCTTCTTCATCCTGGGTCATTGGCTCTCGTACCTACTCTTGAATGGATCAAACTTCCTACCAACGTTAAAGGCGTTGTTACGGCACGGTCTTGTTGGGCAAGAGAAGGACTAAACATCGCTACAGCTAATTTCATTAATCCCGGATACAACGGAATTATTACGCTTGAGCTATCGAATCTTGGGCAAATTCCTATTGCATTATTCGCGGGAATGCGAATAGCCCAGATAGCTTTTCATGATGTATCACCGGATGCGGCCGACGAATTCGCGGCCAGTCAGTTCCAAATGTCATTTGAACCAAGAGCCGGCAATATTGTGAAGCATGATCGATCGTTTATCCCTTTCGACTTGGGAAACCGAAAAAGAACTAGGGGCAAACATCCGTGAAAGGTTCTTTTTGATCACCGTCTTGAGCCGACGCGGGTCACAATGGAACTTGAGGTCACTTGCCGATACAGAAACTGCTGAAGATTTCCCCGAGCAAATCATCGCTGGTGAACTCGCCCGTGATTTCACCGAGCGCGAGCTGCGCGCGCCGTAAATCCTCTGCGAACAGCTCGAAGGCGCGAGTCGTGCGCAAGGTTTCCGCAGCCTGCACCACGCAGGATTGCGCGCGACGCAGTGCGTCGAGATGACGGCGCCGCGCCGACAGGGCGCCGGCGTCACCGCTTGCGTATCCGGCGCGGGCCTTCAAGTGCTCGCGCAATAGCGCAACACCCTCGCCGGTCTTGGCGCTCAAGAATACTTGCGGAGGATCGAGCGATTCATCGGCTCGTGGCGCACCGCCGCTCAAGTCGATTTTGTTGAAGATCAAGGTGACCGGAACGCCCGGCGGCAATTTCTTGAGCTCCGCGCGCCAGTCCAGGGGCGGGGCGGCGGCGGCATCCAAAATGTAGAGCACGCGATCGGCGCGGTCGACTTCGTTCAGGGCGCGGCGCACGCCTTCGGCCTCGGCCACATCGGCGGTGGCGCGCAGTCCCGCCGTGTCGATCAAGTTCAAGGGCAAGCCGTCCAGATGCAGGTGCTGGCGCAGCACGTCGCGCGTGGTTCCCGGCTGCTCGGTTACGATCGCGATCTCATCGCCCACGAGCCGGTTGAGCAAGCTGGATTTTCCGGCATTGGGCTTGCCGGCAATGACGACGTTCAATCCTTCGCGCAGCAGTGCGCCTTGGCGCGCCGCGGCCGCGATGGATTCGAAACCGGTCAGAATATTCGCCACGCTGCGCCCGAGTACGCTGCCCGGCAGAAACTCGAGTTCTTCATCGGGAAAGTCGATGGCCGCCTCGACACTCAAGCGCAGCTCGGTGATCTGCGCCTGCAGCGCGTTGATGCGCGCCGAGAACTCTCCCTGCATGGTGCGCACCGCCGCGCGCGCCGCCGCCGCGGTGCCGGCATCGATCAGGTCGGCGATGGCTTCCGCCTGCGCGATGTCGATTTTGCCGTTCAAGAAGGCTCGCTCGCTGAACTCGCCCGGCCTTGCCATGCGGCAGCCCAGCTCGAGCAGCCGCTTCAGCAGCACATCCATGATGAGCGCGCCGCCATGGCCCTGAAGCTCCAAGACGTGCTCGCCGGTATAGGAGGCGGGGGCGGGAAAGTACAACGCCAGTCCCCGGTCCAAGGGTTCGCCGCTGCTGCTGCGAAAATCCGCGACTTGAGCCAGCCGGGGCGTGGGGAGAAACTTGAGAATCTCTTGGGCGATGTGCGGCACGCCGGGCCCGGATATTCGTATCACACCGACCGCACCGCGCCCGGGAGCGCTGGCGATGGCGGCGATGGTATCGTTGGACGACACGGAGGGAGCCGTGAGCTTAGCTGCGCTGCTTGGCAGCCTCTGCTTCGACCACCTGATTCACGCGCCACTGTTGCGCGATCGACAGCACCGTATTCGTCAGCCAGTAGAGCACCAGTCCTGAGGGGAACCAGGCCATCATGCCGGTCATGATCAGCGGCATGAACTGCATGATCTTGGCCTGCATGGGATCCGGCGGGGCGGGGTTCAATTTGAACTGCGCGAACATGGCGCTGCCCATCAGCAAGGGCAACACGAAGTACGGATCTTTCGAGGACAGATCATTGATCCAGAGCAGGAAGGGCGTCTGGCGCATCTCGACGCTCTCCAGCAGCACCCGATAGAACGAGATGAACACGGGAATCTGCACCACCATGGGCAGACAACCCGCCAGCGGATTTATTTTTTCCTTCTTGTACAGCTCCATCATGGCGCGGCCCAATTTCTCGCGGTCGTCCTTGAAGGTTTCCTGGATCTGCTTCATGCGCGGACCCACGGCGCGCATCTTGGCCATGGAGCGGCCGCTCGCCTGGCTCAAGGGATAGAACAGCAGTTTGATCAGTGCCGTGACGATGATGATCGACCAGCCCCAGTTGCCAATGAGCTTGTGCACATAGTTGAGGCCGGTGAAGAGCGGCTGGGCCAACACGGTCAAGACGCCGAAGTCGACGGTGCGCTCCAGGTTGCGGCCGAGCGCCGCCAGCTGCGACTGCAACTTCGGACCCACGAATAACTCTTCTTGGAACTGCGCTTTGGCACCCGCGGGGATTGCCGTCATCGGCCCCGTCGCGCTCACCAGGTACTCGTTGTTGACTACCTGAACTTGGTATTGATACGGCTGCCCGGCCCGCGGCACGACAGCGGCAACAAATTGGTGCTGCAAGGAGGCCAGCCAGCCATTGGTAATAGTGGCCGAGTACTTTGCATCGGCGTCATTCTCGACATTGAGATCTTTCGACTTGGTTCCGTCGTAAATAGCGGGGCCCTTGAACGAATAAGTCTCGACATCAAAATAAGAGCGCGAGGCGTGTTCCCAATGACGCAGGATCCGGGCGTAAGAGGCCAAGTTGCGCGGCGCTGGACCGTCGTTTTTCACATCGTACTGAAGATGGATGGCGTACTGGCCGCGCTTGAAAACGAAGGTCTTGGTGACGGTTAACCCCATGCCGTCGGTCCAGGTGAGCGGCACACGCAGCTCATCGGCGCCCGGCGCGAGGACGAAGGTTTTTTCATCCGACTTCCACATCGCCAGATGCGAGGGGGAGGCTTCACCATTGCCGCCGTTGAGCCCGCTTTGCAGCAGGTATCGCGTGGGCGGCGGTTCATAGCTCAACAGCCTCACGGGAATATTCGGCGTGTCCTTGCGCAGCGGGTATAGCAGCAAGTCGCTGCGATCGAGCTCACCGCCTTTCAAGTTGATGCCGATGTCCAGCACGTCGGTGGTGACGTGCAACTGGTGTGCGGGTGGCCTCGAGTCCGGTTCAGACGCGGCCGCAAGTGCCGGCTGCGCAGCAGCCGCCTCGGTCGGCGCATTGCTGGCCGGCGGTGCTGCCGCCGGCGCGCTCGGCACCGGCTGAGGCAGTGAGTCGCCGAGCGTGCTGGCGGGCGCGCTCGCGGGGGCAGTACCCTGTTGAGTCACGGCGCTCACCGGCGGCTCATAGTCATGCAGCCATGTTTCGTAATTCAGAAACAGAACCGCGGCGAGGACGCCCCACAGCATGAGACGGATATTAGGCATGAGTCGCTCGCTTATCCGGCACCGGATCGTAGCCGCCTGCGGTGAACGGATGACAGCGCAGCAGGCGGCGCACACCGAGCCAACATCCTCGCAGGACACCGTAGCGTTCAATCGCTGCATGCGCATAGCAGGAACAGCTGGGATAGAAGCGGCAGCGCGGACCTAACATGGGGCTGATGGCGAGCTGATACCCGCGGATGCTCCACATGAATATTTGGCGGGGTTTTACCATTGCTGCGTGATCGATTTCCAATGCTGATCGAGACTGGCGCGCAGAACGCTGAGCTTGGCCAATCGCGCCGCGTCTCGCGCAGAGACGGTAACATCGACCGGCGGCAATGAATGTTGGTTCAAGCGAAAGGATTCTCGTGCGAGGCGTTTGATGCGATTGCGTGATACGGCGGTGCCGAAGGTGCGCGT
>Ga0137412_10000454_pt1 | contig 28686 bp, 27 predicted proteins | sample CZODoug2_1_16fun_FD_122160 | JGI IMG/M metagenome (GOLD analysis project Ga0137412, IMG submission 122160) | Vadose zone soil fungal communities from Angelo Coast Range Reserve, California, USA - CZODoug2_1_16fungal (Hybrid Assembly) | ecosystem: Environmental > Terrestrial > Soil > Vadose zone...
CACCGAGCCATGGTCGTCACTGGTTCACTGACCTTGGGACCGCGGCGCTTGTCGACCCTGTCGGGCGGTGAGCGGCAGCGGGTGCATCTCGCGCGCGTTTTGGCGGTCGAGGCGCCGGTGCTGTTGCTCGATGAGCCGACGACGCATCTCGATCCGCCTCACCAGGAGGACGTCGCGCGGCTGTTGCGCGAACAGGCGCGATGCGGTGCCTGCGTGGTGAGCGCCATCCACGATCTGTCCTTGGCGATGGCGGCGGATGATCTCATCGTGCTCGGCCATCGAAAAATCATCGGTCACGGGGCGGTGCAAGAGGCGTTGGACGGTGACTGGCTGTCGGCGGCGTTCCAAACGCCGGTGAACGTGGTCGAATACCAAGGGGTACACCTGTGGCGGCCAACGCTGGTTGCCCGCCCATGACGGAACAGCGGCCGCCGTCCTGTCATCGTCTGGATCGGCGCGCGCTGCCGCCTATTCGCGCAGCGATGCTGCCGCTGCGCTGCTAACGGGTTTGAACCAGCGGTTCGGAGGTGATGTGTCCGTCGAAATCGGTCCACGCATGCTGCGCGAAATCGTACAGCTTGCAGCGCCGCACCGTGTTCCAGTAGTAACGCCAGGTGAACACTTCGGAATTCAGCCGCTCGTCGAGGGTGGCGGTGAGGCGCGCCTGGGCCTCTTTGAGACGATAGAGCGGAATCCCCATGTTCACGTGATGCGCGCCGTGCTCGAGAATGTAGTGGATCAGGCCGTCGAGCGGCCGCATGAGCTTGACATGCACCGTAGTCGTTGCATATCCCGCATTCGCGGACCACTCGTCGCGCCGCTCATACCAGGCGACGCGGGGGTGCGTGTGCTGTACATAGATGACGAAACCCATCAAGCAGTTCCAGAGGAAGAACGGCACCACGAATCCGAATACCAGCAGCGACCCGATCGACCTGCCGCTGTAGACGCCCCATAGGACCAAGCCCCCGACCCACAGGATGCCGAAGGTCGCGACCAGCAGGCTGTCCCAGGTGTAGCTGATGCGCCGAGTGGTGACGTGCTTGCGTCCCGGGAAGAAGAGTTTCTTCCACCACATCTCGATCATGTAGTACACGCCTTGACCGACGCCGCTGCGGTAGATGCGCTCCAGCATGCGCCGAACCCAGGACAGGCGCGCGAACTCGGACGGCGAGTACGGCGTCCAAACGTAGTCGCGGCCCTTGAGATTGGTGAAGCCGTGATGCGCGAGGTTATGGCCGATTTCCCACAGGCTGAACGGCGTCAGCGAAGGCAGGAATGCAATTCGGCCGATCCACTTGTTGAGTGTCTTGTTGGGCGTGTAGGAGCCGTGACAGGCGTCGTGACCGATCACGAACAGGCGGGCGATCCACAGGGCCGCCACCAGCGATGCGAATATTTTCACCCACCAGGTCTCGACGAACAGCAGACTCGCGATCGACACGCCCAGCACCAGCCAATCCAGCAGAAACCAAATGATCGGCGCGGCCACGCCGCGCTCGATGGTGAACGGCTGCAGCAATTTTTGCAGCTTGAAGCGCGACTTGTCCGCAGAGGATGGCGGCGCTTCGGTTTCGGATTCGGTTTGAGGTGTGGGAGGTGTTTGCATTCAAAGACTCCGGTCTTCACCTAAGGACTCAGGGAAATCGCTGAAATCGCTCGGTCGATGAGTTGACTGCGTATTATACGCCTGTTCAGGCGTTTGGCGCGGAAATGTCAAACCAGATCAGGCCGTCTCGGCGTCCGGCCAAAGCAGAACCCCCAAATGCTCGCAGGCTTCGATTAGCGCCGTAGCGGCCTCCCGTGTGCTCGCGTCCAGCCGCCGGTCGTGAGTCAAGAGCCAGGTGAGCCGGGCTCGCCGGGAACGGGCGGAAGGTTCGCTGTCGAAAAGCGCCGGAAACAAGCCCAAGGCATCGACGAACTCGCGCATTGCGGCAGTGGTCGGGGCGTTCGGCGCCGGGGTCAACAGCAATTTGAGCCAGGTGACACAGCGCTTGGCGAGCCCCGCGCGCGTGATTCCAAGGCTGGTGCGGCGTCGCGATTCCCCGTCCGCCAGGGAGTCAGCCAGATTGCGGTAGCGTTCCACCGCCGATTCGTCCGCCGGCACGGCCGGGCTGGCGTCGGACAACACCGATCGCAGCAAGTCGGCGAGCAATAGAGATAACGACTCGGCTAAGAATCGCTGGCACTGTTCGGTATCCGGTCGTGCCAATTGTTCCCAAGACAGAGGACCACCAATTCGTCTGGCGTTCGGTGACTTTGACATGGCTCCCAGTGTAGCTGCTCCGCTGCGCATCGCAACTGTGTCAAAATGCGACCGACGTCACTGACTCGCCGAATAAGCGCGAAAACGCCGGCGGCAGCCGGCGGCTCGCCCGGTCCGCCGACCTACCGGAAAAACTTAATGAAAATGGATGAATCACCCGAAGCTCGATCGCAACTCGTTGCCGGGAAGTGCGTGTCTTTGGGGCCAGGCGTTCGCCGGATCGTCGCCGGCAATGCAGGCTTGATGACGGGACCCGGTACCAACACCTACTTGTTCGGAATCCGCGACGTGGCGGTGCTCGATCCTGGGCCCGACGATGCACGGCACTTGGCGGCCATTTTGGCGGCAGCCGGCCCCGGCATTCGTTCGGTCATCGTGACTCACACGCACCCGGATCATTCGCCGCTCGCCCGCCGTCTAGCCGAGCTCACCGGCGCGCGCCTCGTGGGATTGCCGCCCCCGGGCGACGGCCGCCAAGACGCGACGTTCGCGCCCCAACATCTGCCCCTCGACGGCGAGCGCCTGCACGCGGGTGAATGTCAGTTGATCGCGATCCATACGCCCGGGCACGCGTCCAATTGCGTGTGCTACCTGCTGGAACGCGAACGGCTGCTGTTCACCGGCGATCACGTGCTCGAAGGCGTGTCCCCGGTGATCTTGCCTCCGGACGGCGATATGTCGGCGTATTTGCACTCCCTCGATAAATTGCAATCGCTCGACTTCGAGCGCATCGCACCGGGACACGGGGGCGTGATGGAGCGCGGCAAGGAAATCCTGGGCGCCCTGCGCACGCATCGCCTTGCGCGCGAGGCGAAGGTTTTGGAGGGCCTGCGCCGGTTGACCGCCGCCGCTCTCGATGAACTGACTCCGGTGGTTTACGACGACGTGGCAGTCGAGCGGCATCGCTGGGCGCGCCTGACCTTGGAAGCGCACTTGATCAAGCTGGCGCGCGAGCACCGCGCCGTTGAAAGCGGCGGACTCTGGCGGCTCACGCAGCTATGACGGAGCGGCTCTCGATGCGGCTGCACGCAGTCAGCGTGCGGCGGGGCGACAAGTGGGTGTTGCGCAGCATCTCCTGGAGCCTGCAGCCCGGCGAACGATGGGCGCTGCTCGGCGACAACGGCGCAGGCAAGACGCAGCTGCTCAAACTGCTGAGCGGCGACGTGTGGCCGACGCCCGGCGGCCCCGAGCGGCGGCGAAACGCCGGGGGCCGATCCTCGAGCGCGCGCGGTGCGCCGCCGATCGGCGACGGGCGGCATTACCGGGTGGGCCGCCAACCGGTCGAACTGCTCGAAGCCAAGCGGCGGGTCGCCTATGTGGGCGCCGAACTGCAGGACAAATACGCGCGCTACGGTTGGAACCTGCGCGTCCGTGACCTGGTCGCGACCGGACTGCATCGCACGGATCTACTCCTGCTGCCGGTCGCACCATCCGACGTCAAGCGTGTGAATGCCGCATTGCGGGTCTGCGGTTTGCGGCGTCATGCGAGCCGTGAATTTCTGTCCCTGTCATATGGACAACGGCGTCTGGCGCTTCTGGCGCGCGCGCTGGTGCAGGATCCGGACTGGCTGCTCTTGGACGAGTTGTACAACGGGCTCGACGCCGACTATCGGCGGCGCATCGACGCGGTGCTGCAGGCAGCCGCACACCGAGGCCAGGCCTGGGTGGCGACCGCGCATCGGGCGGGCGATGTGCCCCGCGGAACGCGCTGCATGCTGGAACTCGCGGCGGGCCGGGTGCAAACCGTCAGGCGCATTCGTCCATCGGACCTGGCGCGTCTCGCGGCGCGGGCCGACGAGAGGCCGCGGCCTCCGCTGCGTGCCGGACCGGGAGTGCGACCGAAGAAACCCGTGCAGGCGAAGAAGCCCGTGCGAGCGAAGCAAGCCGCGGCGGCGGGGGCATTGCCGCGAGCGGGGAAAGTTGCGGCGTCGCGCGCTGCCGTGCTCCTGCGGCTGTCGCAAGTCGATCTGTACGTCGACTATCGACCGGTGCTGCGCGAACTCGATTGGCAGGTGCGGCGGGGCGAGCACTGGGCGGTGTACGGAGCGAACGGCGCCGGAAAATCCAGCTTGCTGAAGCTTCTCTACGGCGATCTGTCGCCGTCCCTGGGCGGTCGGATCGAGCGCGCCGGGTTCCCCCAGGGAACGCCCATAGCGGAGTGGAAGCGGTACATCGGCTATGTCTCGCCGGAATTGCAGAGCGATTATGCGGTCAACGTCAGCGTGTCGGATCTGGTGGCGAGCGGCCGATATGCCAGCATCGGTCTCGTGGATGAAGCGACGGCCGAGGATCGGCGGGTGGCGGCCTATTGGCTCGCATTCTTCGGCCTCGCGTCGGTCGCCAAGCGCCGGCCGCGGGAGCTGTCGTATGGGCAATTGCGCCGCGCGCTCATCGCGCGCGCGCTGGCCGCCGACGCTCGCATCTTGCTGCTGGATGAGCCTCTCACCGGCCTCGATCCCACACAACGCGCCGGCATGAAGCGCTTGCTGGAACGCCTGATGAAGCGCCTGACGTTGATCATCGCCGTGCATCATGCCGAGGATCTGCCGCGCGGCATGACGCACGGCTTGCGTTTACATAATCGGCGGGCATACGCGGTAGATTCCTATTCTGCGACTTGAGTCGGCGGCAAGACTGCGCGTTGCCGGCAAGACTGCGATCTTGGAACCGGAACCAGGATCGGAATATGTTGCGTGTCAAGGATGTGGCGACAGCCCTTGGAGTTTTGAGCCTGGCCGCTTGCGGCCACTCCGGGTTTGCGGTTCGGTCGGTGCCGAGCATTGCCGCGGACAATGTCGGCAAACCGGTGAGCCGGCTGCAGGAGGCATTCGGTGAACCGCGCAAGATCGACCAGACGCCGACGAAGTGGGTGTACGTCTGGTTTCTTCCGCAGAAGCCGCCCGGCGCTCCGACCGGTTTTCACGGCTGCGAGATGGAAGTCACCGTCGACGCGCGCTCCCAGCGAGTCTTGGGCTATTCACTGTCGAACATCGGCTGGTCGAACTGCCGCGACGTGGAACGCCGGATTCGCGTAGCGGAACGCTAGCCGCACTCGATCTCTCGAGAACCGGCCGGTTCTCGCTACAATGCAGGATTGGAAGCCCACGGGCTTTGCGCATCCCGGAGATTCGCCGTTGTATCTCATTTCGATTCTGTCCATCGCCGTCCAAGTGGGTTTGATCGTGCATGTGATCAAGACCGGGCGAAATATGATTTGGATCTTGGCCATTGGCCTGCTGCCGCTGGTGGGTTCCATCGCTTATGTCGTGGTGGAGATCCTGCCGGAATTACTGGGCGGAAGAACCGCGCGCCGCGCCACATCGGGTATGCGGCGCATGATCGATCCCGACCGGGCGTTGCGCCGTGCCAGTGCCGAGGTGGAGATCTCCGGCAACGTGGATTCGCGCCGCCGGCTCGCCGAAGAGCTGCTCGAGCGCGAGCAATTCGATGCCGCCATCGACGTTTCTCAAGGCGGGTTGAAGGGTGTTTTCGAACACGATCCGACGCTGTTATTAGGGTTGGCGCGCGCGCATTTCGGCAAGAAGGATTTCGCGTCGGCGCGAGCGGCGCTCGAACGGTTGACGCAGCACAACCCTGATTTCAAATCGGCGGATGCGCAATTGCTGTATGCCCGCACGCTCGAGGCCGAGGATGCGCTCGACGAGGCGGAGCGCGTCTATGCAAAGCTGGCGCCTGGATATCCCGGCGCGGAAGCGCGTCTGCGCTACGGTCTATTGCTCAAGCGCCGCGGCAAATTGAATGAGGCGCAGAGCGTTCTCAAGGATTTGCTGGATGGCGCCCAGCTGGGTCCCGCACACTACCGCAGGGCGCAGAGCGAGTGGTTGGACCGCGCCCGGCGCGAATTGAGCTAGAATCCATCGGCCGAATTGAGTAAACCGAAGGGAGTCTCCATGCAAATGATCCAACGAGTCAGTCAATTCGCGTTGATTTCCGTGGCGGCGATCATCATGGCGGGATGCGCCGGTCAAAAGGAGCCCGCACAGAAACTCATCGGCGACATTCAGGCCTCGGTGACCGCGGCCTCGGCCGAAGCTGCGAAATATGTGCCGGACCAATTGGCGGACGTGCAAAGCAAGCTTGGCGGCCTCAAGGCGTCCTTCGACAAGCAGGACTACGCGGCGGTGGTGGCAAACGGACCCGCCGTGCTGAGCGATGCGCAGAATCTGGCGACGGCAGCCGCAGCCAAGAAGGACGAAATCCTGAAGGCGCTCAACGATCAGTGGACCGGGCTTGCGGGGTCGTTGCCCGCTGCCGTCACCGCGGTTCAAAACCGCATCGACCTTCTCAGCAAGAAGACCAGCAAGAAACTGGCCGCGGGCGTCGATCTCGAGGCGGCGAAGGCCGGCGTAGGTGATGCGTCGTCGCTCTGGTCCAAGGCGCAAGCGGCGTTTGCCGCGGGCAATTTGGACGAGGCGGTGAGCGCTGCAAAAGACGTGAAGTCAAAGATCGAAGCCCTGGCTACATCCCTGAAAATGGATGTGCCGGCGATGGCCGCCGCGCCGCCCACCTCGTAGACGCAAACGGGCTTTCCTACATTCCCATGCTCGCGCAGCGAGCACCTCAAGTTCGGGGTCGCCGCGACCCCGTAAATTCGGCGCGTCAGCGCCTCAAAGAGCCAGGGTGCCTTCGCTGACGATGACGGCGGCGCCGCCGATATGCGCGGCCACCAGGGTGCCCTGATCCACTTCGAGCCTCACGTTCACCTGTCCGGGCCGCTTCATTTGCCGGCCTTGGCGGCCGATGAATGTCGTTGAGTTTTTTCCGAATTGACCGAGGTCCCACAGGTAGGCCGCCAGCATGGCATGCGCGTTGCCGCTGACCGGATCCTCAGGGATGCCGAGCGCCGGGCAGAACATGCGCGATTCGGTCGTCCACTCATCCGAGTTCCGATTCAAGGCAAAGACAAAAAAACCTTCCGTGCCGAGTTCGCTGCCGAGCGATAGCAGGGTGTCGGCATTCGGCGTGAGAGTGTCCAGCTGCCGGGGGTCGGCGATCGGCACGAGGAGCCGGGTGCCGCCCTTGCGAGCGATTCGCGCCGGCATGATTTCATGAAGCTGAGTTGCCGGCAGACGCAGGGCTTCGGCGACACGCAGCGTGGTTTTGAAGGGCAAGGGGGTATCCAACTCGGGAACGGTCTGGCGGAACTCGATGAGAGTCTCCGGGCCGGCGGCGAGCTGTTCGACCCGGGCCATGACGTCGATGATGCCGGTGCCCGAATGTTGCCGATACGTTCCGGCGCTTCTCCTCCCCAGGGCGAGAAGCACCGCGTGGGCCGCCACCGTCGCGTGCCCCACAAATGGCAATTCCTTTCGGGCATTGAAGAAACGCAGACGCACGTCGTGATCCGGGCCGTTCGCCGCGAACACGAATGCGATCTCGGTGTGCGAGAACTCGCCTGCAACGGCGGACAAAGTGGCGTCGCTTTGGCCGTCCGCGTCCAGTACGACGGTCGCCGGGTTGCCGGTGAAGCGTGTAGCCGTAAATGAGTCTACTTGGAAAATGCGCAAGGGTGTCTCCGCAGCCTACCGTGTGAGTTTTGCACGCATCCGTCCGCCAAGCTACACTTCCGTGAACCGAAGGGGTGGTCTCGAGAGGCCTGAGATGCGGGAAATCGAATGTTCGATTGACCTGCGAACCCGTTGAACCTGACCCGGTTAATGCCGGCGTAGGGAGTAGGTAAAATGCGCGCGGCTGTAGAAATAAGCATGTACCCGTTGACCGGAGATTACCGGTCGCCCATCCAGGCCTTCATCGATCGCCTGAATACCCATCCTGATTTGACTGTGCGGACCAATGCGCTGGCGACCCAGATTTGGGGTCCGCTGGATCAGATCATGACGGTTCTGACCCAGGAAATGACTGGCTCCGCGGCCGCCGCCGGCGCTCCGCAGCTGGTGTTCGTCATGAAGGTGCTCCCGGGGTTGGCGCCGCCGGACGCGGCGCCCGTGGGTCAAGCGCCGCGCGCGAACCCGCCGCGGTGATTGGCGATCTGTCGGTCCAACTCGTGGGCGCGTGGCGCGACACGAGTTGGGTCGAAATCATCGCCGCGACGCTCGCGGTGGCGTACCTGCTTCTGGCGATTCGCCAGCGAATCGAGTGCTGGGTCGCCGCGTTCGTCAGTTCCTGTCTGTATGTGTGGGTATTTTTCCAAGCCCACCTGTACATGGAATCAGCGCTGAATGCTTTCTACGCCGCAATGGCGGTGTACGGCTTCCGGCAGTGGCAACGAGGCCGGGACGGCTCGGTTCTTGCGGTGTGCCGCTGGCCGATCGCGCGCCAACTCGCGGGTGCCTTGGGCGTCATCGCGTTGTCGGCCGTCAGTTCTTACTACTTGCGGAGATTTACCCCGGCCGCGTCGCCCTTTGTGGATTCGATGGTGACATGGTCCAGCGTGTTCGCCACCTTTTTGGTGGCACGCAAGGTGTACGAGAATTGGCATTGGTGGCTGGTGATCGATTCCGTCAGTTTGTGCCTGTATTTCACGCGCCGCTTGTATCTCACGATGCTGCTGTTCGCCTTGTACTTGGTCTTGATCGTGTTCGGGATGCGGCAATGGCGCCGCACCCTGCCGCGGGCCGCAGCATATGCCGCCGGATGAACTCGAGAGCGTCCTTTCCCGCCATGTGCCGGGCGAAGGGAAACTCGAGTTTCATCGCCTGGGAAATGGCCTGGTTAATGAGACCTACCGGGTGGTCCGCGGCGAAAGCGCCTATGTATTGCGGGTAGCGGCCGCGAATTCCTACGATCTCGGGCTCGATCGCGCCTGGGAGGCGCGTGTGCTGGAGCGTGCGGTCGCCGCGGACCTGGCGCCCGTGCCGGTGTACTGCGATCCGCAGCGCGGAATACTGATCACGCGTTGGGTCGATGGACGGCCGTGGAGCCCCGTGGATGTACGGCGGCAATCGAATATCGCGAGGATGGCCGAGCTCATGCGCCGGATTCACGCGCTGCCGGTGCCGACGCCGGCGCGGTTGATGAGCCCGGCAAAATGGATCGAATACTACGGCGCCGCGTTGACTCGGCACCCGGACGTTTCCGCGGAAACGTCGGCCTCCCCCGATGTGCAGGGAGCGCGCGACCTGTCCGCCGCCGCCGCTCGGCGGCTGACCGCTCTATCGGTGCTGCCGGGGGTCGATCCCGTGGTGTGCCACAGCGACTTGCACACTCTCAATCTGGTCGACCGCGGCGACTCGTTGCTGTTGCTTGACTGGGAGTACGCGCACGCCGCGGATCCTTTGTGGGATTTGGCGGGCTGGAGCGCCAACAACGATCTGGAGGACAATGTCAGCCACGATCTGCTGGCGAGCTATACCGGCCGGCCGCCGGCACGGGCCGACTACTTGCGCCTGCAGTTGTTGGGCTGGCTGTACGACTACGTCTGCTTGTTGTGGAGCAAGCTTTACGTGAATCTGCACCGCAACGAACGGCCGGGCGTCGATTCCCCTGGCGTCAATTCGCCGGTCGCCGCGCTCGATGATCCGCAGGGCGGTGTCGCAGCGCGGGCTCGGCTGCTGGCGGCGCGGCTCCAGTAGTCGGGCCGACTAAGTTCCGGCACACTAGCCGGCTTGGCGACGAACCCCGCGAGGGGGTATTCAACGGAGAGCTCAATGGCGCGGATGATCGTAGTGGACCGGGACGGGAAAGAGCATGAGATCGAGGCAAAGCCCGGTTTGAAGGTTATGGAGATTCTGCGCGAGCTCGATTATGGCGTCGCGGCGATTTGCGGAGGTCTTTGCTCCTGCGCCACCTGTCACGTATATGTCGACGAGAACTGGGCGGGCCGCCTCCCGAAACCGCAAAGCGACGAGCTGGAACTGCTCAAGGAATTGCCCGACTTTAACGAAGCGACCTCTCGCTTGTCATGCCAGGTCGATTTCACCGAGGCGCTGTCGGGTCTCAAAGTAGCCGTCGCCCCGGACTCGTGACCGCGGGCCGTCCCTCACTTCTTCTCGGTTTGACGGCGGACGGCCTCTTGCGCCGCGGCGATGGCTTGTTGGTCGCCGAGGAACCGGCGTCCGAGAGGCTGCAACTGCTCGTCCAATTCGTAGAGTATCGGGATGCCGGTGGGAATGTTGAACTCCACGATGTCGCTCTCGGACATCATGTCGAGCATCTTGACCAGGGCGCGCAGTGAATTTCCGTGCGCGACGACGAGCACATCCCTATTGGCTCGAAGCTCGGGCACGACGCGCGATTCCCAATAGGGAAGCACGCGTGAGAGAGTGTCTTTGAGCGATTCCGCCGCGGGCAGCGAAGCCACGTCCACATTGGCATAGCGAGGATCGAAGCGCGGGTGCCGCGGGTCATCCAGACTTAAGGGCGGCGGCGGAACGTCGTAACTGCGGCGCCAAATCTTGACCTGCGCCTCGCCGTGCTTCTCGACCGTCTGCGCCTTGTTGAGTCCCTCCAGCGCGCCGTAGTGCCGTTCATTGAGGCGCCAGCTCTGCTCCACGGGTATCCACATACGGTCGGTGGTGTCCAGCATCAGCCACAGCGTGCGGATTGCGCGCTTCAACACCGAAGTAAATGCGATCGCCGGCTCGAGATTTTCGCGCTGCAATTCGCGTCCCGCCTGTGCCGCTTCGAGGCGTCCCTGATCGGTCAGATCGACGTCACGCCAGCCGGTGAAGAGATTGTCGACGTTCCATGTGCTTTGTCCGTGACGCACCAAGATCAATTTTCCGGGCACGGTACCTCCTATTGACGCAAAGCCGCGGCGAACACTCCCTCGAAGAGGGCGGCCAAGGTCTGGTTGTAAATGATTTCCACGCGCAGGCGGATGCGCCCACGGCCGGCACGCTGCAGCATTTTGCGAAATTTCTCGATCTGCGCAGCGGAAGGCGCCGCGACGCTGGCCCGCAATTCACCCTGCACCGGCACCAGGAACCGCACGCTCGATTCCTGGATCACCGCATCGGCCGCGAAGCCTCGCGCGGCCAGGTAACGCGTGACCCATGCCCAACCGGTCAGCACCGCCACCGAATACAGGCTGCCCCCGAACGCGGTGCCCTTGTAATTGGCATTGAGCGCGAGCGGGGCGCGCAACACGACGGCGCTGTCGTCAGCCGACTCGACCACGATGCCGATGTGCTTCGCCAGCATGAACTCTCCCGCAATGCGCTTTTGCAAGTAATCGCAGCCGAACTTAGCAGTGTGTTTGGTCACTCGATCAATCCTGCGCCAAACGTCTGACCGCTTGCAAAGCGACGGACAGAGTCGCGAAATCCGGCGGCGTACCGGTGCGCAGGTCGACGACGACCCGCTTCAACGATTCGACCGGGGCCGAGTGACGCGCGAGCCACTGGTCGACGCGCGCGACGGCGTCCCGCCCCTTGCACGTCAGCACGGCCCCGGTGATTTTGCGCTGCAGCTCATACAAATTGTCGCGCAAGGTGCCGCGGGCCACCGCCTGCCAGTGACCGTCCGCGGACAGACCTTCGATTTGCTCCTTGATCCAAGTCAAGCCGATTCTCTCGCCAAGGTCGAAATATGCCCTGGCGGCGTATCCTATGTCCAAACGTGCGGCCATGGCGACCTCGACCAAGTCCAATGAGCAATGTAGCACCTCCAGCGAGGCGATTCGGGAGGCGAGATCGTCGGGAACGTGCTGCTCAATCAGGAGCGAACGCTGCACCCGCAGCCGCGCCTGCTCCGTGACGCCGAGAACACCCTCCAACTCGTGGAACAGTTCCCCTACCTTGCGGGCGTAGCGCAGCACGCCGCGTTCGATATCGAGATCCTCGCGCCGATTCTCGAGCAACCAGTAGGTCATATGCCGCAACAGCCGCGTGGTCTTCGACATCGCCGTGTATTGCACTGCGGCCGAGATGCGGTTATCGAGAGCTTCGATTTGCGTCCAAATATAGCGGGCGGCGAACACTTCGCGCGCGATGCTGTAGGCGCGCGCAATGGCCGCCGGGTCCGCTCCGGTATCATCCTGGGCGCGCACCGGGAACACAGGTCCCATGCGATTGATCAAGCTGTTGGTGATCGCCGTCGCGATGATCTCGCGGCGCAGGCGGTGGCGCTTCAATCTCACGGCAAAGCGCTTCTGCACGGGCGTCGGGAAGTATCGCGCCAATTCGGTCGACAGGTAGGGATCCTCGGGTACGTTGGAATGGATGAGCGCGCGGTGCAGCCAAATCTTGCCGTAGCTCAAAATGATGGCGAGTTCGGGACGCGTCAGTCCCTCGCCGGCCTTGCGGCGCTCGGCGATTTCCTCCTCCGTCGGCAGGAATTCCAGCGAGCGGTTCAGATCTCCGGAACGCTCGAGCGCACGGATCACGAACGCGCTCTCGCTCAGCCGCTCCTTCGCTTGGAACTCGCTGGTACTGATCGCTTGGCCCTGAAGATAGTTATTGCGCAATACCAGACTCGCCACTTCACCCGTCATCTGCACCAGCAAGCGATCGCGTCCCGCGCGCGTGATTTCCTTGGCGCGCACCGCGCCGTTCAACAGAATCTTCAAATTGACTTCGACGTCGGACGTGTTCACGCCGGCGGAGTTGTCGATGAAATCCGTATTGAGCCTGCCGCCGCGCCGCGCGAACTCGATGCGCCCGAGCTGCGATATTCCCAGATTGCCGCCCTCGCCGACGACCTTGCAACTCAATTCGCGGGCGTCGACTCGCACCGCGTCATTGCTGCGGTCCCCGACATCGCCATGACTCTCGAACGTGGCTTTGACATAGGTGCCGATGCCGCCGTTCCAAAACAGATCGACGTGCGACTTCAGAATGGCCTTGATCACTTCGTTCGGCGTGACCTGCGCCGGCAGCTCGAGCAGCATCTGTGCTTCGCGCGACAGGGTCAGGTTCTTGGCGGTCCTCGAATAGACTCCGCCGCCCTTCGAAATCGCCTCGCGAGAATAGTCCTCCCAACTGGAGCGGGCCATTTTGAACAGCCGCTCCCGCTCCGCGAACGAACGCAGTGGATCCGGTTGAGGATCGATGAAGATATGCAAGTGATTGAACGCCGCGACCAGCCGGATGTGGGGGGACTGCAGCATGCCGTTGCCGAACACATCGCCCGCCATGTCGCCGATGCCGGCGACGGTGAAGTTCTGGCTCTGGATGTCGATGCTCATCTCGCGGAAATGCCGCTTCACGCATTCCCACGCGCCGCGCGCGGTGATCGCCATCTTCTTGTGGTCATAACCGGCCGAACCCCCGGAGGCGAAGGCATCGCCGAGCCAGAAGCCGTATTGCGCGGAAATGGCGTTGGCGATGTCGGAAAAGGTCGCCGTGCCCTTGTCCGCGGCGACCACCAGGTAGGCATCGTCCTTGTCGTGGCGAACCACCAGGGTGGGAGCGACGATTTTCTCATCGACGATGTTGTCGGTAATGTCCAACAGGCCCCTGATGAGCGTCTGATAGCACGCGATCACTTCGGCCTGCTGTGCCTCACGCTCGGCCGGCATGCGCTTGACCACGAATCCGCCCTTGGCTCCCACGGGAACGATCACCGTGTTCTTCACCTGCTGCGCCTTCATGAGACCGAGCACCTCGGTGCGGAAATCCTCGCGCCGATCGGACCAGCGAATGCCGCCGCGGGCGACGTAACCCATGCGCAGGTGCACGCCTTCCATGCGCGGCGAGAACACGAAAATCTCGAACAGGGGCCTGGGCAGAGGAAGCTCCCGCAGTTGCTGGCTTTCGATCTTGAAGGACAGGTATTCCTTGATCTGGCCTCCGCCGCCCGTCTGGTAGGCATTGGTTCGCACGGTCGCCGACAGCGCGTTCCACAGGGCCCGCAAAATTCGATCCTCGTCGGAGCGCGTCACTTCCTCGAGCGCGGAACGGATGCGCCGATCGAGCCGAGCGAGCGCACTCTGCCGTGCGGTCGCCGAGTTTGCCGGATCGAAGCGCGCCACGAATAGATCCGCCAAGGTCCGGGTGATTGCCGCATTGTTCACCAAGACTTGCGCAATATAACCCTGGCTGAACGGCAGTCCGGTCTGCAGCAGATACCGGCAATAGGCCCGCATGACGATCACCAGGCGCCACGGTATGCCGGCGGACAGGGTCAATTGATTGAAACTGTCGCTATCCATGCGGCCGGTCCAAACGGCCGTGAACGCACCCTTGATTTCGCGCTCCAACGCCTCGAATTTGGTCACCGTCGACGCCTGCATCACGAGTTCCAGGTCCTGAATCCAGGCGCGCCGGCCCCCCGGGAAATCCAATTCGTAGGGACGCTCGGCGATCACCTTCAGTCCCATGTTCTCCAGCATGGGCAGGAGGTCGGAGATCGGAATGGCGTCTTGATTGCGGAAGATCTTCAGAAAGAACTTGTCCTTGCGCCGCGGCTCCGGTCGGTAGATGTCGAGATGCAGGCGCGTCGGCTCCTTCTCGACGGCCTCGAGGAACGACACGTCGAGGGCGGCGGCGTCGCCCTGAAAGTCCTCCGTATAGGCCGCGGGGAACGCCTGTCCGTATTTTTCGAAAAGCTGCAAGGCGTAGGCTTCGTCCAGACGCGACAGCAGGGCCGTCTTGAAGCCGTCCAGCCACGATCGCACCGCCGCGGCGACGCGCCGTTCCAAGGCGTCGGTATCGACCCGGATTTCATCGCTCGGGCTGGTCCGCGCGACGATGTGAATGCGCGCGAGATTCGACTCCGCGATCTGTACCTGCGATTCCATGCCGACGGCGGAGAACGCCTCGCGAATGACCTTTTCGATGCGCTGCCGGACTTGCGTGTTGTATTTTTCGCGCGGAACGAACACCAGACAGGAATAGAACCGGCGGAACGCGTCGCGTCGCAGCAGCACCCGAACCCGCGGGCGCTCCTGCAATCCGAAAATGCCGGTGACGATACGATTCAGTTCCGCAACGGTCGCCTGGAACAACTCGTCGCGCGGAAAGGATTCGAGAATGTGCTGCAGGGCCTTGCCGTCATGGCTATCGGGAGCGAGCGCGAAATGTTCCACCACCTGCGCGACTTTGTGGCGCAGTACGGGGATTTCGCGCGGATTGCTGCTGTATGCCGCGGACGTCCACAAACCCAAGAATCGCCGCTCGCCGAGCAGGCGCCCTTTGGCGTCGAAATGCTTGACGCCGACGTAGTCGAGATAGCCCGACCTGTGCACCGTCGATTCGAAGTTCGCCTTGGTGACGAGGACGAGGTCGCGCGAGCGGCTCTGGCGGCGGATGTCGCTGGGTCGGATCCGGTGGGAGCTCCCCGGATGCCTGTGGCCGGGACGCAGCAGCCCCAGACCGCTGGCTGCGATCGGCTGCAGGGCCTCGTGACCTTTGCGCCCCTGCAGCCGATATTCGCGGTAGCCCAAAAAGGTGAAGTGGCGATTTTCCATCCACGTGAGCAGCGCGACGGCTTCACTCAGCACGTTCGGGTCGAAACGAGCGCTCAGGGAACTCAAGTCCCGTGCGGTCTGGTTGGCGGCTTGCTGCATCTTGCTCCAATCGGCGCAAGCGACTCGAACATCGCGCATGCTGCGCTCGATCTGCGCCGCGAGAGAATGCAGCGCCGCGGGATCGACGATCCGGTCCACTTCGATGTGCTGAAACGACTCCAGCCGCAGATTCTTTTCGGCAGGCAGATTCTTATCCTTGGACGCATCGCCGCGCTCGCGCAGCGAGAGCAAGTTCCCGGAGCTGTCGCGCGTCACCGCGAAGACGGGATGCGCCAGAAAATGCAGGGCGAGGGAGCGCTGGGTCAGCGAGAGGTTGATCGAATCCACGAGGAAGGGCATGTCGTCGTTCACCATCTCGATGACGGTGTGCGGCGAAGTGAATCCGTGTTCGCGCAGCGTCGGGTTGAATACCCGCACCAGCGCGGATCGCCGCCGTCGGCGCGCGAACATCAAGTGCGACAATGCCGTGCCGGCAAGCTCGGCCGGTTCACGCGCGGCGAGGTCGGCCGCATCGACATTGGCATAGTAGGTCTTGAGGAAGCGCGGCCAGTCCAAGTTACGCATCGATTTGGGCGGCCGAACTACGGACCGCGCGACAGCGGACACGAGTTTGCGATGTTGTTCCGAGGAAGCCTGATACATGGTTGATCCTTGCGTTAATCCGGCTTTTCAAGATCGGCGATGACTGCGCCCAAAAAGCGGCACGCCTCGCCGCCCGTGATGCACCGGTGATCGAAGCTCAAGGAAAGGGGCATGCGCCGATGGGCCCGCACTGCGCCCTCGAAGACGACGGCATCTTCGCGCACCTTGCCTGCGCCCAGTATGGCGACCGCGGGAGGCACCACCAGCGGGATGCCGTAGCGGCCGGCGAGGGTGCCGAAATTCGACAGCATCAGGGTGAAGTCGCGCAAGTCCTCGGCGGCGGTGCTGCGCCGGTGCGCCGCCTCTTTTTGCAATGCAATGGCCGCACGCAGCTCGTCCGCCGATTTGCGCTCGATGTTGCGCACCACGGGAAGGATCAGTCCGCCGGGCGTGTCGACGGCTATACCTAAGTCGACGTGGGCAACCAGGAATCGCGACTGCGTCACCGGGTCGTACCAGGCGTTCAATGCGGGTTCCGCTCGCCAGGCCCAAATCATCGCGCGCATGAGGCGCAGCATGTAGTCGCCCCGCTGCGTCCACCGATGAATGTCGGCATCGTCGCACACCGTGCTGCCCGCCACCTGATCCCGCGACTGCGACATGCTTTGCGCCATCGCGCGGCGCACGCCGCGCAAGGGTTCGACAGAACCGTCGGCGGGGCCGGCGGCGGCAATCGCCCGCGCGGCCGGAGAAGGCGCGCCGTTCGCGGCGGCGGCGCCATTCACGGTAGTCGAGCCGTTCGCCGCTGCACCGTTCGCGGCGCCCGCGCCATTCGCGTGTTGCAGGACGTCGTCGAGCGTGATCAATCCCGCGCGGCCGCCGCCTCGGACCGCCGCGAGATCCACGCCCAGGCTCTTTGCGAGCGCCCGTGCCGCCGGCACCGCTCGCGCACGCTGCGCGCCGCCGCCGCGGCCGCCGCCGGCGAACCCCGGTTCCACGAATTCCTCCTCGCTGGTCGCGGGCATGCGGCCGACGACCGTTCCAGAATCGAACTCGACGAGCGGCGCGCCGGTGGGCACGATGTCGCCCGGCGCGCCGCACAGGGCGGTCACGATGCCGCCGAACGGCGCCGGCACTTCGACCACCGCCTTGGCCGTTTCCACCGAGACCATGGGTTGATCGACCCTCACGTGATCGCCGACCGATACGTGCCACTCGACGATCTCCGCCTCGGCCAAGCCTTCGCCCAAATCCGGAAGCCTGAATGTACTCATGAAAGCAGCCCCTAGCCGTCGAGAGTGAGTTCCACCGCGTCGATGATTCGCTGCACGCTCGGAATGTAATCGTGCTCGAGTTTGAACAGCGGCATGATGGTGTCGAAGCCGGTGACGCGTTGAATCGGGGCCTGCAAGTCATACAGACCGTGTTCCGCGACCAGCGCCGCTATCTCGGCGCCTACACCGACGTTGCGCACCGCCTCGTGCACGATCACGAGCCGGCCGGTTTTCGCCACCGACTCGAGAATCGTTTCGATGTCGATCGGGCTCAAGGTCGCAAGATCGATGACCTCGGCGCTGATCCCGCGCTTGTCGAGTTCGGCGGCCGCGCGCAGCGTTTCCATGGTCATCGCGCCCCAGGTGACGATGGTTGCGTCGCTGCCTTCGCGCAGAATGAAGCACACGTCGAGCGGCAGCGCCTGGCCGTCGTCATTCACTTCCTGGCGAATCGCGCGATACAGGCGCACCGGCTCCAAAAACATGACGGGGTCCGGATCGCGGATGGCCGCCAGCAACAGGCCGTAGGCGCGCAGCGGCGAGGACGGGCAGACGACGCGTATTCCCGGAATGTGGCACAGCATGGCTTCGGTGCTCTCCGAGTGATGTTCGGGAGCGTGAATGCCGCCGCCGTGCGGTGTTCGAATGACGACCGGGCAAGTCAGGCGGCCGCGGGTGCGGTTACGCATCCGCGACATGTGATTCACGATCTGATCCAACGCCGGATACAGGAATCCCATGAACTGAATTTCCGCGACGGGCTTGAGGCCATGCGTCGCCATGCCCACCGACATGCCCGCGATGGTCGCTTCCGCCAGCGGCGTATCCTGCACGCGGTCGTTGCCGAAGCGTTCCTGCAACCCGGCGGTCGCGCGGAACACGCCGCCGTTGGCGCCGACATCCTGGCCGATCACGACTACATGGTCGTCATGCTGCATTTCCCAGCCATGCGCCAGCGCGATGGCCTCAACCATGGTTATTTTCGGCAATTCAATGACCGCTGGGCTTCGATGCGCCAGGTTTGGATGAATAACGGCGCGCGGTGAGGCGTTGCTCGTGCAGGTGCGCCGGCAAGGCGGCGAACAGGTGGTCGAACATCGCGTCGGTCGACGGTTTCGCCTTTCCCAGGTAGTCGGTTACCGCCGCGTCGACCTGCAGCGTGCACTCATGCAGCAAGGCTTGTTCCTTGGCCGCATCCCATAGTCCGGCCGCGGCGAGAAAGGTCCGAATCCGAATCAGGGGTTCGAGCGCCCACGCCTCTTTGACTTCTCGGTCGGAGCGATAGCGGCTGGCGTCGTCCGCGGTCGTGTGATCGCTCAACCGGTACGTCAGCGTCTCGATCAGACTCGGCCCCGCGCCGCGCCGCGCGGCCTCGAGCGCCTCGGAGACGGTCGCGCGCACGGCAAACACGTCGTTGCCGTCGACCTGCACTCCCGGGATGCCCGCGGCCACCGCCTTTTGCGCCAGAGTCTTCGCGGCCGTCTGCGCCTTCGTCGGAACGGATATGGCCCAGCCGTTGTTGACGACGACGAATACTACGGGCAAGGCGCGCGATCCGGCCAGGTTGAGCGCCTCGTAGAATGCGCCCTCGGATGTGCCTCCGTCGCCGATGTAGGCGAGGGCGCAACGGGGCTGCCTCAGGACTTTGAAGGCCATGGCCGCGCCGGCTGCGTGCAAGGTCTGGGTGGCGATGGGTACGCACCAAGCAAAGTCCTGCCGAGGCACGGCAAAATCGTTGCCGCGCTCGTCGCCGCCCCAATAGGTCAGGATCTCCGTCATGGTGACACCGCGCCAAAGCTGGGTGCCGAATTCGCGATACACCGGCGCCAGGACGTCCTCGGGCCGCATTGCGGCGCCGACGCCGATGTGCGTGGCTTCGTGTCCGAGGGACGAGGGATAGGTACCGAGTTGTCCGGTGCGTTGCAGGTTCACCGCCTTCGCGTCGAAAACACGGACCAGGGTCATGGCTCGATACATGCGCAGGACCTCGGCGGTGTCCTTCGCAAACGGCGGCAGCGGCGCCAAGACGGCGCCATTTCCCCCCAGGATCTGCAGGTAGTGGATTTTGAACTCAGCAACGGTCTTCATTCCCGAATTATGCCAGGGGTTGGTTGTGTTTCCATGCGCGGCGCGCTTGCCATGAGCTTCGCGCAGTAACTACGGGGTCGAGGCGACCCCGTCCATTGATTATGGGTGATGTTGGCCGGCAAGGTAGTGCTGTGACTGCATTTCGACGAGGCGGCTTGCGGCGCGCTGAAACTCGAGCGCAAGCCGTTCGCCGTGATAGAGCACGGCCGGCGCGGCGGCCGCGGATACCACGAGCTTGACGCCGCGATCGTAGAATTCGTCGATGGCGGCGATGAAGCGGCGCGCGGCGTCCTCGTCCGCCCCGGTGAATTCGGGGATGTTTGAAATGAAGATCGTGTGGTAGGAGCGCGCGAGTTCGATGTAATCAGTCTGGCTGCGCGGCCCTTCGCAGAGTTCGCCGAATTCGAACCACGCCATGCCGGCGCCAGTGGCGACTGCAGCGATGCCGCGGTCTTCGATGGAGAGGACCTTGGGGCCCGTGGCGGAGCCTCCGGCGAGCGCCGCAAAGCGCTGTTGAAGCTGCGCCGACGTACCGGCGAGCGCTGAATCCAAGTACGTGGGGGCCTGCTCCAGCTGCCGCAGACGATAGTCGATTCCGCCGTCCAAGTGCACGACGTCCATATGTTCCTGAATCAGCTCGACGGTCGGCAGGAACCGGTCGCGCTGCAGGCCGTCCTTGTAGAGATCCTGAGGCGCCGTATTGGAAGTGGCGATCAGCGTCACGCCGCGGCGGAACAGTCCCTCGAACAGGCCGGCGAGAATCATCGCATCGGCGATGTCCGCGACGAAGAATTCGTCCAGGCAAATCACGCGCGTCCGCTGCGCCAGCCGCTCAGCGACGGTGTCGAGAGGTTGCGTGCGGCGCGTGACCGCGCGGAGCTCTGCATGCACTTGGCGCATGAAGCGGTAGAAGTGAGTGCGCTCGCGCCGCGAAAATCGCAGCGATTCGTAAAACCAATCCATCAACATGGTTTTGCCGCGGCCGACGCCGCCCCACAAATACAAGCCGCGCGGCGCCTGCGCCGCCGGCGCCGGCAGCCAGCGCAGCAGCGCGCGCAGCCGCTCGCCGGCGGAGCGGGACGAATCCAGAAGATCCGCGCTCAAGCGGTCGAGCCGAACGGCCGCGTCCCGCTGGACTGTGTCGACTTCGAGCCGGTGGGCTTCAACCTCGCGCCTGAGGCGCGATTCGACCGAGGGAGGGGGGCTGGCCACCGCCGACGAAAGGATTCTAAAGACTCTGGTAGTTGGGACCGGAACCACCCTCGGGGGTCACCCAGGTAATCTGCCCCGCATAGGGGTCTTTGATATCACAGGCCTTGCAATGCACGCAGTTGGAGGCATTGATCTGCAATCTTGTCGCGCCGACGCCGTCCGCAATCATTTCGTAGACATTTGCCGGACAGAAATTGGTGCAGGGATTGCCGAATTCCGTGGCGCAACGCGTCGCACACAGCGAGGTGTCCGCCACGTGCAAATGCACCGGCTGATTCTCATCGTGCGTCGTCGCTGCGAAGAATACGAATGCCAGCCGGTCGCGCGGCGGCAGTTCGCGGTCGCCCCAGCCGCGGTCCGGGGATGTGTAGTCGCTGAGGCGCTTGAGCGCAGTGTCGTCGGCGTGATTGGCGAGCGTCCACGGGAGTTTCCCCATGGTCACGGTTTCCAGCGCCGCATTGGCGAGCCCCAACCACAATCCGCGGCGAAATCCCGGCCGGATGTTGCGTACCTTGTGCAGTTCCCGTCCGCCGGATGATTCGCGCCAGCGCTTGTCGAACCCCGCGCTCGTGCCGTACTCGGCGAAATGCGCCGCGGCCGTCATGCCGGAGCGAATCGCTTGATGGATGCCCTTGATCTTCGGGGTATTGAGCGTGCCGCCGGCGTCGCCGACCAGCATCGCGCCGGGCATTTCGAGCGTCGGCATCGATTGATAGCCGCCTTCGATCACGGTGCGCGCGCCGCCCGCGATGATTTCACCGCCTCGCAGCAGACTCTTGATGTCAGGGTGATTCTTGTACTGTTGAAAAGCCTCGAACGGCTTGAAGCGCGGATCTTCGTAGTCCAGGCCGATCACGAATCCGACGTACACGCGATCGTTGTCGAGGTGGTAAAGAAAGCTTCCGCCGTACGTATGGCTGTCGAGGGGCCAACCCAGGGTATGTTGTATGAGACCGGGCTGCACGCGTCCGGGAGGCAGCTGCCACAACTCCTTGAATCCCAAACCGTAGGTTTGGGGCGACTTGCCGGCGTCGAGGCGGAACCGCTTGATCAATTGCTTCGACACGCTGCCGCGGCAACCCTCGCAGAACATGGTGACCTTGGCGTGAATCTCCGGACCCACTGCGAAATTCGGTCCGGGCTTGCCACTCTTTTCGACGCCCATGTCGCCTATGACCACGCCTTTGACGGCGCCGCCATCGTCGTACAAGGCGTCGGCGGCGGCAAATCCCGGGAATACGTCGACGCCCAATTTCTCGGCTTCCTGGCCGAGAATGGGCACCAATTGTCCCAGCGAGATGATGAAGTTGCCGTGATTTGCCATTTGCGGCGGGGTGGGCAGGCGGAAGCGTTTGCGCCGGGTCATGAACAGGAACTCATCGCGTGCGGCCGGCACGCAAACCGCCGGCGGGTGACTGCGCCAGCCGGGGAGCAGCTCATCGAGCGGCCCGGGTTCGAGCACCGCGCCCGACAAGGAATGCGCCCCCAAACTTGCGGCCTTTTCCAGCACGCAGATGTTCAAGGCGGGTTTGAGCTGTTTCAGTCGGATCGCGCAGGCGAGGCCGGCAGGGCCGGCTCCGACGATGGCAACATCGTATTCCATGACATCGCGGGGGGATTCGCTCATCGATTTGCCGCCTAAAAAGTGGGCGATAGTAGACCACAAACACGAGTTACCGGGGAGGCGTCCACCTGGCGGACAAAACCGTGAGGGAATCTTCCGGGCCGCGTCGCTTTACTCTATGGGGACACCCATGTTGACAGGCCACGGACGCCGCCTTCCAGGATGGCCAATGGATTTGGGCATGGATTGGGCAAGGACGCCCACCCCACTTTTGCGCCGAGACGAATCGGCCCGGTGGCCGTTCGACGACGGCTCATCGGCCGGACGGGACGATCGGCTCATCGGCCGGCATTCAGTCTCGCCGCCAGGCCGCCTTGCGCTTGGCGAAGAAGGCGGCGAAACCTTCTTGGGCCTCCGCCTGGACGCGCAATCGCGCCAGCCGCGCGGCCGCCTCAGTGGATGCAGCCGCTCGGTTCGGGGCCGACGTTTGCGCCATATCGCGTATCAGCGTCTTGGCTTCCGCCAGGGCGAGGGGTGCGCCCTTGAGCAGCGCCTCGGCGATGCGCGCGCAAGCGGCGTCGAGCTCATCAGCCGCCACCACTTCGTGAATCAGTCCCAGATCCTTGAGGGTCGCCGCGGTCAAGGTCTCCGCCGACAAAAAGTAGCGCCGCGCGGCACTCTCGCCGATCTTGCCGAGCACGAAGGGGGAGATGACCGCGGGGATGATGCCGAGGCGCACCTCGGTGAAAGCGAATTTGGCCGAATCCACCGCCACCACGACGTCGCAGGCTGCGAGCAGCCCGAGCGCCCCGCCATAGCCGTCGCCGTTGACGCGCGCGAGTGTGGGCTTCGGCATGGAATCCAACAGCGCCAGCATCGCCGCGAGCTGCTCGGCATCCGCCAGGTTGGCCGCCTCGCTGGCATCCGCCTGCGCCTGCATCTCGGTCAGATCGGCGCCCGCGCAAAACGCATTGCCGGCCCCCGTGAATTGCACGAGCCGCACGGCGTCATCGTCAGCGCAGCTGCGCAATGCCGCGATCAGCGCCGCGATGAGCGCACGATCCAGGGCGTTGCGTTTGTCGGGCCGGTTGAGCGTGATCTTCGCGACGCCGCCGGCGACCGTCGTCAGAACAGACGGATTCACGCGATCGCTCGCTCGCCGGGGGCACTCACGCGAGTTCGATCGCGATCGCCGTTGCCTCACCGCCGCCGATGCACAAGCTCGCGATGCCGCGCTTCTTGCCGCGCGCGCGCAGCGCGTACAGCAGGGTGGTCATGATCCGTGCCCCGGTCGCGCCGATCGGATGCCCGAGCGCACAGGCTCCGCCGTTGATGTTCACTTTTTGATGATCCAACCCGAGATCCTTCATCGCGGCCATCGGCACCACCGCAAACGCCTCGTTGATCTCATACAAATCGACGTCCTTCGCCTGCCAATCCAATTGCCGCAGCAATTTTTGCATGGCGCCCACCGGCGCCAACGTGAACCATTCCGGTTCGCGCGCGAAACTGGCGTAGCCCAGGATACGCGCCAAGGGCTTTCGGCCCTGCGATGCCGCGAAGGATTCGCGCGTCAACACCAATGCCGCCGCGCCGTCGGAAATTCCGGAGGAACTGGCGGCGGTCACGGTGCCGTCCTTCTTGAAGGCCGGTTTGAGCGTCGGGATCTTGGCGATATCGAGCGTAAAGGGCGTTTCATCCTTGTCGACGAGCGCTTCGCCCTTGCGGGTCTTGGTCGCGACGGGAGCGATCTCGGCGGCGAAGTCGCCGTTGTTGATGGCGGCCAGCGCCCGGCGCACCGATTCGGCGGCGAAATCGTCCTGAGCTTTGCGGGTGAAGCCGTACTTCTCCGAAGTGGCTTCGGCAAAACACCCCATGAGCTGTCCGTCCCAAGGGCTTTGCAAGCCGTCGTAGAACATGTGGTCCAGCACCTCTTGATTCCCCATGCGGTAGCCCGCCCGAGCCTTGGGTAGAAGATAAGGCGCGTTGGTCATGGACTCGATTCCGCCCGCCACCACGACATTGGCGGAACCGGCGCGAACTTGATCGCAGGCCAACATCACGGCGCGCATCGCGGATCCGCACATCTTGTTGATCGTGGTGGTCGGAACGCTCACGGGAATCCCGCCGCCCAAGGCCGCTTGCCGTGCCGGCGCCTGGCCGATTCCGGCCGACAGCACGCAGCCCATGATGACTTCGTCGATTTGCGCCGCGGCCATTCCGGAGTCCGCGAGCGCGGCCTTGATCGCGACCGATCCGAGTTGCGGAGCAGTGACCGAGGCGAACGCGCCTTGGAAGGCGCCGACCGGCGTGCGCCGGGCCGCTAAAATAACGATGGGATCGGAATTCATGAGGCTTTCCCGTAAAATTGCTGGGGGATGCCTAGTATAGCCGCTGCGACGCCTGTTTTAAGGCGCCAGCGGATCGCCCACGGCATGCGCAATCAGCTCGCGGCTGCGCTGCTTGGCATCGCTCGCGCTGAGAACTTCAAGTATTTCAACGCGGATGGTCGAGCGTTGGACCCGCAGGCCCCCCGGGGGCAGAACGGCCCTCGTGCCGTGAATGGCCACGGCCACGACGGGCAGTCCCAAGCGTTCCGCGATGGTGAATGCGCCGCCCAGAAACTTGCCGATTTGGGGAATCTCGGTGAACGTGCCCTCGGGAAAGAACACCAGGGATTGGCCGGTGGCGGCGAGTTTAATCACGCGACGCGCGTCGACCGCGCCCTTGTGGCGATTGAAGCGTTCGACGAACTGCGATCCCAGGCGCCGCAGCAGCAGTCCGGCGAGAGGCACACGCACCATTTCTTTCTTGATCACGAAGGCGAAATCCGGCGGCAATGCCGCGGCGGCCACCAGGCCATCGATATAGCTCGCGTGATTGGCCACGACCACGCAAGGAACCTGCGGCAGGCGGCTCAACCCCTCGACGGTGAACGGAATACCCGCCGCCCGCAAAAAAGCGCGCGCGAACACTCCCGCCACCGTCCGGCGCCCGCGCAGACTCGGAAGGAACAGGTTGACCCCCAGCACGGTCAACCCTAGGGCGATGAATACCACCAGGCAATAGGCGGTATACAAAGACCGTGCGGCCGCGCGGTACCGGGATTGCGCGCCCACGCGCACCCTAGACTGCTTATCTTCTGTGATCTGGTTCACCTTATGTTAATACTTAACTGTACTGTGATTCTGGTCACGCCGACCAGCCGGCACCCCTCGCATACTCGATCCTAAGTAGCGCGTACAGCACCATTTCGTGCGAAAACCCACGCGGAAGAATATGGCGACGGCTCTGAAACGGACGGTTTATACACGCACCTCGGGTGCAGGGGTACCGGCTGTCCGCGAAGCGGCGGACCCGGCCTTGCAACGCTTCCTCGACGCGGTGTGGCTCGAGCGCGGGCTGTCGGCGAATACGCTGGCGGCGTACCGCGCCGATCTGACCGCGCTGGCGCGCTGGCTGGAAGAGCGCGACAGCGCGCTGCTCAAAGCCACGCGCATCGAAATACTGGGATTCATCGCAGCGCGCGTCGAGGGCGGATCGAGGCCCCGATCGACCGCTCGGCAGCTGTCGAGTTTTCGACGTTTCTTTCGGTTCATGGTGCGCGAGGGGTTGATCGAAGTCGATCCGACGGCGCAAATTGCGATGCCAAAAATCGGCCGATCCCTGCCCAAATCGCTGAGTGAAGCCGAGGTCGATTCGTTGCTCGAGGCGCCGACGGTGTCGGATCCGCTGGGGCACCGCGACCGCACCATGCTCGAAGTACTGTATGCCACGGGCCTGCGGGTTTCCGAACTCGTGAGCCTGAAGCACAATCAGGTCAATCTCAACCAGGGCGTGATGCGCGTGGTCGGCAAGGGCAATCGCGAACGCTTGATTCCGCTCGGCGACGAAGCGGTGAAGTGGCTGCAGCAATTCATGCAGGGCCCGCGAGTCGAGATTCTGCTGGAACGGCAGACCGATTACCTGTTTCCGACGCGCCGCGGCGACCGCATGACGCGCCAGGCGTTTTGGCACATCATCAAGCGCTATTCCAAGAAGGCCGGCGTCGAGAAAGAGCTCTCTCCGCATACTCTGCGGCATGCCTTCGCGACCCATCTGTTGAACCACGGGGCGGATCTTCGCGTCGTGCAGATGCTTCTGGGGCACAGCGATCTGTCGACGACTCAAATCTATACCCACGTCGCGCGCGAGCGCCTGAAAGAACTGCATTCCCAGCATCACCCGCGCGGCTAGGCGGCTCAAGGCACGCGCGGCCGCGGAATTTGCGCGGCCCTGCTAGAATTGCCTGAACCTCCGGATTGCCGCCGGGTCGAATAATTAAGTTCCGCTGGAGCGCCCAAGCATGTTGAGATTTCTCGCCACCCTAACTTTGGCCATCTGCGCCCTAGGATTGGGCGTGCGCGCGGAGGCCGGTCAGGGGCAGACGTCGGGTCAAACACCGGCGCAAACGCCGGGACAGACACCGGCGCAATCGCTGGGGCAGGCGTCGGCGCAAACGGGGCAGACATCAGTTCAGACGCCGACGAGCGGCCAGGCTGCAGATCCGCGCGCAGCGCTCTTGAAACGCTTGCCCGCCGGGTCGAAGTTGGAGGATTTGCGGCCTTCGCCGATTCCCGGCATGTACGAATTCATGCAGGGAGCCGAGATCAGTTACTTGACCGCGGACGGCAAGTATTTTATCGACGGCAATCTCTACGACATGGATTCGCGTGAAAATCTGACCGAAGAGCTGCGCACGCGCGCGCGACTCGCCTTGATCAGCGCGGTTCCCGAGTCGGAGATGGTGATTTTCGGACCCAAAAATCCGCTGTACACCATTACGGTGTTCACGGATGTCGATTGCGCCTATTGCCGCAAGCTGCACAGCGAGATGGCTGAATTGAATCGCTTGGGAGTTCGCGTGCGCTACATGTTCTATCCGCGCACCGGCCCCAATACGGATAGTTGGAAGAAGGCCGAGGTCGTGTGGTGCTCGCCGGACCGCAACGAAGCGCTGACCCGGGCGAAGGCCGGTGCTCAGTTGGATATGAGCAAGACTTGCAACGCGACGCCGGTCGCCCGCGAATACGCCTTGGGGCAAAGCATCGGCGTGCGCGGCACGCCCGCCATCCTCACGGAACGCGGCGACTACATTTCCGGCTACATGCCGCCGCGCGAACTCGTGCAGCAAATCAAGGATCTGCAATTGGCGAAGCGCTGAGATCGGGCGTGAACGCTCCAGCAGCTTGAGCTGCGGGCGTCAACGCTCCAGCAGCTTAAGCTTCTCCGGTACGCCTTCCCACTGCTTCGCATCCGCCGGAGCGTCTTTCTTCTCGCTGATCACCGGCCATTTCTTGGCGAGTTCCGCGTTCAGTTTGAGAAAGCTCTCCTGGCCGTCCGGTATCTCTTCCTCCGAATAGATGGCTTCCACCGGGCACTCCGGCTCGCACAGCGTGCAGTCGATGCACTCGTCGGGATCGATCACGAGAAAGTTCGGGCCTTCGTGGAAACAATCGACCGGGCAAACTTCCACGCAATCCATATATTTGCACTTGATGCAGCTTTCGGTGACCACGAATGCCATGACTTACCTTCTATTGACCAGTTAAATGTGTATCGACCAGTTGAACGTGAATACTATTCTGCCACAGCCGCACTCGGATCCCGAATGAGCTCGAGGTGGGCGGGCGCTCAGGGTTTCAGCCTGCGGCTCAACTCGGCGAAATGATGACCCTCGCGTCCCGCGGTGCGGTCCTCGAAATATTTACGCAAAGTGAACTCGCCGCTCGGAAACGCCAAATTCGCCCAGGGAATCTCGGCCTCTTCGTACAGGCCGACTTCCAAGCTCTCCGGTCCCGGCGCGAATTCGGGCTGCCGCAATTTGGCCCTGAACATCACGTGCACCTGGTTTGCGCCTGTCACGCTGACCACCGCCAGCAACGAGCCGACTTCTACCGTCGCGAGAGCCTCTTCGTAGCATTCGCGCGCCGCCGCGGCCTGCAAGGTTTCGCCGTTTTCCATGAAACCGGCCGGCACCGTCCAGTAGCCCAAGCGGGGTTCGATGGCGCGGCGGCACAGCAAGATCTTGCTCCCCCATTCGGGCACGCAACCCAGAACCAACAACGGGTTCTTGTAGTGAACCATGCCGCAGCTCGAGCATACGAAACGCGGGAGGTGGTCCCCGGCGGGGATTTTGAGCTCGACGGGTGAGCCGCAGTTGCTGCAGAAATTCAAAGGACGTCCATAAATAAATTCTGGTGCCCGGAGAGGGAATCGAACCCACACGGTGTCACCACCACCGGATTTTGAGTCCGGCGCGTCTACCAGT
>Ga0137412_10000455_pt1 | contig 28670 bp, 35 predicted proteins | sample CZODoug2_1_16fun_FD_122160 | JGI IMG/M metagenome (GOLD analysis project Ga0137412, IMG submission 122160) | Vadose zone soil fungal communities from Angelo Coast Range Reserve, California, USA - CZODoug2_1_16fungal (Hybrid Assembly) | ecosystem: Environmental > Terrestrial > Soil > Vadose zone...
AAGGCTGCCGCGCTGGTCGGGGAAGCCGAGCGCAAGCACAGCGAGATCATGGGCGGTATCCAGCGCGAGAAGTCGGTGCTGGACAAGAAGATCGACGAGTTGCGTACCTTTGAGCGTGAGTACCGCACGAGGCTCAAGACGTACCTCGAGTCGCAGCTGCGGGATCTCGCTGGCAGAGGGTCCGCCGCGCCGTCGGACGGTCGGGCAAACTCGAGCCAGGGTTATGCGGCCACCGGCTACGGCTCTAGGGCTGACGCCGGAAGCTGACCTCGGCCCGGCACCAACGATTTCGGTGGCCGGCGCCACAAGCGACGTCGTCACCTCGGAGTGAACCGTGTTACTGCTGGTCTTGATTTTCGTGCTGGTGGCCTTCGGGCTGCTGTTGGTCGCCCTGGTGACCGGGACAGCAGCCTGGGCCTGGGTCTCGGTTGTGGTGAGCGTGGCCGCCGCCGGGGCTCTGGTCTACGACTGGGCACAACGGCGCGCCGCGGTCAAGAGCAGCGTGGCCAACCGTGCGCCTCGCGGCCAGTTCTCCGCGCCGACGAACCTTGCCGAGCCCCCGACCACGGCAATTCCGGCCTTGGGCCACGCGGTCACTGACCCTCCGACCGAGGTGTTCGCGGCGATACGGCCCAGCTCCGGGGTCGGACCGCCCGTCGCGGACGCGCCCGAGACGGTCGCCATCCCAGCCGTCTCGTCGCCGCCCGGCTCGCCCGATCGACCGTCTAGCGCTGTGCCAGATGGCCGCCGATCAGGCGATCAGCAGTCACCCAGTGTGACAACGGAAAGCGGCGATCGCACGAATGTGCCGAATTCGGCGGCCGCGTCCCTAACGGGTGACAAAGCTGAGGAAAAGGCAACTTCGGAATCCGGCAAAACGGGCGACCGGGGTATCGCACTGGCCGCCGGCGCGGCCGGTGCGGTTGTCGCCGGTGCCGCGGCGGCGCGCTCGAACACCACCGGGCCGCCCCGTGCCGATGAGCCCAAGGACGCCCGCCCGGCAGGTGGCGAGCGGCCGACCGACACTACCGAGCAGCGGTCTGGCGGGCCCGCCGAGCCGGACCGGGGCGGCAAGCCGGCCGAACCCGCCCGCTCGACCGAGCCAGCCCGTTCCGGGGAACCGGCCCGGGCGGAGGGCCGTCCCGACCAGCGGCCCGACGGTGCACCGGACTCCCGGCCGGACAGCGGTGCGTCCGAAGGCTGGCCCCGCGGCCGGACCAGTGCCAACCGCAACGAGGGCAGCCGGGTCGACGCGAGCCGCGGTGACGCCAACCGTGACCCGAACCGCGGTGACCCCAACCGAGGCGACGCGAGCCGCCCGGACGCGACATCGATTCGCCAGGACCACGATTGCGCATCGAAGGTGGAACGTATTTGCTTGGACCACCAGCTGCCGGTACAGCTGCCGGCGCGGGCGCGTCGCCGTCCGATGAACGCGCGCAAGCTGCGAAACGGCGAGACTGCTCTCGCCATGGCTGTTGCTCCGGTGTGCCCCACGGGACCGGCCCGCGGTGATTACCTGAGTCATGGGTGACTCCCCTTCCCCTGATTCAGAAGTCACAACGAACACACGAACGTAGGGTTTCGGTTACCCATGGTTGTAATTCTCGAAGAATTGCCGCTAGTAGGGTGAATTGCCCCGGTGTGCTGCATGCATTTGTTCGACTACGGGGCACCGGCGGACCGGCGGCAACCGTGACCGGGCACAATTTCGCGCGTGACGACAGCGGAGCCGGCCACCCGTCGTTGGAACGCCAAGAAGGTGCTGCTCGTCAGCATCGGCGTGCTGGTCGCCGGCGTCGTGGTGGCGATCGGCGTCGGCTTCGGGGAGTCCAAACGGGTGAGCGGCGCGAGCATGCGCCCGACCCTGCACGGTGGCGATCGCGTGCTCGTCGACACGTCGGCCTACCACACGGGCGGACCGGGACGCTTCGACGTCGTGGGGCTGCACGCACCGGACATCGGCGGCCTGTCGATGAGGCGGGTCGTCGGCCTGCCGGGCGACCGGGTGCAGATCCGCGCCGTCGACGGGCAGCCCCAGGTATTGCTGCAACCGGCGGGCAAGGGCGAGTGGTTCATCGTGGATGCCCACCGTCACCTCGACTGGGGCGCCGGTCCGGCCACCTGCTGCGCCCCGGACGGCACGGCGAGCGCCGGCGATCAGGCGACCGTCCCGGCGGGTGAGTACTTCGTGCTCGGCGACAACCCGGCGACGTCGAAGGACTCGCGCACGTTCGGGTTCGTCGAGCAATCGGCCGTCGTCGGGCGGGTGTCGTTCCGGATCTGGCCGCCCGGCGGCATCGGCGGACGTCCGAAACTAGTGCCCCTGCGCTGACCCGCCGGCCGCGAACCCGTTGGGGCTGGGCTCCAGGCATACGCGGCAGAACTCCTCGCCGAACTCGTTCAGGTGGATGCTGCGGTGCACCGTCCGGGGCGAGCGCCCGGCGCGCTTCATCGCCGCGGCAACGTTCGGCTGAGCCTCGACGAGCTGGTATCGGTTCGGGTTGGCGACCTGCTCTTTGGAGAACTCCAGCAGCCCTAGCCGGTTCAGGTTCGTGAGGTAGGGGTGGATGCGGTCGACGTGCCGGGCACCGGCGTGCTCGGCGATCATGGAGAGCCCGCCCTCGATCAGCTCGGATCCGACCCCGAGCGGCCGGTTGGTGCGGACGTCGATCGCCGGCTGCGGGCCCTCGCGGTAGAGGAAGCGCAGGATGCGGGCTTCGTCCGGCGTGATCTCGGACAGGATGCGGGCGTACGCCGGATGGCCCTCCTCGGTCACGGTCACGTCGGCCGAGCGGTGCAGAAGATTCGCCCCGAGCGCCTGCAGGGATTCGGCGGACGCCGGCCGGTCCGGTGTCGCCTGCTCGCCCAGGCCGAGGACCCGCCACGCGAACGACCGCAGATCGGCCGCGGCGTCGGAGGCGATGTTGGCGACCGGGTCACCGTTCATGGCCCGCTTGGCGAGCGCGGTCCCGCCGGTTACCGTCGCGCCGACCGACCACGACACGGCGTGCCACCACGACGTCACGACCACCCGGGCGATGCCGGGAACCGCTCGCACCAGATTGACGTCCTGGTCGTCCGACTCGGTCATCTCACACTCCAAAGATCGCCAGGTGGACGAAGCCCGCGAACAGGCCCAGCGCGCCACCGTGCAGGAACAGCAGCCACTCATCCTGCTTGATCGCCGACCGGAGCATCTCGACGAACTCGTCCGGCCCCATCTTCTTCATCTGCGCGGCGATGAACGAATAGATCTTCTTGGACTGCTGTTTGTTGAACTCCGCGTCGGTGAACGCGATCGGGGCGAAGTCGGCCGCCTCGGAGGCGACCGAGGCCCGGATCGTGTCGTACTCCCTCGTGCCGATCGCCACCCGCACCGCCGCCCGCGCCGGGCCGACCGCCTTGTCGACGGCCGGACGCAGGTTGTCCTCGAGCATCTGCTGGGTGCGATCCGAACGCGGGCCGTACAGCAGCTCGTTCCCGATGTTCTGCAACGTGATGACGTGATCGGAGATCAGCTGCGCGTAGGACTCGGTCACCTCGTCCTTGCGCTTGATGAACAGCCCCTGCCGCCACGGCACGTACCACTTCGGGAAGATCGGCTCGAAGATCATCGAGATGCCGAGGTAGTTGACCGTCCAGCCGATGATCACGCCGCCGACCGGCAGCACGTACCAGTGCGGGAACGCGTGCAACACGGCGACGAGCAGGAAGCCCATCGGATACCCGAAGTAGAAGCCGAAGTTCTGCATGAACCGCAGCTCTTTCTTGCCGATCACCTGGAACAGGTCACAGATCAGCTGCGGATGCGCCTCGAAGTAGGAGATCACCATCAGCTTGGCGTCGATCAGCTGGTCGATGTTCTCGCCGATCTCGGCGGTGAGGTGTTCGACGATCGCCGGCAGTTGCTGCTCGACGCGGGCGAACACCGCCTCCTTCACGATCGGCGGCAGGTCGTGCCACAACTGCGGGTTCTCCCGCAGCATGATCATCTCGACCACGCCGCGGATCTCGGTCCGCGCGATGGTGGTGAGGTGCGCGGCGATCTTGTCCGGCTCGAGCTCGCGGTAGAAGTCGCCGATGCTGCCCAGCCGGGCCAGGCCCTTGTCGACCGAGATGCTGGCCATCTTGTCGGTCCGCGACGGGACGATGCCCTGCCAGCCCATCCGCCCGTCGTAGCGGATCAGCGGCAGCACCTGCACCCGCCGTGGCAGGAACGGGAACAACACCCGCAGCCCCGGCACCCGTGCCCCCCGGAACCGCAGCGGCTTGAACAACATCAGCACGCCGGTCCAGTTGGTGATGTAGCCGATGACCCCGGTGAACAGCGGCACGGAGATCAGGTCGACCAGCAACTTGTGGTCCATGCCGACACCGCCTCCCGCCGTCTACGTGAGGCACATCATGCTGACGACTGCGCGGTTCGTCCGCAACAGCCCGTCACACACGGCCCACGCTGGGCATCAGGAAATCGCAGGAAGATCGCGTTCCTGAGCAGATCTTCCTGCGCATCCGGCCTCATGGGGCTGCCGGCGCAGGAAGATCGCCGTTGGCTGGGATCTTCCTGCGCGTACTGCCGCGCCGGGCGTCAGGACGGGACGCGTAGGCGGATCGTCTCCGGCAGGCCGCGCAGCTGGTCGAGCATCTCGTCGGTGTAGGTGGCGCTGACGTCGGTGACGACGTAGCCGACCTCGCCCCGCGTGCCCAGCAGCTGCGCCTCGACGTTCACCTTGTGGTCGGCGAGGATGCCGTTGATCGTCGCCATCACGCCCGGCACGTTGCGGTGGATGAGGATGAGCCGGTGCGTGTTGGGGGGCTGCGGCAACGAGATGCCCGGCAGGTTGACGCTCATCGCGGTGGCGCCGTCGACGACGAAGTCGCGGAACTTGCCGGCGACGAAGCGGCCGATGTCCTGCTGCGCCTCCTCGGTCGAGCCGCCGATGTGCGGGGTCAGGATGACGTTGCTCAACCCACGCAGCTCGCTGACGAACTCGTCGCCGCGCTTCTTCGGCTCGACCGGGAACACGTCGACGGCCGCCCCGGCGATGTGCCCGGACTCGATGTGTTCACGCAACGCGCCGTAGTCGACGACGAAGCCCCGGGACAGGTTCAGGAACAGGCTGCCCGGGCGCATCTTGGCGAACTCGGCGACGCCGAAGAAGCTGTCGTTGGACGCCCGCCCGTCGACGTGCAGGGTGACCACGTCGGACTCGGCGAGCAGGCCGGCCATCGACTCGCAGCGATGCGCGTTACCCAGGGCCAGCCGGTCGGAGGTGTCGTAGAACAGGACGCGCATGCCGAGGTCCTCGGCCAGCACCGACAGCTGCGTGCCGATGTTGCCGTAGCCGACGATGCCCAACGTGCGGCCGCGTACCTCGTGGGCGCCGTCGGCGGACTTGTCCCAGACCCCGGCGTGCATCAGGGCGTTCTTGTCGGCCAGGCGGCGGGTCAGCGCGACGATCTCGGCGATGGCCAGCTCGACGACGCTGCGCGTGTTGGAGTACGGCGCGTTGAACACGGTGACGCCACGCTCGGCGGCCGCGTGCAGGTCGATCTGGTTGGTGCCGATGCAGAACGCGCCGACCGCGATGAGGTCGGGAGCAGCCTCGAGAACCCGCTGCGTGACGTTCGTCTTGGACCGGATGCCCAGCAGCGTGACGCCGCCGATGCGCTCGATCAGCTCGTCCTCGTCGAGCGCGCGGTCGAGCGACTCGACCTCGAACCCGGCGGACGTAAGCAGCGCAATAGCGTCAGGATGGATTTGCTCGAGCAAGAGCACGCGGACTGATGGCACCCGGCCAGTCTATGGCCGGGTGCCATCCGGATTCAGGTCAGCAGGCGCCGGCGGCGGCCGCGACCACGGTCGGTGCCGGAGAAGCGCCGGTAGACCAACAGCGCGATCACGGCGCCGATGACCGAACCGATCACGCCCGAGGCCTGGAAGAAGCCGTCGTCGCCGTCGTTGTGGAACAGGACGTAGCCGAGGAATCCGCCGACGAACGATCCGACGACGCCGAGCAGGATCGTGCCGGGGATGCCGATGGAGTCCCGTCCGGGAACGAGCAGGCGAGCGAGCGCGCCGGCGATGAGTCCGACGATGATCAGCGAGATGATGAGCCCTAGCACGGTGCCTCCTTATACGGAGTTGCCTCCCTGAGGACGCGATACCCGCGGGGCGTCGAACCCAAACTCAACGAGAAACGCCGATGCCGCCGGCGGTCCGGGCGCCGTAACGGGCCTTCTCCCGGGCGAGGTCCAGGGGACGGATCCGCACCCGATCGGCCCGGACCTGGTCGTCGATGGCATCAGCCGGGACGATCCACGCGATTTCGAACTCGATGCCGTCGGGATCCTTCCCGTACAAGGACTTTGTCGTGCTGTGGTCGGACGCCCCGACGAGAGCACCCGCCTCGGCGAGCCGGTCGGCGAGCTCGTCCAGATCGGTGAGCGTGTCGACCTCCCAGGCCAGGTGATACAGCCCGACGCTCGTCCGCCCGGCCGCATTGGGGCCCGCGGCGGCGCCGATCTCGAACAGGCCGAGGTCGTGGTCGTTGCTCGATCCGGGCGCCTGCAGGAAGGCGGCGCCGGGCAGCCCGCCCAGGCCGTCGATGACCCGGAACCCCAGCACGTCGCGATAGAACGCGACGCTGCGCTCGACGTCGCGGACGTACAGCACGGCGTGGTTGAGACGGTGGATCGGCATGGCACCCAGGATACGCGACTGAGAGTTGAGCTTTCAACTATTGACGATCTCGCGTATCGTCGTGGCGTGGCGAAGACCCGCTGGCTCAGCGCATCCGAGCAAGGGGCGTGGCGCGCGTATCTCGAGGCGACCATGCTCCTGTTCGATGCGCTCGATCGGCAGCTGCAGCGCGAATCGGGCATGCCGCACGCCTACTACGAGATCCTGGTCCGGCTGTCCGAGGCGGACGCCCGCAGCATGCGCATGAGCGAGCTCGCCGACGCCACGCGTTCCTCGCGCAGCCGGCTCTCGCACGCGGTGGCCCGGCTCGAGGAGCGGGGCTGGCTCAAGCGCGTCGAGTGCGAGACCGACAAGCGCGGCCAGGTCGCGATGCTCACCGACGTCGGGTTCGCCGCCCTCGAGGAGGCCGCGCCGGGGCATGTGGCGGCGGTACGCAAGCACCTCATCGACCAGCTGACCCCCCAGCAGATCGCCCAGCTCGAACAGATCGGTTCGGTCGTCATCGCCGGGCTGGAATCCCCGGAATGCCAGGCCGTCCGCGCCGCCGACCCACCTGCGTGACGTTGGGCGACGCCGCGGCCGCAGGTGCCGTCGCGGCCGTGGTCAGCGGAGCACCGTCCACGGCCCACGCGCTGCTCACCGGCGGCGACGTGCTGGCACCGACGCTGGCCGCCGGATCGCTGCTGCTGCCACGCGAGACCCGGCGGGGTCGGCTGCTCGTGGCGGCCGGCCTCGCGCATGGTGCACTGTCACTCGGCTGGGCGGTGCCGATCGCGCCGATCGTGCCTCGCCGGCATCCGATCCGGACCGGCGTGGCAGCTGGCCTGGCCATCGCCGCGCTCGACCTCGGCGTCGTCGGTCGGCGCCTGCCCCGGATCCGCGCGCTCCCCCTCTGGTCACAGGTCGCCGATCACGTGGCGTACGGCGTCGTGGTCGCCGCGATCGTCGCTCGACGGCAGCGCTCACGATTTGCCTCGGGGGAGAACTCGTTGAAACGACCGCCATGCTGTTAGGGTGGCGGCGGTTGTCAGCAATCTTCCTTCACGTCGTGACGCGCAGGATCTTTGCGCCGCGCGTCTCTTCTTTCCTAGTCGGACGTAAGGCAGGCACCGCACGGGCCGCGCACAGTGCACGGCCTGCCTCACGAAGGAGTACCTCTACATGACTCAGGGAACCGTGAAGTGGTTCAACAGCGAGAAGGGCTTCGGCTTCATCTCCCCTGACGGCGGCGGCGCGGACGTGTTCGTCCACTACTCGGCGATCTCCGCCGATGGCTACCGCAGCCTCGAAGACAACCAGCGCGTTGAGTTCGAGACCACCCAGGGCCAGAAGGGCCCGCAGGCGGAGAACGTCCGCCCGATCTGATCGTCGCAGTGACGAAGCCCCGGTCGTTCTCGGCCGGGGCTTCGTCATACACAGTCCGTACAGAAGCTGGCCAGCTATAAATTCGTTCACCGCCTCCGCATCGTGGTGAGGCCCGCAGAGGTAGGCATCGGGGTGGCTATCCAAGACCAGCTCTACGACTCACGACGAAGCTGCTACTACGAGAAACCCGTGCTTCGGGGGTGGCTGCACCTCGCCCTGTTCCAGGCCTCACTCGTGGTCGGCACGCTCGTGCTCACCGAGGTTGAAGGAACCGCGCGCATCGTGACCGCCGCGGTGTATGCAGCGACGGTGAGCGGCTTGTTCGGCACGAGCGCGCTCTACCACCGCGGCCGGTGGAGCGAGCGAGCATCGCGCGTCCTGCAGCGCGCCGATCACCTCATGATCTTCTTCCTGATCGCCGGAACGGCCACGCCGGCGTTCATCATCGGCTTGCCCGGTGCCGCGGGAATCGTCGGTGCGAGCGTGCTGTGGACGTTCACGCTGACCTTGGCGGTCATCCACCTGTTCTGGATGCACGCGCCGGAGAAGCTCGTCGGCGGCACATTCATCGCGCTCGGCGTCGCCGCCGGCGCCGCTCTGCCGGCCGTGTGGGTACACAGCGGCGTGCCCGCGGGGATTCTCATGCTGGCCGGCGGCGCCCTGTACATCCTCGGCGCCGTCGCCTACCACTGGCGGTGGCCGGATCCGGTGCCGTCCATCTTCGGGTACCACGAGGTGTTCCACACGTTCGTCGGTCTGGCCGCGGCCTGCCAGTACGTGTCGATCGCGGTGTTCGTCGTCTGAGCCGGCTAGGAGGTCGCGAGCAGCCGGCCCAGGTAGTACTCGTTCACGGCGGCACCGTCCTGGTCGACCGCCGTCCGGCGCAGGCCCTCGACCTGGAACCCGCAGGATAGGTAGAGCCCGAGGGCCCGGCGATTGTGCTCCATGACCGTGAGCTCGAGCCGCCACAACCCGTGCCGCTCGCCGTGGTCAGCGGCGGCGTCCAATAGCGCCTTGCCGATGCCCTGGCGCTGGTAGTCGGAACGAACCCCTATCACGACGTAGCCGGTTCGTCGCGCTCGCCGATACGGCAGGACCGATACGTCGACGTAGCCGGCCAACTGGTCATCGCCCGCCGCGACGAGCAGGTAGGACGGGTCGGTGCCGTTCTCCATCGTCTGCAGCCGTTGCCGCAGCGGCGCCGGGTCAGCCGAGCGCTCACCTGGCGCGAGCAACATGAGATCGCTCTCGTCGTCGAGCACGAACTGCAGCCGCAGCACGGCGTCGACGTCACGGACGACGGCCGGGCGGATCAGCGTCTTGGTCATCGTCACAGGCGAAGGCTAGTGGAGGGCCTGCCTTAGTGGTTGCGCAAGTACGGCGCGGCCGAGCACCGACGTCGCGCTCCAGACCCGATCACTTCACGCCGTACGGACAGTTTCTTTGCGCGCACTTTGCGCTCAACGCGACGCCGAGCAAACACGCTGCTACGTTCGGTGCGCGTTGTACATGGCATTAACCGCGGACATGGCGACAATATGGTAGGGGAGCGCCGGTGCTTGAGGTCATGATCGTTTTCGGAGCGGCGGTTCTTGCTGCCTCACTGGCAATGGCGGGTGCCGCGCTGCAGAGCTGGTACCACGATCGGCGGCTCGAAGCCCCCGTTCGTGGCCTGCCGCAGCCCGAGGCTGACGAGCTCGTGACCGAACTTGACCTGCTGGTTCGCCGGCTCGGCGCGGCCGCGCTGCTCGGCGCCTCGGTCACCGGCGACGAGCCGCGACTGCTGTTCGAGCGGAACTGGGAAGGCGATCTGCTGCGGCGGCTGCGGCGGGTGGTGTTCGGGCACCCGAGCCCGCCGGTCCGCGCCGCCGCCCGGTCGGTCAAGGACAAGATGTGGCCGCTCTTCGTCGCCGCGACCGACATCGACTGCGAAGGTTACGAGTCGCTGCGCCACCCCGACCAGCGGGCGCGCGTCGTCGCCGAGATCGACGCGGCGATGGTGGAGCTCAAGCGAGTCACCTACACCGGTGTGTTCCGGGCCGTGCCCCGCCCGGTCGTCGACGAGGTCGTGCAGTACCGCCCGTCCAAGCTCGCCCGGGTCCTGGCCGAGCGCACGACCACCCTCTAGCGGAACGCGACCACAGCTACCGCAACCAGCAACGCGATGAGCACGCTCGCCCTGACAGCGAGAAGCGGCCAGAGCAAACGCAACCAAGAACGCGATGAGCGCTCGCGCGAAGAGCCGCCGGCCGCGACGGCCTGTCCGCGGCCAAGCCGGGCGCAGGTCTGAGCCGCGACGCAGGAGCAGCGCAGATCCGACTCCGGCGAATTAGACAGTTGCTTGGTTGACTGCGGCGAACAGGGCCAGAGCCACGTCCCGCTCGTGCTGGGGCAGGTCGTCCCAGCCGCGGTTGCGCATCCAGTGGATGAACGCCTTGGCCAGACGATGCTTGGAGAACGACCGCCCGATGCCGTCGCCGAGAAGCTCGCACACCGAACGGTGCGGTTCGGACGAGGCCCGCTCGAACGCGTCGATGTCGAGCTCGTCGTAGGCGACCCGCAGCAACGTGTCGCGAAGCAGGTCCTCGATCTCGGGGCGCTCCACCGGGCCGTTGTAGAAGTCGCCGACGAAGTAGATGCGTTCCTTCTTCATCAGGTGGACGAACGCCTCGGCCTCGGCGGCCGCGGTGCCGGCCACGTCCGAGTCGAACAGGGCCGCCACCTGCCAGTCGCGTGAGTGCAGCACGCTGGCGTTGTAGACGATCTTGCTCGCGTCGCCGGCCGGGATGATCGCGAGGTCGTCGTCGAGGGCGAGGTCGCCGGCCTCCTTCGCGGCGTCGGACAGCGCCATCAGGTACCAGTAGTCGGAGATGCCTTCGACGACGAGGTTGCGCCGATGCTCGAACAGCGTGTGGCCGAGCTCGTACCCGAAGTGCGACTGCAGCAGGAACAGGCTGCGCGGATCGCTGACGGCGAAGTCCTGGTGGACCATCGTGCCGGTCTCGCGGTCCTTCATCTCGACGAGGCGGACGCGCTGCATCTCGTCGCTGCCGACCATGAACGGCGAGTGCGTGGTGAACAGCGTCTGGTTGCGCGCGGCGATCTTGGTGATGGTGTCGCGGAACTTCTCCTGCTTGAGCGCGTGCAGGCTCACGCCGGGCTCGTCGAGCAGCAGGACGGCGTTCGCCTCATTGCTGCGGGCCTGCGCCTCGAACACCACGTGGAACGACACGAGCCAGCGGAAGCCCTCCGAGCCCTGGTCGAGCTCGACGCGAGCGCCGTCCTCGTTGCGGACGACCACCTTGAGGTACTGGCCGTCGGGCAGGATGTCGAGCTCGCGGTCGTCGCCCCACACGCCGTTGATCGCCTTGGTCAGCGTCATCGCGGCGGCGTTGAGCTTGTAGCCGCGGCGGTCGACCCGCGCCTGGTAGGCGGCGATGTCCTCTTCACTCGGCCGGATCAGCTCGCCGGCCTCGGTGCGTACGTCGGGGATGCCGCGGCCGAGGTCGGACAGCTCACGAGCGGACAGGCCGAGGTAGCGCAGCAGGCACAGATTGCCGAAGTCGTACTCCTCGTCGATGTCGCCGGCCGCTTCCTGGGCGGCGAGCCGGCCGAGGTGGATGCGCGGCTGCACCTTCACGTACTGGGAGAAGTACACGAAGAACGGGATGTGTCCCTCGAGCGCGTCGAACGCCTCGACGACCTGGGCGGCGCGCCGCACGGCCGCTCGTACGGTCTGGACGGCCTCGGTGATCTGCTCGTCCTCCGGTCCGAGGTGCTCGGTCGCGACATCGAGCCAGGTCTCCAAGCCGGTCGCGCGGCGGCCCCGCACGGTCGTGGTGGGCTCCCAGCCGTCGGTGAGCTCCTGCAGCGCGCCGAGCACCAGCTTGATCGCTTCGGGATCGGGCGGCGGCGCGGGCGTCTCAGCCGGCTGGGCATCAGCCTCGGGCTGATGCTCGGACGCTTCCGCCGCCGGCGTCTCGTCGACTGAGGTGTCGGGCGCTGGGTCGGCGGCCTTGGCCGGCGCGGCGCTCTCCGCACCGTCCACTGTGGACGGAGCTGCAGCCTCGGCCGGGGCGGCTTGGGCGGCTTCGCCCTCGGCTTGGCGGTCGGCCAGCGCGGCGCGCAGCCCGTCGAGAGCCTTCTCGATGTCGGCGTACGGCGTCCACATCTCGAGGTCGCCGAACCAGTACTTGCGGGCGCCGTCGTAATAGCGCGACAGGTACAACTCGGTGGCGGTCTCCAGGTGCGGCGCGTACTCGCTGAGTAATACCCGGTCGTGGTCTTCGAGGGTGAACGCCGCGGTCGCCACGACGACGTCGGACAGCTGTATCGTTCCGTCGTCGATCTCGCGGTACCGCGAGCGCGGATAGTCACGGAGCGGGTTCAATTCGACGCCTCGACCGGGCGGCATGTTGACTGTCTGTAGCGCCCGCAACACCGCAGTCTTGCCTGCTTCGTTGGGGCCGACAATGACCGTCTTGTCATCCTCTAGGTTGAACCATCCGGTGTCATGGATGGACCAATAATTCTGTACGCGTGCTTTCTTGAGCTTCATCGGCCTCACTCTCAGCTTCCAACAGGTTACGGGTTTCGGCGCATACCGGCGCGGTGAAATCGGAACCTGTCGGCGTGGCGAACGTGGTTGGGTGGGCGCATGTCATATGCGAAGGACGTAGGCGACGTCAGTGCCGTACGTCGTCTGGTGGGAGACGTGTCGGGGTTGACGATGCGCTCAGGTACCAACGTACGGTTCGTCGCACCGGGCAATGTCACTAACCAGCAGTTCGGCCTGTTCGAATGGAACATGGGCCCGCGCGGTGGCGGCCCAGATGCACACTTCCACAAGACGTTCTCCGAGTCGTTCTACATCCTGCGCGGCACGGTCGCGCTCTTTAACGGCGCACAGTGGGTCGACACGACCCCGGGTGATTTCCTGTACGTGCCCGAGGGCGGCGTCCACGGCTTCCACAACGTCAGCGGCGAACCGGCGTCGATGCTGATCCTTTTCGCGCCCGGGCCGCCGCGGGAAAAGTACTTCGAAGAGCTCGCCGAGATCGGCAGCTCCGGCCGCGAGCTCAGCCCCGAGGAGTGGGTCGAGCTCTGGGCGCGGCACGACCAGTACCCCGTCGGCTAGCCACGTCCGAAAGTTCAAGGCGCGCAGCGCGGCCCGGGTTACACGTCGCTGCCGTCCTAGCGAAGCATCGCGACGAAGCGCTGGACGTCGGCCCGCGTGGTCAGCCGGTGCACGGTGCCGTCGACGGTCGCGAGCAGGCGCAGCACCTGCGGACGATCGCGTCGGTGGTAGTGCCAGATCCACCTGATGCCGTCCGGGTCGAGGCTCTCCCGGCATCCGTCGGGCAGGTCGGCCCGGACGCGCCGGCGATCGCGCACGAGCCGCTTGGCGATGCGCCACAGGCACGTCCTACGCGGAAGATCCAGGAAGATCACGGTGTCGGCGCGGGCGAAGCGGTGGGCGTCCTCGGCCAGGAAGTTGCCGTCGACGATCCAGCGCTCGCCGGCCACCACGGCGGCGAGCTTCGCCGTTGCCTCGTCGGTCGGCGCGGGCGTCCACCCCTCGCGCCAGAACAGCACGTCCAGATGCGTGACGGGCAATCCGGTGCGCGCCGCGATCTGCCGAGCCAGCTCGCTCTTACCCGAGCCCCCCGGCCCGATGATCGCGACCCGCTGCACCGCCCGCACGTTACTGCGGCAGCGGATACTGATGCGGTGGACCATGCACCGCCGAGGCGTCGTGGGTATGCGACCTGCCGTCCGCTCGATGAGCTTGATCGTCTCTGCCGCAGGGACCATCGGTGGTCCATTGATCCGAGATGATCAAGCGCGCGCCGGCTCCGCGGCCAGTGTCTTCGTCGATTGCCGCGCCCCTGTCGCTGATGGTCGGGGTCGACTGCCGTGTCGAGGACGAACGCGTGCGACTCGCCGTCCCAGCAAGCGTGTACGAAGCCGATCAACGAGTCACGGTCGAACGCACCGACCCACGTCAGGCTGTGGCGCTGCAGCCGTTGCGGCCCTTCGAGAGGTCGAGCAGCACCAGCGCATTGTCGAATGCGTCCGCGACGACCACGACGCGTCCGACCGGAGTCTCGAACGGTTCGACGATCACCCGCCCGCCGGCCGCTCGCACCGCGTCCGCAGCGTCGTCGACTGAGTCCACCAGCCAGTTGGGCTCGTACCGCAGCCCAGTGGCCAGCACGATCTCGGAGTCGCTGTCGGGCAGGGCAGCCCCGCTTGACCGATCTCGTCGTTGCGCCACAGCAGCTCGTGCCCGAGGCCGTCCCGGTAGAAGCGCAGCCCGCTGTCGAGGTCCGGCACCGGAATCGTGACGGCATCCACCTTCCGCATGAGCGGGACGCGTCCCATCACGCAACCTCGTTCTCTAGCTCGCGGGTGCGGTGAAGGTCCCGTCCGGGCCGGGTGGGAAGTCATGGACCGCGACAATGGCATCGAGCGAAATAGGTCCGTAGACGTGCGGGAACGGCATCGATGTCGGGTCGCTCGGATCCCCCGGTTCCCAACGGATCGGGGATGTCAGCCGAGCTGGATCCACCTCGAGGAGCACGAGGTCGGTCCGGCCCCGCATCAGAGCGTTGGCTGGCAGGTGTACCTGGTCCGCCGTCGAGCAATGGATGAATCCCTCGGTCGCCAGGGTGTCGCCGCGGTACTCGCCGCGCAGTTTCGCTGCGGACCAGGCGTCCCTGGTGCAGAAGTGCAAGATCAGGAGACTTCCTCGCAGACATGAACGTGCGAACAGTGCGGCTCGCCAGCTGGCAGCGTATAGATGTCGGCGCCGCCGCGCCGGCTGGCATCCACCCGCTGACGGAGCTGGTCGGTCCACGGTTCGCCCGGGACGGCAAGCGGAACACCCGGTGGGTACGCGATCAGCAGGCGATCGACGGTAGCGGCGGCGTCGTTCACGAGATCGGGTCGCGCGTACAGCCGGCCGTGCTCACGCCGGGCCAGCGAACGCAGGGCGCCGAGTAGGCGCTCGACATCGTCGGCCGTGATGCCGATGTGCAGGTTCACCAGGAATCCATGCTGCAGGGTTCGCGACACGTAAATGCCGTAGTCGCGAATCAGCCGCTGGCGGACCTCGTCGCCGCGCAGTCCCAGTTCGGTCACATCGATGTGCACTTTGGTGGGATCGGCCGCGAAGTAGCGTTGGTGTGCAATGTCGCAGACCGGATAGGGAACGGTTCGATAATCGGCCAGCGAAGGGTCGCTACCGATTGCCCGGCGCAGGTCGGCGGCCAGGTCGAGCGCCCGCTGGACGAGAGGCTCTCCGTGTGACTGGGCTTGCGCGCGGGCCAGGTCGAGGGAGGCGAGGATCGGAATGCTGGGCGACGTGGTGTGCCGTCCGTACAGGACGGATGCCAGCCGGGCGATCAGTTCCGCGTCACCCACGACGTGCAGGTAGGAACCCTGCCGGGCCGCGCTCATGGACTTGTGGGCCGAGTGGGTTACCAGCAGGGTGATCGGGGTGCCGTCGGCGGTGATCCGTTCCGCGGCGTCGAGCGCAGTCAGCGGACGCAACTCGGGGTGAAACGTGTTGATAGCCGCCCAGGCTTCGTCCACCAGGAACGCCGTGGTCGGCGACGCCTCCAGACACGCGGCCAGGATCGGATGCATGTTGTAGACGACCCCGTCATAGGACGACCCGGCGAGCACGATCGCGTCGTAGGGCCGGCCCCGTTCAGCAGCGTCGGTGACCATTCGGAGCATCCGGGGCACGTCGAGAACCGGCTGTTCGGCGACCTGCACGTGTTCGGCGACCGGCATGTAGTCCACGGTGGCGACCGACTGACCGGCCGCGACGTGAACCGACTGGTGCGCCGTCCGATCGACCAGGATCCGGCGTCTCGGACCGGCGAGGGCGTCGAACGCAACCTGATTGGCGAGCGTCGTGCCACAGGTGACGAAGAACGTGTAGCTGGCTCCGAAGGCGTCTGCTGTCAGCTGCTGGGCCATGTCCAGCGATGCCGTGGGTCGGAGGAACGAATCCAGCACACCCCCGGAGTAGGTCACTTCGGTCTCGAGGAACGCGTCACCGAACAGCTGCCGATACTTCTCGCCGATCCGGCCGCCGTAATCGGCCAGGCTGCGGCCCTGCGACCAGGGCAGGGCGTGGAAAGAGACGATCTGTTCGCCATCACGTTCGTCGCGGCGTAGCCGCAATACCGCATCGGCGAATGGTGTACCGGTACCGGCCGGTACCGCCTTCGCGTCGACCTCCGCGGACGCATGGTCGATGTACTCGTTCGTAGTCAAGGTAGGCCCCCTGTGATGCGGCGGCGCACGGCCGACCGCTGTGTGTCGTCGTCGAAACAGCCTCAGCCGCAGTGTCCTGACTGCTGCTGGGGCGCTGCTGGCCGCTTCCCGTAGCGGCGCCGGATCCAGAACCCGGCGCGACAGCGGACGTTTCGGCGCTCGAAGCGCAGTGTCGTCGGCAGTCCGAGCGCGTCGAGCGTCACGACCTCGACCAGGTCCGCGTCGGCCCCGATCGGATCGCCGCCTCGTCGAGATTTCATCGTCATCCTGGCTCTCCGGTTGTCTGTCCTTCTCATCGGTTCACTAGGGATACGCACCGACGGGGGCGAACGGTTCGCGAAAAACTGGTGCGCCGACCGTTGAACCGCATGACTTGTCTATACGTATTCAAGAGGAACCGACCTGCGACCCGCGTCCGTATCTCAACGGTGAGAGACAGCGCGGGTCGCAGTTCGGCTGCAGCCCACCCGCCCTAGCCGCTGGTCGGTGTCTGCCGCTTGACCGGGGGGCTAGCGGGAGGACGGTCGTGATGGGCGATCCCGACGTCGCCGTGGGTTTCGCCGCGGGCGACCCGAACGCGGTCCGCGCGGTCTATCAGACCTACGGCCGGTTGGTGTACTCGGTCGCGTACAACGTGCTCGGCGACCGCGGCCTGGCCGAGGACGCCACCCAGCAGACCTTCCTGCAAGCCTGGCGATCGGCCAGCACGTACGACCCGATACGCGAGCTCGGGCCTTGGTTGGTGACGATCGCCCGCCGCGCGGCGATCGACGTCTATCGCCGGGATCGGCGCCACCAGAACGTGGACGGCCTCGACTCGGCCGACCCCGCATTGATCAGCCTGCCGCCGTCGGCGGAACAGATCTATGACGTATGGGAGGTTCGTCGCGCGCTCGATACGCTGTCGGCGGAGGATCAGGAACTCATCTGTTTGCAGCACTATCGAGAGTTCACCCACACTGAGATCGCGCAACATCTGGCGATTCCGATCGGGACCGTGAAGTCCCGTACCTTTCGGGCTCATCGGCGGCTTGCCGGACTGCTCGGCCACCTGCGGGGCGAGCCGGACCAAACGGTCGCGGATGTGGACGCCAGCAGCCAACACTCGCGCGAAGGAGGCGCGACCGATGAGTGACAACGATCGAGTCGCGTACCTGACCGGCGACACGCGCGCCCGGCTCGACGCGACCGAGCGCGCCGAACTCGACGAACTTCGCCTCGTGCTGACCGAGCCTGCCGTCTGGGTCGAACCTGACCCGGCCCTGCAAGAGCGCATCGTCGACGCGATCACCGCGGCCGCCGTTGCACCGCTGCGCCCGGCCGCCGACGATCTGGCCAGACGCCGCCGATCACGGCGGATCAGGTACACCATCATCGGGGCCGCCGCTGCCGCTGCCTTGGCTTTCGCGGGCATCGCGCTCGGCACCGCCGGGCACCACAGTCGGCCGACCGAATTTGCCGCTTCCCTCACCGGCACCGAACTGGCCCCTGGTGCGTCCGGGCAGGTCACCCTCACCCAGACCGCCGGCGGCTGGAAGATCCGTCTCCGGGCGACCGGCCTGCCCCGCCTGGACAATGGCACCTACTACGAAGCGTGGCTGAAGGACGCGGCCGGAAAGCTCGTGGCGATCGGCACGTTCAACGAACCGAACGACGTAACGCTCTGGGCCGGAGTAGCTCCCAGCAACTTCCCGACGCTGACCATCACCCGGCAGCGCGCCGACGGCAACGCCGCCTCGTCCGGTCAGCGCGTCCTCGTCGGCACCACGCACCGCACTCACTGAGGCCCGCGGACGCGACCGATGAGTCCATGGGACTCGCGTCGTCTTAGTGGATGACAGGACTTCAACAACGGTGGGAGAAGCACATGAGGAACATCATCGCCGGACTGTTCATCTCGCTCGATGGCGTCGTCGAGGCGCCCAACGAGTGGCACTTCCCGTACTACAACGACGAGATGGGTGCGGCCGTCGACGCCACCCTCGGTCAGGCCGACACTGTCCTATTCGGTCGCACGACCTACGACAGCTTCGCCGGAGCATGGCCCGAGCGGGAAGCGGCCGGCGAGGAGGACGCCGCCCTCGCCAAGAAGCTCGGCGACGTCCGCAAGATCGTCGTGTCGAACCAGCAACTCGAGTTCACCTGGCGCAACTCCGAGCAGCTGCAGGGCGACTTCGTCGAGGCGGTCACCGCGTTGAAGAACGAGCCCGGTGACGGCACGATCGGCCTGAGTGGCTCGGTCTCTGTCGTCCGCCAGCTGATCGCCGCGGGGTTGCTGGACGAGCTGCACCTCCTGGTGCATCCGCTCGCCGTCCGCAAGGGCATGCGGCTGTTCGACGAGGGCGAGCCGGCGATCCCGCTCACGCTCATCTCGTCGGAGGCTTTCAAGACCGGTGTGCTCAATCTCGTCTACGCCCCGGCCGAGTCGCCCGGTGACGCGACCTATGAGGACGCCAAGGTCCACCTGCCGCAGACCGAAAGCTAGGACTCCGCAGCAATGACACCGGACGCGCGGCGGACCGGTGACCGGCTCTCGCTCGGTTACCGACGCCGCGCTTTCCGTTGCCCTATAGGGACTTTCTGCCTGAGGCAGACGACGAAATCGAGCCCGCACTACCAGCGACTCATCTACTCTCGTGGCGTGCTGGGCCGCACTTAGCCACGGGGGGATCATGCCGAACGAGAGCATCACCGAAGAGGACGTCGCCGATCTGGTCCGCCGCTGCGCGGACGCCGCCGTCGCGTTCATTCGCGGAGACATGCGCGGCTATGTAGGTCTGATCAGGCACGCCGAGGACTACACGTTGCTGCCTCCTTTCGGCGGCGCGCCCCGGCAGGGCTTCGACTCCTCCGACGATGCGTTGGTGGAGATGTCCCGCTTCTTCACTGCCGGCGAGGCGGAGGTGGAGCTGGTGCAGTCCTACGCATCGGGCGACCTGGCCGTATTGGTGCTGATCGAACGCCAGCACGGCGAGGTCGGTGGTCTGCCCGACCAGGACTGGTCCTTGCGCGTGACCCTGGTATTCCGGCGCGATGGTGACAGCTGGCGGCTGGCGCATCGGCATGCCGATCCGCTCATGCACGAGATGGGGTTGAATCGAGTGGCCGAGATTGCCCGCGGCTGACTCAGCTCGTCTGAACGGCCGGTGTAGACAGACCTAGTGATTCGCTTGGCCGCGGAGGAGGACCTACCGGCGCTGCAGGGCATCGAGCGGGCTGCTGGCGCGTTATTCCGTGATCTTGGCATGCACGCGGTAGCCGACGATCCGCCGCCGGATCTAGCGACCCTTCGCGAGTTCCGACGCGGCGGACGAGCCTGGGCGTTCGTGGATGGCGAAGATCATCCCGTCGCGTACTTGCTGGTGGAGACCGTTGACGACCGAGCCCACGTGGAGCAGGTCTCGGTGCATCCGTCGCACGCGCGCCGCGGCCTCGGACGCCAGCTGATCGATCACGTCGATTCGTGGGCTGGGCAGCGGGGCCTGTCCGGGCTGACGTTGACGACCTACACCGACGTGCCGTGGAACGGTCCGTACTACGAGCGGCTCGGATTCCGATACCTGCGAGACGACGAGATTGGCGAGCAGTTGCGGGCCATTCGCGAACGGGAGGCCGCAAACGGCCTCGACCAGTGGCCCCGGGCCGCGATGATCCGCGAGCGCCCTTCTCGGCGCGTTCATCCGAAGTAGGGGCGCGGCGGGGCGGGCGCCCGGCCTGACTGGCGGGCAGCGCTCGCCGAGCCGATGCCGTAGGCACATCGACAGGGCGTGACCCAGGCCTGCTCGGACGCGCGGGCCAGCGACGTGAGCTCGACCAGCCATAGGATCGAGAGGTGCCCGAGCTGCAGCGCCTGCGCGCTGACCACGCCTCGGCGGTGCTGGACTTCGAGTTGGCGAACCGCGGCTACTTTGCCGCGTCGATCTCCGACCGAGGCGATGCGTTCTACGAACGCTTCACCGAGCGACACGATGCTCTGCTGACCGAGCAGGAGGCCGGCCTCGCCGCGTACCACGTCCTCATCGCCGAGGACGGTTCGGTGTTGGGTCGCTTCAACCTGATCTTCGTCGAGGATGGCTCGGCAGAACTCGGCTACCGAGTCGCCCAGCATGCAGCCGGACGAGGTTTGGCCACTACAACGGTCCGCGAGCTGTGCCATCTGGCGACGGCACGGTACGGCCTCCGGAAGGTCCGAGCGGCCACGTCTCTGCAGAACACGGCGTCGGAGAAAGTACTGATCAAAGCCGGGTTTCTCCCGGTCGGCCCAGCGGACCCGTCCGACCTCGGCGGGAAGCGGGGCACCTGGTACGAGCGCGACCTAGCCGACGACGAGTGACCCACCGCTGATGGATAGGCACAGACCGACCAGGACATCGCGCTCCATCGACGTCACGGTCTGGGCCGACGCAAGCGGACCGACACGGACGTGGATGTCGGTAGTCGCGCGTACGGTGCCTGCCATGGCCATTGCTCGCTTTCCAAACATCGTCATCGACTGCCCCGATCCCGGCGCCCTCGCGACGTTCTATGGCGCGATGTTGGACTGGAAGGTCGATGTCTCCTCCGGCCGGGCTGAGATCCGCGCGGAGTACGGCGACTGCATCTCCTTCGAGCAGGTGGAGGCGTACACACGGCCTGAATGGCCGACACAGGAGGTGCCCCAGCAGATGCATCTCGACGTGATCGTCGACGACCTCGACGCCGCCGAGGCAGCGGTAATCGATCTCGGCGCGACCAAGCACGATCACCAGCCAGGCACGTCCTTCCGAGTTTTCCTCGACCCCGCGGGGCACCCTTTCTGCCTCTGCGTGGACTGACTCGAACTACCGGACCCCGTCAAAACGGGTCGGCAGTTCGCCATCCGATCGTCAGCTACCTGTCTCGTCACATGTCGGCGCAGGTGTCCTGGAGCCAGTCGGCTAATGGCACGCGGCTCTGTCCGGGCAGCAGAAAGGGCGCCTCTCCTAGACCGGAGATGGCGCCGTTTGCCTTGCTACGTAAGGTGATTCTCGCTGGGAGCGGGTGACGGGAATCGAACCCGCACTGTCAGCTTGGGAAGCTGATGTTCTGCCATTGAACTACACCCGCGAACTCGCGACATCGTACAGGTTGCGGGCGGGGCAGCCGGCGCGAACCGGCCTGGTTGAGGGGCGGGCGCCGAAGCACCCGCCCCCCGTCCAGCGGCGGCCTGGGGGTTCCGCCGACTTGGCTCAGCGCGACGGAGAGCTCGTGGGTGACAGACGAGATCCGGACGGCGCTGCAAGGCCTGCGGTCGCGGCCACGCAACCGACATGCGTGACCGCGCCGAGGGCTGCGACGATGCGTGATCGACGCATCGGGTGCCTCCTGGGGGAGAGGCGTGCTGGGTGACATGAGAGTTGTACACCCGACCAAATCGGGCCTGCATCCAAAGAAGTGCCAGTGGCACGTGCGTGCACAGTTGGCTACGCGCCGTTCGGGCATCAGATGCCCGGGAGGAAGATCCGGGAGTTGAGCCAAAGGGCCACGGAGGAGGGTGACGTCCTGCCGGGGAATTCTCACATCGCGCACCCTGCGCGCGGTGGCACCGTGGAGCCAGCGGCACATACGGCAAGATCCGGCCAGACCCGGGACCTCATCGCGACACGGCAATGACAGGAAGGCTTAGATGGTGTCTGAGCCGCACTCGATGAGGAGGTGGTGCGATGCACGCAGATGATCTTCCGAGCCATCTGAACCTGCTCGGCCTGGACGGCCAGGCGGCGCAGGTCTATCGGGCATTGCTCGAGGGCGGATCAGCCGGTGTGGACGAGCTGGCCGCCGCGCAGGCCATCCCCGAGGACGTCGTCCACAAGTCTGTCGCCGAATTGATCGACGCCGGACTGATCGGACGTACCAGCGCGGCCGGTGATCGGTACGCCCCGGTGTCGCCCGAGGCGGGGCTGAAGGTGCTGACCGCACGACGCGAGTCCGAGGTCAACGCGGCGATGGTGGCCACGCTCAACGCGTACGCCGACTTCCGCCGTTCGCGGCTCTCGCCGTCCACCGATCATCTCGTGGACGTGGTGACCGGTCCGGCGATGCTGGAACGGGTCGAGCAGGCCGAGCGCAACATCCACCACGAGGTGCGCCGCCTGGACTCCCCGCCGTACTACATGCCCGGCACCGGCAACACCACCGAGCTCGACCACCTGGGCCAGGGCATCCGCTACCGCGTCGTCTACTCGCAGTCCTCGCTGGAGCAGGAGGGCTACCTGGACGGCAACGTGCTGCCGTGCATGAAGGCCGGCGAGCAGGCCCGGGTGCTGCACGACGTCCCGGTCAAGCTGAGCATCGTCGACGACACCATGGCCCTCGTGTCGCTGCCGATCGGCGAGGCTGCGGTGAACCGAAGCCTCCTCGTCGTCCGACCGAGCAGCCTGTTCTCCGCGCTGGTCGGACTCTTCGAGCTGGCCTGGCGGGCCGCGCTGCCGATCATGCCGTCGGGCGAGGCCGGCAGCCGCCTGGAACCGATCGAGCAACGCCTGCTGGCCCTGCTGTCGGCGGGCGTCGCCGACGAGACGATCATCCGGACGCTGCGCATCAGCCGCCGCACGTTCTTCCGGTACCTGGAGCGGTTGCAGGCCCGGGCTGGTGTGAACAGCCGGTTCCAGCTCGGCGTGCAGGCCGTCCGCGCCGGATGGCTCACCGACCAGCACGACTAACCTGTCCTCTCATGCTGCTGAGCGACCGCGACATCATCGCGTCCGTCGAGTCCGGACGCCTGGTCGTCGAGCCGTGGGACGCCGACCTGGTTCAGCCCTCGAGCGTCGACGTACGTCTTGACCGCTACTTCCGGGTCTTCAACAACTCGCAGTACACGCACATCGATCCGTCCCAGCAGCAGGACGAGCTGACCACGCTCGTCGAGCCGAAGGACGACGATCCGTTCGTACTGCACCCGGGCGAGTTCGTGCTCGGCTCAACGCTCGAGATCGTCACGTTGCCCGACGACCTGGCCGGGCGCCTGGAGGGCAAGAGCTCGCTGGGCCGGCTGGGACTGCTCACGCACTCGACGGCGGGGTTCATCGACCCGGGCTTCACCGGTCACATCACGTTGGAGCTGTCCAACGTCGCCAACCTGCCGATTATCCTGTGGCCGGGCATGAAGATCGGTCAGCTGTGCCTGTTCCGGCTCTCGACAGCGTCGCTGCACCCTTACGGCTCGACGGCCGCGGGGTCGCGCTATCAAGGGCAACGCGGGCCGACGCCGAGTCGGTCGTATCTGAACTTCCGTCGCTGGCCGACGTCGTAGCTCGGACGGCCAGGCCACAACCGGATAGGTGTGACATGACCCAGGTGAGCCGTGATCACGTACGTGATGTTCTCCGACATGCCGGCCTGACCCCCGAGCAGGAGCAGAGCATCTTGGCCCTGTCCTATCCGGCCGATCTGGAGCAGGTCCTGGCGATCTTCGCCAGCTACGGCGTGACGAGGGACTGGCTGATCAGTCGTCTCGGTGGGAGCCCGTGACGTGGCGGGTCGGCCGCCGCTAGCAACTAGCGGATCTGGACGTGCCGCCATAGCGCCGCGACGTCCTCGTCACCGTCCACGACGACCGTGGCCGGGCGGTTCCATACCCACAGGTACAGGTCGGACGCGGTGCCGCTGACCGTCGCCTCGGCCGGCCCAGCACCAGTGGCGGCGCGGATGCCGTCCGGCGCCAGCGTGATCGTCCAGCCGTCGGCGTCATCGGGGCGGATCGCGAGCGTCCGGGGCTCGTCGACGTGCCGGAACCTCCGCCGACGGCCGATGAAGGCGTAGAGCTCGTCGATGCCGTCGGCTGCGAAGTCGGCCGGGAACGGCGTGATCGATCCGGTGACCGACTCCGCATCGGCCCGATGGATCGCCGTCTCGTGCGCCTGCCGCCGCGCCCAGAACGCCAGCGAGGACGGCGCCGGCAAGAACGTGAAGCACCGCAGAACGGGATCGGCGGCGCGCAGGGCGTCCACCATGCCGGCCAGGCCGTCGACAAACCACTGCCGGACGTCCTCTCCGGGGGCCGGCGCGACGAACGCGGCACCGGGCTCGTCGAGCGGATCGTCGGCGAGCTGATCGCGCACGATCGAGGTCGCCCACCGGTGGATGCCTCCGAGGTGCGTCACCAGGTCCTGGACCGTCCATTGTGGACACGGTGGAACCGCGGCGGTGAGGTCGGCTGCGGTCGCAGCGAGGTGGGTGCCCTCGCGATCCAACGCGGCGATGTGCTCGGTGACCTGCTCGGTGACGTCCATCCGCAGATTGTGCCCACATCCACGCCCGGCCGGGCGACACCGTTATGTAGCTCGGATGGGCTTCGATGATCGGATAACTCGATATCGCTCCGACCCCGAACGTGACGATGATGGACGCTGATGCGTCTCCGCGAGACAAGGATCGTGATGGATGTAGCTGTCGAGCTGCGGTCGCTGGCCGCGGCCGCCCGGGCGGTTGCCGACGCCGAGCCGGACGACGGCGTCCGGGATCGGCTGCGGCGCTCGGTGATCCGTCCGCTGTCCGCGGTGGCCGGGGACGGCGCCGCACCCGCAGAAGGCGAGTCGCTGCGCGAGCTGGCGCTGCGGGCGACCCGCCTGCGCGTCGAACCCGACATCCCGGTCGAGCTGATCGAGGCGGTGGCCGCGCTCCAGCAACTGGCGGTCGAGGCCGGGACGTCGGCAGACGACTTCGCCGCCGTGCAGGCGTCATTGCCGCCGGGCATCCAGCCCCAGCCTGACGGCCCGTACCTGCTGACGAACGTCGCCGGCCTGCACGACTGGCTCGGCGTACCGGTGCCGGCGCCGCCGCAGGTCGCGCTGTGTCGATGCGGCGAATCCGCGCTCAAACCGTTCTGCGACGGCCGCCACGCCGAGGTCGGGTTCACCGACGGCAAGGACCCCGAACGGGTGCCCGACCGGCGCGACACCTACGACGGTGAGCAGGTCACCGTCCTCGACAATCGCGGCACCTGCGCGCACTCGGGCTTCTGCACCAGCCGGTTGCCGACCACCTTCCGGGCCGGCGAGGAGCCGTTCGTCGCGCCGAGCGGCGGGCGCATGGACGAGATCGTCCGGGCCGTGCGCGCGTGCCCGTCCGGTGCCCTGAGCTTCGCCCTGGGCGGACGGGAGGCCCGTGAGCAGGTCGATCAGGATCGCGATCCGGGCGTCGAGGTGTCCAAGGACGGGCCGTACCGGGTGACCGGCGGCATCCCCCTCGTCGACTCGGCCGGGGCGCCGGTGGCCCGCAACGAGGGCGCGTCCTTCGAGCACTACAGCCTGTGCCGGTGCGGCCATTCGCAGAACAAGCCGTTCTGCAGCGGCATGCACTGGTACGTCAACTTCGCCGATCCGCCGATGTCGGACCAGCCGACGCTGTTCGAGTGGGCCGGCGGCTTCCCGGCGCTGCTGCGGATGACCCGCCTGTTCTACGGCAAGTACGTCCCGGCCGATCCGCTGCTGGCGCCGCTGTTCGCGTCGATGTCGCCCGATCACCCGGAGCGGGTCGCCGCCTGGCTGGGTGAGACGTTCGGCGGCCCCAAGCTCCATACCGCTCAGTACGGCGGCTACGACCGCATGGTGGGCGAGCACCTGGGCAAGTCGTTGCGTGAGGAGCAGCGGGCCCGCTGGGTGCAGTTGATCAGCCAGGCAGCGAACGATGCCGGGTTGCCGACCGACCCCGAGTTCCGCGCCGCATTCACGTCCTACCTCGAGTGGGGCTCGCGCATCGCGGTGGAGAACTCGACGCCCGGCGCCGACCCGCCCCAGCACATGCCGGTGCCGCGGTGGGACTGGGTGGTCGGGGCCCGGCCGGGCAGCCGGGTGTCCGCGCTACGCGATGAGACGGACGAGCCGGCGGTGGCGCTGCCCGCACCGGGCGAAGCGGTGGGCTTCGGCGAACACATCAAGCCGCTGTTCCGCGGTACCGACCGGCAGTCGATGAGCTTCGCGTTCGACCTGTGGAGCTATGCCGACGTGAGCCAGCACGCCGATGCCATCCTCCAACGGCTCGAGGCCGGTTCCATGCCGTGCGATGGCGCCTGGCCGACCGAGCGGGTCGCGGTCTTCCGCACCTGGGCCACCACCGGCAAGGCGGAGTAGCGCTACTGGAACGAGCAGCCGGGATTCGGGGCGTCCTCGGACAACGGACTGCCGGCCGGGTCGACGTAGAGGACGTCCAGCACCACCGGCGTCGAACCGAGATTGCGGCCGATGTGCACGTGGTCGGCGCCGCTGGGCTCGATGAATCGGCTGCCGGTGGGGTAGACGTCGGTCGTGGTGCAGTCGAAGTCGGTGTGGGTGAGCGTGCCCTTCGCGACCAGCGCGTAGAGCGTGCCGTCGTGGTAGTGCCAGCCGGTGCTGCCGCCGGGCGCGACGGTGATCTGCCGGACGATGTAGTCCTTACCGCCGGCCGTGTACTGGGCGAGGATCGTGCCGGTCACGCCGCTCGGCGGCGTCGCGCTGGCCACCACCGGAGCGAACGCGAAGGCGGCGGCCGCAACGACGGCCAGGCGAAATGCCTTGTTCATGCCCGGAAGCGTAGCTGACCCCGGTTAGACGAGCTTGTACATCCAGCCGTGCGGATCCGACGCCTGGCCGACCTGCACGTCGAGCAGTGCCTTGCGCAGTTGCATGGTGATCGGCCCGGGCTGACCGTCGCCGACCGTCCAGTTGGCCGCCGCGCTGCGCACCTCGCCAATCGGGGTGATCACCGCGGCGGTGCCGCAGCCGAACACCTCGGTGATGCCGCCGGACGCGTTCTCGGCCTGCCACTCGTCGGTGGAGACGCGGCCCTCTTCGACCGAGTAGCCCAGGTCCTTGGCCACGGTGAGCAGCGAGTCGCGGACGACGCCGGGCAGCAGCGTGCCGGTGAGCGCCGGGGTGACGATGCGTGCCGACGGCCCCGAGCCGTACACGAAGTACATGTTGTTCGTGCCCATCTCCTCGACCCAGCGGCGCTCGAGGGCGTCGAGCCACACCACCTGGTCGCAGCCCTTCTGCGCGGCCTGCGCCTGCGCGACGAGCGACGCCGCGTAGTTGCCGCCGGTCTTCGCCTCGCCGGTGCCGCCGGGCGCGGCCCGGGTGTACTCGGTCGAGAGCCACACCCGCACCGGCGCCAGCCCACGCGGGAAGTACGCCGCGGCCGGCGAGGCGATGAGCAGGTAGGTCAGCGAGCTGGACGGCCGCACACCCAGGCCGACCTCGGAGCCGAACATGAACGGGCGAAAGTAGAGCGACGCCTCCTCCTGGCCGGGCACCCACTCGCGATCGACCTCGACCAGGGCGCGCAGCGACTCGAGGAACAGCTCGACCGGCAGCTCGGCCATGCCCATGCGTCGGGCGGAGCGCTGGAACCGCTCGGCGTTGGCGTCCGGGCGGAAGGACGCGATCGAGCCGTCGGGCTGGCGGTAGGCCTTGAGCCCCTCGAAGATCTCCTGGCCGTAGTGCAGCACGACGCTCGCGGGGTCGAGCGTCAACGGGCCGTAGGGCAGGACGGCGCCCTCGCTCCAGCCGTCGGCCGTGGTCCAGTCGATACGGACCAGGTGATCGGTCATGTACTTGCCGAATCCCGGGTCGGCGAGCATCGCCGCCCGCCGCTCGGCACTGACCGGGTTGGGATTGCGCTGCACCGTGAACGCCATAGTTGGTCATCCTAATAACGGCGCCCGGGAAGGGCACTGGCCATTTCGGGTCAGGTGGCGAAGTCCAGGATCGAGTCGGCGAGCAAACCCGGCGCCGTCTCGTTCGCGACGTGGCCCTGGCCGACGAGCTCGACCAGATCGGCATCGGGCAACGCCTCGACGATGGCCCCCGCGGCCGGCAGCAGGTAGTCGCCCGTCTCGGTGCCGACGAGCAGCCGTACCGGAACGGTGACCTTGCCGAGCCGTTCGAGGACGTCGGCGCGCTGGGCACATTCGACCTCACGCAGGATCAGCGGCGCGTTGCCGAGCATCGCCGGCCAGGCCGCGGTTCCCCGCATGGCGCCCACCGCTCGGGGCGAGAGCTGCACCGCCTCGGTCAGGAACGTCGACAGCACGGTGTCGTAGTCGTGGGCGGCCGTCGCGTCCCGCAGTCGCCGCATCGTGTCCGGCGGCGCGACCGGGTACTCGGCGCTCGACATCGGCGGCTCGTACAGGAACATCCGGCCGATCGCGTCGGTGATCAGCGCCGCCTCGAGCGAGCACCGAGCGCCGTAGGAGTGGGCGACCAGGTACACGTCGCGCCCGGCCGCCTCGACGACCGCGGCCACGTCCTCGGCCTCGCGGGCGATGTCGTAGGGCTCTCGCTCGGCGCTCGAGAGGCCGCGGCCGCGACGGTCCATG
>Ga0137412_10000456_pt1 | contig 28658 bp, 26 predicted proteins | sample CZODoug2_1_16fun_FD_122160 | JGI IMG/M metagenome (GOLD analysis project Ga0137412, IMG submission 122160) | Vadose zone soil fungal communities from Angelo Coast Range Reserve, California, USA - CZODoug2_1_16fungal (Hybrid Assembly) | ecosystem: Environmental > Terrestrial > Soil > Vadose zone...
TCCTCGAGCTTCGCGCTATCGAACGGCTTGTCCGAGCGGAACGCGAAGGAGCTGACGTGCTCGTCGTGCTCGTGCTCGCTGTCCTCGAGGAACTCCGGATCGAGCTCGAGGGTCGCGCTGAGATTGAAGCCGCGGATATCGAGGATGTCCTCGATCGGAGTATTGCCGAAATGGACTGTCTTGATCGGCGCCCGCGGGTTCATCTTCGCCAGGCGCTTTCTCAAGCCTTCCTGCTCGGCTTCCGAGACGAGGTCGGTCTTCGACATGAGGATCCGGTCGGCGAAACCGACCTGCTCCTGGGCCTCGTGGAACTCGTCGAGCTGCTTCGCGGCGTGCTTTGCGTCGACCATGGTGATGACGCTGTCCAAGAGATAGTAGTTGCCGATCTTCTCGTCGATGAAGAAGCTCTGCGCGACCGGCCCCGGATCGGCCATGCCCGTCGTCTCGATGATGACGCGCTCGAACTCGAGCTTGCCGGAGTCGCGTCGCTCCTTCAACTCCCCGAGGATGCGGATAAGGTCGCCGCGCACGGTGCAGCACACGCAGCCGTTGTTCATCTCGATGATCTGCTCGCCGGCTTCGCTCAGGAGGATTTCGTTGTCCACGCCCGCCTCGCCGAACTCGTTCTCGATCACGGCGATGCGGTGGCCGTGCTGCTCCTTGAGGACGCGGTTGATGAGCGTGGTCTTGCCGCTTCCCAAGAAGCCGGTGAGTATGGTCACCGGAACCATGTTTTCCTGTGCCGCCAATTCGATCTCCTGGCACTTTGCGCGCCCGCAAAACCCGTGCCGCTCGCGGCGAACAAGCTTATTTGAGCATGTCGATCCGCGAATGTTTGCAGCGAGGCGTCCGTGTAGTCCGGACGGGGCACCGGCGAGCTGAAAAGTGGCGAATTACAGCACGCCCGGCATTACAAAGCAACCCATTCACCGGGCGACGGCACCACGCAGCTCCGAGCCTCTAGAGGCGTTCCAGCAACAAGCCTTTCAGGTACTCGCCTTCGGGAAACTCGATGCGCACCGGATGGTCCGGCGCAGCGCGGTAGCGCTCGCGGAGAAGGAGCGAGGCGCCGGCGTCCGCGGCGGCGCCGGCGACGATTTTCTGGAAGAGCTCGGGCGAAACGCCGCCGGAGCAGGAAAAAGTCGCGAGCAGCCCTCCCCGCCGCAGCAACTTCAGGGCATTCAGGTTGATGTCCTTGTAACCGCGCGCGGCGCGTTCGGCGTCTTTCGGTGTCGGTGCGAACTTCGGCGGGTCGAGCACGATGAAGTCGAATTGCCTGCCTTCGCGCTGCAACTTGCGCAAGGCCCCGAACACGTCGGCTTCGAGCCATTCGGCCCGCCCCGCCTCGAACCCGTTCAGGGCGAGGTTGCGCTTTGCCAGCTCGAGCGCAGGCCCGGAACTGTCGATCGAGAGCACCGAGCGCACGCCCCCGGCGAGAGCGGAAAGCGCGAAGCCGCCCGTGTAGCAAAAGCAATTGAGCATCTCCCGGCCAGCGGCAAGGAGCCCCACGCGCCGGCGGTTGTCTCGCTGGTCCAGATAGAACCCGGTCTTCTGTCCGGCAGCGGCGTCGACTTCATAGCGGATGCCGTGTTCGATGATCTCGAGCGGCCGGTCGGCCGCCGCGCCCGCGATCAGCCCCGCGCTTGCAGCGAAACCTTCGAGCTCGCGTCCCTCGGTATCGGAGCGCTCGTAGACCCTCGCGCAGCCGCTCTGCGCGCGGAGGATTTCGATCAGCGTTTCGCGCCATCTCTCGCAGCCCGCCGAAGCGAGCTGCACGACCAGCGTGTCCGCGTAGCGGTCGGCGACAAGACCCGGAAGCCCGTCCGACTCTCCATGCACGAGCCGCAAGGCATCGGTCGTTTCCGATGGAATTTCGGCGCGCCTGAACGCGAGCGCCGCTGCTATCCTCCGTTCGAACAGATCGGGGCCGGGTATTTCCGTTTCGTCGAAACTCCAGACGCGGGCCCGGATCTGCGAGGCGGGACTGTACGCCGCCCAGGCGAGGAAACTGCCGTCGGAGGCCCGGACACCCACGCTATCGCCGGTGTGCGGTGCTCCGCGGACCTCGGCGATCGCGCCGGAGAAGATCCACGGATGGCGCCGCAGTAGCGAGCGCTCGCGTCCTTGCTTCAGCGTAAGCTGCGGCGTGACGTTCACGGACGGATACGGGCCTTTCAAACCCAGCCGGCAAGGCCGAGCAGACCGGCGGCGCCTAGCAGCCAGAGGGGGTGGATTCTGGTCGCAAGAACGACGGCCGCCGTGACGGCTGTGATCGCGAAAGCCGGCCACGAATGGTCGGCGGAGCGCGTGATAAGGTAACCGCCCGCGAGCATCAGGCCGACGGTCACCGGAACAAGCCCGTCCTCCACGGCCGCGCGCCAGCGCGCGCCGCGAAAGCGCTGCCAGATCCTCGAAACGGCGAAGGTGAGCACGCACGAAGGGCCGCACACCGCGGCAGTCGCCACCACCGCGCCAGCCAGGCCAGCCACTTTCCAGCCGATCAGGCTGACCACGAGAATATTCGGCCCGGGTGCCGCCTGGGCGAGCGCGAACAGATCGGCGAACTGCGCGCCGCTCATCCATCCGTGTACTTCCACGACGCTGCGATGCATCTCGGGAAGCACGGTGATTGCGCCGCCGACCGCGATCAGCGAAAGAGCGGAGAAATCCATTGCGAGCTGCGCGAGCGTCTCTTCGCTCACTTCCGCCTCCAGACTGCCGCCGCGACGCTCAAGGGCGCCGCGCCAAGGAGGAACACGACGAGGGGCAGACGCATGAGCGCGATGCCGATGAAAGTGATAACCGCGAACAGAGCCATCCCCGAGCGCAGCCGCCGGCTCGTTGCCATCTTGAAGCCCATGGCAACGACCAGACCCGCCGCCGCTGCGGAAATCCCGCGGAACGACGCCGAAACCGCAGGAAGATGGCCGTACTGGGTGTGGAGCGCGCCCAACGCGAGAATGATGAAGAACGGCGCCGTCATCAATCCGGCGAATGCGGCGAACGCTCCCCAGGCGCCGCGATAGCGCGTCCCGACGCAAACGGCGACGTTTACCACGTTGGGCCCGGGGAGCAACTGGCACAGGCTCAGGATTTCCGTGAATTCCTCGGCGCTCAGCCAACGGCGCTCTTCGACCAGCATGCGGCGCGCAAACGGCATCACGCCTCCGAATCCCGAGACCCCGACCTGAGTGAATCTGATGAAGAGCTCGCCCGGTCCCGGCGCGGCGGAAGGAGGTGCTTCGTTCACGGTTTCTTGGCCGTTACCGGCGCTTTTTTCTTCGCCCTTGGATGAGCCGCGTCGTACGCCTTCGCAAGATGCTGGAAATCCAGATGGGTGTACACCTGCGTCGTCGAAATACTGGAATGCCCGAGCATTTCCTGCACTGCGCGCAGGTCTCCGGAGGATTGCAGCACGTGCGTGGCGAAAGAGTGGCGCAGCATGTGCGGGTGGACGTGCTGCGGCAGCCCGAGACGCCGCGCCCAATGCGCCAGAGCGTAACGCACCGAGCTCGGGGCTATGCGCCGCCCCCGCGTGCCCACGAAGAGCGCCGTCTCCCCGGGCGTAGCGAGCTTGCCGCGCTCGGCGAGCCAGGCCGCGATTGCGGCGCAGGCTTTGCTTCCGACCGGCACCATGCGCGTCTTCGCGCCCTTGCCCGTCACAGTGACTTCAGCCTGCCGCCGCATGCCTTCCCCGTCCGCGACATCGAGGCTCACCAGCTCGGCAAGCCGCAGTCCCGAGGAGTAGAACAACTCGAACATGGCCTTGTCGCGCGATTGCGCCGCTCCGTCCGCCGGGGTTTCCAGCAGCCGCGCCATCAGGTCGGGGGAGAGCGCCTTCGGGAGCGCCTTGGGGCTTTTCGGGGCGCGCAGGCCGGCGCAGGGGTTGTGCGAAAAGCCGTGGTGCTTGATCAGCCAATTGAAGAAGCCGCGCCAGCCCGAAAGCCTGTACGCGATGGTCCGGCCGGAGATTCCCCGCGCGTGGAGCTCCGACACGGCGCGGCGCATGTGCTGGGGCTCGAGCTTCTCCAGCGGCACGCCGTCGGTCAAGGCGAAGAGCTCTTCCAGCGCGCGGGCGTAATTGTGCGCGGTTCCCGGGCTCAACCGCCGCTGGTGCGCGAGTTGATCGAGGAACTCTTCGAGCAGCTTGAGCCGGGGGTCGCGTGCCATTCCCGCCGGCCCGGGCTAGAGAAATCTAAGCAGGGCCGCGCTCGCGAGATCGCCCATGCGCTTCAGATACAGCGTGCCCATCTCCGGATAGAAACGCAGCACGTCTTCGCTGCCCAGCGCGAGCATCCCGAAGCACTCCCTGTCGCGCAGGGCCATGTGAGCCACCGAGCGGATGTGCGAGGCGCTCTCGCCGAACCAGGCCGCGGCTTCCGCGTCCCCGCTCGGGCCGCAGAAGGGCTGAGCGAGCGACGCCGCGTAACGCTTCAACTGTTCGCCGACCGGACGGAACTCCGCGGCTTCGGCCGCGTCCCCCGGGGCGACGCCTTGCCCGCCCCAGATCCGCAACGCGCAGTGGGGAACGGCGAAGTCCTCGCGCAGGTGCATATAGAGCACGGACAGGAGGCTTTGCATGTCGGGGGCTGCGAGCAAGGCGAGGCTCAAGCGGTGCATTTTCTCGCCGATCGCGTCGTTTTCCTCGCCGATCTGCAGAAGTTCGGCGAGGCGCGACTCGAGCGCCTTGCTTTTCTCGCGCAAGCCGAGCATCTGGCGGTCCGAGAGCGGGATGGCGCGCCCGCCGTGCGGATGGGGAACGGTGATTTCGGCGAGCATGTCGGCGTAGTTCTCGAAAAAGCCGGGGTTCTCCCGCAGATAGCGCGCGACGTCGTCAGCTTTCAATTTCGATCTCCCCTTCGAAAACAGCCACCGCGGGACCGGTCATCGACACGGAACAGTATGGATCATTTTCCCCGCCCGCCCAGCGTATCGTCAATCGGCCGCCGCGCGTGTCGACTTCGACCGAATCCTGGAGCAGCCCCTCGCGGATGCCCGCGACAACCGCGGCGCAGGCGCCGGTGCCGCAGGCGAGCGTCTCGCCCGCTCCGCGCTCCCATACGCGCAGCCGGATGCGCGTGCGCCCGAGAACCTGCATGTAGCCCGCGTTCACGCGTTGCGGAAATCGAGGATGACGCTCGATCAGCGGCCCCTCGGTCGTCACGGGCGCAGAATCCACGTCGGCGACCGTCTGCACGGCGTGCGGATTGCCCATGGAAAGCACGGCGACTGCCACCTCGCGGCCGGCGAGATCGAGCGGCCAGCGCTTGCCGCCGAGCACGGGCCGCAATCCGCGCGCGTCGAAGGGGACGCGTTCCGGGTCGAACAGCGGCTCGCCCATGTCGACCGTCACCTGTCCATCGGCCCCGAGGCGCGGGACGATGATCCCGGAGAGCGTCTCGACGCGGATTTCGTTCTTATTCGTGAGACCCTTGTCGTGCACGAAGCGCACGAAGCAGCGCGCGCCGTTGCCGCACTGCTCGACTTCTCCCCCGTCCGCATTCCAGATACGGTAGCGGAAATCGGCGTCCTTGCTTCGGGGTTTCTCCACCAGCAGAACCTGGTCGCAGCCGACCCCGAAGTGGCGGTCGGCGATCCGCCTCGCCCGCTCAGGGGTGATCTCGACGGCCCGGCTGACGCCGTCCACGACGACGAAGTCGTTGCCCGCGCCCTGCATTTTCGTGAATTTGAGTCGCATAAAGACAGGTGCGGAGGATACAGTAAAGCCTCCTCACCACGGCAGTGCGTTATCCTTGCCAAGAAAGGAGGGGCAAATGCTCATTCGCACTCGTTGGTTCGGTCTTGCAGCAGCATTGATACTGGCCGATGTTCCATGCCAGGCGGCCGATGTCACCGCGATCGTCGGCGCCACCATCATTCATCCCGATCGAGATGGCCCCTCCGCGTTCGCTTCGAACAGCACGGTGATCATCGCCGGGGACCGCATCGAGGCGATCGGGCCGGCAAACTCGACTCCCGTGCCGGCGGGCGCGACGCGGATCGACGGCAGGGGCAAGTGGGTCGTTCCCGGATTGATCGATTCGCATGTCCACTTCTTCCAATCGGGCAACCTCTACACGCGGCCCGATGTCGCCGACTTCAACGCCTGGATGCCCTACGCGAAGGAAGTCGAGCGCAACAAGGCCCGCCTTCCCGCGACGTTCAAGGTCTGGCTCGCGAGCGGGGTCACCAGCGTCGTCGATATCGGCGGGCCGTTCTGGAATTTCGAGATGCGCGACGCGGCGCTGAAGAGTCCCGCGGCGCCCCGCGTCGCCGTTGCCGGCCCGCTGATTTCCATGGTCGATCGCACGAAGCTCGATCTCGGCGACCCGCCCATCATCAAGATCACCTCGGCCGACGCGGCGCGGGCGCTGGTGCGGCGCGAACTGGAGCGCAAGCCCGATTTCATCAAGGTCTGGTTCATCCACCAGAAGGGCGACGATCTCGCCGCGCAGGAGGCGATCGTCAAGGCGGCCGGCGACGCGGCCCACGCGGGCGGAGCGCGCCTCGCCGTGCACGCGACCGAGCTCATCGTGGCCAAGGCCTCGCTCAGAGCCGGCGCGGATTTTCTGGTGCACTCGGTCGAGGACGGGCCGGTGGACGAGGAATTCCTCGCCCTTGCGAAAAAGAACCGCGCGCTCTATTGCCCGACCCTCTTCGTCATCCTCGGCTACCGATATGCACTGTCGAACACCTGGCAGCCGACCGAAACCGAGCGGCGCCGGGCCGATCCGCAGATTCTCGCGGCGATGAGTGACTTGCAGAGAATTCCCAAGGGGATGCTTCCCGAACGGGTGGTCAAAGCCATGAGCCAGCCGGCGCCGCCCAAGCCCTCGGCCGTCGCGCTGCAGAATCTGCGCAAGGTCTGGGACGCGGGGATTCCCGTCGTCATGGGAACCGATGCCGGCAATATCGGAACCTTGCACGGGCCATCGGTATTCCGGGAAATGGAAATCATGACGCAGGCCGGCCTTACGCCGTTGCAGGTATTGCGATCCGCGACGTCGAACGGTGCAAAGGCCATGGGCATGGAGCGGGAGATCGGCACGCTTGCTCCCGGAAAACTCGCGGACTTGGTCATCCTGGATGCGGACCCGCTCGCCGATGTGATGAACCTCGCCAAGATCCACCGCGTGATCAAGGACGGCAAGGTGTTTGCGCCCGACGAGCTGACGCGGTCGATCGCGGCCAAGAGCGGAACCTGAAGCCGCCGCAATGGCGAAGGATCAATACCATTTGGCCTCCCCCGGCGGTCGGGTCTTGAAGCGCTTGTGAGTCCAGAAGTACTGCTCCGGCATCTCGCGCACGCGCTCCTCGATGAAGGCGTTCATGCGGCGCGCGTCGGCGGCATCGTCGCCGCTCGGGAAATTTTCCCAGATTGGATAGCACGACAGCTCGTACCCGGCGCCGCCCGGCAGCATGCGCGTCACGCAGGGCAGCACGCGGGCGCCGGTGAGCCGCGTCATGCGCGATAGCCCGGTGATCGTCGCCGCCGAGGCGGAGAAGAACGGCACGAAGATCGCATCGCGCGGCCCGTAGTCCTGATCGGGCAGATAGTAGAACGGAATCCCCCGCTTCAACGCGGCAAGCGCCGGGCGCACGCCTTCCTGGCGGGAAATCGCGAGCTGGTGCCCGAAGCGCGTTCGCCCCGAGAGGAGAAGGGCGTCGAAGAAAGCATTTTTCTGTTTTGCGTAGATCCCCGCCATGTCGATTTCGCAGGTGAGGCGGGTGCAGCCCGCATCCAAGCCGACAAAGTGCGGTGCGAGCAGGATGAGCGGCTGCCCCTTGAGCGCGCTCACCCGTTCGAGTCCGACGATTCTTACGAGCCGCACCACGCGCTCGCGTGATCCCCACCACAGAATCGAGCGCTCGAGGACGCTGCGGCCGAAGGCGCGGAAGTGCGCTTTGGCGAGCGCGACACGCTCCCTTTCCGTCATCTCCGGCAGGCAGCGCGAAAGATTGATGAGACAGACCTTGCGCCGCTCGCGTCCGAGGATATATAGCAACGAACCGAGAGCGGAGCCGATCGGAGCGAGCAGGTCAAGCGGCAGGAAGCGCAGTATCCAGACGCCGGCAACGACGATTCGGGTCAGCAAGACGACCCCTTCACCGGGCATCCGGCGGCAGCACGCCCGCCGGCACCTTGTAGCGGTTGTAACCCCACAGGTACTGCTCGGGGTGGCGGCGAATCAGCTGTTCGAGCGAGCGGTTGAGCGCGCGCACCGGCGACTCGGGCGGCCGCGGCGCGAGCAGCGGTTCCGCAATGAAGCGATAGCCGCCCCCCCGGGACAGGCGCTCGGCGCAGCAGAGCAACACCGGGGCCCCGGTCTGTTCGGAGATCCGCCCGACGAGCGTCATCGTATAGGCGGGTTTGCCGAAGAACTCGACCCATTCACCTTCCCCGATACCGGGCACCTGGTCGGGCAGCATCCCGATCGCCTCGCCACGCCTGAGTGCCTTCAGCATCGCGCGCACGCCCCGCAGATCGGCGGGAACGCTTTTCATCGCGCTGTCGCGGCTCCGGCCGATCCGCATCAGCGGCTCGAGGAGTTTCATCTTGGGTGGGCTGTACATCACTGTGATCGGCATGCGGCTCGCGATGTACTGACCGGCGATTTCCCAGGAGCCGATGTGGGGCGTCACGACGATGAGGCCCTTTCCGCGCTTCGCAGCCTCGTCCATGTGCTCCCACCCTTTCACCTCGACTACGAGACCGGCCACCCGGGCGAAGGGGCGCAGCCACACCGCCGGCACTTCCATGACGCTCTTGCCCGCCTCGGCAACGGCGGCGCGCCGAAAATCGCTCAGCCCAGCTAGAGCGAGGTTGCGCTTGAAGTCCCTCCTGTAACGCGGTGAGCAGACATAGACCACCCACCCCAGCGCCGCGCCCAGAGCGTGTAACAGCGGCAGGGGGAGACGCGCCGCCAGCCGCAGCAGGAATAGCATGGTCCGAAAGTGGGATGGTGTGGGTTGGGTGGGCGAAATCGCTGTGCTAGACTGGCGAACCTTTTTTCGCAGGGAAAACCGCCAGCATGAGCAGCTATCTATTCACGTCCGAATCGGTGTCTGAAGGACATCCGGACAAGGTCGCCGACCAGATTTCCGATGCGGTTCTGGACGCCATTCTAGCCCAGGACAAAACCTCCCGAGTCGCCGCCGAGACCCTGGTCAAGGACAATATGGTGGTGCTCGCCGGCGAAATCACCACCGGCGCGCGGGTCAATTTCTCTGAAGTGGTGCGCAAGACCGTCAAGCGCATCGGCTACAACGATCCGACCATCGGCTTCGATACCCACACCTGCACTGTGATCGTGGCCTACGGCGAGCAGTCGCAAAACATTGCCCAGGGCGTGGACGAGGGCAAAGGCCTGGACCTGGAGCAAGGCGCGGGAGACCAGGGTCTCATGTTCGGCTATGCCTGCGACGAGACGCCGCAACTGATGCCCATGGCCATTCATCTGGCGCACCGCCTGGTCGAACGCCAGTCGGAGATCCGCCGCGACGGACGCCTGTCCTGGCTGCGCCCGGACGCCAAGTCCCAGGTCACCATCAAGTATGTCGATGGCAAGCCCGATTCGATCGACACGGTGGTGCTGTCCACCCAGCACCAGCCGGGCCTCACCCATAAGCAGATCGAGGAAGCGGTGATCGAGCAGATCATCAGGCCGGTGCTGCCGAAAAATCTCATCAAGAGCCAGATCAAGTACCTCGTCAACCCGACCGGCAGCTTCGAGATCGGCGGACCCAAGGGCGACTGCGGGCTTACCGGACGAAAGATCATCGTCGACACCTACGGCGGTTCAGCGCCGCACGGCGGCGGTGCCTTCTCCGGCAAGGACCCGTCCAAGGTCGACCGTTCGGCCGCCTACGCAGCGCGCTACGTCGCCAAGAACGTGGTCGCCGCAGGCCTCGCTACGAGATGCTTGGTGCAAGTGTCCTACGCCATCGGCGTAGCGAAGCCGACCAGCGTGATGGTCACCACCTATGGCACCGGAAAGATTTCAGACGAAAAGCTCTCGGAGCTGGTGCTCAAGCATTTCGACCTGCGCCCGAAGGGCATCATCCAGATGCTCGACCTGCTGCGCCCGATCTACGAGAAGACCGCGGCTTACGGGCACTTCGGCCGTGACGAGCCAGGGTTCACCTGGGAAGCCACCGACAAAGCACGCGCTTTGGCGGCCGATTCAGGGGTCAAGCAGCCGGCGATGGCCTGAGACCCCCTCGGCGCCCCTGCGGTATAATCGCGCCCCTCCCCCGAGGAGCGTTGCAACGGACCGCCAGGTTCGCCAGGCTCGGGGGTTCATATTGCAACGGCGCTCGCAAACTCTTTGAACCAAAGGAGGGCGCGAGATGAGCGCCGTACTCAAATCCAAGCAGGACTTTCACGTAGCCGATCTTGCGCTCGCCGACTGGGGCCGCAGGGAAATCGCCATCGCCGAGACCGAGATGCCCGGCCTGATGGCGATCCGCGACGAATTCGCCGCGACCCAGCCGCTGCGCGGGGCGCGCATCACCGGCTCCCTGCACATGACCATCCAGACCGCGGTGCTGATCGAGACGCTGCAGGCACTCGGCGCGCAGGTGCGCTGGGCTTCGTGCAACATTTTCTCCACGCAGGACCATGCCGCCGCGGCGATCGCCGTGAAAGGCACACCGGTGTTCGCCTACAAGGGCGAGTCGCTTGAGGAATACTGGGACTACACCCACCGCGTTTTCGAGTGGCCCGACAACGCCTACTGCAACATGATTCTGGACGACGGCGGCGACGCGACGCTGCTCTTGCACCTGGGCGCCCGCGCCGAGAAGGATGCCTCCCTTATCGCGAAACCTGCGAGCGAGGAGGAGAAGTTCCTCTTCGCCGCGATCAAGGCGAGGCTCGCCCGCGACCCGAAATGGTATTCCACCCGCCTTGCACAGGTGAAGGGCGTGACCGAGGAAACCACCACCGGCGTGCACCGGCTCTACCAGATGCACAAAGAGGGCAGGCTCGCGTTCCCGGCGATCAACGTCAACGATTCGGTCACGAAGAGCAAGTTCGACAATCTCTACGGCTGCCGCGAGTCGCTGGTGGACGGGATCAAGCGCGCCACCGACGTCATGATCGCGGGCAAGGTCGCGGTGGTCGCAGGCTACGGCGACGTGGGCAAGGGCAGCGCCCAGGCGCTGCGCGCGCTATCGGCGCAAGTGTGGGTGACCGAGATCGACCCGATCAACGCGCTGCAGGCGGCGATGGAAGGCTACCGCGTCGTGACCATGGACTATGCCGCCGACAAGGCCGACATTTTTGTCACCGCCACCGGCAATTTCCACGTGATCACGCACGATCATATGAAAAAAATGAAGAACCAGGCCATCGTCTGCAACATCGGCCACTTCGACAACGAGATCGACATCGCCTCCGTCGAGAAGTACAAATGGGAGGAGATCAAGCCGCAGGTCGACCACGTCATCTTCCCCGACGGGAAGAGGATCATCCTCCTCGCCAAGGGGCGGCTGGTGAACCTGGGCTGCGGCACCGGGCACCCCTCGTATGTGATGAGCTCGTCCTTCGCCAACCAGACCCTTGCGCAGATCGAGCTCTGGACCGAGTCGCAAAAACGCTCCGGCAAGTATCCGGTCGGCGTATATGTGCTGCCCAAGTACCTGGACGAGAAGGTGGCCCGGCTGCAGCTGAAGAAGCTCAACGCCGAGCTCACCGAGCTCACCGACGCGCAGGCACGCTATATCGGGGTGTCCAAGGCCGGTCCCTACAAGGCCGACCATTACCGCTACTAAAACGCGCGGCAGCGCAAGCCCTATGGCGATAAACTCGATCTGGAACGACAACTACGCGGCGATCGCGCTGCACTTGGTCATCGCGCTAGCGGCCGGCGGAATGATCGGCCTGGAGCGCAGCTATCACGGCCGGCCCGCGGGCTTTCGCACCCATGCCCTCGTGTGTCTGTCCTCCTGCATGTTGATGGTTCTCACCGTCTACCAGGACACTTGGTTCTCGGCCTTGTCTCTGGACCAGGTCAGCGTCGATCCGACCCGGATGGCGCAGGGGATCATGACCGGCATCGGTTTCCTGGGCGCCGGGGTGATCATGAAAGAAGGCTTGACGATCCGCGGCCTCACCACCGCGGCCTCGATCTGGATCACCGCCGCAATCGGCATCATGATCGGCGTGGGATTTTACTTCCCCGCCGGCATCGGGACGGCGTTGACGCTCGTCGTGCTTTCGGGTTTTCGCTGGATCGAGCGCCGGATGCCGATCGAGTTCTACGCGAACCTTACGGTGGGGTTTCTTCGCAACGCCGCTTTGCCCGAGGCCGAGTTGCGCGCCATGGTGGAACGGCAGGGATTCGTCATCGCCAATATGAATTACAGCGTCACGGGCGACGGCGGGAGGTTCGAGTACCACATGGTGATCCATTCGCCGGACCGCAGCAACACGCGCCTGCTTTCCGAGGCCCTCAACGCGCTGCCTTCGATCACTGCGTTCCGCATTGCCCCGTCCGGCGATTAGGGAGTCGGCAAGACAAATTACAGCTCGTACGTCTCGGCCTTGCCTGCCAGTGCAGTCTCGATCAGCTTTCGCGACAGCCGCGGCGAGAACAGTTCGATGAAAGTGTACGCATAGCCGCGCAGCGCAGCGCCGCGGCGCACGGCGACGCGGGTCGTCATGGTACCGAACAAGTGCCCGGCATCGAGCGCGCGCAGGTGCCGGTCGCGCTTCTCGTCGAAAGCCATGGCAGCGATGATGCCGATCCCGAGGCCGAGCTCCACGTAGGTCTTGATCACGTCCGAGTCGACCGCGGAAAGAACGATGTCGGGCGCGAGCCCCTGCGCCCGGAACGCTTCGTCGATGTGGCTCCTGCCGGCGAACGCGGGGTCGTAAGTCACGATCGGGTACCGCGCAAGCATCTCCAGCGTCAGCCGCTGCTCTTTCGCGAGCGGGTGCTTCGCCGGCACTACCACGCAGTGGTGCCATTCGAAGCCCGGCAGCGCGAGAAGCTTGGGATAGTCGTCCAGGGCTTCGGTGGCGATCGCCATATCGGCCTCGCGCGCGATCACCATCTCGGCGAGCTGCGGCGGGCTGCCCTGCTTGATCGTGAGATGCACTTTCGGATAGCGCCGTTTGAACGCGCCCACCACCTTGGGCAGCGAGTAGCGCGCCTGGGTATGGGTGGTGGCAATGGTCAGCGTGCCCGCGGCCTGGTCTTTGAATTCGCGTCCCACCTGCCTCAAGTTCTCCGCTTCCTGCAGCAGTTGTTCGATCACCTCGACCACGGCCTTGCCGGGTTCGGTCACGGCGATGATGCGCTTGCCGTGCCGCACGAAGATCTCGACGCCGAGCTCGCCCTCGAGCTCGCGGATCTGCTTCGAGACCCCGGGCTGGGAAGTGTGCAGCTTCTTCGCGGCTTCCGTGAGATTCAGCCCCTGTCTCACGGTCTCGCGTACGTACCTTAATTGCTGGAAATTCATGGTCTTAAGTGATATGTTCTACGGTTATTAAATTCTAACACAAAAGTCTTTTGAGGTATTAGGCGCTCGCGCTAGCATCCCTTCCTTCAGGGAATCTTGAACATGGACTGGCTCTACTCGCTGTCGGGATTTTTGGTCGGCCTGATCGTCGGCGTGACCGGCGTCGGCGGCGGCTCGCTGATGACGCCGCTGCTCGTCCTCGTGTTCGGCGTCGCTCCGGTCACCGCTGTCGGAACGGATCTGCTTTTTGCCGCATTGACCAAAACCGGCGGCGCGTGGGCGCACGCGCGGCGCGGCAATGTCGCCTGGAACGTCGTCGGCTGGCTCGCAGCGGGCAGCGTACCGGCTTCCGCTGTCACCCTGGTGTTGTTGCACCTGTTTGTGCCCGATCCCGGCAAGCTTTCGGCAATCGTGAGCGTGGCACTCGGTTTTGCCCTTATTCTCACCGCCGGGGCGCTCTTGTTCAGGGAAAAGCTTCACGCCTGGGCGGCGCGCCGCGCTGCGTCCCGCCCGCATTCGGCAAGCACCTCTCCGCAACGCACCGTCGCGCTCGGCGCGATCCTTGGAGTCCTGGTCACGGTCTCCTCGGTAGGCGCCGGCGCGCTGGGTGTGACCGTTCTGTTCTTCCTTTACCCGGGCCTTGCGGTCGCGCGTATCGTCGGCACCGACATCGCCCATGCCGTGCCGCTTACGCTGGTCGCGGGGCTCGGGCATGCTGCGGCCGGGGCGGTGGACTGGAAGCTCCTCGGGGCCCTCCTCATCGGCTCGCTACCGGGCATCTGGCTCGGAAGCGCGCTCAGCCAGAAGATCCCGGAACGGCTGCTGCGCGGCGCGCTCGCGGCGATGCTGATCCTTATCGGCGGCAAGCTCGCGTCGTTATAGCGCCCATGTACCGTTACGACGAAATCGACCAGAAGCTCGTCGACGAGCGCGTCGTCCAGTTCCGCGACCAGACGAAACGTTTTCTCGCCGGCAAGCTCTCGGAGGACGAGTTCCGCGCGCTGCGCCTGCGCAACGGCCTGTACATCCAGCGTTACGCGCCGATGCTGCGCATCGCCATTCCCTACGGCCTGCTCTCGACCAAGCAGCTGCGAAAGCTCGCGCAAATCACCGGCAAGTATGACCGCGGTTACGGCCACTTCAGCACGCGCCAGAACCTGCAACTGAACTGGCCCAAGCTCGAGCGCGTACCCGACATCCTTGCGGAGCTGGCGACGGTGCAGATGCACGCGATCCAGACCTCAGGCAATTCCTTTCGCAATATCACCACCGATCATTTCGCCGGCGTCGCGCAGGACGAGATCGTGGACTCGTTCGTCTGGTGCGAGGTCATCCGCCAGTGGTCGACGTTTCATCCCGAGTTCTCGTATCTCCCGCGCAAGTTCAAATTCGCGGTGAACGGCGCCAAGGCCGACCGCGCCGCGGTGGCGGTGCACGACATCGGCCTGCACGCGCTCAAGGACGAGAAGGGTGAAGTGGGCTTCCGCGTGCTGGTCGGCGGGGGCCTGGGCCGCACGCCGGCGATCGGGTTCGTCATCCGCGAATTTCTGCCGTGGCGGCACCTCCTTACGTATATCGAAGCCATCCTGCGGGTGTATAACCGCTACGGGCGGCGCGACAACATCCACAAGGCGCGCATCAAGATCCTGGTGAAGGAACGCGGGCCCGAGAAATTCCGCGAGGAAGTCGATGCCGAGTGGGCGCATCTGAAAGACGGCCCCGCGACGCTCATTGCCGAGGAGATCGCGCGCATCGAAAGCCGGTTTACGCGCCCCAACTATCTCAAGCTGCCGGCGACCGACGTCGGGCTCGAAGCCGCGCTCGCCGCGGACCGCGCATTCGCGAACTGGCACAAGCGCAACGTTCATCCGCACAAAAAGCCGGGCTACGCCGCCGTCACGCTGTCCCTGAAGAAGACCGGCGTGCCGCCCGGCGACGTCACCGTCGAGCAGATGGAAAAAATCGCCGACCTCGCCGACCGCTATTCGTTCGGCGAGCTGCGCGTCTCGCACGAGCAGAACCTGATTTTCGCCGACGTGCAGCTCGCCGACCTGCACTCGCTGTGGCAGGAGGTCGCGGCGCTGGGATTCGCCACGCCCAATGTCGGCCTGCTCACCAATATCATCTGCTGCCCGGGCGGCGATTTCTGCTCGCTCGCCAACGCCAAATCGATCCCGGTGGCCGAGGCCATCCAGCAACGCTTCGACGATCTCGATTACCTGCACGACATCGGCGAAATCGATCTCAACATTTCCGGATGCATGAACGCCTGCGGCCACCACCACGTCGGCCATATCGGCATTCTCGGCGTCGACAAGAGCGGCGAGGAGTGGTATCAGATCGAAGTCGGCGGCAACCAGGGTGAAGTCCGTTCCGGCAGGGGCGCTTCTCTCGGGAAGGTGATCGGCCCGTCGTTCGCGCGCGCCGAGATCCCCGACGTGATCGAAAAGCTGATCGAGTGCTACCTCGCGCGCCGCGACAGCGACGCCGAGCGCTTCATCGACGTGGTGCACCGCATCGGCGTCGAACCCTTCAAGGAATCCGTATATGGCAACGCTGATCAAAGAGCGGCGCATCGTCGCGGACAGCTGGCAGCTGCTTGAGCGCGGATCCAAGGGCGAATTGCCCGAGGTGCCGGCTCGCGGCGACGTCATCATTCCGCTCGCGCTTTGGCTAGCGCGCCGCGATGAACTCCTTTCTCGCGCGGGAACGGGAACGCTGGGCGTATGGCTCGATGCGAACGAAGGGCCGGAGGCGCTCGACGGCGACGTGCAACGCTTTCCGCTCATCGCCGTGAACTTCCCCAAGTTCGGCGACGGCCGCGGCTACTCCATCGCGCGCCTTTTGCGCGAACGCTACGGCTACAAGGGCGAGCTGCGCGCGATCGGCGACGTCCTGCACGATCACTTGTATTTCATGGAGCAGTGCGGCTTCGACGCCTTTGCGCTGCGCGAAGACCAGGACGCCCAGGAAGCGCTCTCGGCATTCGACACTTTCAGCGACAGCTACCAGACGACCGTGCTGCGGCCCGTGCCGCTTTTCCGCCGCCGTCTGGCCGCAGGCAAGACATGACCGAAGCGCTGAAGCACAAGGTCGCCGAGCTCGAACGGGTGCTGGTGCGCGTCGCGCTCGAGCACGCTCCTTCCGCCCTCGCCTCGAGCCTCTCCGCCGAGGACATGGTGATCACCGATGTCATCCTGCGGCACAAGCTCGAAATCGAAATCTTCACCCTCGACACGGAACGGCTGCACGCCGACACGCTCAACGTGATCGGCGCGATCCGCGCGCGCTACGGCTACGACGTGAAGGTGTTCCGGCCGGATCCCGGCGCCGTTGCCGAATACGTCGCGAGTTTCGGCCGCGACGCGTTCTACGAAAGCCAGGAGCTGCGCAAGCGCTGCTGCCATATCCGCAAGGTGGAGCCGCTCGATCGCGCGCTCGACGGCAAGGAAGCCTGGATCACCGGCCAGCGCCGCGAGCAGGCCGTCACGCGCGCCGAGCTCAAGCTGCAGGAAAACGATGCCGCGCGGGGTATCGTGAAATTCAACCCCCTTGCCGACTGGAGCGAGGACGAGGTATGGGAATACATCCGCGCCTTCGAGGTGCCTTACAACGCGCTCCATGACCAGGGCTACCGCTCCATCGGCTGCGCGCCCTGCACCCGGCCGACGGTCGCGGGCGAAGACGTGCGCGCCGGGCGCTGGTGGTGGGAGATCCGGGAAGCGCGCGAGTGCGGGCTGCACGTTGCTCCTGACGGCAGTCTCGTGCGCTCCGCCGCCACGAGCGAAGCATGAGCGCGGTCCTGCAAAGGCCGCGCGCGGAGCACGGCGCCCTGCCGGCCCGCAGCCATCTCGACTGGCTCGAATCGGAAGCGATCTTCATCCTGCGCGAGGTCGCCGGCGAGTGCGCGAACCCGGTGCTGTTCTTCTCCGGCGGCAAGGATTCCATCGTCCTGCTGCGCCTGGCCGAGAAGGCCTTCCGGCCGGCGAAATTTCCGTTCCCGCTGATGCATATCGACACCGGGCACAATTTCCCGGAAGTGATCGCCTTCCGCGACATGCGCGCGGCCGAGCTCCATGAGCGGCTTATCGTGCGCTCGGTCGAGGATTCGATCCGCCGCGGCACGGTCAAGCTGCGCCGCTTCGACGAAAGCAGAAACGCCGCGCAGTCGGTGACCCTGCTCGAAGCGATCGCCGAGCTTTCGTTCGATGCCGCCATCGGTGGCGCGCGCCGCGACGAGGAAAAGGCGCGCGCAAAGGAACGTATATTTTCTTTCCGCGACGAGTTTGGCCAGTGGGACCCGAAGAACCAGCGTCCGGAGCTATGGAGCCTCTACAACACCCGTGTGGCGAAGGGCGAGCACATGCGCGTCTTCCCAATCAGCAACTGGACCGAGCTCGATGTCTGGCAGTATGTCGAGCGCGAACAACTCGCCGTCCCTTCGATCTATTACGCGCATCGCCGTCCGGTAGTGCGCCGCAACGGTCTGCTCGTTCCGGTGACGGAGATCACTCCCCCGCGTAGCGGCGAAGCAGTGGAAGAACTGTCGGTGCGCTTCCGCACCGTAGGCGACATCAGCTGCACCTGCCCCGTGGAATCCGTGGCGGCGACGGCCGCCGAGATCATCGCCGAAACGGCGCTGACCACGGTCACCGAGCGCGGCGCGACGCGCATGGACGACCAGACCTCGGAAGCGTCCATGGAGCGGCGCAAGAAGGAAGGCTACTTCTAGCATGACACTCCTCGGCGAAATCGAGCGCAACGCCACGGCGGCCGAAGACCTCGGCGTGCTGCGTTTCATCACCGCGGGAAGCGTGGACGACGGCAAGAGCACGCTGATCGGGCGGCTGCTGCACGATACCCGCGCCATCTTCGAAGACCAGCTCGCGGCGGTGGCGCGCGCTTCCAGCAAGCGCGGTCAGGAAGACATCGACCTGTCGCTCCTCACCGACGGACTGGAAGCGGAGCGCGAGCAAGGCATCACCATCGACGTCGCGTACCGTTATTTCGCCACGCCGCGGCGCAAATTCATCATCGCCGACACGCCCGGGCACGAGCAGTACACCCGCAACATGGTGACCGGCGCCTCCACCGCGGACGCGGCCGTGATCCTCATCGACGCACGCAAGGGCGTACTAACGCAAACCCGGCGCCACGCCACCATCGCTCACCTGCTCGGTGTGCCCCACGTCATCGTGGCGGTGAACAAGATGGATCTCGTCAATTACGACGAGGCGGTGTTCGAGCGCATCCGCAAGGATTTTCTGGCTTTCGTCTCGGCGCTCGGCATCGCCGACCTGCGCTTCATCCCGATTTCGGCGCTGCGCGGCGACCTCGTCGTGGAGCGCGGCGAAAGCATGAGTTGGTATCGAGGCCCCACGCTGCTCGCGGCGCTCGAGGAAATCGACGTGGCCGACGAGGCCGACGCGCTCCCGTTCCGCTTTCCGGTGCAGCTCGTGGTGCGCCCCGGCGCGGGAACGGATTTCCGGGGCTACTCCGGCAGGATCGAATCGGGCGTCCTCGTCCGTGGAGCCGAGGTGCTCGCCCTGCCCTCGGGGCGCCGCACGGTCGTTAAGGACATCGTCTGTCTCGACAGCTCGCTGCCCGTCGCCGTCGCCGGTGACTCGGTGACGCTCACGCTCGCCGATGATATCGACATTTCACGCGGCGATATGCTTGCCGATCCGGCACGATCGCCGCGAACGGCAAAGACCGTCGAGGCACGCATCTGCTGGCTCTCCACCCAGTCCCTGGCTGCGCCGGCTCTGCCGGCCGCCCGCTTCGTGCTCAAGCACACCACGCGCAGCGTGAAAGCAAAGCTCGTCTCGCTCAACTCGCGCGTCGATGTCGACACGCTCGAGCGGCAGGCGAAGCCCGCGGCTCTGGCGATGAACGATGTCGCCCACGTGACCCTCGCGCTCGCCCAGCCGCTCTTCGTGGATTCCTACGAATTGAACCGCGCCACCGGCTCCTTTATCCTGATCGACGAAATCTCCAACCAGACCGTTGCCGCGGGGATGCTCGATGGGTAAAGTCTATCTGGTCGGCGCCGGCCCCGGCGCACCGGACCTGCTCACGCTGCGCGCGGCGGAAATTCTCGATCGCGCCGAGCTGGTCTTCCACGATGCGCTGGTGCACCCGCAGACGCTCGCACGCGCCGGGCGCGCCCGGAAAATTCTCGTGGGCAAGCGCAGCGGCCGCCATTCGACGGCGCAAAGCTTCATAAACAAGAGGCTGGTGGATGCCGCCCGCAAGCACGCTGTCGTAGTGCGGCTGAAGGGAGGCGACCCCATGCTTTTCGGCCGCGCGCAGGAGGAAATCGACGCGCTGCGCAAAGCCGGAATCGATTTCGAAATCGTCCCCGGAGTGACCGCCGCGACCGCCGCGAGCGCAGAGCTCGGCGTGTCGCTCACCCGCCGCGGCCTTGCCCGCCACGTCGTCTTCGTCACGCCCCGCGCAGGCAGGGGCGAGCGCGGAAACGATTGGGCGGCGGCCGTGCTGGCAGCCAACACCGCAGTCATCTACATGGGCGCGGGGCTCGCCGAGGAAATCAGCGCGGAATTGATCGCGCGCGGCAAGCCGAAGACCACGCCTCTCGTTCTGGTGGAAAGCGCGACGCTCCCGGAGCAGCACATCCTCCGCGGTACGCTGGCAGACCTGCCTGCACTGGCCCGCGGGGCCGGTGGCGGCCCCGCGGTGGTTCTCCTCGGCGAGGTGCTGGGGGCGGCGCGCGCCGAGCCGGTCCTCGCCGAGAAGATCGAGGCGATCCTCAAACGGGCTTGAATGAACCCGTCCACGCTCGAGGTGTCAGATCGAATCATGAACCGACGGCCCATCCCCGACACCGTCTGGCGCTCGCCTGCCGGAGAAGTCGTGTCCTGCGTCGAAAAGCTGAAAGTGCTCCGGGAAAATCTGGAGGAGATTCAGCAGATCTGCCAGGATGCGCTCGAGGACGCGGTGCTGATGGGATGCGACGAACGCCAGTTCAAGCAAATCCTCGGCAGGCTGGTGCAGCAGATTGAAAATCCCTACCGCGAAAAGTCGGAGTGATCGCCTTCAGGCTCGTCGCGCCAGAAAAACCGCCCAGATCGCGAACGCCACGAACGCGGCGAGCGTCCACTCCGGAATGCTGAACGAGAGCAGCGTCCAGTCGACCGCACCGCATTCTCCCGAGCCGCGCAAGACGCGGCTCAGTCCTTCGACCGGCCCGAACGCCGAAAGCAGATAGTCGAGAGCGGGACCGCAGGCGGGCCGCTTCTCCGGAGGCAGGTGTTGCAGCCACACGTGCCGCCCTGCGACCGCGATGCCGATCGCCGCGATGAAAGCGATGACGCCGCCGTAGAGCCCTGCCGCTGGCCTGCCCGCGGGGTGATGAACGGCGGCGACGAGAAACGCGACGCCGACCGCAAAAAGCAGGATTCGCTGGACGATACACAAGGGACAGGGCTCCAGCCCGGCGACGAACTGCAGGTAATAGCCGAAGGCGAGCATTCCGGCGCAGACGAGAAACCCGACGAGATTTCCGATTCGCCGGGACAGCAGGAGTCTGATCATGGAGGCAGAGCCTAGCATCGACGTGCGTATTTGGGTACCCGTGGGCAGCCCTGCCCCCAATGACATTAGAATGCCCGAAGCAGCACCCCGTGCCCGCCGTTTTCCAGGGAGCCGAGAGTTGAGAGCGCGTCTTGCCCGCCGAGAAGACCTGGGCCTTACCCCCGCCGAATTCTTGGTGCTGGCCCGGCTTTCCACCCCCGCGAAAATCCAGAGCTTTGTGGACGCGCTGCCCGCCAATTTCGAAATCGGCGGCCAGACCTGCCTGCCGGTGCGCGAGGTCCTGCGCCAGCGCCGGGCTCACTGCATCGAAGGCGCCATGCTCGCCGCCTGCGCCCTGTGGGTGCACGGTGAGCCGCCCCTGCTCATGGATCTCCAGGCCGAGCGCGACTACGACCACGTGGTGGCCCTCTTCCGCCGCGGCAGTTGCTGGGGCGCGATCTCGAAAACCAATCCGCCCTTGCTGCGCTGGCGCGATCCGGTCTATCGCACGCTGCGCGAGCTCGCGATGTCCTATCTGCACGAGTACGCGAACGATCGCAGCCAGAAGACGCTGCGCACCTACTCCCGTCCCTTCGATCTGCGCGGGTTCGACCCGAAGCTATGGGTCACCGGCCGGAAAAACTGCTGGGAGGTGGGCGAAGCGGTCGATGAGATACGCCACTATCGGCTGGTGACCAAGAGGCAGGCGCGGGCGCTGCGCCTGCGCGACGCCCTGGAGCGCAAGGCCGGCGCGCTGCTCCAGCACCGGCCGCCGCGAAAACGCTAGATTCGATAGTTCAGGTGATTTCCCGCGCCCGGCGCACGCTCTCGATCAGCGAGGTGCGCATCAGGAACCGCTTGTGCAACGCCGGGTCGGCGACGGTGCGCCGCAGCTCGTCGAAATGGGCCTGACGTACTTTTGGGTCGCGCTCTTCGAGCCTCTTCTTGTTCGCGACGGTCTGCTGCTGCACGAACTCGATGTTGATCGCCCGGCGGCGACGCTCGTAACGGTCGAGCAATCCCTCGCCCGCCTCTCCGCTTGCGACCTGGTGCAGTGTTTCGGCGAGCTCGATCGCGTCGTGGATGCCGCAGTTCAGGCCGAGGCCCCCGACCGGATTGTTGACGTGCGCTGCGTCGCCCGCAAGGAACACCCTGCCCTTGCGGAAGGATTTCGCCACGCGCTGGTGCACGCTATAGATGTTCCGGTGCGCGACGAGCTCCATCGGATGATCCTCATGGAGCTTCCGCAGTCGTCTGCTCACCGCGGCTTGCGAAAACGCCTCCTCGTCCGTCTCGTTCTCCCGGGCGGGAAATACCGCGCGCCAGCGCCCCTTCAAATCGTCGCCCATGACCTTGAAGAGGTTGGTCCACTCCTCCGGGTCGGAGATGTAGCTGCGCGGGCAGCAGCCCAGCGCTCTCTGGAAGTCGAACAAGGTCGTGAGCACCAGGAAGCGCTCCGGCCAGGTGTAGCCCTCGAATTCTATGTCGAGGCATTTGCGCACGGTGCTGCGCCCGCCGTCGCAGCCGATCACGTAGTCGAAGACGTGCCGCTCCGCGCCCTCGGTCGTGACGCAGGCGCCTCCTGCGTCCTGGGCGAGGTCGGTCACGCCCGTTCCGAGCCGAAGCTCGACGTTCGGCATCGCGGCAAGCCTTCGCAGGCCGAGCTCGGACAGCTTGTGCTGCTCGGTCTGGACGACGAACGGGTACGGAGTTTCGTCGCGCAGCACCTGGTGATCGAACTCCGCGACGAGCGCCTTCGTGGCGCCGTCCCAGAACTGGAAATGCCGCGCGACGAGGCCTACCGACTGAAACTCATCGAGAAGTCCGAGCTCGGCGAGCATCTCGAGCGTGGAGGGGTGCGTAGTGGCGGCGCGCGGGCTGTGGTCGATTTCGCGCTCCGCCTCGAAGAGCGCGACCTGCATGCCTTTTCTTGCACAGGCGAGCGCCGCGACGACGCCCACCGGGCCCGCGCCGACGATGCCCACGCGCGCCGTCATCGGACGGGCCGGGAATTCCGTGTGTCCCGGCGTGTCCGTCCGCCACCGGCAACGCCTCGCCTGTCTCCCGTTTCGAATGGTCTGCGGCAAGGAGCAGATACATCGCCGGGACGACGAAGAGCGTGAACAGCGTCCCGATCGAGATGCCGGTCGAGATCACCAGCCCCATGTGGGAACGGCTCACCGCGCCTGCGCCGCTCGCAACGAGGAGCGGAACCACGCCGAGCACCATTGCACCCGTGGTCATCAGGATCGGGCGCAGGCGGATGCCGGCGGCTTTCTCGATCGCCTCGCGCTTCGACAGACCCTGTTTCTGGAGGTTGTTGGCGAACTCGACGATGAGGATGCCGTGCTTGCTGATGAGTCCGATCAGCGTCACCAGGCCCACCTGGGTGTAGATGTTGAGGCTCGCCCCGCCGACCCCCAGGCTCACGAAGATAAGCGCTCCACAAATCGACATCGGTACTGAGACGAGGATGATGACCGGATCGCGGAAACTCTCGAACTGCGCGGAGAGGGCGAGGAAGATGATGATAAGCGCGAAGAAGAACGTGACGATCAGCCCGGTCGATTCCTGGATGAACTGGCGCGACGGTCCGGAGTAGTCCACGGAGTAGCCTTGCGGCAAGGTCCTCTTCCCGAGGTCCTGCATGTAGGCGATCGCTTCGCCCTGGGTGATTCCGGGGAACGGCACCCCGGCGATGGTCGCCGCGTTCTGCTGCTGGAAACGATTGAGCGCCTGCGGAACGGTTTTCGTCGTGATGTGAACGAGAGTCGACAGCGGGATCGAGTTGCCGCTCGCCGTGCGGATATAGGTATTGTTCATCTGGTCGACGTTCAGCCGGTCGGCCTGCTGCACCTGCGGAATCACCTTGTAGGCGCGGTCGTGGAAACTGAAGTAATTGACGTAGCCGCCGCCGACGAGCGAGGACAGCGCCGCGCCCACGTCTTTCATGGTAAGTCCGAGCTGGGCGGTCAGCTCCCGGTCGATGACGATCGTCGACTGCGGCAGATCGTACCTGAGGTCGTTGTCGATGAAGATGAACATGCCGCTCTTCTGCGCTTCCTGGTGGAAAGCGGAGGCCACCCCGAACAAGCGCTCGAAGGGCTCGGTCGTCTGGATGACGAACTGCACCGGAAGTCCGAAGGCGCCGGGAAGCGAAGGCGGCTGGAATGCCGCGGCGCGCAGTCCCGTTATGCTCTCCAGCTCCTTCTGGACGACGGGCTGAAGCTGAGCGGCCGTGGCCCTGCGCTCGCTCCAGGGCTTGAGCACCATGCCGGCTATCGTCTGCCCCGGAATGTCGAGCTGGAACACGTGGTCGGTCTCCGGGTGCTTCACGAAAGTCTCGTACACGACGCGCGTGTAGAGCTGCCGCTGCTGCAGCGTCGAATTGGGCGCGGCCTGCGAAGCGCTGATGATGATGCCTTGGTCCTCGGGCGGCGCGAGCTCGGACTTGGCGGTCGCATACAGAAAATAGATGCTGCCCAACACGACGAGCGCGAAGACCGCGGTGACGGGCACCCAGTTGAGCGTTCCGTGGAGCAGGCCCTCGTAACGGCGGTGCAGCCGCTCGAAGCTGCGGTCGAGCAGCAGCACGAGCTTGGTGTCCCAGCCTTTCTGGCTCGTGTCGTGGGGCTTCAAGAGGCGCGAGCACATCATCGGCGAGAGCGTGAGCGCGACGATCGACGACACGATGACCGCGCCCACGAGCGTAAAGGCGAACTCCGTGAACAGCGCGCCGGTCAGCCCGCCGAGGAATCCGATCGGGACGTATACCGCGACGAGCACGACCGCCATCGCGATGATGGGGTTGGCCAATTCGCGCGCGGCGAGGATCGCCGCCTGCACCGGCTTCATGCCTTCGTCCAAATGGCGGTTGACGTTCTCCACGACGATGATGGCGTCGTCGACCACGAGGCCGATGCCGAGCACGAGCGCAAGCAGCGTCAGCAGGTTGATCGAGTAACCGAGCGCGAACATCAGCGTGAAAGTGCCGACCAGCGAAAGCGGAATCGCCACCGTCGGAATCACCACCGACCGGATCGAGCCGAGGAAAGCGAACACGACGAACGTGACGATGATGAGTGCCTGCGCGAGCGTCCAGATGACTTCGTCGATCGCGTTGGTTACGAACTTGGTCGAGTCGTAGACGATCTCACCCTGCAGGCCCTGCGGCAACTGCGCCTTGATGCCCGGAAAGACGTTGCGCACGCGCGCTATGACCTCGAGCAGGTTCGCCGCAGGCGCGACGCTGATGCCGATATAGACGGCCTTCTTGCCGTCGAAGCCGACTTCGGAATCGTAGTCCTCTGCGCCGAGGGTCACCTTGGCGACGTCGCTGAGCCTGACGACCGCGCCGCCCTGCTGCTTGATGACGAGGTTCTTGAACTCCTCGACAGAGCGCAGGTTGGTAGAGGCGGTGAGGTTCACCTGCACCATCTGCCCCTTGGTCGTGCCGACCGCCGAGAGAAAGTTGTTCGCGGCGAGCGCGCTGCTGACGTCCGCTGCGGTGAGGTTGTACGCGGCGAGCTGGTCCGGATCGAGCCAGGCGCGCATCGCGAAGAGTTTGCCGCCGAGGATGTCGGCCGACTGCACGCCTTCGACCGCCTGCAGTTTCGGCTGCACGACGCGGATCAGGTAATCGGTGATCTTGTTGGGTGGAAGAACGTCGCTCGCGAAGCCGATGTACATCGCGGCGATCGTCTGGCCGACCGTGACGGTGAGCACCGGCAGCTGCGACCCCGGCGGCAGCTGGTTCACGACGGCGTTGACCTTGGTGTTGATCTCGGTGAGCGCCTTGTCGACCTCGTAGTTCAACCGCAGGGCGATCGTGATCGTGCTGACGCTCTGGCGGCTGACCGAGCTCATGTAGTCGATGCCGTTCGCCTGCGCGATGGAATTTTCGAGCGGTGCGGTGATGAACCCCGCGACGAGCGCCGGGTCCGCCCCGACGTAGACGGTGGTCACGGTCACGACCGCGTTCTGCGTGCGCGGGTATTGCAGGACGGGCAGGAGTCCGATCGAGCGCAGTCCGAGCACGAAGATCGTCAGACTCACGACGGTCGCGAGGACCGGCCGCTCGATGAAGATGTCGGTGAACTTCCTCATTTGCGCTCCTCGCTCACTGGTCCTTGGGCTGGGGGGACGGGTCGTTCGCCGGCTGGATCGAGTTGTTGACGATCACGGGCACCCCCGTGCGCAGCTTGATCTGCCCGGCGGTGACCACCGTATCGCCTTCCTTGATGCCCGAGAGGATCGCGACCTGGTCCCCGCGCGTGCCGCCCGTCGTGACGAACTTCTGCTGCGCGAGAAGCAACGCTTTCCCATCCTGGCCCTTTTGTTCCTCCACCACGAACACGGTATCGCCGTACGGGTTGTAGGACACCGACGTCTGCGGCAGCGTGATAAAGCGCTGCGGCCCGCCCGTGGCGATCGACACCGTGGCGAACATGCCGGGCAACAGCGCGCGCTTCGGGTTGCGGACCGTGGCCCGCACCTGGATGTTTCGCGTCGCCGGGTCCACCTTCGGGTCGATCGAACTGATCTCGCCCGCGAACCGCTCGCCGGCGAAGGCGTCGGTCTCGAGCACCATCCTCTGCTTCAGCGCGATCTTCCCGAGCGACTTCTGCGGCGCGTAGAAATCCACGTACACCGGGTCGAGCGCCTGCAGCGTCACGAGCTTGGTTCCGGCGGTCACGTACTGCCCGATGTCCACCGCGCGGATCCCGATGCGCCCCGCATAGGGCGCGCGCACCAGCTTCTTGTTCACGAGCGCCTGCTGCTCGGCGAGCTGGGCCTTCGCGCTCTTCAGGTTCGCTGCATCGGCGTCCACCACCGCCCGGCTCACTGCCTGGATCTCCAGTTGCTTCTGATCGCGCTGGTAGTTGACTTCCGCGAGCTCGGCAGCCGCCGCGAGCGACTGCAGCCTCGCGAGATCCGACTCGGCGTTCAGCTGCACGAGCGGCGCGCCGGCCTCGATCTCCTGCCCGGACTGGAAGTGGATGGCGGTGATGACACCGGGCACCTCGGGCGCAATGTCCGCGCCGCGGACCGCGCGCAGCGTCCCCACGGCCTGGAACTCGCCCTGCCAGTCGGAGAATCCAGCCTTGGCCGTCGAGACGGTCTGCGGCGGGATGACGCCGATCGGAATGAATTTTCGCATCATGGCGGGCTTGACGAGCAGCTGAAAGACCAATATCCCGCCAAACACGAGCCCTACAACACCCAACATGATGAGCATGCGTTTAGTCATCGAATGCGACTCCTTGGTATTCTCTTTCCCAACCGTCTCACCTGGCAAGCGAGGGCCGCGCCGGGTCCTGCTCACCGCGGTTCCACCATCCACCGCCGAGCGCCTGGAAGAGCGCCGCGGTGTCCGCGTAGCGCGCCGCCTGCGCCTGAACCAGACCGATCTTCGCCTGCTCGTACTGCCGCTGCGCGTTGAAAAGCGCGAGATAGCTGGCCGAGCCGAACTGGAGCTGCTTGGTCGTCATGTCGAGGCTTTCGCGCGCCGCGGCCTCGGCCTCGGCCTGCGCCTTGAGCGCGACCGCGTCGAACTCCAGAGCGAACAACACGTCGGCGACGTTCTGGAACGCGCCGAGCACGGTCTGCTGATACTGCGCGAAGGCCTGGTCGTATGCGGCTTCGGCGCCGCGCTTTCTCGCCTGGAGCTGCCCCGCGTGAAAAATCGGCTGGAGCAGGCTCGCGCCGATGTTCCAGATCTGCGTGCCCGGATCGAAAAGCTTTCCGGCGGTGGTTGCTGCCGTACCGTAGCTTCCGCTCAAGGTCAGCTGCGGAAACATGAGCGCCTGCGCGACGCCGATGCGCGCGTTGGTCTGATGCAGAACGGTTTCTGCCGCGCGGATGTCCGGCCGCTGGCGCACGAGGTCCGAGGGCAGGCTGACGGGAAGGTTCTGCGGCAGCTGGAAGGCCGAAAGATCGAGCTCGGGGAGCCGCGCCTCGTCCGGAAATTTTCCGATGAGCACCGCAAGCTGATTGCGGGTCTGCGCGAGGGCCTTCTCGAGCGGCGGCAGGTTCGCGCGTGTCTGCGCAAGCTGCGCGAGCTGCGCGAGCACGTCCCCACGCGAGAGTGCGCCGAGCTCGAATTGCTTCTCGACCAGCCTGGCCTGGCGCTCCTGCGAATCGACGATATCGCGCGTTGCGCGGATCTGCTCGCGCAGCGACGCCTCGCGGAACGCGGTGGTCGCAATGTTCGCTGTCAGCGAAAGGTAGGTGGCCTCGAGCTGAAAGCGCTGGAAGTCTATGCCCGCGCGCAGCGCCTCGAGCTCGCGCCGCGCGCCGCCCGCCACGTCGATGGCGTAGGACACGTTGACCGAGGCGTTGTACAGATTGAAGACGCTGCCGGGGATCGCCGGATCGCCGAAAGACGCGCCCGAAATGCGCTGGCGCTTCGCCGACAGACCCGCGTCGACGCTCGGATAGAGCACCGCGTACTGGGCGTTCAAGTTCTCCTCGGCCTGGCGAAGTGCAGCCTGCGCCGCGGCGAGCGTCGGATGGCCGGCGAGGGCCGCGCGCATCAGCCCGTCGAGTTCCGACGAGCCGAAAAGCGTCCACCACTCGGCGGAGATCTCTGCCCCCACCTCGAAGCGCTGCGCCTCTCCGCCGCGCACCGGCGCCGCCTCGGTCTGTTCGGGCTGCGG
>Ga0137412_10000457_pt1 | contig 28651 bp, 27 predicted proteins | sample CZODoug2_1_16fun_FD_122160 | JGI IMG/M metagenome (GOLD analysis project Ga0137412, IMG submission 122160) | Vadose zone soil fungal communities from Angelo Coast Range Reserve, California, USA - CZODoug2_1_16fungal (Hybrid Assembly) | ecosystem: Environmental > Terrestrial > Soil > Vadose zone...
AGCCGCGTTCTGGGCGTCGCGCAGCAGAACTGGCATTGTTCAGCACGCTCCTAGAGGCGATACGTCCAGCGGCCGCCGAGCAGCGTGCCGAAGACCGGCATTGTCCGCAGCTGCCGGAGGTTCGTCCCGGTCGGCACACCGTCGACGATCACGAGATCGGCCGGCTCGCCGACGCCGACCGCGGCCCGGCCCAGCGCCGCACCGGCCAGCGCGTCGGCCAGCGTGATCGCCTGCTCCGGATGCCAGGCCGGCCGTTCGTCGTCGGTACGGCCGACCGCGGCGGCGATCCCGTCCCACGGATCCAGCGGCGCCACCGGCGCATCCGACCCGATCTGCACGGTCGCCCCGGCAGCCATGAGGTCGGCATAGCGAAATGCCCGGTCGGTCCGCCCGGCCCAGTGCCGGTCGGCCACGTCGCGATCGTCGGGCTGGTGAGCGGGCTGAATTCCGGCGATCAGTCCTGGCCGGGCAAAACGCGCCACATCGCGGCGTTCCAGCAATTGCGCGTGCTCGATCCGGCCGGGGCAGCCGACCTGCTCAAATGCGGTCAGCGCGATATCGTTCGCGTGGTCGCCGATTGCATGCACGGCGGGGTGCAATCCGTTACGTGCGGCGGTACGCATCAGCATCCGCAGCTGATCCGGTGGGGTTTCCAATAGGCCGTACGACGCGGGCCGGCTGTCCGGGTAGGGATCATGACAATAGGCGGTGCGGGTATTCAGTGAGCCGTCCACGAATATCTTCACCGGGCCGACGGAGATCTGCCCGCCGGTGCCCTCAACCGGGTCACCGGTGCGCAGCCCGCGGGCGATCGCCTCGTCCAGATGAGCGGCCGGAATCGAGCAGCTGACCTGCACGTCGACGCTGCCACGTTGAATTCGGCGGCGCCAATCCACCACGTTGTCGGCGAATTCGAATTCGATCACGCCGACCACGCCGCGGGCCGCTGCGGCGTGGGTCGCCTCGATCGTCCACCGGTCCAGCTCGGCGGAATCGGCCTGCGGCAATGCCGCCATCGCGGCAAAGCATTCGCGCTCGCGCAATACGCCCGTCGAATGGTCGCCGGCTCCGACCATCGCCAATGCGGCCGGGCTCAGCCATAACGTGTGCAAATCATTGCTGGACACCGCGACCGCGCGGTCCGGCAGCGCGGCCTGCAGCAAATCCTTGTGCGGCTGATCCGGCCACAAACCGTCGCGGAAGCCGGATCCGAAAACGACACCGTCACACGCATTCTTTGCCAGCAGCGCCGCCGCCTCCTGCGCCGAGGCCGCAGCGGCAACGTCGATCCGGCGCCGGGCGGCCGCCCATTGCACCATGTGCGTATGTGCATCCCACAGCCCAGGAAGGACGGTCCGGCCGTCGAGATCGACCGATTCATCCGGCGAACCGTCAATGCTCGCCGCAACCCGACCGTCCACAATGGAAATATCCCGCGGCGCGGCATCCAGTCCGACCCGGGCATTACGCAACAGGAGCCCGCTCATTGCCGTTCGTTCCCATCCCGTTGCCGCTTGAAGCTCTGCCAGTCGTTGAGCAATGCCCGGTGTGCGGTCTCCAGCCAGGTCATGTAGTCACGCATATTCTCCAGCCGTCGCCGCGGCACCTCATCCCGACGGCCCAGTGAGGCCAACGCATTCTCGGCGTATTGCGAGCGGCGGCGAAGGTACTTGCGCTCGCCGGCCAGGAATGCGCCCCATACGTCGTCCTCGGCCTTGAAGTAATAGCTGCGCTCGCCCGGGATCGCGACCCGTTTGATAAACCCGACCTCGACCAGCCGACGGGTCGTGGTGGAAATCGAGCCGGCGCTGGCATGCAGCGCCTCGGCGAGCTCCGCGGTCGACACGTGCGGGGCATTGCTGAACATCAGATAGCCGACGACGCGGCCCTCCATCCTGGGCGAGCCAAGCTCGGACCAGATCAACCCCATCTCCTCAACGAGGTCGGCGCGCTCGGCCGCGTCGATGCCCGAGGGTGCGCGGTTGGTGCTCATCGAGCCTCCCGGCGTGCACGTTGCATCTGCACACCGTAACCGATCGCGCCTTCGCAACATTCAATTTACATTGAAACTTCACGGAGCTGGATCTACCGCGCTAAGCTCCCGTCAGGTCAAGGGTCGCACCCGACGCTTGGCCTGGTCGCGGGCAAACCCCCCACCCGCGGCCTCATCCGCTGTCGCCGCCGATCCGGCAAGGCACGCCCATCCGCGCTACTGCGCCGAAAAAGCATGGGACTTGACGCCATGATCGCTTCATCCAACAGCCTGCTCAGCTCGGCGCCCATCGCCCGCATCGCGGTTCGCCTCGCGCCGGTGCCCACCCGCCCGGCTCCTGCCATCGCCCACCAGCTCTGCCACCGGGCGCCCGCTGCCCGCCAGCCGGTCGCCAAGGAAGGCACAGTATGAGGACATGGTTGGCCGCTCCCGCGGCGGTCGCGCTCACGCTGGGTCTGGCCGCATGCGGCGGTGGCGGCAGCGGCTCGTCCTCGACGAGCGACTCGTTCTCGGTCGCCGAGAACGAGCCCGATCACCTCACCCCCGGCCGGGCCGGGGGCGCCTATGACGAGGTGCATGCCCTCTTCGCGCCGCTGGCGAAGGTGGACCAGACCGGCAAGCTCGTCATGGTCCAGGCGCAGTCGATCACCTCGTCCGACAACAAGGTGTGGACGGTGAAGATCAAGCCGGGCTGGACATTCCACAATGGCGAGAAAGTCACCGCCCAGAGCTACGCCGATGGGTGGAACGCCACCGCGTACGGCCCCAATGCCTGGGCCAACAACGGCGAGCTTTCCGGCATCGAGGGTTACCAGGCGCTCAACCCGGCCAAGGGCAAGCCGACGACAAAGACGCTCTCCGGGCTGAAGGTGGTGAATGCGACCACCCTGCAGGTGACGCTCAGCAAAGCCGACAGCCAATTTCCGATCGAGCTGACCGCCGGCCAGCCGGCGTTCGAGCCGATGCCCAAGGCGGCGTTCAAGGACCTCAAGGCATACGACCTCGCGCCGATCGGCGACGGACCGTTCGAAATGGACGGCAAATGGGTGCACAACACGTCGATCACGGTCAAGCGTTACGACAAATACCCCAGCACGAAGCCGAAGGCGAGCAAGCTCACCTTCAAGATCTACAGCGATCTGCACACCGCCTACACCGATGCCCAGGGCGGAAACGTCGACATCGTCTCGGTGCCGCAGGACAAGTACAACCAAGTGAAGACCGACTTCCCCGGCGCGTGGACCGCGTACAAGGCTCCGGCGCTGGACTACCTCGGCTTCCCGCTTTATGACAAGCGCTTCGCGGATATCCGGATACGCGAGGCGATCTCGCTGGCGATCGACCGCGACGCGGTGAACAAGGCGATCTTCGGTGGCCTTTACGTGCCGGCCACCGGTGTTGCGCCGCCCGCCGAAAATGGCGCGAAGACCGGGGTCTGCGACTTCTGCTCATTCAACCCGACCAAGGCCAAGCAACTGCTCGCGGCCGCCGGCGGCTGGAAGGGTGCGCTGCAGATCTGGTATCCGGGCGGCGTCGGTTACGACCAGACGTTCAACGCGATCGCCAACCAGATCAGGCAGAATCTCGGCATCAAGGACGTCAAACTCAAGGGCCTGCCCGGTTTTGTGCAGTATTCCCAGTCGCTGATGGACAAGAAGATGGACGGCCCGTATCGCGGCCACTGGGGTGCGCTCTATCCGAGTATGAAGAACACGCTGACTGCGCTGTTCACCGCGACCGGCGACGGGCAGAGTGAGACCGGCTATTCCAGCCCCAAGGTCGATACGCTGCTGGCGCAGGCGAATGCCGCGAGCGGCAGCAGCGCCACCGACTACTACAACCAGGCGCAGCAGCAGATCATGAAGGACTTCCCGGTGGCGCCGCTGTTCTACGGCAAATACGTGTACGCGCACAGCAAGAACGTCTCCAACGTCACCATCGATGTGAACCAGATCGAGCTCGACCAGGTCACCCCGAAATAGGAGAGTTCGTGCGTATCGACCCGATCGCCAGACTGGCCGGGACTCCCGAATACACCGAGTTCCCGACCGTCGACGAGCTGACCACGCGTTTCCGGCAATTGGCAGATGCGCACGCCGACATCGCCTCAATGCGGCGGATCGGCACCTCGCGACTCGGCGAGCCACTGTATTGCCTGACCATCACCGGCGGTCCGGCGCACGCGATCGTATTCGCCAGCGTGCATCCGAATGAGCCGGTGGGTAACCTCACCGCGCTGCATCTGGCGGAGTCGGTGTGCGGCGACGCCGAGCTGCGGGATGCGCTGAATTACACCTGGCACATCATTCCGTGCATCGACCCGGACGGCACGCGGCTCAACGAGGGCTGGTTCGGTGGGCCCTTCGATCGCGGTCATTACGCCCGGCATTTCTACCGCCCCGCGCCGGACGAGCAGGTCGAGTGGACATTCCCGTTCGAATACAAGAAAGCGTATTTCGACCGAATGCTGCCGGAAACGCTTGCGCTGATGCGGCTGATCGACGACACCAAGCCGGCATTCATGTGTTCGCTGCACAACGGCGAGCTCGGCGGGATCTACTACTACCTGTCCCGGCCGGTACCCGAGCTTTACGAGACGCTGCATGCCATCCCGGCCAGCCTGGGCCTACCGCTGGACACCGGCGAGCCCGAAGCGCCTTATGTAGAACGGTTCGCGCCCGCGATCTTTCACATGATCCGCACCACCGACGCCTACGATTTCATGGAACGCCTCGGGCTGGATCCGGAGACCCGCGAGTCCGGTGACTCGAGCGCGGCGTACGCGGATAAATACGGCACGCTCACCCTCGTCACCGAGGTGCCGTATTGGGCACATCCCGATATCAACGACCAGACCGAGACCACCGACCGCTATTCCGACGTATTGCGCCGCCGAGCCGCCGGGCTGGCGCACCTCAGCGCGGAGTTGATCGACACGTTGGATGCGGTGGCGCCGGACATAAGCGGCGACTCGCCGTTTCTTCGAGCCACCAAGGCATTTGCTCCAGGCATCGCCCGGACCGCCGCGCAGGATGAAGCCCGGGCCGCCGATCCGGAGAATGACCGCCCCGCCACCGTCGCCGAGCGATTCGGCTGCGCCGACCTAGTGCACTGCTTCCGGCTGCGCTACGGCGGAATGCTGCTGCGCGCGCTCGACGGCGAGCTGGCAATGGGCAATGGGACGCCGGCCATCCGGGCGCAGCACGCCCGGATGGCCGCGCTCAATAGCGAGTGGCACGCGGAGGCCCGAAAAACCACGCCGACGGAGGCGATCCCGATCGGCAAGCTCGTCGGCGTGCAGTACGGTGCTATTCTCGCCGCGGCCAGCGCAGCCGGTCGAGAAGCCCAGCGAGAGGCCTGACGTTGGGGCGATATGTCATCCGCCGCATTCTCCAGTTGATCCTGGTATTTATCGGGGTGACGCTGCTGATCTACGGCATGGTCTACGCGCTGCCCGGCGACCCGATCCGCGGCATGGCTGGCGACCGGCCGCTGTCGCCCAGCGTCGTACATACGTTGCGGGACAGGTATCACCTCGACGACCCGTTCTTCGTGCAGTACGGAAAGTACGTATGGGGTCTCCTGCACGGCGACCTCGGTCAGGACTTCAACGGCAACAACGTGTCGACGCTGATGCGCGAGCGCTGGCCGGTGACAATTCGGCTGGCCCTGACCGCCTGGTTTATCGAGGTGATCTGCGGCATCACGCTAGGCATCGTGGCGGCGCTGCGCCGCGGGCGCTGGCTCGACCACACCGTATTGGTCTTTACGATCGCGGTGATCTCGGTGCCGATCTTCGTGCTCGGCTACACCGCGCAGCTGCTATTCGGCGTCAAGACGCACATCCTGCCGGTGTCCGGGGTCGCCGACGGCTGGCCGAAGAGCTACCTCATGCCGGCTACCATTCTGGCGGCCTTCGGGCTGGCCTCGGTTGCCCGGCTGACCCGCGCGAGCGTGCTGGAAAACCTGCGAGCCGACTACGTACGTACCGCAATCTCCAAAGGACTGTCCACACCGCGCATCGTGATCCGGCACGTGCTGCGTAATTCACTGATCGCAGCCATTACCTATCTGGCAATCGACCTTGGCTACCTGCTCGGCGGGACCGTCATCATCGAGGGCATCTTCAACCTGCCCGGGGTCGGGCAGCTGCTCTTCACCTCGATCCAGACCCACGAGGGCGCAGCGGTTGTGGGTGTGTCGACCGCGCTGGTGCTGATCTTCCTCCTGGCGAATCTCGTGGTGGACCTGCTCTACGGCGTGCTCGACCCGAGGATCCGCTATGACTGACAATCTCGTCAGCACCGAGGTGGCGGCCGAGCCGGTCGGCCGCCAGGCGACATTGCTCGCCGACGCGTGGCAGGACCTGCGGCGCAGCCCGATATTTCTGATCGCCGCGTTCGTGGTCGTGCTGATGCTCGCGATCGCCGCGTTCCCAGGGCTTTTCGCCGGCTGGTTCGGGCACGGCAACCCACGTGTCTGCCAGCTCGGCCACAGCGGCGACCCGTCCTCGGCCGGGCATCCGTTCGGCTTCGATATGCAGGGCTGCGACGTCTACGCAAATGTCATCTACGGTGCCCGCGCCTCGGTCAGCGTCGGCGTGCTCGTGACCGCAATGAGCCTTGTGCTGGCACTGACGCTGGGCAGCCTTGCCGGCTTCTACGGAAAGATCATCGACACGCTGCTGTCCCGGCTGACCGATATCTTTTTCGGCTTTCCTTTCATACTCGGCGCTTTGGTCGTGCTGACCAGCTTCGACACGCGCAACGTGTGGACGGTGTCCCTCGTGCTGGCGCTGTTCGGCTGGCCGACAATGACCCGCCTGATGCGCTCCACCGTGCTGTCGGTCAAGCAGATGGATTATGTGACCGCGGCGCGCGGGCTCGGCGCCAGCGATTGGCGGATCATCCGTAAACACATCATGCCGAATGCGATCGCCCCGGTCATCGTGATCGCGACGATCACGGTAGGCACGGTCATCGTGGCCGAGGCGGCATTGACCTTCTTGGGCGTCGGCCTGCAGGCACCGGCGATCTCCTGGGGTCTGCAATTGGCGAATGCGCAGAACAACTTCCAGGCGAAGCCGCACCTGCTTGTCTACCCGTCGGTCTTCCTGTCCGTCACCGTGCTGAGCTTTATCCTGCTGGGCGACGTGATCCGCGACGCGCTCGATCCGAGGCTGCGATGACGCCCCTGCTCGAGGTCGACCGGCTCTCGGTGGAGTTCCGGGTGCGTGGGCAGGTGATCCGAGCGGTCGACGAGATGAGCTATTCGGTCTCGGCCGGCGAGACGCTCGTGTTGCTGGGCGAGTCCGGCTCGGGCAAAAGCGTCTCGGCGCTCGCCGTGATGGGCCTGCTGGAACAGCCGCCGGCGTTCATCACCGGCGGCGAGATCCGGTTTGACGGCACCGACCTGCTCCGTGCGTCGGGGCGACAACGCCGCGAATACCGCGGCCGGCGCATCGCGATGATCTTCCAGGACGCACTGTCCGCGCTGAATCCGGTGCTGAGCGTCGGCTACCAGATCGCGGAAATGATGCGCGTCCATCAGGGACAGTCCAAAGCCGACGCTCGACGCGGCGCCGTCGAGCTGATGGATCGGGTGCGGATTCCGGCCGCCGCCAGGCGTTACGGCGACTATCCACACGAGTTCTCCGGTGGCATGCGGCAGCGCATCATGATCGCGATGGCACTCGCACTAGGCCCAGAAATCCTGATCGCGGACGAGCCGACCACCGCGCTGGACGTCACCGTGCAGGCCCAGATCGTCGCGCTGCTGGCGGAATTGCGCGCCGAACGGTCGATGGGAATGGTGCTGATCACCCACGACCTCGGGCTGGCCGCCGACGTGGCCGACCGGATCGCGGTCATGTATGCCGGCCGCATCGTCGAAACCGCCACGGCGGAGGAGCTTTACCGCGCACCGGCGCATCCGTACACGGCCGGACTGCTCGACTCCATTCCGCGAGCCAGCGGTAAGGGCGAGGCGCTGGTGCCGATCAAGGGCAGCCCGCCGAGTCTGGCGGCAATCCCTACGGGGTGCGCATTCCACCCCCGCTGCCCGATGAGCGCCGACCGATGTACCGCCGAACGCCCTTTGTTGCGGGAGATTTCCGGTGGCCGATGGAGCGCGTGCCATTTCGCCGAGGAGGTGCTCGGTGCCCGACGGTGAGGTCATTCTCGAAGCCCGCAATGTGGTGAAGCATTTCCCGATCCGGCGCGGGATCGTGGTCCGCCGGCAGACCGGCGCGATCCAGGCGGTCGATGGTGTCGATCTGCAGTTGCGGCACGGTGAAACACTCGGTCTGGTCGGCGAGTCGGGCTGTGGAAAGTCCACTCTGGCCAGACTGCTGATGGCGTTGGAGCGGCCGACATCCGGCGAGGTGCTCTTTCGCGGGGAGAACATTCACGCCTTATCCCGTGGGGCGTTGCGAGCGTTGCGGCGGCGAATTCAAATCATCTTGCAGGATCCGTACACCTCATTGAATCCGCGCATGACCGTCGGCGACCTGGTCGGCGAGCCGTTCGACATTCATCGCGATGCCGCGCCGGCCGGCTCGAAACGGGCGCGTGTCGGCGAGCTGCTCGAGGTGGTGGGCCTCGATCCCGACCACGCCAATCGATATCCGCATCAATTCTCCGGCGGGCAGCGCCAACGTATCGGCATCGCCCGAGCACTAGCGCTGCGGCCGGAGGTGGTGATCTGCGACGAGCCGGTCTCCGCGCTCGACGTGTCGGTGCAGGCGCAGGTCATCAACCTGCTCATCTCATTGCAACGGGAATTCTCGCTCTCGTACGTATTTATCGCGCACGATCTTTCGGTGGTACGGCACGTTTCCGATCGAGTCGCGGTCATGTATCTCGGCAAGGTCGTGGAAACCGGCGGGCACGCCGACATTTACCAGCACGCATCGCATCCGTACAGCCAGGCGCTCCTTTCGGCCGCGCCCGAGCCGGATCCGACCGCGCGCGAACGGCGATCGCCGATCGTGCTCGAGGGCGACGTGCCGAGCCCGGCCGACCCGCCGTCCGGCTGCCGATTTCGCACCCGGTGCTGGCTGGCCGAGGACCGATGCGCCGAGGAGGAGCCGATCCTGGCGATCCGCCCGGGCAGTGCGCACCCCGCAGCCTGCCATTTCGCAGCCGAACGCCCTCCGGTGGCGCGGTAAGCCCGTTCTTACTCGCGGCAGTAAGAGTAAGATTTGCCGTATGCGCATCACATCCAAGGGCCAAGTGACGATCCCGCAGGAGATCCGCGAAAAGTACGGCCTGCTGCCCGAGACCGAGGTCGACTTCGTCGAACAGGACGGGAGCGTCGTCATCGTCCCGGCCCCGCGACGTCGACCCGATCGCGGCGATCGAGCCGTTGCCCGGCTGCGCGCCACCGGCCGCCGAAAGCTGACTACCGACGAGTTGCTGGCACTGACCCGTGGCTAACCTGGTTGGCTGTCTGGTCGACTCCAACGTGCTGCTCGATATTGCAACCGAGGACGCGCGTTGGCTCGAGTGGTCATCCGCTGCATTGGCGGATGCGATAACCCTGGGACCGGTGCTGATCAACCCGCTGGTCTACGCCGAGGTTTCCACCAACTACGACACGATCGAAGAGCTTGATGAGGTGCTACCCGAGGAGATCTTTCAGCGCCATCCGCTGCCGTACGCGGCTGGATTCCTTGCCGCCAAGGCGTTTCGCGCATATCGCGCGCGGAGCGGCAACCGGCGCTCCCCGCTCCCGGACTTCTACATCGGTGCGCATGCCGCCGTCGCCGGGCTCTCCCTACTGACCCGTGACGCCCGGCGATATCGGACCTACTTTCCGACCGTTCCGCTGCTCGCACCGTAAGGGCGGCGTTGGGGCCGTTTGCGTCATTGGTGAGGCATCCGCTAAGTTGTAGAGCGTTCAACTACTTCTGGAGGAGCCCATGGCCAACGACATCGCTCGCGCCACGTCCGTCTCCGCCGGCGATACCGCGCTGACCCACCCGGCCGACCAGTCCACGATGGACATCGGCCTCCTCGTTTTGCGTGTAACGGTGGGGTTGTTCATTGCCGGGCACGGTTCGCAGAAGCTCTTCGGCTGGTTCTCCGGCAACGGCATCAACGGTACGGCGAAGTTCTTCGAGTCCGTCGGGTACGACCCCGGCAAGCTGTACGCCGTTATCGGCGGGCTGATCGAATTCGGCGGCGGGCTGGCCCTGATCGCCGGATTCTTCACACCGCTGGTCGGCGCGGCAATTCTCGGCGACATGCTGAATGCGACGTCGGTGAAATGGTCCGGCGGATTCTTCGGCGGCAGCGGTTTCGAATATGAGCTGCTGCTGGCGATCTGCGGCGGCGTGATCGCATTCACCGGGCCCGGCCGGATCGCGGTCGATCATTTCCTCCCGCTGCTGCGCCGGCACCGCCTCGCCTACGGCGCCGGATGTGTCGTGCTCGCCCTGATCCTGGCCGGCATCACCCTGGCCATCAAGAAATAACGCCCTCGCCGATCTTGAAGAAAGCGCCCACAGATGTCCGAAATGTGGGGCACTATCTTCAAGATCGGCGGGAGGATTTATTCGAGCGCTGCGTACGCCGGTTTGATCACCTTGTTGATCAGCTCCAGTCGCTCGTCGAACGGGATGAACGCCGATTTCATCGCGTTCAGCGTCAGCCATTGCAGGTCGTGCCAGCCGTACCCGAAGGCCTCGACCAACCCGGCCATCTCCGAGGTCATCGTGCACCCGCTCATCAACCGATTATCGGTATTGACGGTCACCCGGAAATAGAGCTGGCGCAGCAGGCCGATCGGGTGCTCGGCAATGGATTTCGCCGCACCCGTCTGGACGTTTGACGTGGGGCACATTTCCAGCGGGATGCGGCGGTCCCGCACATACGCGGCGAGCCGGCCGAGCTCGACCTCACCGTCGTCGTGGACTGTCACGTCGTCGATAATGCGCACGCCGTGGCCCAGCCGGTCGGTGCCGCACCACTGGATCGCCTCCCAGATCGAGGGCAACCCGAAACCCTCGCCGGCATGAATCGTGAAATGCGCATTCTCCCGGCGGAGATATTCGAATGCGTCCAGATGCCTGGTGGGCGGGTACCCGGCCTCGGCACCGGCAATGTCGAATCCCACCACGCCGTCGTCGCGATAACGGACGGCCAGCTCCGCGATCTCGCTGGACTGCGCGGCATGCCGCATCGCGGTCGCCAACATGCCGACGCGGATCGACCGACCCACCGACCCCTGCCGGAATCCCTCCAGCACAGCCTCAATCGCCTGGTCATGTGTCAGCCCGCGCTCGACATGCAATTCCGGAGCGAATTTCACCTCGGCATATACAACGCCGTCCGCGGCAAGATCCTCGACGCATTCCGCCGCGACCCGGACCAACGCATCCCGGGTCTGCATGACGCCGACAGTGTGCGCGAACGTTTCCAAATAGCGCTCTAATGAGCCGGAATGCGCCGCGCCGAGAAACCAGTGACCGAGCTCTTTCGGATCGGTGGTCGGCAGCGCCGAATAGCCGCTCTCCCGGGCTAGATCGACCACGGTGCTGGCGCGCAGGCCGCCGTCGAGGTGATCGTGCAGCAAAACCTTGGGGGCAGAGCAGATCAGGTCATCGGACAGAGTCATCTCGGTAGGTTAGCGAGGCGACAGCGAGTGAGCATCGCAGGGCCAGCGACCGGAGCCCGACCCCTCGGGAAAGCGCTTCCCCGCGTCGATCTTGACCTTATCGCTGCCCGCTGCCCGTTTTGTCCAGCAATAAGGTCAAGATCGGCGAGCAATCCGGTCGGACGGATTCAGCAGCCGTCCGCCCGCGCGGGTCAGCCGACCCGATCAACCACCAGCGGCAGCGGTACTTCCGGCCCGTCGATCGACACCGCGCCGTCGAGGGCCGCCATCGCGGCCGGCAGCCGGTCCGGGTCGTCGGTGTGCAGCTCGAGCAGCGGCTGCCCGGCTTTCACCTCGTCGCCGATCTCCGCGCGCAGCAGGACGCCGGCCACCGCCGACACCGGGTCCTCCTTGCGGGCCCGGCCGGCTCCCAGCCGCCAGGCCGCCACCCCGACCGCGTACGCATCCAGCCCGGTCAGCGTGCCGCTGGCTGGCGCCGGCACGATCTGTATCTCGCCGGCGACCGGCAGCGCGGCGGCCGGGTCGCCGCCCTGGGCCGCGATCATCGCCCGCCACACGTCCATCGCGCGGCCGTCCCATAATGCGATCGCGGGGTCCACATCGGACAGTCCGGCGAGTGCCAACATCTCCCGCGCCAGCAGCACAGTCAATTCGACGACATCGGCCGGGCCGCCGCCGGCGAGCACCTCGAGCGACTCCGCCACCTCCAGCGCATTACCCACCGCGCGACCGAGCGGACGGTCCATCGCGGTCAACAGTGCGACCGTGTGAACACCTGCCGCGCCGCCAATCTCGACCATTGTCTCGGCCAGGGTCCGGGCCCGGTCGACGTCCTTCATAAATGCGCCGGAGCCGACCTTGACGTCGAGCACCAGCCCCGCAGCGCCCTCGGCGATCTTCTTGCTCATGATCGAGCTGGCAATCAGCGGAATTGATTCGACCGTGCCGGTGACATCGCGCAACGCATAGAGTTTCCGGTCGGCCGGCGCCAGGTCGTCGCCCGCGGCACAGACGACCGCGCCCACCTCGTGCAGCTGCCGCAGATATTCCTCGGTGGACAGTGCGGCTCGCCAGCCGGGAATGGCTTCCAGCTTGTCGAGTGTGCCGCCGGTGTGCCCGAGGCCGCGCCCGGACAGCTGCGGCACGATCGCCCCGCACGCGGCCACCAACGGGGCCAGTGGCAGCGTCACCTTGTCACCGACCCCGCCGGTGGAATGCTTGTCCACGGTGGGTTTGGGCAGCGACGACAGATCGCTGCGCTTGCCCGAGTCGATCATTGCGGTGGTCCAGCGGGCCAGCTCCGCCGGCTGCATACCCTGGAAGTAGATGGCCATGAGCAGCGCCGAAATCTGCTCGTCGGCCACCAAACCCTTGGTGTAGGCATCGATCGCGAAGTCGATCTGCTCGGGCGACAGTTCCAGGCCGTCGCGCTTGGCCCGGATTACGTCCACAATCGCAATACTCACGCTCAACCCCTTATCAGTGCGACCCGATCACCGCTCGTCCCCCATTCATGATCGACATCGTCTCCTGGTTGCTATAGCGACCAGGAGACGATGTCGATCATGGAGAAGGCGGGTGGATCACTCACTTACGTCAGGCTTTCGGGGCCGAATGCCTGCGGCAGCACCGCGGTCATCGGCAGTATGCCCTCGGGCGTATCCACCAGCAGGTCCGCGCCGCCGTGCTCCCACAAGAGCTGCCGGCAGCGACCGCAGGGCATCAGCACCGCACCGGCGCCGTCACAGCAGCTGAACGCGATCAATCGCCCGCCGCCGCTGGCATGCAGCGCCGACACCAGTCCGCATTCCGCGCACAACGTCACGCCGTAGGACGCATTTTCGACATTGCAGCCAACGACAACGCGGCCATCATCCACGAGCGCCGCCGCGCCCACCGGGAAATGCGAATACGGCGCGTAGGCGTGTGCCATTGCCGCTTGCGCCGCGGAACGCAGGGCCGCCCAGTCGATGTTCATGATTTCACGTACGGCTTGCCGTCCGCGCCGGGCGCCCGTACCTTGCCGACCAGCCCGGCGACCGCGAGCACGGTCACCAGATAGGGCAGCATGGCCAGAAAGTCCGAGGGAATCGGCGTGCCGATCACGCCGAGATTGCTCTGCAGGGCATCGGCAAATCCGAACACCAGCGCCGCACCCAACGCGCCGCTGGGACTCCACCGGCCGAAGATCAGTGCGGCCAGCGCGATATAGCCCTTGCCGGAGGAGATGTCCTTGCCGAAACCGCCAACCGAGCCAATCGTGAACGAGGCGCCGGCGATTCCGGCGATGAGGCCACCGAGAATTACCGCCCGATAGCGGGTTGCCCGCACCCTGATGCCGACCGTGTCCGCGGCGGTCGGGTGCTCGCCGACCGCACGCAGCCGCAGCCCCCAACGGGTGCGGAACAGCGCAAAGTGCATGACGATCAACAACCCGTACGTAATGTAAAGAAAGACGTTCGAGTCAAAAAAGATCGGCCCGATGATGGGTATGTCGGAGAGCCCGGGGACCTTGATGTCATCGAAGATCTTCGGCGAGTTCAGATCGGGATGGGTGACCAGGATCCGGTCGTACAGAAAGTTCGTCAGGCCGAGCGCAAAGACGTTGAGCACCACGCCGAGGATGACCTGGTCGACGAAGTATCGGATCGCCAGGAACGCAAGGACCAAGCCCAGCAGGGCACCCGCAAGCGCCGCGCCGAGCATGCCGAGCCACAGGCTGGATGCGGCCGCCGCGACAATCGCGCCGGTAAAAGCACCAAGCAGAAACTGGCCCTCGATCGCGATGTTGATGACCCCGGACCGTTCACACAGGACACCACAAAGAGCGCCGAGAACAATCGGGATCGACCGCACCAGCGTCTGCTGCCCGAGTTGCACAAGAGACAGCGCGCTGTCGTTGCTGGCCACCGAGGCCCAGGCCAGGAATGCCAGGACAAACAGCACCCCGATCACGGCGGTGACCGCGGTCCGCTGCCGCTTGCCCATCGAGCCGCCCAGCAGCCAGCCGCTGAGCGCAAGCACGATTATCCCCAGCACCCAGCAGGTCCAGCGCGCCGAAATCGATACGGTCGGCACGTGCACGGAGGCGCCGGTCGGCGAAAGCACGAAATGCGCGTGCCGACCGGAATGCGACTTCACCCCGAGCACGAAAAGCATGACCAAACCGAGCAGCACGCCGGTCACGCCGAGCGCACGTTCCCGCGTGGTCACGGCGAGCCGCGGCAGTCGCAACGCAAGCGCGCTCACCCGTTCCATCCCTTCGCCAGGCTCTGTCCTTCGCCGCCCTGCCGGCTGCCGCGCAACCGGAAGATCGCCCGTACCAATGGCGGAGCGGCAATAAACACCACGATCAGCGCCTGAATTACCGTGACCACGTCGATGGGGGTGGAGGTCTGCGCCGACATCACCGTGCCGCCGGCCTGCAGCGCGCCGAAAAGCAATCCGGCGGCCACCGTGCCCCACGGTTTGGCGCGGCCCAACAACGCGACGGTGATTGCGTTGAAGCCCAGCTCCGAATTCACCCCGGGCGAGAGGTAGTAGTCGGTGCCGAGCACCTGCGCGGTGCTCGCCAGACCGGCCAGCCCGCCGGCGATCAGCATGACCAGCACATAGGTCCGGGCCGGACTCATCCCCGCTGTCCGGGCCGCCTCGGCATTGGCGCCGACCGCTTTGAACTCGAAACCCAATGTGCTGCGATTGAGCAACCAGGCGCAGGCCAATGCCGCCAGCAGCGCGACGATAATCCCGGCATGCAGCCGCAGCCCGGAGCCGGCCAGCAGCGGCAGCCGCGCACTGTGGTCAACGAACCTGCTCACCAGGTCCGTACGGCCGGGCCGCTGAAAGACCGACTTGTGCAACAGATACAGCAGAAACGAGCCGGCGACATAGTTCAACATGATCGTCGTAATGACCTCATGCGCGCCGGTACGCGCCTTGAGCCAGCCGACGAGCAAACCCCATACCGCGCCACCGATGAAACCGCCGGCCAGGGCGACAATCAAATGCAGCACTACCGGCATATTCACGCCGAAACCCAGATACCCGGCGAGGATCGCGCCCATGATGATTTGGCCCTGCGCGCCGATGTTGAACAGCCCGGCCCGGAACGCCAGCGATACAGACAGACCGGCGAGGATCAGCGGCGTAGCCTGCACGATCGTTTCGGAGATGGGATAGAACACCTGCGACAGCGAGCCCTGCCCGTTCGCGTAATCCCGGATAAAGCCGGGGTCGACGATCGATCCCTCGAAAAGGGCCTTGTACGCCGACCAGACCGAATTCCAGATGGCGCTCAGGCTGTCGCCCGGCGAGGCGGTGAAATACCCCAGCTTCGACTGCACGTCGGAGTCCGAGAACGCGATCAACAAACCGCCGAGCACCAGCGCAATGACGATCGCGAGCACTGTCACGACCGCGGAGTTGCCGCGCACGATGCCGTCGAGTACGGAACGGCCGAGTCCGGGCTTCCGCGGCTCGGCCTCGGATTTCGCCGGAGACTCCTCAGTGGACGGCTCGGTCATGCCTCCTCCGCCCGGGATATCTCGGTCGGGTGCGCAACGCTCTCCGCGTGCGCCTCGGCTTCCCCGACACCGGCCATCATCAGGCCGATCTCGTCGCGCGAGGCACCGGCCGGCAATATCCCGACGATCCGGCCGCCGCACATCACCGCGGTCCGGTCGGCGAGCGAAATCACCTCGTCCAGCTCGGAGGACACGATGATGACGGCCACGCCCTCATCCCGGGCCTGCACGATCCGCCGGTGAATCGCCTCGGTGGAGCCGACATCGACGCCGCGGGTGGGCTGCGACACCACCATGAGCTTCAATGTGCGGCCGAGCTCGCGCGCCACCACGACCTTTTGCTGATTGCCGCCGGACAACGTACCCACCGGCGTATCGATGGACTGCGTACGTACATCGAAATCCTTAACCAGCTTCTCCGCATTGGCCCGGACCGCGGCGCGCTGCATGGAAACCCCAGACGCAAACGGGGGACGGTCGTATTGATCGAGAATCAAATTCTCCGCGACCGAGAACGACGCGACCAGCCCATCATGCTGGCGATCCTCCGGGACAAATCCCACGCCCGCGCGCAGCACCTCTTTCGGCGTCAGGCCGGTGATCTCCCGCCCGTCCAGGCCGATCGAGCCGCTCGCCGCCTTACGCAACCCGAGCAGCGCCTCGGCCAGCTCGTTCTGCCCGTTTCCCTGGACCCCGGCAACGGCCAGGATTTCACCGGCACGCACGTCGAACGATACGTCGTCGACAACGCGGTGACCGAATTCCGAATCGACCGTCAAATGGTCGACCGACAGCACGTGCTCGGCCGGCTGGGCGGGTGTCTTGTCCACCCGCAGCACGACCGACCGACCCACCATCAGCGATGCGAGCTCGGCCTCACTGGCATCCGGCCGCGCCGACCCGACCACCTGACCACGACGGATCACCGTGATCGTGTCGGCGACCGCCTTCACCTCTTTGAGCTTGTGGGTGATGAATACGATCGATTTGCCGGCCTCCCGAAGAGCCCGCATCACCTTGATCAGCTCATCGATTTCCTGCGGAATGAGCACCGCGGTCGGCTCGTCCAGAATGAGCACCTCGGCGTCGCGCAGCAGCGCCTTGATGATCTCAGCTCGCTGCTGCACACCGACCGGCAGATCCTCGACGATGTCGTCCGGCTCGACCTCCAGGCCGTATTTCGCCGACAGCTCCAGCACCTGCCGGCGGGTACTGCGCCGATCCAGCCAACCAAAGCGGCGTACCCGTTCCGCACCCAGGACGACATTCTCGGCGACGGTAAATACCGGCACCAGCATGAAATGCTGATGCACCATGCCGATGCCGGCCTTGATCGCGTCGGCCGGCCCGTGGAAATCGACCGGCTTGTCATCAAGCAGGATCTGGCCCTCGTCCGGCCGCGTCAGACCATAAAGGACATTCATCAGCGTGGACTTGCCCGCACCGTTTTCGCCCAGGAGCGCGTGGATCTGACCCGGCTCGACGGTGAGATCGATGTGGTCATTCGCCACGAGCGGGCCGAACCGCTTCGTGATACCACGCAATTCCAGCTTCAGCGCGCTCTCCCGGTCTGCCGCGACGACGCGACAATAAGGTGGCGCTCGGCCCGCCGGGCGACCGAGCGTGAATTGAGGCCTAACTCTTCGGCTGGCTCGGTGAGGCGATGGTGATCTTCCCGGCCACAATGTCGGCCTTCAGCTGGGTGATCTCGGTCTGCAGCGCGGCCGGCACCTTGCTCTGGAAGTCGTGATACGGGGCCAGCCCGACCCCGCCGTTGGCCAGCGTGCCGACGTAATTACCGCCCTTGAAACTGCCGTCCTTCGCGTCCAGCGCCGCCTGCTTCACCGACGGCTCGACGCCCTTGACCACGCTGGAGATAAACAGGCTGCAGTATTGCTTGGCCTGCACGCAGCCGTCGCTGTCGACCCACAGCATGTGCACCTTGCCCTTACCGTCGGCCTGCACCGCCGCGGCCGCGCCGCGCCCGACGTTGCCGGCGACCGGGAAGATCACGTCGGCACCGGACTGCATGAACTGCTCGGTGACGTTCTTGCCCTTGGTCTGGTCGGTGAAGTCATTGGTGAACGAGCCGTTCTGCGTCTTCTCGTTCCAGCCGAGCACCTGCACGTTCTTGTTGTGCTTCTGGTTGTAATAGGCGACCCCGTCGGCGTACCCGTCCATGTAGATCGTCACCGTCGGCAGCTTCTGCCCGCCGAACGTCGCGACCTTGCCGGTCTGGCTCATCCCGGCGGCAAGGTATCCGCCGAGGAAGCCGGCCTGCGCCGTGTTGTAAATGAGCCCCTTCACGTTCGCCATGGTCTTGTCGTAGGTGTAATCGACGATCGCGAACTTCTGGTTCGGATACTTCTTTGCCGATGCCTGGGTCTGGTCACCCATGAGGAAGCCGACAGTGACGATGATCCCGCACTTGCCCTGGGCGTACGCGGTGATGTTCGGGGCGTAGTCGCTGGCCTGCTTGGATTCCTGGTAGATCTCCTGGATGCCGGCCTGCTTCTGCGCGTCGATCAGTCCCTGATGGGCCGACTGGTTGAACGACTGGTCGTCCACCCCGCCGGTGTCGGTGACCAGGCACGCCTTGAAGCTGCTGGTCGCGGCGCTGCTGCCGCCCGACTTGCCATTCTTGGAACTCGACGGCTTGCTGCCACACGCCGTCGCGATCAGGGCGATGGCGCTGACGGCCGCCATCGCACGCACTGCAACTCTCACGGCTCCTCCTCGTGGACGCCCTGGGGCGTGGGCGACGACTCGCGAGCATAAGCGCTGCAAGCTGCCGCGAAGGCTAGTCCTCAACAATTTCCGGTATGAGCCGCGTCGCGCTCCCGATACCGACCCGTGACCTTCCCGGTGTGCAGCCCGCACGCTTCAGTCTCGACGCCATATGTGGCATTTGCCCCGGTAGCCTACCGGGTGTCGGAGGTAACGCAAGGCCGAGTCAACGCATAACCACCTCAGGGACGTCTATTACCGGTAGCCAGTCGGGCGTTCGGCGCACAACCGCACGGGGAGAGCACATCGATGGGGATTACCAGCCAGAGCTTCGTCATCACGATCTGCGTGGTGGCAGTGCTCGCGATCGTCGCGGTGCCCGTGCTGTGGGATCGCTGGAAGTGGCGGATGCTCTTCCGTTCGGCGAACGTGCTCCTGGCCGCCGTGTTGGCGATCTTCGCCGCCGGCGTCCTGGTCAACGTGCAGGGTGACTTCTTCCCCACCTGGACAAGCCTCGTAGGTGGCGACTCCTCGGGCCTGGCGACCGGCTCGGACGGCGTCAAGGGCGATCTTGGCCAGACCCATGGCCGGGACGTTGTGGCCCACCAGCTGCAGCAGTACGCGCGCTTCACCCGCAATGGCAACGGCGTGGTCGTTCGCGAGGACTTCGGCGGTGCCCAGAGCCACATCAGCCGACCCGGTGCGGTCTACCTGCCGGCCGCGTACTTCCACCGCAACCAGGCCAACGTGGAATTCCCGGTGCTCGAGCTGCTCGCCGGCTCACCCGGCGACCCGGCCGGCGAGCTCAAAAACCTCAAAATTGCCCAATTTCTTGACCAGGAAATCCATGCCCACCGGATGCCGCCGACGATCGTGGTCATCCCGTCCACCAATCCCAGCGCACTGCGGGATGACGAATGCGTCAACGCAGTCGGCGGCCAGCAGGACGACACATACCTGACCACCGATATTCGCAATGACCTGATCCGCGATTTCCGGGTGCGTTCCGACCCGCAATCATGGGCGCTGATGGGATATTCGACCGGCGGTTACTGCGCGGTCAATCTGGTCGTGCGACACCCGGCGTACTACGGGTCCGCGATCAGCTTCTCCGGCTATTTCTACCCGATCACCGATGTCACCACCGGGGATCTCTACCACGGCAACAAGCAGGCCAAAGAGGCGAATGCGCCGCTGCACACGCTCAAGAGGGAGAAGGTGCAGCCCGATACCGGCTTCTTCCTGGTCGCCGGCTCGCGGGAGCACGGGCCGCCCGGGCAGATGCGCGCACTGCTCGGTGAGCTGCGCGCACCGGCCTCCGGCGAGGCCGTGCTGGTGCCCAATGGCGGGCACTCCTGGGCGCCGTGGCGGCTGGAGATGCCGGCCGCGCTCGACTGGCTGGGACACCGGTTCGGCGGTCCGCTGGCCCCGGCCGTGCAGCCGAACCACGGTGAGACGGTGACGATCAAGACACCCGGCGCGGGCGGCCCGAGCACGTCGAAGGCCGGCGGCAAGGCGGCGATCCCACCGAAACTCACCAAGAAGGCCCAAGACGCCGGCAAGCTGCCCGGGCCGGGCAAGCCGGGGCAGCCCCATCGCAAAGTGCTGGTCGCCGGCGCCAACCACGCCCGCAGCCACCCGGTACGCACCACGCCATAGCCGACTCTCCCGTCGATCTTGACCTTATTGCTGGACAAAACGGTTAGCAGGCAGCGATAAGGTCAAGATCGGCGAGGGAAAGCGCTTACCACACTCGAGCGAGCCGGCGGAACGGGCGCCAATGTGACGTCGGGGCACCCTAGCCGCACCAATGTGACATCGGGGCACCCTAGCCGCACCAACGTGACGTTCGCGCGGAACGACCTGCACCGAAGAATCGGTCAGACGCCTTCACTGACGCCGATATCGCCGCCGCCCGGCAAAATCGGCCGGCTGCATTTCGCCCTATCCGTGGCAATATCTTTCTCGAGTCGAGCGCCGGTCGTGGAGAAGCACCGGCGACGCTTCCGGCCGAGGAGACGCCATGCCCCAACAGAACCGCGTTCGTCGCAGGCTGATGACCGTTGCCGCCGCGCTCGTCCTGGTCGCCGGCGCCGGCGCCGGCATCGCGCTCGGCTCCGGGCCGGGTGCGAAATCGGCCGCCGCCACCCTGGCGACCGACCTCGACGCGATCCTGGCCGCCCCGGGCGCGGCCGGCTCGCAATCCGCCGTCGTAGTAAGGGATTCCGCCGGCAACATGCTCTATTCGCACAACCCCGACGCACGCATGACGCCGGCCTCGAACGCGAAACTGTTCACCTCGACCGCGGCGCTGGACCTGCTCGGCCCGGACTTCCGCTTCAGCACCGATGTGCTCGCCGCGCAAAAGCCGGCCGGTGCGGTGCTGCACGGCGACCTCTACCTGCGCGGCGGCGGCGATCCGACCACGCTCGCGGCCGACTACGACTCGCTGGCCGCACAGGTCGCGGCGGCCGGCGTGCGGGTGGTGACCGGCCGGCTCGTCGCCGATGACAGCTACTTCGACGATGTGCGACTGGGCACCGGCTGGGCGTGGGACGACGAGCCGTACTACTACAACGCGCAGATCTCCGGCCTGACCGTCGCGCCGAACACCGACTACGACTCCGGCACGGTGATCGTGCAGACGCTGCCGGGTGCGCACGCGGGCGACAAGCCGAAACTCACACTCGTACCCAATACCGGCGTCGTACATCTGGTGAATGACGCGACCACGACGGCATCGGGTAGCAATACAATTTCGGTCGACCGCACGCACGGTGACAGCAACGTCATTGTCGTGTCGGGCAACATGCCGCTGGGCGCCTCGGTGGATCAGGAATGGGCGACCGTATGGGATCCGACAAGTTATGCCGCCGATGTATTTCGGCGGGCGCTGACCGCCCACGGCGTAAGGGTTATCGGCTCGACGCACTACGCGAAGACCCCGGGTGACGGGGAAATCCTGGCAACGCATCAGTCGATGGATCTCGCGCACATGTACATTCCGTTTCTGAAACTGTCGAACAATATGCACGCCGAGGCGCTGGTCAAGACGATGGGTGAAAACGCCACTCAGCAAGGGACCTGGGACGCCGGGTTGACCGCCGAGGAAGGCGATCTGACCAAGCTCGGCGTGAATACCGACGTGATGCAGCTGGTCGACGGATCCGGATTGTCGCGCATGGAATTGGTGACCGCACAGCAGATCAGCAACGTACTTATTGGCGCGCAGAGTCGGCCATGGTTTTCCACCTGGTACGACGCGCTGCCGATTTCCGCGCAATCCGCGCGCTTTGTCGGCGGTACGTTGCGGAATCGTCTCGTCGGCACTCCGGCGGCCGGCAAGGTGCACGCCAAGACCGGCTCGCTGACCGGGGTCACCTCGCTGTCGGGCTATGTCATCGACGCCGACGGGCAGCGCCTGATCTTCTCGATCATGCAGAACAACCTCGTCGGCTTCAACGGACAGACCATTGAGGACAAGATCGCGATCCGGTTGGCCGAGTACGGCGTGGACAACAATGTGCACGGCGTTCCGAAGCTGCCGGCCGGGAGCGATCGGTCGGTACCGGCGGGTCGGTATGGCCCGGCCGGCATCGAATGCTCCTGGGCCAAGGCCTGCTGAGCGCCCACCCGTAGCCCGGTCGGACCAAAGTGCGCTCTGGCCGATGATTCGCCGCGCAGCGCCGGCCAAAGCGCACTCTGGTCGGGCTGGGGCGCCCGCCGATCGATTTCGGCCATAAGTGACTGGTCCGCTACTCTCGGCCTCCATGCGTAGGAGTGCGGAGCGGAGCGGAGCCAGCAGGCGCAGTACCCGACTCGCGGCGATCGTCACCGCCGCCGCCATGATCGCCGTTTCGGCGGCCGGCCCGGTCGCCGCCGCGCCGAGCCGCGGCACCGTCGGCGGGCCACAGCTGGCCTCGCGCGGCGTCATCGTCGACCGGCACGCGCCGCACCTCCCGAGCGGCATCGATGCCAGCGGCTGGCTGGTCGCCGACGCCGGCACCGGCCAGGTGCTCGCCGCCCGCAACCCGCACGGCAAATACCTGCCGGCCAGCACACTCAAGACGTTGACCGCGCTGACCCTGCTCCCCCAACTCCCGAACAGGAAGCAGATCGTCACCGCAAACGACGCCGAAACCGGCGTCGACGGCACCAGGGTCGGCCTGGTCACCAACGGTCATTATTCGATCGAGCTGCTATTCCAATGCATGCTGATGATGTCCGGCAACGACTGCGCCACCGCGCTCGCGACCACGGCCGGGCACGGCAGCGTACGGAAATCGCTGGCCGCGATGAATGCGAAGGCACAGTCAATTGGCGCGTACGACACGCACGCCGGCACACCATCCGGGCTGGACGCGCCCGGCCAGTCCTCGTCGGCCTACGATCTCGCACTAATTCTGCGCGACGATATCAAAATCCCGGATTTCCGCCGCTACAACAGCAAGCTGAGCGGCTTCGTACCGGCGCAGGGCAAGAAATACAAGCGATTCGGCTTCGCCAACGACGACCGGCTGCGCGCCTCGCATTATCCGGGAATCATCGCCTCGAAGAACGGTTACACCGACGCCGCCCGGCACGAATTCGTCTGCGCAGTCAAGCACGGCAATACGACGCTGATCGTCACGCTGATGCACGCCGAACGGTATCCGGTCGATACCCAGGACCAGGCAATCAAGCTGCTGAATTGGGGTTTCAAGGCCGACGGCAAGGTCAAGCCGGTCGGTGAGCTGGTGACGCCGGTAAGGGCCGTACGCAAACGACCGACGCCGACCGCCACTGCCGCCAAACCCACATCATCCGCAGCCAACCTGCACACCACCGCATCGACCGGCAGCAGCGGCGGCGGATCCGGCTGGCGGCTACCGGTGATTATCGCCGCCATCGTGGTAGTCGTCGCCGGAGCGGGCGCCGCGCTCTATCGCCGCCGGGCCAGCGCCTGAGTCAACGGGCAGCGTGTCTGATCGATCGAAGTGCGCCCTACCGCGCGATCAGCGCGAATTATCGCGGTAGAGCGCACTTCGATCGGGAGGGGTGGAGTGCCGCAAGCGCCGGGTCAGCTCGGATCGCGCCCGGTGCGCCGACCGAGTTTGGCCAGCGTCGCGCCGGTCACCATTCCGGCGCCGACCAGTCCGGCCGCGATTGCCACCCCGCTGGGCGCCGCCGCACGTCGCTCCGGCCCCGCGACCGCGACCGGCACCTCGACCGCCGGCTCTGGCGCACCAACATGCAGCGCCACAATCGACGGTGACGTCGCCGTCCAGGCCGTGGCGAACAGCAAAAACCGGGCCACCAGATTAATGAACACCACGAGCCCGATCACGCTACCGAACACACCGGCCGCCGGGCTCTTCCCGACCTCAGCGATGTAATAGGTACCAACAACCTTGAGGATCTCGAAACCGACCGCGGCAAACAATGAACCGCGAAATACCGCGCGCATTGTTAACGGACTGCGCGGCAGCCGGACAAACATCCAGCCGAAAATCACCGTATCGGCCAGGATTGCAATCGCGATGCCGATAACGCGGGTAGTCACACCGATGCCCGGAACGTTATCCAGCCCGGCCAGCTTCACCAACGAATGGGTGGCCGCGGTCCCAGCGGCGGTCAGCGCCAGCGACAAGATGGCCGCCAGCCCGAGCCCGGCGAGAGCCGACAGGTCACGAACCTTGGCCATCAGGTAGTTCTCTTTGGCGGTCTCGTGCTCCCAGATCACCTGGATCGCGGTACGCAGGTTGCCGATCCAGCCGAGCCCGGCATACGCCGCACCCAGCAGACCGATGATCCCGGCCGCCTGCCAGTTGCCGGCGGCCTTGGCCATCGCCTTGTCCAGAATGCTGCCCAGCCCGGCCGGCGCGCTCTTGTCGATCTGTCGCTGAATATCGGTCAGCAGCCCGGCGTCGTGCTTCAGCACGATTCCGAGGATCGCGAAGGCGACCAGGATCAGCGGAAACAGCGCCAGGAAGCTGAAGTACGTCACCGCGGCGGCCATATGGTCGCCATTCTTCGACTTGTAGTCGGCCCCGGCCGACGCCAAGTGATCCAGCCACGGCCAGCGCGAACGCGCCTTCCGGAAACGCTCAGGTATGCCCAACATCTTGTGCACCGTCCAGTGTGAACTGTCGCTGGGGCTGCCATACCCCGGCTGCGTCCTGCTCGAACATGGTGAACCCGGCAACCGGGAACGTCACGTCGTAGCCGCGCAGCGCATCGTAGGCCGCATCCAGCGCCGCGGCCGGCACGTCGTGCGCCACGGTCGCATGCGGGTGATACGGGAACGGCGCCTCGCTCCACAGTGGCCCGGAACGGACCGCCGCCTCGATCTGCTCGCACGCCGACAATCCGGCGGCGACCTGCACGAACACCACCTGCGACACCGGCCGGAACGTACCCGGCCCGGACAGATGCATCCAGAATGGCGGGAACTTCTCGGCCACCCGGGCCAGGTGCTCCTCCACCTCCGGCAGCGCCGCGGCGCTGATCGCGGTCGGCGGCAGCAGCGTCACATGTGGCGGCACGCTGGCCGCCTGCGGATCGCCGGCCCGGTGCCGCATCGCGGCCAGCTCGCTGTGCACGGGTTCGGGTAACGCAATGACCACCCCGACGGTGATCTGCGGATCGGCGCTGACGCCCCGGCTCATACCTTCTCAGCCGGCACCGGCGCTGCCGCCAGGAAGCCGACCCGGTCATAAACCTCGGCCAGCGTCCCCGCTGCCACCTCCCTAGCCCGGGCCGCGCCGCGCGCCAACACCCGGTCGAGCTCGGCCACGTCCTCGAGCCACTCCCGGGTCCGCAAAGCCACCCGCTCAGCGAACTCGACCACCACCTCGGCAAGATCCTTCTTCAGGTCACCGTACCCACGACCGGCGTACGTACCCTCCAGGTCCGAAATCTCCCGACCGGAGAGGGCGGCGTAGATCGTCAGCAGATTGCTGATGCCGGCCTTGTGCTCGGGGTCGTAGCGGATTTCGCGCTCGGTGTCGGTGACAGCGCTGCGGATCTTCTTACGCAGCGCCGCGGCGGGCTCGAGCAGGTCGATCAACCCGTTCGGGCTCGACGCGGACTTGCTCATCTTGGCGCTCGGATCCTGCAGGTCGAAGATGCGGGCGGCATCGGCCACGATATGCGGCTCGGGTACCACGAACGTCTGGCCGAAGCGCGAGTTGAACCGCTGCGCCAGGTCCCGGGAGAGCTCCAGGTGCTGACGCTGGTCCTCACCGACCGGCACCCGGGCGGCGTTGTAGATCAGAATGTCGGCGGCCTGCAGCACCGGATACGTGAAGAGCCCCACGCTCACTTGTGAACCGCGCGCGGACTTGTCCTTGAACTGGGTCATCCGGTTGGCCTCGCCGAAACCGGTGATGCAGCTCAGCACCCAGGCCAGCTGCGGGTGCTCCGGCACGTGGCTCTGCACAAAGAGCGTGCAGCGCTCGGGGTCCAGGCCCAACGCGAGCAACTGCGCGGCGGCGACCCTGGTCCGGGTCCGCAGTACCGCCGGATCCTGCTCGACCGTGATCGCGTGCAGGTCCACCACGCAGTAGAACGCGTCGTAGGAGTCCTGCAGCGCAACCCATTGCCGGATCGCACCCAGGTAGTTGCCGAAGTGGAACGAGTCGGCCGTGGGCTGGATCCCCGAAAGGACGCGCTGCCGGGTGTCGGTGGGCATACGCGGCATTCTGTCAGGCCACAATTCAATACCTATGGCGCGGCTCCGCGCTCGCTCCGCTCCTCGGCGCCCTAGGGGCGCCTGCGATGCTCACTCGCTGTCGCCACGCTACGCGGCGCCGGATTGCTCAGGTGTGACGCGATCCGCGGTCGGCGCCGGAGAGACCCGCAGCCGATCCACCCGGCGGCCCTCCAGCGACAGTACGGTCAGCCGCCGGCCGCTGACATCTACCGTGTCCCCGACCACCGGCAGCCGCCCCAGCGCGCTCATCAGGAAGCCGGCCGCGGTCTCGTACGGCCCCTCGGGCAGGCTGAGACCGGTCGCTTCGGCGAAGTCGTCCAGATTGGACAGTCCGTCCACCTCGGTGCGGTTGGGCGGCGGCTCGGCCACGTCGTACTCGTCGCGGATGTCGCCGATGACCTCCTCGATCAGGTCCTCCAGCGTGACAATGCCGTCCGTACCGCCATATTCGTCGACCACGATCGCGACGTGGTGCCCCTCGCGGCGCATCTCCGACAGCGCCGCGAGCACCTTTTTCGAGCCGGGCAGCCGTTTCACCTCGCGGGCCAGGCTGCCGACCGTGGTGGCCCGGCCATCCGGCTGCGACGGTCCGAGCAGGTCGCGGATGTGCACGAAGCCGATCACGTCGTCCTGGCCGCCGTCGCCGATCACCGGGTACCGGGAGTACGAGGACGCCGCGACGATCTTGGCCGCGCGGCTCACGGTCATGGTGGCCTCGAGGAAGTCCACGTCGGTGCGGTGGATCATCACCTCGCTCACCTGGCGTTCGCCCGCGGCGAATACGTCGTCGATGAGCGTGCGCTCGTCTACCGACAGCGCCTCGTGTGCGGCGACCAGACCGCGCAGCTCCTCCTCGGTGATGGCCTCCCTGGTCCGCTTCGGATCGCCGCCGAGCAGGCGCACGACCACGTCGGTGCTGTGCGAGAGCAGCCAGATCGCCGGCCGCAGCAGCCGGGCGATGCGATCCAGCGGCCGGGCCACCACGAGCGCGATGCCCTCGGCCCGCTGCAGCGCCAGCCGCTTGGGCGACAACTCACCGAAGACCAGCGCGAAGTAGGAAACGATCAGCGTGATCACGATCAGCGAGACCACATCGGCCAGTCCGGAGGACAGTCCGGCGTCGGTGAACACCGGCTCCAGATGGCTGGAGAGCGTCGCCTCGCCGAAGGCGGCGGAGAAGAAGCCGGCCAGCGTCACCCCGATCTGTACGGCGGCCAGAAACCGGTTGGGATTGCTGGCGAGGGCGGCGACCCGCTCGCCCCGGACGCTCTTGCCCGCCATACCCTTGATCTGGCTGTCCCGCAGGCTGACCAGCGCCATCTCCGCGCCGGCGAAGACCCCGCCGATCAAGACGAACACGCCGACCAGCGCGATGCTGCCAATCAGCGCGGCCATGATTGCTCGCTGGTATTCGGAGGGTCACCCACGACACGAGTGTACGAGCGACGATCCAAAGGCCGTGCACAGGACATTGTGGACCGCTACTGTTCGTGGCGAACAGTGATCAACTGTATGCGAAGGGAGTGGCGTGCGGCTGCTCGTCACCGGCGGTGCCGGGTACATCGGCAGCGTCGTCGCGCTACATCTACTCGACGCCGGCCACCAGGTGACCGTGGTCGATGACCTGTCCACCGGGCACGAAGACGCGGTGCCGCCGGGCGCGGAATTCATCAAGGCCGGCATCCACGAGATCACCGCGCTGCTCAATGGTTCGGGCTTCGACGGCGTGCTGCATTTCGCCGCCAAATCGCTGGTCGGCGAGTCGGTGGAGCACCCCGAGCGGTACTGGCACAACAACGTCGCCGGCACGATGAGCCTGCTGGACGCGGTACGTGCGGCCGGCGTGCCGCGGTTTGTCTTCTCCTCGAGCGCCGCCACATATGGCGAGGCCGCCGAGGTGCCGATCACCGAGACCACACCGGCCGCACCGACCAATCCGTACGGCGCGAGCAAGCTGGCCGTCGATCTGATGCTGGCCGGCGAGGCCGCCGCGCACGGCCTGGGCGCGGTCAGCCTGCGGTAGTTCAACGTCGCGGGCGCGGTCGGGCGGTACAGCGAGCGGCATACCACTGAGACGCACCAGATTCCTCTCGCGCT
>Ga0137412_10000458_pt1 | contig 28646 bp, 22 predicted proteins | sample CZODoug2_1_16fun_FD_122160 | JGI IMG/M metagenome (GOLD analysis project Ga0137412, IMG submission 122160) | Vadose zone soil fungal communities from Angelo Coast Range Reserve, California, USA - CZODoug2_1_16fungal (Hybrid Assembly) | ecosystem: Environmental > Terrestrial > Soil > Vadose zone...
CGCCCCCGAGCTCGCGGAAACAGTTCTGAACGGCGGTGCCAACGTTGTCCAACAACGATGCCTGCAGGGTCACCGCGCTGCTGCCGCCGACGTAGACCCCCACCGCCTGATCGCCGCCGCCGGGGCTGCCGCCGGTACCGGGAGTGCCGGGCGCCGTGGCGGTGATGGTCACATGACGCAGCGTCGCCCCGCTATCGAAAGCGGCAATCCCCGCCGTGTCGAACGCCTCGATGCCGGGGCCGGCGTCCCCGCCGGGGCCGCCGGCCCCTGCGCCCGTCCCGGTGCCGCCCGTACCGCCGGTGCCGCCCTGCACATCGGTGATGGTCGAATCGGCGACAGTGGCCGGCAGGTCGGTTGCGGCGATGCCGAACGAACTCCCGGCGGTGCCCCCCTGCCCACCCACACTGCCGGCGGGGATCCCACTCCCACCCGGACCGCCGTCGCCGGCGGTGATGTGGGCGATTGTGGTGGCGTGCACGTCGAGTGGGCTGCCGTTCGAGCCCGGCGAGGTTTGGACGCCGATCGCGTCGCCCCCGGTCCCGCCGATGTTGCCGGTGGTGCCGTCCTTGGCTGCGCTGCCCGCACCACCGGTGATGTTCTCGACGTCGACGCGGTCGAGGGTGAGGGCCGAGTCGCTGGAGACGCCGGTGGCCGAACCACCCGCGACGCCGATACCCGAGGAGATGCCGCCACTCCCGCCCTTGACGTTCGTGATCGTGGTGTCGCTGAGGTAAGCGGCCGCCACACGGTCACGCACGCCCTCCGCAAATCCGCCGAAGGCAATCCCCTGGAACTGGGGGGCGCCGGCCCCGGACGCACCGGCTTTCAGCCCGTCGATGATCGACCCCGAGGCCGCTGATTTCGTGATGACCAGCATGCCGGTGATCGTGTCCTGGGGGATCTGCTGGATGCCGCCGACCCCGCCGCCCTGGCCCGGCAGGCCCTGCGTGGGCCCGCTGCCGCCGTCACCGCCCGGGCCGCCGACGAGGCCCTCGATGTGCACGCCACGAAGGACGGTGCTCGCCAGCGTGGTGGTGCCCGCGTGCGCGATGCCCAGGACGTTTCCGCCGCCGCCACCGGTGCCACCGCGCGGTGTTCCCGCGGCGCCGGTGCCGCCCTTGCCGCCGACAATCCCGGTGACCTGGACGTCGATGACCTCCAGCGGCCCGTCCGCGGCGGAGAAGATGCCCGCCCGTGTCGGCGCCGCGTTGCCGGGGTTGCCGACGCCGGTGGCATCGACTCCGCTGCCGTTAGTTCCTCCGGCGGTGGGCGCGGGGGCGGTGATGGTGAGCCCCTCGACACTGATCCGGGCCGGCGTGTTTTGGACGAGGACGCCGCCGTCCAGCGACCCGAATCCGCTCGTCATCGGGACGACGTTCAGGGTGGTGATGCCGATCCCGACGCCGACGATACGCAGCGAGTGCTCACTGCCGCCGTCGATCGACGCACCGTCGAAGGAACCGCTGCCCACGTCGATGGTCACATCGTCGCCCGCCCGGCCGGCGGCCACCGTCACCGCGCGCTGCAGGGTGAGACACGGGCTGCCCGACGTGCAGGAGCCCACGTCGCTGCCCCCCGATGCCACGTGCAACTCGACCACCGCGGCCGTGTGCACGGGACCGGCGGCCCGTGCGACGGGCGCAGCGGCGAGGAGCACCAGCGCCACGACGACGGTCCGGGCGGTCCACCCCGTGCGACGTGTCCTGATTTGGCGCGACATGTCCCCCCCACGACCGATGGGCACGGCAGCCCCGGATCGAACGTAGGGACGAGGCGCCGATGTCGCATCGGCCGCCCGAGTGAGGGGTTAGCCCGCCTCGGAGGCGCGCAGGCGTTGGGCCAGGAAGCGGCCCAGGTCCAGGAGGAGGAGTTGGGCCAGCGCGGGGTCGGCGGCAGCCAGGCGTTCGAAGTTGGCGTAGGTGAGGACCAACAGTTCGACGTCGCCCGAGGCGGCGATGTCCGCGGAGCGGGGCTGGCCGTCGAAGAAGGCCACCTCACCGATAACAGTGCCGCTGCCCACCCGGTGTCGGGTCGGGGGCGGCCCGGGCACGGTCACGTCGAGCGCGCCGCCGACGACCATCCACAGGGAGCGGTCCTGCTCGCCGGCCTTCACGATCGTCGAACCGTTGGCGTGGTGGCGGGTCTCGCAGAACGATTTGAACTGTGACCACTGCCGGTCCGAGGCCCCGTCGAGGAAACCGATGCCGGGCGCGGACTCGCCGCGGATCACCGCGGCGTAGGTGAAGTTGGCCATGGCCGGATGCTAGTGACCGCCGCGACGGCAAACCACACGCCGTGCCGGATCAACCCCCAACGACAGCAAACCGGCGGCAGCCGCCGAAGCGGTACCGCCGGTCAGGCCGTCGTGGGTGGGGTTACTCCGCAGCGGCGTCCAGCGCGGCGGCAACCCGGCGGTGGGCGGCCCAGATCTCCTCGGGCAGGCCGTCGAACTGGGCAAGGTGCGTCTCGCGGAAACCCATTTCCTGGCGCCAGCGGGCGTTGTCGATGCTGAGCAGGGTGGCCAGGTCCTCGGGGGTGACCTCGACACCGGTGAGGTCCAGTTCCTCGGCGGTCGGAATGATGCCGACCGGGGTCTGACGTCCCGTCACCTCGCCGTTGCGCAGCTGCAGCAGCCACAGCAGCGGACGCAGGTTGTCCCGGTACCCCGGCCACAGGAAGCGGCCGTCGGCGCCGCGCTGGAACCAGTTCACGTGGGCGAAGATCGGCTTCTCCTTGGCCGCGCCGACGATCTTCAGCCAGTGCGCGGCGTAGGCCGCCTCCGGGTAGGACATGAACGGCCGCATGGACATCGGGTCGTAGCGCAGCTGACCCTCCACGCCCTCGGCCGCGAAGGTCGCCTCGGCGCCCAGCGTGAGACCGTCGTAGACGCCCTCGGCCAGGTCGGTGATCGCGCGGATCAACGGCTCGCGGTCGCGGGTGCGCCCACCGAAGATGATCGCGTCGATCGGGACGCCCTTGGGGTCCTCGAAGTCGGTAGCGATGTTCGGCACCTTGGACAGCGTGGTGGTGAACCGGCTGTTCGGGTGCGCCCACGGCTCGTTGTCGGTCTCCCGGTCCGCGATCGGCACGCCCTTCCAGTCCAGCCAGCCGTGCACGTTCTCCGGTGGCTTCGGGGTGCGGCCCTCCCACCAGACCTCTTGGGTCTCCGGGTTGTAGGCGATGTTGGTGAAGATCGCCCCGGTGCCCGGCTCGATGGAGCCCAGCGCGGTCGGATTGGTGGTCTCGTTGGTGTCCTTGGCGACACCGAACACCCCGAACTCCGGGTTGATCGCGTAGAGCTTGCCGTCCTTCTCGTCGACCCAGAGCCAGGCGATGTCGTCGCCGTAGAACTCGACGTGGTAGCGGTCGCCCAGGTCGTCCGGGGCCAGCATCATCGCCAGGTTGGTCTTGCCCGAGGCGGACGGGAACCCACCGCAGATGTGGTACTTGCGGCCGGTCTGCTTGTCGGTGATGCCGATCAGCATGAACTGCTCGGAGAGGAACTTGCCCGAGGCCCAGCCGTCGTAGGCGGCCTGGCGCAGGCCGTGCGCGATCTTGCCGAGCAGCGCGTTGCCGCCGTAGGACGACCCGTAGTGCAGGATCGTGCGCTCGTCGGCCACGGTGACGAAGTACCGCTGGTCGTTCGGGGTGCCCTGGCCCAGGTTCTCCAGGTCACCGGTGACGTGCACGGCGCGCACGAAGCTGTTCTGGTCGGCCAGGTTGTCGATGTACTCCACGCCGACCCGGGACATCCGGATCATGTGCAGCACCACCGGGCGGCAGTCGGTGAGCTCCACGCCCGCCGCGTAGAGCTCCAGCGGAGAACCGGGCTGCGCCATCAGGTACGGGATGACGTACATGGTCTTGCCGGCCGAGGCGCCCTTCATCCGCTCGCGCTGGATCTGCGTCATCTCCGCCGACGGACGCCAGTTGTTGTACGTGCCCTTGTCGGAGTCCGAGGAGGTGGCCACGATCGTGCGCTCCTCGGAGCGCGCGGTGTCCTTGTAGTAGCTGCGCGAGTAGTACAGCCCCTCGCCGGCCGGCTGCAGCTCGCCCGCGGCCAGCGCCTCGGCGACCAGTCGGTCGTCATCGGCGGCGGTCACCACCTCGACGCGCTCTGCGCCGGTGTGCTCGGCCCACTGCTTGACGTACTCCCGCACATAGGGGTTCTTCAGGCCGGCTGCATCCAGCGCCGCGTCGACATCTGCCACCGTGTTCGCACCCTCTCGAAGCGATCCAACCCCACCGTTCCGCGTCACTACACGCTCGCGGACGGCCTCGTTGGGGGGTCTGTTGGTCAGGGTAGGGCCCGGTGCCGGTTGTTTCGGCACAGGGTCAGCAACCTCACGACAGCTGCGCCCCGTCGCGCAACGCCGTCGTGCCGGGCGCCTCGCGAGTACGTGCTCGCGGTGGACGTCGGGCCGGGCCGGCAGCGGCGGGTGGCGCGCCGGCACGGGGTCATCCTACCGGTCGAGGGTGAGTGGTCCCGACCGGTTTGTCCGTTCCTGTGGCGAAACGTGGGGGTTCAGCTATCGTCGAATTCCCCACCCTTACTCACGGTCAGAAGGAGTCGGCGTTGCGACGGATTCTCTGTGTCGCCCTGCCGGGTGTGCTCACCGTGGCTCTGGCCGCGGTGGCCGGGCCGGCGCAAGCCGCCGGTGACGCCCCGGACACCCCCTGCCAGGCCGAGATTTACGTCAATCTGGACCCGGGCGTGTCCCTGCAGCCCAGCTCGGGCAGCTTCGCCAGCAATGGGCAGGACGGCAAGGTCGCGTGCACCGGGGACATCGACGGTCGGCATTCGGTGGCCGGCGGCATGGGCGGTGCGGTGGGCAAGTACGGCGTGGACAACCCGAACTCCTGCTACCAGCTCAAGGGCAAGGCGGTGTTCACGCTCACCGCGAACCTGCCCACCGACACCAAGCCGATCGTGTTCAAGGACGACGTCACCGGCGAGTACGGCCCGCTGGAGAACAATTGGTTCTTCGGGGGCAGCTTCAAGGGCTCGCACAGCTACGGCACCTTCAAGTTCACCCCGGTCGACTCCGACTGTGCGGTGCGCCCGGTGAAGAAGCTGTTCGTGAATGCGGTCGCCTGGGTGGTCAACGGTCAGCCGGACGCGGACATGGCCGCCCGGATGGCGCAGGTTCACTAGCGCTCAGGCAGCGGCGCGGCGCAACAGGTGGCTGCCGTCGTGCTGGGTGACGACCGGCGCCACGGTGCCCAACACGGCCAGCGAGCCGATGAAGCCCGGGCCGGGATCCAGATCGACGACCTGCGCGGTGTCCGGCGGCAGGTCGCGGGGGTCCACGTCCAGCCCGACGCCCAGAGCCTTGACCACGGCCTCACCGCGGGTCCAGACCCGCAGCAGCGCTGCGGCGCGTCCGGCGGGCGGCAGCGCGGCCCAGCGGTCCAGGTCGGCCGGGGCAAGTACCGCAGCGGCCAGCGACGGGTCCACCCGGGTCAGGGCGACGTCCTCGACGTCGATGCCGACCGGCAGTGATGCCACCGCGACCCCGACGCGGTCACCGGCGTGGGTCAGCGACAGCTCCAGTTCCCCGGAGGCCAACTGCGGCTTGCCGTGCGGCCCGCCGCAGTGCCGGCACTCCGCCCGCAGCGCCAGCGTCGCCGGGTGTCGGCCGAGGGTGCGGCCGAGCACCAGACGCGCCAGGGCGTGCGCGGTCAGGAAGCGGTCGCGGTCGGCGGGCCGGCGCAGGCGGTCGTGCCGCTCCCGCTCGACCTCGTCGAGCAGAGCCCACAACGCCGGGTCAGCACCGACCGGCGCCGCCCACCACACCCCGACCGCCGGGGCCGTCCCGTTGTTCACCCGGCGTGCCGCCGCCCCTGCGCGTTACGCCGCGGGCGCACCGCGGTCACCGCGCGCGGCTTGTCCAGCGCCAGGGCGTCCTCACCGAATAGGTCTTGGACCCAATTGGTCTGGTACACGGTGTCCAGGTACCGCTCGCCCATGTCCGGTGCCAGCGCCACCGCGGTGATGTCCCGCGCGTCATTGGCCGAGAGCCAGTCCATCGCACCGCTGACAACGGTGCCGGTGGAGCCGCCGAACATGAACCCGCGGCGGGCCAGCCGGTGGCAGGTGCGGATGGTGTCCGCCTCCTCCACCATGACCACCTCGTCGATGTAGGACTCGTCCAACTGTCCCGGCCGCACCGCGGTGCCCAGGCCGGGGATCATCCGGCGTCCGGGCGGGCCACCGAAGGTCACCGAGCCAACGCTGTCCACCGCGACAATGCGCACCGGGCGGTGCCACTCCCAGAGGAACCGGGCGCAGCCCATCAGCGTGCCGGTGGTGCCGGCGCCGACGAACAGCACGTCCAGATCCGGGAACTGCCGCACGATGGCCGACGCGGTGTGCTTGTAGTGCGCCCGCCAGTTGCCCGGGTGCTCGTACTGATTCAGCCAGACGTAGCGGCGGTTGGACGCCACCAGGTCCCGGACGAACTTGATCCGGGCGCCCAGCAGGCCACCCTCGATCTCCGGGTCGGCGTTGATGATGTGCACCTGCGCACCGAGGGACTCCATCAACCGGCGCGTCGACAGGTTGCACCGGTAGTCGGTGACGCACAGGAAGCGGTAGCCGCGGCTGGCCGCGATCATGGCCAGTGCCACGCCCAGGTTGCCGGACGAGGACTCGACCAGGATCGAGCCCTTGCGCAGCGTGCCGTCCCGCTCGGCGGTCTCCACCATCTCGCGGGCGGCCTTCAACTTCACCGAGCCGGCGAAGTTGAAGCCCTCGCACTTCAGGTACAGCGGCGTGCCCAGCGCGGCACGCAGGTCGACGTACAGGTCGTCGGTGTTGAACTCCTGCGGAGTCTGAATGACGGTCACGACGGACTCCTAGTGTCGACGTAGTTCGTGGAAGAAGTCATCGACGACCTGCAGTGACCCCGACCGGGCCACCTGATCGTGGACGAACTTGCCGACGGCCAGGTCGAGCACCCCGAGGCCGAACGGGGAGAACACCACGGGCCGGTCCCGGGGGATGGCGATCTGACCCGCCATCACTTCGGCGAGCGTGCCGTTGATGAAGTCGCGGTTGCCGACGAGCTTCTCGGCCAGATGGGGCGACGTGTCCGCCTTCAGGCAGTGCTCGATGTCGTCCACGATGTTGGTCGAGGACAGGATGATCTCCGGGGAGAGATCACGCAGCGAGATGTGCAGCACCAGTGGGTTGTGCTCGAAGGCGGCCGGGTCCAGGATGTGCGGCGCCCCGGCGATGGTGGCCAGTACCAACAGGTCGCAGGACCGGATGAGCTCCTCGGGGTCCGCGTGTACCTGCATGCGCGGGGCGCCCGCGCGGGACAGGTACTTGCAGAAGCCCACCGTGCTCTCCGGGCTCAGGTCGTGCACGTTCACCGTGTCGAACTCCCACCCGGTGGCGTCCAGGTAGGTATGGATGTAGCGCGCGATCAGCCCCAGGCCGATGAAGCCGACCCGGCGCGGCCGCGGGCGACCGCGGCTCAGCCAGTCCGCGCCGGCCGCCGCGGAGGCGGCGGTGCGGGTGGCGCTGATGATCGAGCTCTCCATACAGGCGAAGGGGTAGCCGGTCTCGTGGTCGTTGAGGATCAGCACCGCCGAGGCGCGCGGGATACCCGCGGCCACGTTCTCCGGGAAGCTGGAGATCCACTTGATCCCGTCCACGCCGATGTCGCCGCCGATCGAGGCGGGCAGCGCGATGATCCGCGAGTTCGGCTTGTCCGGGAACCGCAGGAAGTACGACGGCGGGTTCACCGAGTCGCCGGCCCCGTGCCAGCGGTAGGTGTCCTCGACCAGGCGCACCACTTCGCGCTCCCGGCCGGTCAGCACCGTGGCGACCTGACCGCCACCGATCACCCCGAAGGTCGGCACAATCGACGGGGAGTTGGGGCCGGCGTTGTTCATGGAGTCAGGAAGTAGTGCCGTCATCGACCCGTCACCCCGACAGTGGGAGAGCAATCGGCCAGCCGCACCGCGTCGGACATCGCGACCAGTACCTCGCGCGGGCCGGTGAAGGCCTCGCGGCTGTGCGCGCTGCGGATGTTGTCGACGACCAGCAGGTCGCCGCTGTGCCACGGCTCGCGGCGGGTGTGCTGCTCGTAGATCTCGCCGAGCATGTTCACCACGTCGACGCCGATCTCGTCGCCGTTGCCGAAGCGGGTGTTGAACGGCAGACCGTCCGGGCCGTATTCGTCGACCAGGAAGTCGTGCACCTCGGGCGCCATCGTCCACTCGTTGAGGAACGCGATCTGGTTGAACCAGCAGCGGGTACCGGTCACCGGGTGCGCCACGATTGCGCTGCGCCGCTGACGGGTGCGCAGGCCACCGTCGGGCTGCCACTCGAAGGCGATCGCGTTGGCCCGGCAGTAAGCCTCGACGACGGCGCGGTCCTCGGTGCCGAAGGCCTCCGACCAGTGCGCGCCGATCTCCTCGTTATAGCTGCGGGTGAGCATCCAGCCCTCGCGCTCGAAGCGCTCGACCAGGTCGGCGGGCAGCGCGGCCAACACGCGCGCCGCGTCCGCCACCGCGGTGGCGCCGCCCTCGGTGGGCGCGGCCAGGCAGGCGAACATCATCAGGCCGGGGAACTCCAGGGTGTAGCTCAGCTCGTGGTGCATGCACATCTGCTGGTTGGACGGCCACTTGGTGGCGGAGTAGACGCCGTCCGGGTAGGAGCGCCGCGGGGCGAACGCCTCACGTTCGGCCATCAGCGGGGCGCCCAGCTCGTTCAGCACCGCGCCGACCTGCGTGGCGTCGCGCAGGCCCAAGCCCCGGACGTACACGGCGCCGTGGGCGGTCACGGCCTCGCGCAGGGCCCAGCGGTTCTCCGCGGCCCAGGCAGTGGGGTCACCGGCAGGGTCTGCATGCAGCAGGGCAGGCCGACCGACGGCGGTCTCGATGTCGGCGAGCAGGGTGCGGGCGGGGGAGCTCATGCTGACTCCTTGTCAGTTACCACTGGACGAGGCCGCAGACATCTCGGCGGGGAGCAGATCGGGCGAGGGGTCCGGTGCTGTCCGCTCGTCGAGCAGCCGGGCCAGGTCACTCAGAATCGGGCATGCGATGACCTCCTTGAGGGATACCTGACGCCTCAGTGCGATGACCAATTTCACGGCGGTCAACGAGGTACCGCCACAGTCGAAAAAGTTATCCTGACGGCCAATCAGATCGGGGTTGCTCTCGAGCACCTCGGCCCAGGCCGCGGCCAACATCAATTCGGTGTTCCCCACCGGGGCCTCGCGGCCGGCGGCGGCCGGCGTCTCGAGCTCGGCGGCCAGTGCGGTGAGTGCCTTGCGGTCGATCTTGCTGTTCGCGGTCAGCGGCAACTGATCGCGATAGTGCAGGACCGCCGGGACCATGTAGCCGGGCAGCGAGGCGGCCAGGTGCTCGCGCAGCAGCTCCGTGGCCAGCGGCGCGGGGCCGGACCAGAATCCGACCAGCCGCTTGCTCGCTTCGCTGTCGCCGACCACCACGACCGCGCCGTCGGACACGCCGGGCACCTGCAGCAACCGGTTCTCGATCTCACCGATCTCGATGCGGAACCCGGCCACCTTCACCTGGGTGTCCCGGCGGCCGAGGAACTCCAGCTTGCCGTCGGGGCGCCAGCGACCGTGGTCCCCGCTGCGGTAGAGCCGCGCGCCCGCCTTGTGTGGGTCGGTGAGGAACGCCGCCGCGGTGCGCTCCGGGTCGTTGATGTAGCCACGTCCGACGCACACGCCGGAGAACACGATCTCGCCGGGAGCGCCCAGGGGCACCGGCTGCAGCTGTTCATCGACCACGTAGACCGTCACGTTGGGGATCGGGGCGCCGAGCGGGACGCGCTCGGCGTCGGGCACCACCCGCATCACCTCGTGATTGGTGTCGTCGGAGGTCTCGGTCAGGCCGTAGGCGTTCACCATGGCGATGTGTGGCATAGCGGCGAACCAGCGCTGGACCAGCTCTTTCTTAACCGCCTCGCCGGTCACCGAGACGGTGCGCAGCGCGTCCCACTGACGGGGCGCGGATTCCAGGTGCGCCAGCACCGCGTCCAAGTAGGAGGGCACGATTTGAAGCACCGTCACCTTGGCCTCGTCCACGGTCTGTACGAAGCGGGCCACGTCGAGGATGACCTCTTGCGGGATCAGCACCGTGCGGGCGCCGACCAGCAGGCCGCAGATCAGTTGCCACAGCGAGATGTCAAAACACTGCGGCGCGGTCTGGGCGACCGCGGTGCCTTCGGCCACACCGAGGTCGTCGATCTTGGCCAGCAGGTGGTTGAGCATCCCGGCCTGCTCGCACATCGCGCCCTTCGGCGCTCCGGTGGAGCCGGAGGTGAAGTAGATGTAGGCGAGCTGATCGGGGCCGACCGCTACGCCGAGGTCGCCCGCGGCGTGGCCCTCGGCCAACGCGTCGGCAACGTGCAACACCTGCACGCCCGGCAATGCCTCGATGTCCAGATTCGTCGTGCTGGCGGGCTCGGTGAGCACGAAGCGGCACTGTGCCCGGGTCAGCGTGGTGGTGATCCGCCCGGCCGGGAAGTGCGGCTCGATCGGCAGGTAGACCCCACCGGCCTTGAACACCGCGAGCACCGAGGCCATCCAGTCCAGGGTGCGCTCGCTGACCACGGCGACCACGTCCTCGCCGGACAGGCCGCGGGCCAGCAGTGCCCGGCCCAGCTGATTGGCCCGGGCGTTGAGCTCGGCGTAGGTCCAGCGTTGCTCGCCCTGCTCCGCGGCGATCGAATCGGGGTGGCGGGCCACCTGCTGCTCGAACAGTTCGTGGAACCGGACGTCGGGTAGTTCGCGGGTCGGACCGGACATGCCCTCGAGTTGCAGCCGGCGCTCCTCCGCGCCGAGCAGCCGGGCCCGACCGTGCTCGGCGTCCGGCTGGGTCGCGGCCAACGCCAGCGCGATCAGGTGGTATTCCACGATGCGCGCCGCGGCCATCTCGTCCAGCACATCGGTGCGGTGCGATACCACCACCGCGTCGGTGTCCGGGTCGTAGCCGACGGCCAGCACGCAGCCCTCGGGCAATTCCTCGGTGGTACCGGTCGGATCAACAGTGACATGGGGGTAGAAGGCGACTTCGGAGACCGGGCCGACCACGTCCAGTTCACGACGCAGTGCCTCGAGCTCGACGTGGGCGTGTGCGCGCAGTGCAGCAGCGTGCCGCGCGGTGTCCACCACCAGAGCGCGCCAGGTCGGCGGCTCGGTGCGCAGTGGCGCGGGCAGCGCGTTGGCGCCCGCCGCCGGGCGGTACCGGGTCACCACGTCCCGCTCGCCGGACAACGCGGCCAGCACCCGGGCGTGTGCGGCCAGCACCACGTCGGCCGGCGGCACCACCAGCTCGGCGGCCAAGCGACGCACCGCGTCGGCCACCGGCGCCGGGATGCTCGCCCGGCACTGTGCCACCCCCGGCACCGGGTTGCTCGTCCACCGGGGCACCGAGGTGACCCCGCCGGCCAAGAGCACCCGACGCCAGTAGATCTGGTCTTCCGTGCAGTGCTGATCGGTTCGCTCGCTGCGCTCGCTCACTCGCCGACCCCCACCGAGTGCCCGCTCTGCCAATCCGGTTGGGGCAGTTCCCGCGCCGGATTCCCGCCCCAGTACGCGCCGTCCGGGATCTCCTCGCCCTTCATCAGGAAGGAGTCCGCAGCCAGCGTGGAATCGGGCCCCATCTGGACCCCGTAGTGCACGAATGCGCCGGGGCCGACCGTGCAGCCGGCCCCGATGCGGATGAAGTCGGACTTGAACGCGCCGTCCTCCTGCGAGTGCGACTGCACGACCGAGGACACGTTGAACACTGCTCCCGAGCCGATCGTCGCGAACGACTTCTCCACCACTGCCAGGCCGTCGTCGAAGACCCCGCGGCCCACTCGGGCCCCCAGCGCACGCCACAGCCAGGGTTTCAACGGCGTGCCGTTGAACATCTGCAGGTACTGCTGGGTGGGGACCTTCCAGAAGCGCTCGTGTCGCCAGAACCGCCGGTCGTAAATCGACACGCCCTGCGGCGCCCAGGTGGACAGGAAGGTGACGGAACGCTCCACGCTCAACCAATACGCGAGGCTGCCCGCCACCAGGCCGAGGTTTGCCAGACCGAGGCCGCGCCAGGAGGAGGCCCGGTACAGCTGACCCGCCCAGTCGGCGTAGATCACAATTCCGAACACGTATAACCAACGGACCGTCAGAAACAGCGCGATGGTGATCGCGTTGTGCCGGTTCTTGCGGCGCAGGCCGAGCCGCACTGCTGACTGATTCACCGCCAAACCGGTGTCCCGGGCCACCGTGCGCGGGATCTCGAAGGCCGGCGAGCCGAGCAGGCCAACGCCGTGGCGGATCTCGCCGTCCACCGGGACCGCGACCTTGGTGGCCAGCAGACAGTTGTCACCGGTACGGCCCTCGGCCGGGTACGGGACCTTGTTACCCAGGAAGTTGTTGCGGCCGATGTGCACCTGGCGCACCCGGAACGAGGTCGCCGAGAAGTCGGTGTTCAACACGGACAGGCCGTCGGCGACCACGGTGCCGGTGCCAATGTGCACGGTGAACGGCGTCTCGTGCTGGAAGCTCAGACCGAAGTTTGTGCCGGTCTGTGCGTACGGCTTCAGGCGGTAACCCAGTCGGCCCAGGTAGCCGACGATCGCCGAGCTGTCCCCGAACATTTGCGCATAGAACTTGAGGTTGGTCAGCCGGACCACCGCGCGTTGCAGCGTGTGGCGCAGGCCGTACATCGGGTAAGTGCGCTCGGCCCGCACCGGCAGGCTGAGCAGGCGGGCCACCAGGAATAACAGCGGCAGGCCGACCAGGACCAGGCCGAAGAACACCACCGCGGAAGCCAGCGCTGCGTCCCGGTAGAAGGCAGGCGCCGCCAAGGACTGCTTGCCCCAGCTCTGCAGGCCGATCAGTCGCTGGGTTGCCACGCTGAGCCCAATCGCGATGCCCAGGCCGAGCGGGGCGATGAAGAACACCATGGTGAGTAGCTGGCCCAGGACGAAGCGGAACCGCCGGGCTCGTCCGACCCGGCACGCGTCCGGCAGCACGACCGGTGCGCCACCGGCCTGGGCGGGCGAGCCGTGCCAGCTCTCCCCGGCCGGCACGACCTGGCCGGGGTGCAACGAGGAGGCGTGGCCGAGTTGCCCGCCGGCGCCGATCTCGGTGTTGATGTCCAGCACGGAGTTGTCGCCGACCACGGCGCCGGCGCCGATGTGCACGACGCCGGTGCGGATCACCCCGGGCTGGGCGTGATAGCCCGTCAGCACCACGTCCTTACGGATGATGGCGCCGGCGCCGATGCTGATCAGGTCGGTGCAGACGGGGATGTTGCGGCTCAGGATCACCGCACCCGGTCCGACCTTCGCGCCGAGCAGTCGCAAGTACACCCCGAACAGCGGCGAACCCATCATCAGGTGCAGCAGGGGGTTGCGTTGGATCAACGAGCGGACCAACCAGAAACGCAGATAGGCGGCCGACCACAGCCGAATCTCGCCGGGCTTCCACCGCCCGATCAGCAACCACTTGGCCAGGATCGGCAGCACGAACAGCGTTGCGACGCCGGCGGCGAGGAAGCCGACCGTGCGCAGGTATTCCGCGGCCGCCCCGTGCCCGGCGGCGATCCAGCGGAAGCCGACGATGCCCGCCGCGGCCACCCCGAACAGCGGGGCGATCAACACCGCGAGCTGGATCAGGCCGCAGAGGACCACCCGTAGTCGACCCGGTGCGGCAACCGCGGCCCGCGGGGCGGGCTCCGGCACGAGAACCGAGGTGGTGGCCACGCTGTGTTCGGCGAGCGGTTCGAGAGGTCGGTAGTGCTCGCCGAGCAGCGCCTGCAGGTCCAGCAGGTGATCACCGGACGGCGCCGGAGCCGGCGGAAGAACGGCTACAAACGCGGCGGGCACGACCGCCGCGGGCGCGGCGCCGAGGGCGGTGGCTAACGCGTTGACGGTCGAGTGTCCGTAGATGTCCTTCATGGACACCTTGGGCAACCCGGGCTGTTTGCGCACCCGCGAACAGAACTGCGCCATCAACAGCGAATCGGCGCCGAGGTCGTCGAAAAAGTTCTCGTCGTGGCCGACCCCGTCGACAGCGAGGAGTTCGGCGAGGATCTGCGCGAACTCCTGCGCGAATACGACGTCCGTTTCGGCGGTCGTCATCGGATTGGTGCCCATCGGCGGCGTTTGCTCCACGTTGTTGCGGGGTTAACGCAACCGAGTATGGGCGGAGGATCCGTTTTTTCGGAGGATTTCTCAGATCCCACGCCTGTGGAATGACTGGGAACGAAAGGATCCGGACAGCACAAAAACAGGCGATCGCGTACCGGCATCGTGTGTCCTGCAGCTGACCAGGACCCGGGTTTTTGCTGCCAGTTTGCTGTCAATCTGGCTGATCCAGAGTGACGTCGGCGGGTCGTCGAGCCGGCCGCGAATTCAGGCCGGGCGGGTGCCCAACGGTAGCGGGACAGACGTGTCCGCGGGGGCGAAGAAGTCATTGCCCTTGTCGTCGACCACGATGAAGGCCGGGAAGTCCTCGACCTCGATACGCCACACGGCCTCCATGCCGAGTTCGGCGTACTCGACGACCTCCACCTTTTTGATGCAGTCCTGCGCCAGGCGTGCGGCCGGCCCGCCGATCGAGCCCAGGTAGAAACCGCCGTGCTGGTGGCAGGCCACGGTGACCGCTTTGGACCGATTCCCCTTGGCCAGCATGATCATCGAGCCGCCCAGGCTCTGGAACTGATCGACGTAGGAGTCCATCCGCCCGGCCGTGGTCGGACCGAAGGACCCGGTGGCGTAGCCCTGCGGGGTCTTCGCCGGTCCCGCGTAATAGACCGCGTGGTCGCGCAGGTACTGCGGCATTCCCTCGCCCGCGTCCAATCGCTCCTTGATCTTGGCGTGCGCGATGTCCCGAGCCACAACCAGCGATCCGCTCAGCGCCAGCCGGGTCTTCACCGGGTGGCGGGACAGCTCGGCGAGCACCTCGGGCATGGGCCGGTTGAGGTTGATCCGGACCACCTCGTCCTCCAGGTGATCGGCCGTCACCTCCGGCAGGTACTGCGCCGGGTCGCGCTCCAATTGCTCCAGCCAGATGCCGGAGGGGGTGATCTTGCCGAGCACCTGCCGATCCGCCGAGCAGGACACCGCCATGGCGATCGGGCAGGACGCACCGTGGCGGGGTAGCCGGATCACCCGCACGTCGTGGCAGAAGTACTTGCCGCCGAACTGGGCACCGATGCCGTTGGCCCGGGTCAGCTCCAGCACTTTGGCCTCGAATTCCACGTCGCGGAATGCGTGGCCGAGCATCGACCCGGTTGCGGGGAGGGTGTCCAGGTATTTGGCCGAGGCGTATTTGGCGGTCTTCAGTGCGAATTCCGCACTGGTGCCGCCGATCACGATGGCCAGGTGGTACGGCGGGCAGGCCGAGGTGCCCAGCCCACGGATCTTCTCGTCCAGCCAGGCGAGCATGGACTTCTCATTGAGCAGGGACTTGTTCTCCTGGAAGATCAGCGACTTGTTCGCCGAGCCGCCGCCCTTGGCCATGAACAGGAACTTGTACTGCTGGGCGTGCGCGGGGTCGTCGTCGGAGTAGACCTCGATCTGCGCGGGCAGGTTGTTGCCGGTGTTGCGCTCGTCCCACAGTGAGACCGGGGCCAACTGCGAATAGCGCAGGTTGAGCTTGGTGTAGGCGTCGTAGACGCCGCGGGAGATCGACTCGGCGTCGCCACCGCCGGTGAGGATGCGCTCGCCGCGCTTGGCCATGATCACCGCGGTGCCGGTGTCCTGACACATGGGCAGGATGCCGCCCGCCGCGATGTTCGCGTTCTGCAGCAGGTCGCGGGCCACGAACCGGTCGTTGCCGGAGGCCTCCGGGTCCTCGATGATCGCGCGCAACTGCGCGAGGTGGGCCGGGCGCAGGTAGTGCGCGATGTCATGCATCGCCTCGGCGGTGAGCAGGCCCAGGGCCTCGGCGCTCACGTGCAGGAACTCGGCGCCGCCCAACGACCGGATCTGCACGCCGGCCGTGCCCAGCGACCGGTAGGTCGTGGTGTCCGGGCCGATCGGCAGCAAGTCGGTGTAGGCGAACTCGGGCATGGGGGCGGCTCCTGGCCAGGGGGAAACTCGGCGACCAGGATAGGAGTGCTCAGTCGTAAGCCCGGGGGTCGTACGCCGAGTAGTTCGGGATCGAGCCGTAGACGTAGACCACGTCCCCGATCTGCGCGATGTCGAACAGTTGTTTCGTCTCGCTCAGGTTCCGGGTGTTCACGCAGCCCAACGAGGAGCCGTTGTAGCCCTGTTTGGCGAAGTTCGCCGAATAGTGGATGGCCTGCCCGCCGCTGAAAAACAGCGCGTACGGCATCGGCACGTGGGCGATCCGGGAGATGTGCTTCGCCTCTTTGTTAAAGATCCGGAAGGTGCCGTTGCGCGTGGGCGTGTCCTCCGAGCCGAACCGCACGGCCATGCTGAACACGGACTCGCCGTTCTCGAACAGGGTGAGCCGCTGGTTGTCCTTGTCCACGCAGATCACCCGGGCGCCGGAGTGACACACGGAGGGGGCGGCCTGGGCAGGAGCGGCCAGGGCGAGGGGGAGGGTGGCCGCCGCGGCGGTTGTCCCCGCCAGGGCCACGATGTGGAGTCGACTAATCACGTTATGTAATTTATGCGACGGTCGCCGCAACCGGTGGTGCCAAACGTCATCAGTCGAAGTCGACGAGGGAGTAGTTGCGCAGCTTGCTCAGGCTGTGGTTGCTCTCGATCAACCGCGTGGTGCCGGACTTGGAACGCATCACCAATGAATGTGTGGTGGCCGAGCCCGCCCGGTAGCGCACCCCGCGCAGCAGTTCGCCGTCGGTGATCCCGGTGGCCACGAAGAACGCGTTGTCCCCGCGGACCAGCTCGTTGGTGGACAGCACGGCGTCCAGGTCGAGCCCGGCGTCGATCGCCTTCTGTCGCTCGTCGTCGTCCTGCGGCCAGAGGCGGCCCTGGATCATGCCGCCGATGCACTTGATCGCGCAGGCCGCGATGATCCCCTCCGGGGTGCCGCCGACGCCCATCAGCAGGTCGCAGCCGGTGCCCTCGGAGGCCGCCATGATCGCGCCGGCCACGTCACCGTCGGTGAGGAACTTGATGCGCGCGCCGGTGGCCCGGATCTCCCCGGCCAGGTCTTGGTGGCGCTCGCGGTCCAGCAGCACCACCGTCACGTCGTGCACGTCGGAGTGTTTGGCCTTGGCCACCCGTCGAATGTTCTCCGCCACGGGTAGCCGGATGTCGACGACGTCGGCCGCCGCCGGACCGGTCACCAACTTGTCCATATAGAAGACAGCAGACGGGTCATACATCGAACCGCGCTCGGCCACCGCGAGCACGGACAGCGCGTTGTTCATGCCCATTGCGGTCAGCCGGGTGCCGTCGATCGGGTCGACGGCGACGTCGCACTCCGGTCCGGAGCCGTCGCCCACCCGCTCCCCGTTGAACAACATCGGGGCCTCGTCCTTCTCACCCTCCCCGATGACCACCACACCGTTCATGGAGACCGTGGCAATCAGTTGCCGCATGGCGTTGACCGCCACCCCGTCGGCGCCGTTCTTGTCCCCACGGCCGACCCATCGGCCGGCGGCCATCGCGGCGGCCTCGGTCACCCGGACCAACTCGAGGGCCAGGTTGCGGTCCGGTGCTTCGGCCCGCACCTCCAGGGCGGACGGGATCGATGACCCGCGCGTTTCCTCATTCACCATCGGAGGACCTCCCGACCTCGTGCGCCGCCAACCGTTCCCTCGCGCCGTCCAGTCGTGCCCGGCAGATCTGGGCCAGGGACTCACCCTGTTCCCACAGCTCGATGGATTCCTCGAGCGTCAGACTGCCCGCCTCGAGCCGGGTGACGACCTCGGTCAGCGCCTCGCGTGCCTGCTCGTAGCTCAGGCCGGGATCACCGTCTCCCACGCTGCCTGCCGCCACGGGGCCCACCTTATGGTGGGGCGCATGCCTACCGTTCGTCGTGCTACGTCCGAGGATGCCGCCGAGCTGGTCCGGCTGCGCGAGATGTTGTTGGTCGCCATGGGTCAGGAGGTCGACGAACCGACCTGGCGGTTGAACGCGTTCCAACAATTCGAGCAGCGCATCGCGCCCGGCGGAGACCTGACCGGGTTCGTGGTGGACGGCGACGGCGGGGTGCTCGCGGCCAGCGCGGTGGGTCTGGTGGTGACCTCGCTACCGGGTCCGAACCGCCCGGACGGACGCACCGGGTACCTGCTCAACCTGGCCACCGACCCCAAGTACCGCCGGCAGGGCAACGCCCGTGCGGTCACCACCGCCTTACTGGACTGGTTCCACGGCCAGGGTGTGAAGCGCATCGAGTTGCACGCCACCGAGCGCGGCCTGCCGCTCTACGCCTCGCTGGGTTTCACCGAGCACTCGATGAAGGCGTTGACCTACGCGGAGCGTCGCCCGCTCTAGCCCGTGCGGGCAGGGTGCCCCCGGCCAACCGCAGCATCAGCTCCTCGTCCGGGACGACCTCGGCGGGGTCCCGCAGCACGCTGCCGTCGGCGCGTTGCACGATCGCGTAGCCGCGGTCCAGGGTGGCCTGCGGGGACAGCGCCCGCAGTTGTTCCCGGCGGTGAACCAATTCATCGCCGGCCCGGTCCAAGCGATGCCGCACGCAGCGCAACGCGCGGGCCTGCAAGGACTGCACGGCCTCGCCGCGCGCGGCCAAGCCGTGCATCGGATCGGCCAACGCCGGTCGGGCGAGTAGCGCGGTCAACCACCCCTGCTCCCGGTCCAGGCGGCCCGCCATCGCCCGGCCCGCCCGCGCCCACAGTGCATCGACCAACACCAGTTGCTCGGCCAGGTCGGGTACCAGCAACTTGGCCGCATCGGTCGGCGTGGACGCGCGGACATCGGCGACGTGATCCAGCAACGGGCTGTCCTGCTCGTGCCCGATCGCGCTGACCACCGGGGTTCGACAGGCCGCCACAGCGCGCAGCAGGGTCTCGTCGGAGAACGGCAGCAGATCCTCCACCGAGCCGCCACCGCGGGCGATCACGATCACCTCGACCGCGGGGTCGGCATCCAGGTCGCTCAGTGCACTGATCACCTCGGCCACCGCGAACGGCCCCTGTACCGCCACCGGCCGGGTGTGGAACGCCACCGCGGGCCAGCGGCGCCGGGCGTTGTCCACCACGTCGTGCTCGGCCGCACTGGCCCGCCCACAGATCAACCCCACGCCCGCGGGCAGGAACGGCAGCCGGCGTTTGCGGGCCGGGTCGAACAATCCTTCCGCGGCCAACAGGCGACGCAACTGTTCGAGGCGGGCCAACAGGTCGCCCAGGCCCACCGCCCGGATCTGTTCGGCGGCGAAGGACAGCGAACCGCGGGGCACCCAGTAGGTGGGACGGCCGAACAACACCACCCGGGAGCCCTCGGTGACCTCCGGAACCACCTGTTCCAGCACCTGGCGGGGGCAGGTCACCTGCAGGGAGACGTCCGCGATCGGGTCGCGCAACTGCAGGAACATGGTGGACGTGCCCGGCCGCCGGGTCACCTGGGTGACCTGACCCTCCACCCAGACCTTGCCCAGCCTGGCCACCCACTGCCCGATCAGGTGGGCCACCGTCCGTACCGGAACCGGGGATTCCGCGCTCGTCTGCAGGGCCACGTGCACCAGGCTAGATATCGAGGCGGCAACAGAGTGCGGCGCGCCTGTTGTGACCTTGGGTAGTCACCGACAGGATGTGCCCCGTGCTGCTGGAGGTGTCTGACCTTACGGTCCGCTACGGACGTGCCGTCCTGGGACTGTCCGATGTCGGTCTCGAGGTCCCCGAGGGTTCGGTGACGGCCGTGCTCGGGGCCAATGGTGCGGGCAAGTCGACCTTGCTGCGCGCCATCTCCGGCACGCTCAAGCTCCACCGCGGTCGGGTGGCCTCCGGATCCATCCGGCTGGACGGGACCGACATCACCGCGGCCGACCCGGCGGACACCGTGGCGGCCGGTGTGGTCCAGGTTCCCGAGGGTCGCCAGGTGTTCGCGACCATGACCGTCGAGGAGAACCTGCGGGCCGGGGCGCTGAGTCTGCCCCGGGAGCGGCGTTCGGTGAACCGGGAGCGGGTGCTGGAGCTGTTCCCGCGGCTGGGCGAACGGCTCGGGCAACGCGCGGGCCTGCTCTCCGGCGGCGAGCAGCAGATGCTGGCCATGGGTCGGGCGTTGATGTCCGAGCCGAGGCTGCTGCTGCTCGATGAGCCGTCGCTGGGCCTGGCCCCGCAGATGATCAGCCTGATCGGCCACATCGTGGCCCAGATTCACGACACCGGCACGGCGGTCCTCCTGGTGGAGCAGAACGCATCGATGGCGCTGAAGGTCAGCGAACACGTCGTAGTGCTCGAAGTGGGCCGGGTGGCATTGACCGGCTCCGCCGCCGACGTGGCCAACTCCCCGGCGCTGGCCGGGTTGTACCTCGGCGGGCACAGCGAGGCCGCCGAGGGCACCGAAGCCGCGGCCGAGGACGCCCGGGCCGATCTCGGCGTCCCGGTGTCCGCCCGCACGTTGTCGAAATGGCAGGGCTGAGTGGGCACGGCCCTGACGGCAGACGGCCTTTCCATCCGCTTCGGTGGGGTGAAGGCGCTGGACGATGTGGGCTTCTCCGTGGCCGAGGGCGCCATCCACGCCCTGATCGGGCCCAACGGGGCGGGCAAGTCGACCTGTTTCAACGTGCTGTCCGGGGTGTATCGGGCGGACGCCGGTCGCGTCGAGCTGCTCGGCTCCGACGTCACCGGCCTTCGGCCGCACCAGTTGGCGGGCCGCGGTCTGGGTCGCTCGTTCCAGAACCTCGCGCTTTCCCCGCACTCCAGCGTGCTGGACAACGTGATGCTGGCGCGGCACTGCCGCACCCGGGGTGGCTTCCTGGCCGCCGGGGTGCGCTGGCCGGGCATGCTGCGCGAGCAGGCACGTCACCGCGCCCGCGCGGTGGAGATCTGCACGTTCATCGGCATCGAGCCATTGCTGGACATCCCCGTCGGTGGACTGTCCTACGGCGATGGGAAGCGGGTGGACATCGCCCGCGCATTGGCCACCGAACCGCAGGTGTTGCTGCTGGATGAACCGGCCGCCGGCATGCACGCAGGAGAGACCGCGCAGATCGCCGAACTGATCGTCGCAGTACGAGCAGCGCTCGGCCTCTCCGTGCTGCTGGTGGAGCACGACATGAACCTGGTGATGGGGATTGCCGACCGCATCACCGTGCTCGACTTCGGCCGGGTCATCGCCGAGGGCACGCCGGCACAGGTGCGGGAGGACCCCGAGGTGATCAAGGCGTATCTGGGCGAGGTGAGCGACGAGTGAGCACCTTCATCCAGGTCGCGGTGAACGGGCTGGGCAAGGGCGCGGTGTACGCGCTGCTCGCACTCGGCTTCGTCATCATCTTCAAGGCCAGCGGGGTGCTGAACTTCGCGCACGGCTCGCTGGTGCTGCTCGGCGGCTACGTGGCCGTGCGCACCGAGAACCATCTGCACTTCCTCGGATCGGCCATCCTCGGCGTTACTGCAGCCGCGGTTGGAGCGCTGGTGATCGAGCGTGTCCTGGTCGCCCGCCGACCCCTGGCCGATCCGATTTCGCTGGCCCTGCTCACCATCGGCGTGGACGTGGTGATGAGCGAGGAGATCATCCGACGCCTCGGCATCGAGATCCCGTTTCTCGGTAAGCCGTACGACGGGAAACCGGTGCACATCGGGTCCATCACCCTGTTCCGCACCCAGCTGATCGCCCTGGGTGTCGGCGCCGTGCTGGTCGGCGCGTTCTTCCTCGCCTTCCGGTTCACCGGGTGGGGCGTGGCCATGCGCGCCCAGGCGGAGAACCGGGAAGCCGCCGCGCTGATGGGCATCCGCAGCGGTCGGGTCACCGCGATCGCCTGGGTGATCGCCGGTGTGCTGGCCGGCGTCGCGGTGTTGTTCCTGGCCACCCAGGACTTCTCCGGCGCCGGGTTGTCGCGCAGCACGCACGCGGTGGCCCTGGTCGCCTTTCCGGCCGCGATCATCGGCGGACTGGACTCGACCGGCGGTGCCATCGTGGGCGGCGCCATTGTCGGGCTCACCGAGTCGATGAGCGCACAGTACATCTCCTACGACTTCTCCAAGATCGCCGTGTTCATCGTGATGCTGGCGGTGCTCATCGTCGCCCCCGCGGGGTTGTTCGGCACCAGGGAGCGAACCCGTGTCTGACGACCTCGCGCTGACCGACGACGATCTCGACGGGGGGCCGGGGTTCTCGCATCGGCTGAGTCCGGCCCGGTTCCTCGACCGCACGTTGGTGGGGCGCACGGTGATCCTCACCGTGATCGCCATCGCGGTGCTGACTCCGCCCATGTACCTCGGCCCGTCCTGGATGCGGGTCGGCTCGTACGTGATGATCGGCGCCGTCGGCGCCATCGGTCTGACCCTGCTGACCGGGCAGGCCGGCCAGTTGTCGCTGGCCACCCCGTTCTTCATGTTGGTCGGCGCCATCTCGTACTGCGTCCTCGGCTCCGCGGACAAGCCGGGCAAGGTCGGCTACGGCTGGCCGACCTGGCTGGCGATGGTCGGCGCGGTGCTGATCGCCTCGCTGTTCGGGTTGGCGTTCGCGCCGGTGGCCGGGCGGGTCCGCGGGGTCTACCTCGGCGTGGCCACGCTCGCCCTGGTCTATGTCGGGCTTTACGCCGGGCAGCGCTGGACATCATTGTCCGGGGGTACCGCGAACGGCCGGCTGGCGCCGGACCTGAACCTCTTCGGGATCACCTTCCTGCACCACGACAACCGCGAGAAGCGGGTCTGGTACCTGTTCCTGGCCCTGACCGTACTGGCCTATCTGATGGCCCGCGGTGCCGTGCGTAGCCGGCCCGGCCGGGCCTGGCGCGCCATCCGGGACAACGAATCGGCGGCGGCCGCGCTCGGCGTATCGGTGAAACGGGTGCGCAGCGAGGCCTTCGCCATCTCCTCGGGCTACGCCGGTCTGGCTGGGGTCATGACGGCGCTCTGGTACCGGTTGATGAAGCCCGACGAGAGCGAGTTCGTCGGCACGTACAGCATTCAGGTCGCGATTGCCTTCCTGGCGATGATCCTCATCGGCGGATTGGGCTCGGTGGGCGGCGCCATCGCGGGTTCCGCGCTGGTCAATGGCCTACCCGGTGCCATGACGCTGTGGATCGGGAGCAATCATCTGTTCGGATCGGGAGATACCGCAGTTACCCCGGTCATCTTCACGGCCTACGTCTACGGCACGGCAGTCGTATTGGTCGTTCTGTTCGAACCCGGTGGCCTTGCCGCTCTGGGCCGCCGGGGATACCTCTGGCTCCATCGGAGTCCACTCCGTCCGTATCTCCCACCTCCGAAAGGAAACTGAGCTCGATGCGCAGATCACCGAAACTCATGGCCCTCGCTATGTCGGGCGCCCTCATGTTGGCGGCGTGCGGTGGTGGGAGCAGCAACTCCAGCGCGACCAGCCCGCCGGCCGGCGGTAGCGAAGGCACCACTGGCGCCGACGGGGTCAAGGGTGGTCCCGGTGTCACCGCCGACTCCATCACCCTCGGCGTGATGACCGACCTCACCGGTCCGTTCAAGGAGTTGGCCACCGGCATCCAGGCCGGCCACAAGATGTGGATCGACGAGGTCAACAAGAAGGGCGGCGTGTGCGGCCGCCAGATCAAACTGGAGACTCTCGACCACGGCTACAAGGCCGACCAGGCCACCATCCAGTTCCCCACCATCGAGCCGAAGGTCGCCGGGTTCATGGAGATCCTCGGCTCGCCGGTCATCGCGGCGCTGCTGCAGGACATCAACGACAAGAAGGTCACCACCGAGGCGGTGTCCTGGGCCTCGACGCTGCTCGACCAGCCCTACGTCACGATCGTCGGCACCACCTACGACCTCGAGATGATCAACGCCCTCGACTACCTGATGACCACCGGGAAGATCAAGAAGGGCGACAAGATCGGGCACATCTACATCGACGGTGAGTACGGCGGCAACGGCCTGCTCGGCTCGCAGTACTTCGCCAAGCAGAACGGCATGACGATCGTCGAGGGCAAGGTCACCGCCACCGACACCGACATGAAGAGCATCATCACCAGCTTCAAGAGCAAGGGCGTCAAGGCGATCGCGCTGACCGACACGCCGACCCAGACCGCGTCGGCCGCCTCGAACAACGTGGCGCTCGGCCTGAACGTGCCGATGGTCGGCAACAACCCGACCTTCGCGCCCGCCCTGCTGGCCACCCCGGCGGCCGCCGCGTTGTCCAAGCTCACCATCGCCGCCAGCGCGGTGCCCTACGACTCCCCGCTGGCCAAGGCGAAGGAGCTCGCGAAGGCGTTCGAGAAGGCCAACCCGAGCGTCAAGCCCAACTACGGCGTGGGCTTCGGCTACGCGATGGGCGTGATCTGGGGCCAGACGCTGGACAAGGCCTGCGCCTCCAAGGACCTCACCCGCGACGGCATCCACACCGCGCTCACCAGCCTCAGCAATCTGTCCACCGACAAGCTGGTGGCGAACCTGGACTACACCAAGCCCGGTTCCCCGCCGTCCCGCTCGGTCTACCTGATGACCCCCGACAAGGCGACGCCCGGTGGCCTCAAGCAGATCAAGGCGCTCAGTGAGTCCGCGGACGCCAAGAGCTACAAGGCGCCCAAGGAGCAGTAACCCACCACCGCCCGCGCCAAGGGGCCGTCCGCGCAAGCGGGCGGCCCCTTGCCGCGTCCGCAGCCCGATCCCCCCGTTCGGCTACCGGATGACCACCCGTCGAGCGCCCATCTTCGGCGCACGCATACCCGAAGGGACATCACTACCTCCCGCATCCGATGTCGGCCCGGCAGAGCGGTCCGGCGTGAAGGGAAGATTTGATGTCCTCCAGTCCCGCACCTGACGGGGTCGCAATGCCGGACCCCACCACCCCTGCCATCCCGCCGGAGGAGGCCCCCGGCACCAGTCGTCGCCGCTTCGTGGCTTACGTCCTGGCCGCGCCGGCGCTGGCCATTGCCGTTCGATCCGGACTGATCAACCCCTTCGGCGAACCGGCCGCGGCCGCCGAGATCGCCCGCGACGGCGCGTCGAGCCAGTCCGGTGTGTTGGCCGCCGGCGGCTCGGGCCCGGCGATCGCCACCACCCCGCAGGTCTTCGACTACTACGACCTGTCGGACCTGCTCACCGACTCGTGTCGGCCGACCAACAACCTGCTGACCCTGGACGTCGGCCATGACGGCATCGTGCGCTTCCTGCTGCCGCGGGCCGAGGTCGGCCAGGGCATCACCACCTCGGTCGCGATGATCATCGCGGAGGAGTTGGACGTGCCGCTGCATCGCGTGCAGGTCACCTTGCGCGACGCGGACCCGGCGCTGCTCTACAACCAGCTCACCGGCGGATCGAACACCATTCACTCGTTGTGGGAGCCATTGCGCGCGATGGCGGCCTCGGCTCGCGGTCGGCTGTCCGGCGCCGCAGCCCAGCAGTGGGGCGTCAGCCCGTCCTCGGTGACCACCAAGGACGGTGCGGTGTACGGACCCGTCGGGCAGGTTCTCGACTACGGCCAACTCTCCGCCGCGGCGGCCTCCTCGACGACGCGCGAGGTGTCGTACACGCTGAAGGAAGCCTCCCAATACAAGGTGATCGGTACCCGGGTCACTCGCGTGGACGCCGTTGACGCGGTCACCGGCAAGAAGCAGTTCGCGATGGACGTCAAGGTGCCCAACGCGAAGCCGTGCATGGTGGCCCACGGGCCGCACATCCGGGCCACGCCGAAGTCACTGAACAACCAGGCTGAGATTCTGAAGATGCCGGGGGTCACCCACGTCGGGCTGATCGCCACCGGCGTTGCGGTGCGCGCGGCCACCTTCGGTCAGTGCATCGACGCGGTGCGGGCGATGCAGGTGTCCTGGAACCCGGGCACGGTCGACACGATCAACAACACCGAGGTCGCCCGGGTGCTGCGCTCGGTCGAGCTGCCGATGCCGTCGCCCGCGCCCGGCGTGGAGACCTTCGAGGCGACCTTCCGCTTCAACTTCCGCAGCGGTTCGCCGTTGGAGACCAACGCCGCCGTCGCCGACGTCCGCAAGGACTCCGCGGAGATCTGGAGCAGCCTGAAGAACCCGATCATCGCCAAGCAGCGGATCGCGGAATTCCTCGGAATGAGTGCGGACGCGGTCACCGTGCACTGCACCACCGGCGGCGGTTCGTTCGGTCGTCACCTGTTCCACGACGCCGCACAGGAGGCCGCCGCAGCCTCGAAGCTGTTCGGCGTCCCGGTGCGGCTGATGTGGCACCGCACCGAGGACTCCCGACACGGCAGGGTGCACCCGGCATCGGTGTCCCGCGCTCGGGCGGGCTTCGCCGAGGGGTCGGTGGTCAGCTGGGACATGCGGCACACGTCGGTCGCCACCGACTACACCCACGGTCTCGGCGAGATGTACTCCGGTGCGCTGACCTCGCAGCACTACCCGGGATTCCCGCTGTCCGGGAACCTGACGGTGGCTCAGGGCATCTACACGCTGAGTGCCGGCATGCCCTACAACGTCGGGCAGCTCACCAATTTCCTCAACGAGCACTACGACTACGACACGTTCAACACCAGCAGTGTGCGCAACGTCTACTCGCCCGACACCGCCACGGTGCGCGAGCTGATGATCGACGAGGTGGCCAAGCGGATGGGCCTGGACCCGTTGGAGTTCCGGCGCAAGTTCCTCAAGAGCCCCCGGATGCTCAAGGTGCTCAACGCGGTCGCGGAACGTGGCAAGTGGGGCAAGAAGATGGCGCCGGGCACCGCCCAGGGCATCGCGATCCACAACGAGTACAAGGCCGTCGTGGTCTGCCTGATGGAGATCGACGCCCGGCCGCACACCGTCAACCGCAAGCTCAAGGGCGGTGGCTACACCGGTCCGCGGGTGACCAGGGTGACCATCGCCGCGGACAGTGGTCCGATCATCAACCCCAGTGGCTTCGAGGCGATGTTGATGGGTGGCGCCATGGACGGCATTGCCCAGGCGCTGACTGCCGGTCTGCACTACGACCAGGGCCTACCGCTCGAGGGCTCCTGGGACGACTACCACTACACCCGGCAGTGGAACGCCCCGTTCGTGGTGGACGCCTTCACCGTGCCGAGCGAGGAAACGGTTCCCGGCGGCGCCGGTGAACTGGGCTGCGGGGTCTCGCAGGCGGCCGCAGCCTGCGCCTACAGCCGGGCCGTCGGCAGGATGGCGACCGAGTTCCCGATCAACTTCCACAAGCCCTTGGACTTCAAGGTCAAGACCCGAACGCCGCCGTATCCGCCGTCACCCAATAACGGCCTCAAGTACGTCCGCTGACCTCTCTCATCGAAAGGAGTAGATCGCTATGAGCAACCACACGTTCATCCTGAACGGCGAGAAGGTCAGCGTCGAGGTCGAGGACAACGTCCGACTGCTATGGGTATTGCGCGACGTTCTCGGCGTCACCGGCCCGAAGTACGGCTGCGGTATCCGCGTCTGTCGGGCCTGCACCTCGCACATCAACGGGAAGGCGTTCAATCCCTGTGCCGTCTCGGTGGGCGACATCAAGGCCACCGACGAGATCACCACGATCGAGGGTCTCGCGGACACGGTCAAGAAGGACCTGCACCCGGTCCAGGAGGCCTGGCTGAAGCACGACGTCGCGCAGTGCGGCTACTGCCAGCCGGGCCAGATCATGGGCGCCGTCGCGCTGATCAAGGAGCACAAGAAGAGCGGCAAGCCGATCACTGACGACGACCTCGATCAGATCCGCAACATCTGCCGTTGTGGCACGTACTGGCGGGTCCGTGAGGCGATCCGCGACGCCGCCGACCACATGTAGAACAGCTCCACGCAACGCCCCAGCCGTGCCGGCTGGGGCGTTCGTCGTTGCTGGGGTTAGCGTTTCCGGTGAACCTACTTCAGGGAGTGCCCCGTGGCCGTCGATCGTCTGCTGCCAACCGCTGAGGCCCGCGACCTGCTCGCGCTGGCCCGCGAGGTCGCCGAGAAGGAACTCGCCACCCGGGTGGACAAGTACGAGGCCGAGGAGGCCTATCCGGAGGGGCTGTTTCCGATCCTGGGCCAGGCCGGGCTGCTCGGACTGGCCTACCCGGAGGAGTGGGGCGGCGGTGGTCAGCCCTACGAGGTCTACCTGCAGGTGCTCGAGGAGTTCGCCGCCCGCTGGGCGGCGGTGGCGGTGGCCACCAGCGTGCACTCGCTGTCCGGGCACCCGCTGGTGCAGTTCGGCAGCCGGGCCCAGCAGGAGCGTTGGCTGCCGGACATCGCCACCGGTGCGGTGATCGGCGGGTACAGCCTGTCCGAGCCGCAGGCGGGCTCGGACGCGGCAGCGCTGAGCTGCAAGGCGGTGAAGACCGACACCGGCTTCCGGATCAGCGGCACCAAGGCCTGGATCACCCACGGCGGTCGCGCCGACTTCTACGCGCTGTTCGCCCGCACCGGCGAGGGCTCGCGGGGGGTCTCCTGTTTCCACGGACCCGGCGCGGCGAGTGGGCTGAGCTTCGGTCGACCCGAGGCGAAGATGGGCCTGCACGCGATTCCCACCACGGCGGCCTTCTATGACGCGGTGGAGTTCGACGCCGATCGCTTGGTGGGCAACGAGGGACAGGGTCTGGAGATCGCGTTCTCCGCGTTGGACGCGGGCCGGCTGGGCATCGCCGCCATCGCCACCGGCATCGCGCAGGCCGCGTTGGACGCGGCCAC
>Ga0137412_10000459_pt1 | contig 28542 bp, 27 predicted proteins | sample CZODoug2_1_16fun_FD_122160 | JGI IMG/M metagenome (GOLD analysis project Ga0137412, IMG submission 122160) | Vadose zone soil fungal communities from Angelo Coast Range Reserve, California, USA - CZODoug2_1_16fungal (Hybrid Assembly) | ecosystem: Environmental > Terrestrial > Soil > Vadose zone...
GAGCGGATGTCCAACACCTCACCGCCGACGCTGTTGCTGGCACTGCACTGCATCTGGGTGTCGTGTGTGTTCGTCGCCGCCGCGGGCGCCATCCAGCGGTGGGCCGCCCGGCCGCGGGTCTGGCGCGTCGTCTCCGTCGGCAACGGGGGAGCGATGACGCTCTACCTGTGGCACATCCCCGCCATCGCGGTCGCCGCGTTCACCCTGCACGCCGTCGGTCTCGACGCGTACGACGTGCACGCACCGGGGTTCTGGAGCCTGCTTGCGCTACGCGCTCTGGTGTTCGCGATCGTCATGGCGGCCGCGTTCCGGCTGCTCTCACCGCTCGAACACCGCAGGCTGCCATGGTGGGACGCGTCCGTCGGTGCCACCGGTGCCCGTTCGACCGCCGCAGGTGCGCTGATATGCGTCGCGGGCGTCGCGCTGGTCTGGCTGGCGAAGAACGGGCTGGCCGGTTCTTCAGGGTGGATCACTCTGGGATTCTTCCTCGCCGCGGTGGTGGCTGCGCGGGTCTGTCAGGGGCGTTCGGTAGGGTCATCGGGTGACTCCGAGCCTGACCGTCAAACCCGTAAACACCCGTCTCGCTGAGGAACTCGCCGTACGCGAGGCCCAGGTGGCCGCCGCGGTGCGGCTGCTCGACGAGGGCTCGACCGTGCCGTTCATCGCGCGGTACCGCAAGGAGGTCACCGGCAGCCTCGACGACGGCCAGCTCCGCACCCTCGAGGAGCGCCTCGGATACCTTCGGGAACTCGACGACCGGCGCACCGCCGTATTGGCCTCCATCGAGGAGCAGGGAAAGCTCACCCCCGAACTCAGGGCAGCACTCCTCTCGGCTGACACCAAGTCCCGGGTCGAGGACATCTACCTGCCCTACAAGACCAAGCGGCGGACCAAGGCGCAGATCGCACGTGAGGCTGGTCTCGAACCGCTCGCCGATCAGATTCTGAGCGATCCGACGGTCATCCCCGAGGAGGCCGCGGCCGGGTTCCTCGGTGACGAGGTCGCCGACGCTGCCAGCGCACTCGACGGGGCGCGACACATTCTCATCGAGCGTGCGGCCGAGGACGCCGAGCTGGTCGGTGCCGTCCGCGCCAAGTTCTGGGCCGGCGGTGCGCTGCGCACGGCGCCCTCATCGGAGGAGATCTCCAAAAGCGCTGCAGGACAGAAGTTCCGCGACTACTTCGAGTTCTCCGAGTCGCTGGAGAGCATCCCGTCACATCGGGTGCTTGCCGTCATGCGTGGCGAGAAGGAGAAGGTGCTCGCACTCAACCTCGACGGTGGCGACGAGGAGCTGTATCACGCCATGGTTGCCAAGACGCTCGGGATCGACATGACCGCAAAGGTCGCGGCGACACCGTGGCTGGCCACCACCGTCAAGTTGGCGTGGCGCGTCAAGCTGATGATCTCCGCTGCGGTCGACGCCCGCATGCGGCTGCGGCAACGCGCCGAATTGGACGCCGTGGCGGTGTTCGCCAAGAACCTCAAGGATCTGCTGCTCGCGGCACCGGCCGGTACGCGCACGACGCTCGGCCTCGACCCCGGCTTCCGGACGGGCGTCAAGGTGGCGGTCGTGGACGGCACCGGCAAGGTCGTCGATACGTGTGCGATCTTCCCGCACCAGCCGCAGAAGCAATGGGATGCCGCGAAGGCAACGCTGGGAGCGCTCGTCGCGCGCCACGGGGTCGACCTCATCGCCATCGGCAACGGGACGGCGTCCCGCGAGACCGATGCACTGGCAGCCGAACTCATCGCCGACATCCGCAGCTCCGGCGCAACCGCCCCCGTGAAGGCCATGGTGAGCGAGGCGGGCGCCTCGGTGTATTCCGCATCCGCGTACGCGGCGCACGAACTGCCAAGTCTCGACGTGACACTGCGCGGGGCGGTGTCGATTGCACGTCGCCTGCAGGATCCGCTCGCGGAGCTGGTGAAGATCGAGCCGAAGTCGATCGGCGTCGGGCAGTACCAGCACGACGTCACGCCGGGCACCCTCGCGCGCAGTCTGGACGCCGTCGTCGAGGACGCGGTGAACGCCGTTGGCGTCGACCTGAACACCGCGTCGGTTCCGTTGCTTGCCCGCGTCTCGGGCATCACGGAAACCCTTGCCGAGGCCGTCGTTGCCCACCGCGAGCAGACCGGACCGTTCCGCAAGCGCAAGGCGCTGCTGGACGTTCCTCGCCTGGGCCCCAAGGCATTCGAACAATGCGCAGGCTTCCTACGAATCACCGGCGGCGACGACCCCCTCGACGCATCCGGCGTCCACCCCGAGGCCTACCCGGTGGTCCGGCGGATCCTCGACCGCTCGGGCGTCACCCTCGCCGAACTCATCGGCAACGAACGGTCGTTGCGCTCGCTGCGCCCCGCAGACTTCGCCGACGACCGGTTCGGCATTCCCACGGTGACCGACATCCTCGCCGAACTGGAGAAGCCGGGACGCGATCCACGGCCCGCGTTCTCCACGGCCACGTTCGCTGCCGGCGTGGAGAAGGTGGCCGATCTGAAGGCGGGCATGGTCCTGGAAGGCGTGGTGACGAACGTCGCGGCGTTCGGTGCGTTTGTCGACGTCGGCGTCCATCAGGACGGGCTGGTGCACGTCTCCGCGATGTCCGATCGCTTCGTCTCCGATCCGCACGAGGTGGTGCGGTCCGGCCAGGTAGTCCGGGTGAAGGTCATCGAGGTCGATCTGGATCGCCAGCGGATCGCACTGACTCTGCGCCTCAACGACACCCCGCAGGGCGGTCACCGGGGCGAGCGAAGCGACGGGAAGAGTCAGGGCAAGGGCAAGCGGCCAAACCCCAGTCGTGACAAGAAGCCTGGCGCTCGAGAGTCGAATCAATCCACCGGGTCGATGGCGCAGGCATTGCGTGACGCCGGGTTCGGGCGGTAGCCCGAACCATTACTGTTCGACTGTCGCCTGCGCGGGTTGTTTGGGCCACTTCGCGGGTTTGGGCCGGGGCCTGACCACCTGCGGCCACCAGAACCAACGACCCATCAGCGCGGCGATCGACGGCGTCATGAACGCCCGAACCACCAAGGTGTCGAAGAGGAGGCCCAGCCCGATCGTCGAACCGATCTGGGCCACCACGATCAACTCGCTGACGACCATCGACATCATGGTGAACGCGAACACCAGGCCGGCGGCGGTCACGACGGACCCGCTGCCGCCCATGGCGCGGATGATTCCGGTGTTGATCCCGGCGTGCAGTTCTTCCTTGAGGCGCGCCACCAACAAGAGGTTGTAGTCCGCGCCGACGGCCAACAGGATGATGACCGCCATCGCCATCACCATGAAGTGCAGTTCGATGCCAAGTATGTGCTGCCAGACCAGAACCGACAGGCCGAACGACGCGCCGAGTGACAGCACCACGGTGCCGACGATGACGGCGGCCGCGACGATGCTGCGCGTGATGAGCAGCATGATGATGAAGATCAGTGTCAGCGCGGCGATTCCAGCGATCAACAGGTCGTAGCTGTTGCCCTCCTGCATGTCCTTGAATACCGAGGCGGTTCCGCCGACGTAGATCTTCGATCCTTCGAGAGGCGTGCCCTTGATGGCTTCCTTCGCCGCCTGCTTGATGGCGTCGATGCGATCGATGCCGTCCGCGGTCAGCGGATCGCCCTCGTGGGAGATGATGAACCGCACGGCGTGGCCGTTCGGCGAGATGAAGCTGTCCATACCGCGTTTGAACTCTGCGTTGTCGAAGATCTCCGGCGGCAGATAGAAGGTGTCGTCGTTCATGGAGTCGTTGAACGCATCACCCATCGCGGTGGAGTTCTCGTCCCTCGCCTCCGACTGGTCCTGCATGCCCGCCTGACTGGAGTGCATTTTCAGCATCATCATGCGCATCGACTTCATCGTCTCGATGTTCGGCTTCATCAACGCCGCCATCTGCGGCATTATCAGGTCGAGGCGTTGCAGGTCCGGGAGCAGCTCCTGGAAGTCAGAGGTCATGGTGTCGACACCGTCGAGCGTGTCGAAGATCGAGCGCATGGATGTGCAGACCGGGATGTCGTAGCAGTGCGGTTCCCAGTAGAGATAGTTGCGAATGGGGCGGAAGAAATCATCGAAATCGGCTATCCGGTCCCGTAATTCGGCGATGTCGACGGCCATGTCGGTGGTCTTGCCGACCATCTCGTGGGTCACCGAGCTCATCTCTTCCATCAACTCGATCATCCTGCTCATCGTGTCGATGGTGGTCTGCATGTCGGCGGCCTGCACCAGCATGTTGTCCATGGTGTCCTGCATGTACTTGCGGTTCATCGTCTGATTGACGCCGCTGTTGCTGAGCTGGGCCGGAATCGTGCTGAACTTGATGGGTTTGCCGCTAGGGCGTGTGATCGCCTGAACGCTTCCGATGCCGGGTACGTCAAAGACGGCCTTGGCGATCTTGTCGATCACCAGGAAGTCCGCCGCGTTGCGGAGATCGCGGTCACCCTCGATGAGCAGCAATTCGGGATTCATCCTGGCGACGGAGAAGTGCCGTTCGGCGGCGGCGAATCCCGCGTTGGCGGGCAGATCGGGGGGGATGTAGTTGCGGTCGTTGTAGTTGGGCTGGTAGCCCGGCAGGGTGAGCAGGCCGACCAGCGAGAGCGCGACCGTCGCGAGCAGGATCGGGCCCGGCCACCGGACGATGGCGGCGCCCAACCGTCGCCAACCGCGAATTCGCATGGCGCGCTTGGGTTCCAGCAGTCCGAAGCGGCTGGCGACCGTGATCACCGAGGGGCCCAGTGTGAGCGCCACGAACACTGCCACGGACATTCCGACCGCAAGGGGGACACCCAGCGATTGGAAGTAGGGCAGCCGGGTGAACGAAAGGCAGAAGGTCGCACCGGCGATCGTCATGCCAGAGGCCAATACGACGTGCGCGGTGCCGTGGAACATCGTGTAGTAGGCCGACTCCCGGTCTTCGCCTACGGTGCGGGCCTCCTGATAGCGCCCGATGAGGAAGATCGCATAGTCGGTCGATGCGGCTATCGCCAGGGTGACAAGAAGATTCGTCGCGAAGGTCGACAGCCCTATGAGGTCGTGGTAGCCGAGGAACGCCACCGCGCCGCGGGACGCCGACAGCGTGAGGAACACCATGACGAGCACGATGAGGACGGTGGTGATCGACCGATACACCAGAAGCAGCATCAGGATGATGACGCCGAACGTGGCGAACTCGATGATCTTGACGCTTCGGTCGCCTGCCATCTGCTGGTCGGCGGCCAGCGCCGACCCCCCGGTGACGTAGACCTTGACTCCCGGTGGGGGAGTAAGCCCCGCAACGAGTTTCTGCACGGCCGCGACCGACTCGTTGGCCAGGGCTTCGCCCTGATTGCCTGCGAGATACACCTGTACGTATGTGGCTTTGCCGTCGGTGCTCTGGGCTCCGGCTTCGGTCAGCGGATCGCCCCAGAAATCCTGAACGTGCTCGACGTACTTGGTGTCGGCCTCGAGCTTGGCGACCATGTCGTTGTAGAAGCGGTGCGCATCGGCGCCGAGGCGCTGTTCGCCCTCCAGCACGATCATGGCCGAACTGTCGGACTTGAACTCCTCGAAGACCTGGCCAACGCGCTTCATCGCGATCACCGATGGGGCTTCGTCGGGACTCATCGAGACGGACCGCATCTGGCCGACGACTTCGAGCTGCGGCACGGTCACGTTCAGGATTGCGATGATCGCGATCCAGAAGATGACGATGGGGACCGCCAACCGGCGGATCCACTTCGCCGGGCCACGTCGCCGCGCCTGCTCGGTTGGGGGGACGGGTTCGATGGTCGGGGCGCTCACCATGTCGTCATCCGGGGTTTGCACCCGTCCGCAACGTGGCAGCGGGGCACCTCGGCGGAACTCCTCCCTAGGGCGTTAGGTCACCTTAGTAATACCAGACGGGGACGCCGCACAGGTGGCTTCGTCGACCGGTCGGCGGTTGGTCAGCGCGGACGCTCTAACCGCTCCCGACGTACACCTGCAGCGGCAGGTCGATCTGGTAGTGCTGACCCTGAATGCGCACGTTGTAGACGTGGCGACCCCCTGCGGGTTCGATGGGAAGCATGATCTGCGGAGTAATCATGAACACCAGGAACTCAGTCACCACGAAGGGCGTCGACAGCGCAGCAGTCCACCGGCTTCCGGTCGGACCATTGGCATCGACGCAGACCACGTACTCCTGGCCGACGCTGTCGTCGCCGACGTCCGCCAAGATCACCAGCTGAGTCAGGAATCCCGTAGATCCCGGCGGAACCGTGGTGCTGGACCAACAGCCGCCGGAAACCTCGAGCATCCCATTCGTCTCGCTCGCCGCGTTCGCAAAGAAGGCCCCCGTCAAGTGCATACGGCGAATGCTAGTGGGCATGGTGCTTTCCAGATCAGCGCGCAGAGTTCAACCCGAAGAGACGCGCTGGAGTTTCCTCCATGATTTGGCGAGCGGTGGCTTCGTCGACGACGCTGAGCAGATCACGCACCGGGTGCGGTGACGCCATGTCGAACGGGGCATCCGTGCCCATCACGAGGTTCGCGGGACCTACCCGTTTGACGAGCATTTCCAGAATTTCGGGATCGTGCACGAGCGTGTCGAAGACGAAGTTCTCCAGCCACTTCTCCGGGTCACCGGGGATGTTCTGGCACTCCGGCCGGACGCCTCGCGCATGGCGTAGCCGGCCGATCTGCCACGGCACGAACCCTCCGCCGTGCAACAAGATGATCCGCAACGACGGGAAGCGGGAAGGGTGACCGGCGCACACCAGCCTTTCGGCGGCGACGGTGGTCTCCAGTAGGTTGCCGATCGCGTTCTGCAGGTACCAGTCCGCAAGGCCGGGGTGCGGCGCGTTGTACGCCGGATGCAGCATCACCGGCAACCCAAGGCGCGACGCGGTGGCCCATAACGGATCGAAGTCGCTGTGGTCCAGTGGCTTTCCCGCCATCGTGGTGCCGACCTCGATGGCAACGGCTCCGGCGGCCTTCGCGCGCTCGATCGTGTCGGTGATGGCCGACAGGTCCTGTAGCGGAACGTGTGCCATCCACCGCAGCTGGGGTTCGCCTGTGCAGAACTGCGCGAGGGCTTCGTTGACGAGGGCTGCGAGGTGCGCGGATCTGCCGGGCTCGGCGTGGTAGCAGAACAGCGCGGGGACCAGCGAGACTATGGCCGCGTCGAGGCCGACGGCAGCGAGCCGGCGCAGCTTCGCGTTGGGATCGGTGAATTCGGGGGTGAGGGTGAACCGGACGCGGTCGGCCTCGACGACTCTGCCGTCGACGGCGACGGGGAACTCCGATCTCAGTGCGTCGACGAGGGATTCGGGCACGACGTGGTTGTGAATGTCCCAGCGCACGGGCGCCTCCTTCCTAGCAATCGCCCACGATACGAGTCCCTCCTATCGAAATGCGTCCGGCCCATTGAGGATCGAGAGCTGCAATGTTCCTCGAATCAGAGGAATCATCGAGGCCGTCGCCAGCCGTACATTCCTATGAGCACTCCGGCATACGAAAGGGCAGGCGATGGCGCCAACAGCGGTGATCACGGGCGGAGCCAAGGGGCTGGGCCGTGAAATCGCAGGGGCATTGCTTGCTGCCGGGTACCAGGTTGCGATCTCCGGCCGCGACAAGGATGCGCTTGCCGAGACGGCAGGGAGACTGGACCCGTCGGGCGTGCGAGTGTTGCCCGTCGCCTGCGACATCCGGAACGAGCAGGCCGTCACGGATTTGGCCGAGGCGACGCTGGACCGGTTCGGCCGCATCGACGTCCTGGTCAACAACAGCGGGATCGCCGGGCCGACAGCGCCACTGTGGGAGACCGCCCCCGACGAGTGGCTGGACACCCTGCAGACGAACGTCTACGGCACGTTCCTGTGTTGTCGCGCAGTGCTTCCCGCGATGGTCGCTCAGGGGGCGGGGAGCATCGTCACCATCGGGTCGATGACCGGCAAGCGCCCACTGTTCGGACGCACCGGCTACGCGGCGAGCAAGACCGCGCTGATCGGCCTCACCCGAACGCTCGCGGCCGAGGCGGGACCGTTCGGCATCCGCGTCAACCTGATCTCGCCGGGACCACTCGACGGCGAACGCATCCGCCAGGTGTTCGCGGCACAAGCACGACAGCGGGGGATCACCGCCGAGCAGGCGCAGGCCGAAATGGTTTCCGAGTCCCCACTACGGCGCCTCGTCCCGCAGTCCGACGTGGCCGCCGCCGTCGTCTTCCTGGCCGGACCGCACTCGGCATCCGTCACCGGCGAAGACCTCAACGTGTCCGCCGGAATCGTCACCTACTGACCTTGTCACCGTGTTTGACCAGAACGTTTGACCAGAAACGTTTCACCAGGAAGGAAACCCATGCGCATCGTCGACCTGTCCCAGGACATCTATCAGGGAATGATGGTCTACCCCGGTCACCTCAAGACCGTGGTGTTCGACCACGCCACGCACGAAGAGACGTCGTTGCGATTCGACAGCGAATTCTCCTTTCAGACAAAGGGTCTGATGATCAACGACAACGGGCCCACCCACGTCGACTCCTTCTCCCATCTCGACCCGGATCCGGCCGCGCAGACCATCGACCAGATGCCCTTGGAGTTGTTCTACGGACCCGCCATATGTCTCGACGTGTCGCACGTGCCTGCGCAGACCGACATCACCGCAGAGCATCTCGAATCCGCAGAGCAGGCCACCGACGTCACCGTAGAGGCCGGCGACATCCTGCTGCTGCACACCGGCACGTTCGGTCGGTACGCGGGCACACCCCGGTACCTGAGCGACTTTCCTGGCCTCGGCGAGTCGGGCAGCAAGTGGATCGCACACCGCGGCGTCAAGACCTTCGGTGTCGACAGCCCCACGCCGGACAACCCGGTCAGCAAGGTCTACCCCTGCCATCTGATGTGCCGCCATCAGGGGATCACGCACTACGAGAACCTCGCCAACCTCGACCAGCTGGTCGGCAAGCGATTCACCTTCGCCGGGTTCCCGCTCAAGCTCATCGGCGGGCACGGCGGCCCCACCCGCGCCGTTGCCCTGCTCGACACCGACAACTAACGACCGGGAGAAGCCATGCCGCACGAGACATTGAAGAGTCCAACACCGAAGGACGCGTCACGCGGTGGACCGACCGAAGTCGAGCAGACCGTCGCCGACGTCATCGATGCCATTCGCACCCGCGGGGACGCGGCCGTGCGCGAGTACTCGCTGCGGTTCGACAACTGGGCACCGGAGTCGTTCCTGCTCGACGAAGCCGACGTGAAGAACATCATCTCCCAGGTTCCTGACCAGGTGATCTCCGACATCGAGGAGGTGCAGGCCAACGTGCGGCGGTTCGCGGAAGCGCAACTCGCGTCACTGTCGCCGATCGAGGTGCAGACCGCGCCAGGGGTCACGCTCGGTCAGCGGCACGTGCCGGTCGCGGCGGCGGGAGCCTATGTACCGGGGGGACGCTATCCGCTCACCGCATCGGCGCACATGACGATCGTGACCGCCAAGGTCGCCGGGGTGCCGCGCGTCGCGGCATGCACTCCGCCCATCCGAGGCGAGATCCCCGCGGCGACCGTCGCGGCGATGTACCTCGCAGGCGCTGATGAGATCTACCTCCTCGGAGGGGTGCAGGCGGTGACCGCCCTTGCCGTTGGCACCGAGACGATCCGCCGGGTGAATCTCATCGCCGGGCCCGGCAATGCCTATGTGGCCGAGGCGAAGCGGCGATTGTTCGGCGAGGTGGGAATCGACCTCTTCGCAGGCCCGACGGAGACGTTGATCGTGGCCGATGACAACGCCGACCCGTTCATCGTCGCGGTTGACCTTCTCAGTCAGGCAGAGCACGGTCCCGATTCCCCTGCGGTGCTGATCACCACATCGGAAACCGTTGCTCGGCAAGCGATGTCCTTCGTCGACGAGCTGCTACCAGGAATGCCCACCAAGGACTTCGCCGAGCGGTCGTGGCGCGACCACGGTCAGGTCCACGTGGTCGACACCCTTGACGAGGCGTACGCGCTCGCTGACAGCTTCGCCTCCGAGCACGTCCAGGTCCTCACCGCAGAGCCTCGCGAGGCGCTCGAGCAGATGCGTGACTACGGTGCCCTGTTCTTGGGTGAGGGAACGTGTGTCAGCTATGGCGACAAGGTGATTGGCACCAATCACGTACTTCCCACACGCGGCGCCGCCCGCTACACCGGCGGCCTCTGGGTGGGCAAGTACCTCAAGACGGTCACCTATCAGGAAGTCACCGACACGGCGAGCAGCGCCGCCCTCGGAGAACTGTGCGGACGGGCCGCCCGGGTGGAGCTGTTCGAGGGTCACGCCCGTTCCGGCGACGTCCGGCACGCCAAGTACACCGGCGCTCCGCTGTCATGGACCGACCACGTCTTCAACCCGTAGGAGCACCCCTGGGGCCGCCGAGAGCGCCATGCCCGGTTACGCGGTTACTCTCGAGTGATGCGGATAGCCATCGTGGTGTTGGGCGTGATCGTCACCTTGTTCGGCCTGCTGTGGGCATTGCAGGGATTCGGCGTGTTGGGCGGTAGCCCGATGAGCAACACCACCACCTGGTCGGTGATCGGTCCGATCACTGCACTGGTGGGCGTCGGCATCGCCTTCGCGGGCTCGCGATGGCGCAAGCGCTAGCGATCCACTGACGGCGCCGCCAGCGCGTGGCGCGCGTAGGCCCGCACGTCGGCGTCACCGTCGTCGAGCGCCGAGTTCAGCGCGTCCCTCGCCGCGTCGTCGGAGGGCGCCCACCGGGTCAGGCTCAGAACTGCTGCCTTGCGGACGTCGAGGTGCGGATCGTTGAGCGCACGGGTCAACGGCGCGACGGCGGCGCTGGTCCCGACACCGGCAAGGGCACGGACGGCGCCCTGCCGAACCTGCCACGCCGACTCCGCCAACGCGCGCTCCACCGTCGTCAGGTCCGCGTCGACGACGCCACCGGCGCCGAGCGCAGCCAGTGCGGCGGCGCGTACCAGCGGATCCCGGTCGGCGATCAGGATGCGGATGGTCGGTGCACCCTCGCGGAGGGTGCCAAGGGCGTTGGCCACGGCGATGCGGACGCCGCGGTCGTCGTCGTGCTGAGCAGCGCTCACGCCTTCCGCATCGTCGACGGACACCAGCGCCCGCACGGCCTCGATGCGGACCCGATGGTCCGGATCGTCCAGGCTGCGGCGGAAGTGCGCCTCGTCGGAGACCTTGCGTGAACTGAGCAGATAGACCGCGGCAGCACGCACCACAGGGTCGGCGGCGGTCAGGAACGTTCGGGCGGCGGCAGGGTCGGGCAACACCTCGACGAGTTCGCGCACCCCGTTGGCCGCTGCCGCGCGGACGCCCGCATCGCCGTCGCCGAGCGCTGCCAGCAGGGCTGGGCCGTACTCGTCCGGCAGATGCTCGGTGAGGACGTCGACGGCGGTGCGCCGGACACCGGCGTCCGGATCGGAAAGGAACGCCGAAAGATCTTCGACGGTAGGGGATTCCAGAGTCAGTACCGCAGCGATGCGCGGCGACGGTGGCTGCGCTGCGGCGCCGTCGCGGACCCGGGACACCTCTGATGCCGGTGCCTGACCCCCGACGAGCGGTGGCTGGTGGACGTGGATGGGTTCGGTTTCCCCACTTGGCAAGTCGTCGAGACCGGGGACGGGCACGAAGTACGGTGCGACGGGTCGTTTGAGGAACTCCATCGCCCCGTCGTCGCTCTTGCGGAGGTTGAGGTGGTAGCGCCAGTTCTCGTCGTCGCGCTCGGGGAGGTCGGAACGGTCGTGGTAGAGCCCCCAGCGGGATTCCGTGCGGGTCAGCGATGAGCGCGCCGCCATCTCGGCGCAGTCGCGGATGAACGTCACCTCGACGGCGCGCAGGAGTTCGTGCGGCGTCGAGGCGCCGATGCCCGCGATCTCCTCTCGCATGCGGTCGAAGGTCTGCACGGCGATGGACAGTTTTGCGGCGGTCTTCGGAGGGGCGACGTAGTCGTTGACGAACCGGCGCAGCTTGTATTCGACCTGCGTCTGGGGTGGGCCATCGGGATGCCGCAACGGGCGGTAGATCAGTTCGTGCGCCGCTGCGATCTGGTCGGCAGGCAGGACGTCCGGCGCGGGGTCGTCAACGAATGTTGACGCCGCGTGGGCGCCTGCCAGTTCTCCATAGACGAAGGCGCCGATCATGTAGTTGTGCGGGACACAGGCAAGGTCGCCCGCCGCGTACAGGCCGGTAACGGTGGTGCGGGCGTGCTCGTCGACCCACACACCGGAGGCGGAATGCCCACCGCACAGCCCGATTTCGGAGATGTGCATCTCGATGTCATGGGTGCGGTAGTCGTGGCCGCGGTTGGCGTGGAACGTACCGCGGGTCGGCCGCTCGGTGGTGTGCAGGATGCCTTCGAGCGTGCTCAGCGTCTCGTCGGGCAGGTGGCTGACCTTGAGGTAGATGGGGCCGCGGGCCGACTCGATCTCCCGCTTCACCTCCGACATCATCTGACCCGACCAGTAGTCGGAGTCGACGAACCGTTCCCCGGCCGCGTTGACCTGGTAGCCGCCGAACGGATTGGCCACGTACGCGCACGCGGGGCCGTTGTAATCCTTGATCAACGGGTTGATCTGGAAGCATTCGATACCCGACAACTCCGCGCCTGCGTGATAGGCCATCGAGTAGCCGTCACCGGCGTTGGTCGGGTTCTCGTACGTGCCATACAGATAGCCCGACGCGGGCAGTCCGAGGCGGCCGCACGGGCCGGTGGCGAGGATGACGGCCTTGGCGCCGACGACGACGAACTCGCCGGTGCGGCTGTTGAGCGCGGCAGCCCCTACCGCTCTGCGCGTTGATTTCCCGTCGCTTCGCTCGCCCAGGTTCTCGGTGAGCACACGCACTGGGACGAACCGGTTCTCGATCCGGATCTTCTCGCGCATGGACTTCTGGCGCAGCACCCGGTAGAGCGCCTTCTTGACGTCCTTGCCCTCGGGCATGGGCAGCACGTAGGAGCCGGAGCGGTGCACGCGACGCACGGCATACTCACCGTGCTCGTCCTTCTCGAACTTCACGCCGTAGCGCTCCAGCCGCTGCACCATGGCGAAGCCGCGGGTGGCGGTCTGATAGATGGTGCGCTGGTTGACGATTCCGTCGTTGGCGCGGGTGATCTCGGCGACGTAGTCCTCCGGCTCGGCCTTGCCGGGGATGACGGCGTTGTTCACGCCGTCCATGCCCATGGCGAGCGCGCCGGAGTGCCGCACGTGGGCCTTCTCGAGCAGCAGCACCTGGGCGCCGTTCTCGGCCGCGGTCAGGGCGGCCATCGTCCCTGCGGTACCGCCGCCGATCACCAGAACGTCGCAGTCGAGGCGGATCGTACCCTCGAGATTGGGGCCGAGGTCGGGTATTTCCATTAGATGACGAGCTCCGAATGATCGAGGGCGGAAATGATTTCGGCGCGCAGCGCGGCGCGGGCGACGCTCGGCTCACGCGGGGACGGCACGTCGAGCAAGGCCCTCAGCGGCTGACCTGCGCGGCCGAGCACGGCGATGCGGTCGCCGATGAGCAGTGCCTCGTCGACGTCGTGGGTGACGAACACGACCGTGGTCGGGTGCGCGCGCCAGGTCTGGATGAGCAGTCGCTGCATGCTGCTGCGGGTCTGGGTGTCCAGTGCGCCGAACGGTTCGTCCATCATCACCGCGCGCGGTGCTCCGGCAAGCCCGCGGGCCAGCTGCACGCGCTGGCGCATTCCGCCGGACAGGCTCTTCGGTAGGTAGTCCTCGAAGCCGGTAAGGCCGACGTCGGCGATCCAGCGCAGCGCGTCGGTGCGACGCCCCACGCGGGGCCGGCCGGCCAGCTTCAGCGCGAGTTCGACGTTGGATCGGACGGTGCGCCACGGTAATAGCGCGTTGTCCTGGAACACCATGGCGCGGTCACGCGACGTGGTGACCACCGGTTCGCCGTCGGCCACGATGCGGCCGGAGTCGGGTCGCAGCAGGCCGGCAAGAGCGCGCAGCACGGTCGACTTTCCACATCCCGACGGCCCTGTGAGCACCAGGATCTCGCCGGGGCGCACCGAAAGGTCGAGCCCGTCGACCACCGGTGGTCCGCCATAGCTGAGGACCAGGTCGTGCAGTTCCAGGGTCATGCCGGCGGCGCTCATCGCGTCTTCTCCTCGCCGCGTGGCAGCCAGCGGGTGACTCGGCGCCCGATCAGTTCGACGGCGGCCGAGGTGGCGAAGCCGAGTACGCCGATGGTGATGATGCCGACGAACACCTCGGGGTAGGCCAGCACGGTGTAGGCCTGCCACGTCCGGTAGCCCACTCCGAGCCGGCCCGAGATCATCTCCGCGGAGATGACGCAGATCCACGCAACGCCGATGCCGACCGACAGACCACCGAACACTCCTGGCAGGATCCCGGGAAGCACCACCCGCACCAGCACGTCCCACTGGCTGCCGCCGAGCGTGCGCACCGAGTCCTCCCAGATGGTCGGCAGCGCGCGCACCGCATGCCGGGTGCTGACCATGATGGGGAAGTAGGCGGCCAGGAACGTGATGAACACGATGCCCGCCTCGTCGGTGGGGAAGAGCAGGATCGCCACGGGCACGATGGCGATCGCCGGGATGGGCCTTGCCAATTCGGTGAGCGGGCCGAAGACGTTGGCGAACGCGTCTGAGCGGCCGAGCAGGATTCCGGTGAGCACCCCGGCCACGGCGGCGATGGCGAATCCGGTGAGGATGCGGATCAGCGACTGTCCGAGGTCGAGCCAGTAGTCTTCTGCCGCCAGCCGGTGGCCGAAGGCGGTGACGATCTCGGTCACCGTCGGCAGGGTGTCGAACCGCAGCCAGAACCGAACGTGGTTGGCGGTCAACACCTGCCACATCCCGATCGCGGCAACCACCGACGCGATCCGCACCAGCCAGGCGATCCAGGGCCTGCGTCGCGGTGCCGGTGTGACGGCCGGTGCCACGGGCCGCGCGGCGACCGTGGGTTCGGCGGCGAGGACCGCGGGCTGGGTCGTCACGCCGCACCCGCGAGGGCCTGCTGATAGTCCACCACCGCCGAGCCGGGATGCGACCCGGTGTAGCGCTCGGCACCGGCCGGGGTTCCGAACGGCAGGTAGGCCTTGCCGTTACGGACCCAGATGGACTTGTCGGCGAACCATCTGGTGCCGAACTCGGTGTCTGGGATGTAGGCGCCACGCACCTTCTGGCCCTTGGCAACTGCATCGCGGACGGCCCGCAGCAGGCAGCCGGGGTTGGCGGCGGGCTGGGTGGTGTCCTGGCCGTCGATCCAGAGCTCGCCTGCCAGCTTGGGGTCCGTCACCGGGACGTTGCAGACCGGGTCCTGACCGCGCAGCGACGACGGGTTCACGGTGGACGTCAGTGCAGTGTCGTAGTTCTGGCCCCGGTCGGTGAACGCCTTGCGAACGGGCACGTCGGAGACGAAGCCGTTGATGTCGAGGTCGGCGAAGTCGCCGATCGACTTCAGGTAGGGCACATCGCCTTTCAGCGCGTTGACGAGGGACGGCTTCAGGGTGGTGTCGAACGACGTGCCGCCTGGGCCGTTGTAGAGGTAGACGACCTCTTGGGGAAGACCGCTGCCGTCGGCGACGATCTTCGCGGACTCCAGCGGGTTGCCGTCGAGGAACTCCGTGGCGTCGAGTTGTGCCTGCAGGAAGGCGTCGAGGACCTCGGGGTGCTGGTTGGCGTAGTCGCGGCGGGCTACGACGCCGTGGAAGGTGGGGTAGTTGCCTTCCGCGCCGTCGTAGAGCAGCTTGGCCTTGTTCTGGAAGACGAGGAGGCCCGGCCACGCGACGAACTGCGAGAGTGCCTGTGCCTGACCGGATTCCAATGCTGATGCACCAACCTGCGGCTGTTGGTTGAGTACCTGGACACCGGTGGCCGGGTCGAGGCCTGCGTTGTCGAGCGCTCGGACGAGGGTGCCGTGCCCTGCGGACCCCACGCTCGCGGAGACCTTCTCGCCCTTGAGGTCGAAAACGGTACGGGCCGTCGAGTTCGGCGGAACGACGACCATGTTGAGCGCACCGGTCGGGCTGTATCCGGTGACCGAAACCAGCTCGGTACGGGCGCGCTCATTCGCCTGGGTCTTGGAGCCGTTGATCAGCAATGGGTAGTCACCCATCGACCCGATGTCGATCTTCTCGGCGACCATCTGCGCGGTGATCGGGGCGCCGGTGTCGTAGTCCTGCCACTGCACCGAGTACTTGGTGTTGGTGCGCTTGGTGATGTCGGCCAGCCGCTTCTCCAGGAAACCCTTGGCCTTCAACAGAGTTCCTGCCGTGACGGTGTTGATGGTCTTGGACTGGTAGCCGATGACGACGTTGACGGTGTCGGGGGACCGAGGCGTGGAGTCGAGTGAGCAAGAGGCGAGCGAGCCGACGGTGGCAGCGGCAACGAGGGTGGCGAGCATGCGTTTCACGAGTGGTCCTTCAGCGCAGGAGATAGGGCATGTTGACGGTGACGGCGCCAGTGGGGCAGCGCGCTGCGCACGGCCCGCAGTACCAACACTCGTCGACGTGCATGAAGGCCTTGCCGTTCTCCGGATTGATCGCCAGCGAGTCCAGTGGGCAGATCTCCACGCACAGCGTGCAGCCCTCGATGCACAACGACTCGTCGATGGTGACCGGTACGTCGACCCGTTGGTTGACCAGCGTCATGAAGTTCCCCTAAGCAGGTTGCCGCGCAGCGTGATTCGATCGCCGCGCATCCGGATGTACTCGAGATCGACGGGTCTTCCGTCGTCGAGGTGTGTAAGTCGTTCCAGCAGCAGGACCGCGGCACCGTCGGGAGCCTGCAGGAGGGCCGCCGTGTGGGCGTCTGCCGCCACTGCCTCGACGGCAAGGGCAGCGGTGCCGAGGCGGTGGCCCGTCGCCTCTTCGATGAGCGCGAAGATGTCGTTGGTCTCCAACGAACTCTCCAGGACGGCAGCGCCGATGTCGGGTGCCAGGTAGGTCATGTCGAGGCTCACCGGCAGGTCACCGAGGAAGCGGAGTCGCTCGACGAAGATGACGTCGTTGCCGGGGTCGAGCTGCAGTCGGTTGGCGACCGCAGGGGGAGCGGCAACCGGCATGGCGGCGCGCACGACGTTGCGGATCTCGCCGTATCCCTTGAAGGTCGCCTTCAGTCCGACGAGCGCGTCGAGGTCGTGGTCGTACTTGCGGATGGCGACGTGCGTGCCGACCTTGGGTCCGCGGCCGATGAGGCCCTCGGTCTTCAGGGCGGCGAGAGCTTCGCGGACCGTATTGCGCGACACGAAGAACTCGGAGGCGAGCTCGCCTTCCGTGGGCAGTCCGTCGGGATAGCCGCCGGCGTGGATCTGATGGCGCAATACGTCGGCGACCAGCCGGGCCTGATCGGCGCGCGGACGGCGGATGGGCGTCGGCTCCATTTGAGTCACGTCACTCCTCGTCGACGACGGTCTGAACGGGCTGCTAGATCGCCTGTCGAATGGGCTGTCCGAATGGGCTCCAGTCACGCTAAGGCCGTCGTCTGACCCACCCGGCGGGCCGCGTTCACGTCGGGACGCATGGTCTGGCAATGCGCCGGTTGCCGGTCCGAGTGGACCTGCCCGAATCGTGGCGAATGCGGGTATTGCGCCACCTGCGGCGGGGCTGCCCGATTTGCAATCCCGGTGAGTCGAATTATGTGAGGGGGCTCACATCCCGCCGCAACGCACTGATGCCGTGTGCACAGAGTGCACACGGCATCAGGTTCGTGCTCGTGCGGCGCTCAGCGCCGTCGAGGGGTCGGGACGGTCAGACGACGTCGGTGGGGGCGTCCGGCGCAGGGACGGGCAGGAGCTCGGGTGCGGGGGCGGGGATGTCCTCCGGGGCTGCCGGGGGGAGCGCCAGGCCAGGCTCGGGGGCTCCAGGAGCGGCGTCGGGCGCAGGCTCCACGAATCCCACGGTCACGACGTCCGCGGGCGGCGGAGGCGGTGCGAACGGGTCGATTGGCGGGGGCGGCGGGGCGAAGGGGTCGATGGGAGCGTCGGCAGGAAGCTCGTCGATCCCCTCGGGCGGCACCGGGAGGTACATGTGATGGGTGAACTGACGTTGGAAGGCGCCACCACCGCCGACCCTGACACCGCCGCCGCTTTCGCCGCTTGACACCGGGGTGCCGTCGGGCAGCGTCACTGCCGTGTGGCCGCCGTTCCAGCCGATCACCAGCGCACCGGGGGCGGTGCCGTACTTGAAGCCTCGAGCAAGCAGGGCGGCTTCCTCGTTGCCCGTATGGAACCTGTCGCCGTACACGGGCCTACCAGTGGCTGCATTGGCCACCCAGGACGCGAGGCCGGAGCAGTCCGTCCCGTGTGGCGAGTCGCCACCCGTTACGTACGGCGTGCCCGAGACCTGGTTGACGAGTGTCATCAGCGTTGCGGTCGCTATTCCGATCATGCGGTCGGACACTAGCAACGAGATTTGCTCGTCGCCAAAATTTGTGGCGCCGATCACGTTTCGTGAAACCCGTGGATTACTCAACAGGAAACGTTGAGCGAGTTACGTTCTCGAGTAGAAGGTAGTGGCAGTTCGCGCAGCGTTGCTGCGCCAGAGCCGCTTTCACGAGGCGAACTGTGAAATGCGTTGAAGTGCCTGCTCATGCATGGTTTCTGGATCGGCAGCGCGAAGCGCTCCGTACGTCGTGAATCGGCGATCTGCGCAGTTCACGGGCCGTTGCTCAAACCGCACGTCGGGAACGTATTGGCAGATCTTCTGAATCGGTTAAGTTGTTCCGTGGAGATTTCACGAAGCTCATCTAAGTGATTGCGCGCCTGCATGTCCTGAAACGGGGATGCGGACGCTGGTATCGGTGTGGCTCCTCGATCGGCGAAAGGCCGTGCGCCGGTTCAATTGAACCGGGGAGCGTGTGACGCGATGTCGGGAACGAGTCGACCTCACACAACGCCCAGATCCTGTTGGATACCAACGTTTTTCGAGCACGAATCGGCAAATGGATCCCTGAGCGCGAAAAGCGCTCAACGGCAATGCCTTCCGTTTCGACACTGCCGGTCGATCCGGCCTTCATCAGCAGCGCGGTGCGCGCGGCCACGGCAACGGTCCGGCGTCGGCACTTCAATAACTGAAAGTCGTTGCCCCATCGCCGATCCAGCAGGAGAGCAGCAGTGGACTGGCGTCAGCGGTACACGCCCATGCCGCCGTCGACGTGAATGGTCTGCCCGGTGAGATATTCGGCTTCGTCGCTGACCAGGAACGCCACGACGGACCCGATGTCCTCGGCGGTCCTGCCGACCCGCCGCAGCGGCACCGATTTCAGTGCCTGCTCGAAGTCCTTCGGTGCGATCTCCCGCCAGAACTGGATGCCTTCCGAGTCGGCGAACGGGCACACCACGTTGACCCTGATGTTGTCGCGTCCCCACTCGAGCGCGGCGGCCTTCGACATGCCGCGCACCGCTTCCTTGGCGGCGGCATAGGCACCGAAGCGCGCTTGCCCACCCGTGCCAGAACCGGATCCGAGGTTGACGATCACGCCACCGCCTGCGGCAGACATCGTCGGGTGCACGGCTTGCATGAGGAAGAACGTGGCGCGCGGGGCGGTGTCGAACACCAGCTCGTAGTCATCGAGGGTGATGTCGACGAACCGTTTCGGCTCATTGGTGGCGACCGCGTTGTTGATCAGGGCGTCGATCCGGCCGAACGCCGTCAGCGCGGTATCGACGATCCTGCGCGGGCTCAACGGATCCCGCAGGTCGGCCCGAAGGGATTCGAAGGTGAAGCCCGCTTCGGCGAACTCGGCCGACGTGGCCGCCAGCTTGTCGTCCTTGACGTCGACCAGGAGCACCGTCGCGCCCCGTCCGAGCAGGGCCCGCGCAATGCCCTTGCCGACCCCCTGAGCGGCACCCGTCACGATCGCGGTGCGTCCCGCCAGCGACTGCGGGTGGGAGAAGCCGGTGCTCACTCGTCACCACCGGGAATGCCCCTGTGCAGTTCGGCCGGGTTGCGCGCGCCGTCGGGGAACTGCACGAACTCGATCACCGTGCCGTCGGGATCGGTGACGAAGAACATCCGTACACCCTCGACTTCGAAGGGGTTCTGCGCACGGTCGCCCACCGCATCCTTGATCGTCGCGTGAGCATGATCGAGGTCCGGCACGGAGAACGAAATCACCTGCAGGCCAACGGGTTTGTACGCTGCGGGCGAATCGTCGGCGCCTTGCCCCGGTAGGCGCAGCAGCTCGATACTGGTGCCGCCGACCAGGCCACCGATCGCGCGACCAGAGAACGGCTCACCGGTGAGTTCCTGGTCGAAGACGACGTCCATGCCGAGCACGTCGCGGTAGAAGGCGAGCGCGCGGTCCATGTCGCTGACCGCGATGACCACGTGCGAGAACTGTGTGTCGAGGCCGGCATCGGCCTTCCCGTCCGGCATGCCGTCAAACTACCGCTACATTCGGCTGGTGAACCGCGGAACCAGTTGGTGGATCGCCAGTGCGGAGCGCACCGTCACCGACGTCGTCCCCGCCCCGCCCGATGAGGTCCGGGCGTTCTACGTCGACCTCGACAACATCAAGGTGGTCCACCCGCTGGTGGTCTCGGTGCAGTCCACCGCGCGGACGCAGACGGCGGACGGCTACACCCAGACCTACCGCGTCCGCGACCGCATTCCACTCGGGCCACTCGCGTTGAGCATCGCCTATACGGCTCGCCTTGACGTGCCACTGCACGGCGACGTGCTGACCGAGGCGCGGCAGTTTCCTCGTGTCGAACTCGACGGCGTCGTCTCGTTCGAGGAGGAGGGCGACGGCACCCGCGTCACGGAGCGCCTCGTGATCCGGGCTCCTCGTCCGCTGGCGGCGACGACGGTACGTCAGGCCGTTGCCGCGCACGTCGAGATGCTGGCGGGCATCCGCAGGCACTTCGCCTGAGCCGTCACGCTTCTGGGCCGACCGCGATCTCCTTGGCCCAGCGGTAATCGGCCTTCCCTGCGGGGGACCGCTGCACCTTCGCCGTGCGGATGAACGCCTTGGGAATCTTGTAGCGCGCGATGGACTTCTGGCACACGTCGGCGAGTTCCTCGTCGGTGGCGGATCCGCCCTCGGCGAGTTGCACGATCGCCACGACCTCACTGCCCCAACGCTCGGATGGCCTGCCAACGACCACCACGTCGTAGACACCCGGGTGGGCGGCGATGGCGCGCTCGACCTCCTCGGCGAAGATCTTCTCGCCTCCGGAGTTGATCGTCACCGAGTCGCGGCCAAGCAACTGGATGCGGCCGTCGTCGAGGACATTGGCCCTGTCGCCTGGCACCGACCACCGCACCCCGTCGATCGTCGGGAACGTACGAGCGGACTTCGCCTCGTCGCCGAGATACCCGAGGGGGATGAGGTCGCGGCGGGCCAACCAGCCCTGACCCTCGCCGGGTGACAGCACCCGGTCCAGGTCTGCGGAGATCACGGCGGTATCGGACTGCGGGGTGAACGTCGCGGCCTGCGTTTCGGTGCCTGCGGTGCTGTAGGTGCTCATCTGGGCGCCGGACTCGGATGCGCCGACCGCGTCGAGCAACATCACGTGCGGAAGTGCGGTGAGGATGCGTTCCCGCACCGTTGGCGACAGCGGGGCGCCACCGTTGGTGATGGTCACCAACCCGGACAGGTCGTAGTCGCCCGTCTCGATCTCGTCGAGCAGCGGTCGGGCGATCGCATCGCCGACCACGGGGATGCCCATCACCCGCTCGCGCTCGGCAAGTCGCAGCACCGCCGCGGGGCGCATGCGCTCCACGTCGTCGGGGATGACCAGGCGCCCGCCCATCGTGACGGTGTTGTAGGCGGCCCACTGGGCGGCACCGTGCATGAATGGCGGGATCACCATGATTGCGAACGCCCCTGCCGACGCGCGGGCCTTGTCGGCGAGTTCGTCGTAGGAAGCCATGGCTTGGTCGCTGCCGAATGGCCGTCCTCCCATCGACGATACGAAGATGTCGTGCTGGCGCCACAGCACGCCCTTGGGCATCCCCGTGGTGCCGCCGGTGTACAGGATGTAGAGGTCGTCGCCCGACTGTGTCGGCATGCCGTCGGGCGGGGCGGGGGTGGCGAGGATCGTCTCGTAGTCGACTGCGCCGGGCAGCAACTCGTTGCCGGATCCGTCGGCGACCTGAATCAGTACTTCGAGGGCGGGCAGTCGGTCGCGGATCGCGGCCACCCGCGATGCGAACTCCGCCGGATAGACCAGTGCCCGGGCGTTCGAGTCGGTGAGCAGGTAGACCAGCTCTTCCTCGACGTAGCGGTAGCTGGCGTTGAACGGGGCTACCCGCGCGCGGTAGCTGCCGATCATCGCCTCGAGGTACTCGTTGCCGTTGCGCAGGTAGATGGCGAGGTGGTCCTGACCCGATTCGTGCCCGGCGAGCGAGTCCCGCTCGGTGTGGCAGCCGAGTCCGACCGACGCTAGGTAGTGCGCGAACCCGTCGACTCGGGCGTCGACGTCGGCGTAGTTGAGGTGCCGGTCGCGCCAGGTCAGGAACGTCTGGTCGGGAATCGCCCGCGCGACGGTGCCGAACACATCGGACAAGTTGAAGGACACGTCACTCATGACAACGCTCACAAACGATGACCATACATCCCATCGCTATCTGTATGGTCGGCGGATTCGTGATCAACGAGGCGCGCTCAGCCGGGGAAGAAGCCGGCCCCGGTCAGCGTGCCCGGCTGCCAGCCCTGCTCTCCAAGGCACACCATGGGGCGGCCGTCGGGCGCCTGTGCCGCCGACTTCGGGCCGGGGCACGGCGCGCCGATGTCCTGCTGGCCATACAGCGGGTAGGACGACACCCAGAATCCGGTGTAGATCGGCGGCCACTGATTCGGAATCCAATGGCAGGCCAAGGCCTCGCCGCCGGGGCCACGACCGAAGGTGAACAGCTGATAGTTGTCGCACGGCGCGCTCAGTGATGCGTCGTAGTTCATGCCGGGCACATCGGTCGAGTAGCGTCCCGGATGATCGGGATAGTGGTTGTCCGGATCGGCGCCGGCCGACGGCGCCATGCTGACGGCGGCGGCCGCAGCGATGCCGGCAGTAGCTACCAAGAGTTTGCGAATCATGTCGGTGGGCCCTCCCTCGGCGTTGTGGCGAAGCCTAACGGGTAGGACGTGGCCGGCGAGCGGTTTCTCGGCCTGCTACTCGGGTGAGTCGAGCACGCTCACCGCGATGCCGTAGGGCAGGAACCGCACCTTGCGGGTGGGGTCGGTGTTGCTCTTGTTGGCGCGCAACGCGTCCAGTTCGCTGGGGTAGACCTCTTCGATGCGGGCGCCGCCCTCGGCGTCCACGCTGTAGATCGCCCAGACGCCGTCACCGTTTTCACCGGCGGTCTCGGGTTCCGACTTGGGCCGCGACTGCCGCGTGATCTGATCCAGCAGGGTGGCCCAGCCTGCGCCCTTGCCGAGACGGTCGAGTGCGTCGCGGAGGCCGTCGCCGGCCTCACGGAACACGCGGTCGAAATCCTCGGGGTCGATGCCGAACGGTCCGTTCTGGCTCATCGCCGCCTCCTTGAAGATGGATCGTGACGCGGGCTCGCAGTCTTCCACCAGTGTGCGCGTCGCCAGCAATGTTCGCCACGGTGCCCACCGAGCGGGCCTCTGGTAGACGATGAGGTCATGCCCGATCATCAGCCGGCAGGCACGGCACCCACGCGCGCCGAGTTGTTGGCCACCGTCGAGAGATCGCCGGCGGCCCTGCGCACACATGACCGGCGCGCCTGGGTCGACCTCTTCACTCCTGGTGGGCGGGTCGACGATCCGGTCGGTTCCGCGCCGCACCATGGCCGCGACGAGATCGAACGCTTCTACGACACGTTCATCGCCCCTCGCGACATCACGATCCACCGCGACGGCGACTTCGTGGTCGGGCGCACGGTCGTGCGCGATGTCGAGCTCGAGGCGGCGATGGCGGATTCGCTGGTGATGAGGATTCCTGCCTACCTGCGGTACGACGTCGAAGAAGTCGACGGCGAGCTGAGAATTGCCCGGCTGCAAGCACACTGGGAGCTGCCCGCGATGGTGCTGCAATTCGCCAAGGGTGGCCTGGCCGCAGTGCCGGCTGGCTTGTCGTTGTCCCGCGGGCTGCTGGTCAACCAGGGTGTCGGGGGAACGCTGGGCTTTCTGTCGGGGTTCAGGGGAGTCGGGGCGCGCGGCAAGCGCCACCTGTCCGGATTCCTCGACGACGCCTGCGCGGGCGACGAGGTGGCCGTCCGGCGTCGAATGTCCGATCAGGTGCACATCACGCTCGGCGACGACGAGCGGATCGCCACGTCCGACCTGGTGAGCCGGTTGGCGGGTGGCCGCTCTGGCAAGCTGATCGCGGCAGGCAACACGGTGGCGGCACGGATCGAATCGAGCGGGCAGCGCCAAGTGCTCATCGCCGAGATGCGGCCCAAAACGCTCGCAACGGTCAGGATCCGATTGTTCGAGCCAGGATCTCAGAGCGACTGATTTCGGCGGCGTTGCAATGGCCGGTGGTACGGACGTGAGACGGTTAGCCCACCATGTCTGAGCGCGAAACCATGTCTGAGTACAAATCGATGACCTACGAGGAATTCGGCCGCCAATTCTTCGAGATCGCCGTCACCGAGGAACGCGTCGGCGACGCGATCGCGACCATCGCCGGCGACGAGTTCGAGATGGGCCCGATGGGCCAGGGGCCTGGCGGGATCGCCAAGGTCACCGCCAGGGTGAAGATCCAGACACCGACGGTCACCCGCCATGTCGGTGAGCAGATCACCTTCTCGATCCGCATCCCGCTCGAGATCGACATGGTCATCGACCTGCGCATCGACAAGCCCCGGTTCATGGTGTTCGGGGAGATCGCACTTGGGGCGACGGCGCTGGCCGCCGAACCGTTGCTGCTCATCCTCGACGTACACAAACCGCGGCCAAAGGACATCGCGATCCACGTCACGTCGACATCGCTACGGGCCGAACTGTTGCGCATCGTCGCCGGGGTCGACGCGGAGATCAAGCGGTTCATCTCTGCTCACGTGTCGCGCGAGATCGACAGCCCGGGGTCGCGAAAGGCCAAGATCATCGACATCGGTGGGCAGATCGCGTCGGTGTGGCAAGGCCCGTAATTGGGCCGCCAAGATTCGGCCGATCGTAGGATTCGGCCGTACGCTCTACCAATGGCCCGCAGAACGACGAAGACCACACGCCTCGCCGCCCTAGTGGTCGGCGCGTTTGCCATGGCCGTGCCGTTCGCGGCGCAGGCACAGGCCGACCCGTCCGACGACGCGTTCATCGATTCATTGAGCAATGCCGGACTCGGCGCCACCGACCCGGCCGGCGCCGTCGCGCTTGGTCAATCGGTGTGTCCGATGCTGGCGCAGCCAGGACAGACCGCGGCGGACGCCGCAGCCAAGGTCGCCGACGCCGCGGGCATGTCACTGGGCCCGGCCACCATGTTCACCGGGCTGGCCATCACGGCGTTCTGTCCGGGCGCGGTCACCGCGATCGGCAACGGGGAATCGCCGATACCGCCCGGGCTATTCGGCTTCTGAGCCGACCGACCAGCCACGCACGCTCTCGAGACCCTGCAGGCCGTCAAGGACGGGCCGTTTGGGGACCCGACCGGTTCCGCCGGACAGCCCCCTGAAATGGCGCCACATCCACGGCATCAATAGGTTCTGCGCCCACAACGCCTGCGAGTAGAAGCGCGACCGGAAACCCGGCAAAACCACGTCGGGTCGCGCGTGAGCCCAGTCGTGATTGCTCCCCGGAAGGCCCAGTGCCTCGGCGGCCGCGGCGGCGAACAATGCGTGCCCCCTTGGTGATCCGTGCACGCGGTCGGTGCTCCAGGTGTCGGGGTCGGTCATCGATGGGGCGCCGTAGAGGTCGACGAGCCGGAAGGCGTGCCTGGCGGCTGCGGTCCGGATCACGTGGTTGATCTCGACCACCCGGCCCGCGATGAGTCTTCCCACCGGGAGGATGCGGGCCAGGTCGGGGAACGTCGTCGTGACGATGGTCGCGCCCGATTCGGCGAGCCTGTCGTGCAGGTAGTCCAGGTCGGCCAGCGCGCGGTCGAACGAACGCCCTGGCCGGGTGACGTCGTTCATGCCGATGCAGGTGGTGATCAGGTCCGGCTCCATGGCCAGCGCCGCGGGTAGCTGGTCGTCGAGGACGTCGCGGATGCGTCTGCTCCGCACCGCGAGGTTGGCGTACGCGACACCGGGCTGCAGCGTGTCTAGCATGACCGCCAGCCGATCGGCGAAGCCGTACACCCCGTTGGTGTCGTCACCGTCCCACAGGCCCTCGGTCTGGCTATCGCCGATTGCGACATAGCGGGAGTAGCCGCCCCAGAATTCACCATCACCCACGACCGAAACCTTAATCGCGCCGCGTCGGGATGGATGCAGGGTGCCGCCTGCGCGGCACCGCGTGTCACCCGCGTGTTGGCCAGATCAGGCTGAGCGGGCGCCCGACGACGCTGAGTTGACCGATGAGGTCCTCCAACCGGGCGCGGGGCACGTCCATGTGCCATTGCGGCAACGTCCCCGTGAGTTTCACGACGCCGGGGGCCAGATCGACGTCGGTGAGCTGGAGCCCACGGGGCAACTCGGGCAGCTGGACGCGGTAGCCGGGGGTGTTCTGCGGCAGCGCCCACCTGCGGCGCCGCACGATCGCACGTGGTGTGATCCACAGCGTCGACCCGTCGATGTGCGTTTCGACCTCGACGTGACCGCTGCCCTTGCGACGGGCCAGGCTGATCCGGGCGATGCCGTCGGGTCCGATCTCGCCCGATAGCCGCGGCGCGGCCCACCGGAACAACTCATCGAGCACCGGCGCCGGCAGTTCGAGGGTGAGCTCGACCGGCGCGGCGACCAGAACCGGGGGCACGGACGCGCGGACGTGCACGTTCTGCAGCACCGCGCTGGCCATGTCGAAGTGGTGGCCGTTCCAGCGCAGGTCCCTGGCTTCGAGGCGGACGTCGTTGAGCTGACCGACCGCGAGGCCGCGCAAGTCGAGCCGCGAGTCGAACTCGGTGATCGTCAGGACCAGGTCGCCGTCGGCCAACCTGACGGCAAGCCGCCTGCCGACTATCAATCGGCGCAGGGTGAGGAAGAGCGTGCGATAGGCGGCCGCTGCGCCGGAGTTCACCACGGCCGCCGTCGACCAGAACGCGGCCAGCACGTCCAGCGGGCGGAGGGGATCCCAGCGGCGCGGCGGTCCAGGACGCGTCATGACACCAGCATCCTCTTCGTCGGACATGGGGTGGTCAGTCGGGAGCGGTGAATGCGTTCAGCAGGGATCGCATCGACCGCGCCACCGCGTGGCGTGTCTCGACCGGGTCCGCGGAATTCGCGATCAGCATGGCTCCACGGGTGAGCGCACCGAGGAGCAGGCTGGTGGTGGTGTCCGGATCGTCTATCTGGGTCGCGCCGGCTTCGGCGACGGACACCAGGGCATGCATGATCGCGGCGTGGGCGTACTGCTCGTCGAGTTCGGTGAACCGGGCGAGACCGAGAACCGCGGGCCCGTCCAGGACCAGGATTCGCTGAATGTCGGGTTGCAGGATTCCGTCGAGGAAGGCGTCGACGCCGCGGGCGAGGTCATCACGTTTCTTTGCGGGACCGTCGTCTGCAGTGCTCTGCGCGGCCGTGGTCGCCGCCATCAACAGGTCGATGTGCGCCTGCATGAAGACCGCCTCGAAAAGGGCTGTCTTGGTGGGGAAGTGGTGATAGAGCGCGCCCGTGGTTACCCGCGCTTCGCGAGCGAGATCCTCGACGGAAGTGGATCGGAAGCCGTTCTCGCCGAAGAGGCGGCGCCCGGCGGCGAGCAGCGCGGCGCGGGTCTGGGCAACCTGCACGGCACGCAGTGATGCCGGCTGCTCGGGTTCCGGTTCACGCATCTCGTACTCCTCGTGGGCGAGCGAAGCGACGGGAAATTCTCGTTGGCGACCCGCTCACCCTATTGACATAGTAACCAAATGTGAAATAGTAGTTCTATCTACACAGGCGAGTACCAGGGGAGCGCGCTCATGACATCTGCCGCCGTCGATACCGCGGGACCTGCCGAGAGCGCGCGATGCGACCACGATCAATGCCTGGACGCCTTTCGCGACGCCGTCGGGCGCACCACACAACTCTGGCGAAGCCTCGAGGATGCGAACGCCCCGACCTCTCGGGTCGATTGGACCGCCGCCGAGATCGCCGCACACATGGTCGGCGGCATTCGGGATTTCACCCAGACGCTCACCCGGTACGCCAACGGCTATATGACGCACGCCAATCCACCGATGGAGTCACCGTGGAAGCTGGGCGCGAAGGTGAACGCCCGACATCTCGAAGCGATTCCGGAGCGGGATCCGAATCGCCTTGCCGACATGTTGGAGGACGCCGCACTGGCCTACGTCGCGGTCGCCTCGTCCGCTGATCTGTCGGCCGTCATCGCGACCCCGAACGGTCTGGTGATCGCCCCCTCGACGATGACCTCCCTACTACTTGGGGAGCAGGTCGTGCACGGACTCGACGTCGCGCGGTCGGCAGGCGTGCCATGGACCATCACCGACGACGACGCACACTTGGTCATTCCCGGCGTGCTGAACATCGCGCCCGAGTACCTGCGGCCGTCGCGTGCGGTGGGTACACGGGTGAGCTACGAACTCCGAATGCGCGGTGGCCGCCGTTTC